>Ga0209933_1000552_pt1 | contig 63197 bp, 72 predicted proteins | sample ThiBiot_300_biof_FD_183944 | JGI IMG/M metagenome (GOLD analysis project Ga0209933, IMG submission 183944) | Wastewater bioreactor microbial communities from Cape Town, South Africa - Thiocy_cont_300_biof (SPAdes) | ecosystem: Engineered > Bioremediation > Thiocyanate > Unclassified | place...
CGGCCGGTCTCGAGCGCCTGCACCTGCGCCGCGGCGGCGCGCTGCTGCTGCTGCGCGTCGAGGCTGACGCCGATGGCATTGCCGATGAACGCACCGACCAGGCCGCCGGCGATCGTCGCGGCGACCTTGCCGTCGCCCGAGCCGAACTGGTTGCCGACCAGCGCGCCGAGCGCGGCGCCGGAGACGACGCCGACCTGCTGATTGGTGGGGCCGCCCTGGCAGGATGCCAGCGCGAGGCTGGTCAGGCCGACGACGACGATGGGTGCGAACCGCATGCTGCCTCTCTGATTCTGGGGCGCCGGGGGATGCGCCTTGGTTGTCACTGCCGCCCTTCCTACACCGAGATGGCGGAAATTTGGTTACCGTTCGATGATGACGGCACGACTTATGCGTCTGCTTATGCGTCTGCGGCCGGCAGCGTGACGACCGCCCGGAGACCGCCGAGCGGCGCCCGGTCCATCGCGAAGTCGCCGCCATAGAGCCCGGCGAGGTCGGTGACGATGGAAAGCCCGAGGCCGGAGCCCGGCTTGCTCTCGTCGAGCCGCCGTCCTCGCCGTGTCGCTTCGGCCATCTCGCCTTCCGTCAGTCCGGTGCCGTCGTCGTCGACGCGGACGACGATGACCGCATCCTCGCCCTCCCCGATCCGCTCGACCGTGACCGCGACCCGCGACGCGGCCCATTTGCAGGCATTGTCGACGAGATTGCCGGTGATCTCCTCGAGGTCCTGCTGCTCGCCGCGGAAGCGGGCGCCCGGCGCCACCGTCAGCGCGACCGCGATGCCTCTGTCGCCATGGATGCGACCCATGGCGCGCACCAGCCGCTCCAGCACCGGCTGCACCTCGGTCACCGCGCCGATCACCTTCGACCGCGCCGCGATGCGCGCGCGGTCGAGATGGTGGTTGATCTGCATGCGCATGATCTCGGCCTGCTCGATCACCTTCGCCGCGAGCGGACCGCCGGCGGAGCGCGCCTCGTTGGTGATGACGGAGAGCGGCGTCTTCAGCGCATGGGCGAGATTGCCGACATGCGTGCGCGCCCGCTCGATGATCTCCTGGTTGGAGGCGATGAGCGCGTTGAGTTCGCGCGCCAAGGGCTCCAGCTCGGCCGGGAATGGTCCTTCCAGCTTCTGCTCGCGGCCGGAGCGCATTTCGGAGAGGCTGCGCCGCACGCGGTCGAGCGGCCGGAGGCCGAGGCGGATGAGGACGCCCGTCGCGGCGATGAGCCCGGCGCCGAACACGGCCAGCGTCAGCATCACGCTGGTGCGGAAGGAGCGGATCTCCTCTTCCAGTTCGCTGGCATTGCCGGCGATCAGCACGTCATAGCGGTGGTCGGCATCGAAGATGATCGTGCGGCTGAGGACACGCAGTTCCTGCCCGTCGGGGCCGGTCATCACCGCCGATTCGACGCCGTCGACCGTCTTCGCGTCGCGGGCCTTGGCGAGGTCGAGCGTGTCGGTCGCCAGCGAGCGCGAGGCGAGCACGACCGGCCCGCCTTCCTGCCGCACCTGCCAGTACCAGCCGGAATAGATGAGCTCGAAGCGCTGTTCGCCGAGATTGCCGGGATCGCCGAGCTGGCCGGGCGTCTGGTTGGCGAGATTGCCGACCAGCGTCTTCAGATAGACCGCGAGCCGTTCGTCGAAGCCGCGCTCGACGGTCTCGCGGTAGAGCGCGGTGAGGATCAGCGCCGCGGCGACGAGCGCGATCGCCGCCCAGACGGCGGCGCCTGCGACGAGGCGGAAGGCGAGCGAATCGAGCCGCCGCCGCCAGCCCCGCGCGCCGCCCGGCTTCACGGGCTTGGGCGCCTTGGTCGCCTTGGCGGGCTTGGCCGCTTCGCTCATGCGCTTTTCGGCGTGACGATCCGGTAGCCGAGCCCGCGCACCGTGTCGATGAGATCGGGCGCCACCTTCTTGCGCAGCCGGCCGACAAAGACCTCGATCGTGTTCGAATCGCGGTCGAAGTCCTGGTCGTAGAGATGCTCGATCAGCTCCGTCCGCGACACGACGCGGTCGCGGTGATGCATCAGATATTCGAGCACCTTGTATTCATGCGAGGTGAGCTTGACCGGATTGCCGTCGACGGTGACGCGGCTCGCCTTGGTGTCGATCCGGACCGGGCCGCATTCGATCTCGTTGGTGGCGTGACCGGCGGCGCGGCGCACCAGCGCGCGGATGCGCGCCAGCACCTCCTCGATATGGAAGGGCTTGGCGACATAGTCGTCGGCGCCGGCGTCGATGCCCTGCACCTTGTCGCTCCAGCGGTCGCGCGCGGTGAGGATCAGAACGGGCATGTTGCGCCCCTCGCGGCGCCAGGCCTCGAGCACGCTGATGCCGTCCATGCGCGGCAGGCCGATGTCGAGCACCACCGCGTCATAGGGCTCGGTCTCGCCGAGATAATGCCCCTCCTCGCCGTCACGCGCGGTGTCGACGGTGTAGCCGGCATTGCGGAAGGCCTCGCCGAGCTGGCGGTTCAAATCGGGATCGTCCTCGACGACGAGAATGCGCATGAAACCTTCCGCTCAGTTGCCGGCGACGGCGCCGCTTTGGGCGTCGATCGTGATCCGCTGCACCTTGCCGCCGGCGCCCAGCACATTGACCACATAGACGAGGCCGCCGCCGCCACGGCAGAGCTGCGCCGAGACGACGTCGCCGGGAAGGCTGCCCCGCACCTGGCTGAGCGAGATCGCCTCGCCGTTCTGCACCGCCTGCCGCGCCTCGGATTGCGAGAGGCACCCCTGCGCAAGCGCCGTCCCGGGCAGGAAGAGCCCGATGACGACAAGAAGAAGCGAGAGGCGCGGCGAGATCATGGCCGTTCTTCTAGCAGACCCGAATGAACGCCGGCTGAACGCCTGTCATCAGCGCCCGCCGATCGGCACCTTCGCCGCCCAGCGGCCGTAGAGCGCGAGCGCCGCGCCGGCCATGGTACCTGCTGCCGTGGCGAGGTCCACCAGCATCGAGCGCTCGTCCGGCCCCAATTCGTGGCCGACGAGGAGGCCGATCAGCGGCGCAAGGCCCGCGACCAGCGCGCCCCAGGTGACGCGCGAGCGATACCAGGGCTCGGCATTCAGCGCGTGAGCAAGGGCCGGATCGGCGGCGATGGCGCTTTGCAGCGACCCGGCAAGCGCGGGGAGCTGTTCTCCGCCAAGCGGTGCGCCGGCGCGCCCGGCCGCCGCCGCGACGGCCGGCAGGAGGGCCTCGGCGAGGCGGCCGGCGGCATGATCGTCGTTTCTCATCGTGAGGCTCCGTCTTCGGGGATGAGGCCGCCACAGCTTCGCCGGGATCGTGGCCGATCCGTTGCGATGCTGGGGGTCGGGGAAGGTGAATGCATCATGCTGAAGGCGATCCTCGTCTCGGCTCTCGGCGGCATCCTGTCGGGACACTATGTTCGGAACGGCTGGCGGGCGCTGTTCCTGGTCATCGCGCTGATCGGCGCCGAGACCGCCTATGAGGCGATCCATCACCACTGGTCGGGCCGCCACGACATCGGCGCCTTCGGCGTCCTCGACACCGTCGGATCGGGCGCCGTGCTGGTCGGCGAACTGCTGTCGGGCTGAGGCCGAAAAAACTTCGAGAAAAATCGCGAAGGCCGTGGAACCGGGTTCTTCGGCGCGTGTTGTACGGGTGGATCGCACACCGATCCAAACCCGGCCCCACGCCGGTGAGCCCGCCGATCCCCCGACGGCGGGCTCTTTCTTTGTGTGCGGTGCGATCCGCCCTTCCCCTTCATCGATCCGTAACGAATATTGATTCTGCTTCGCGCGGGAACCGCCGACGGCTGCCGCCGGAGCGCGGTTCGTCACTTCGCTAGCGAGGCCATCGATGATGAAGACGACGTTCTGGTGCGCCGCTGTGATCAGCGGCTTCCTGGGCCTTGCGCCCTTCGCGGCGCCGGCCTTCGCAGCCGACGAGGCGCCGAAGCCCATTGTCGAGCAGAGCGCGCTGCAGCTGCTGAAGAAGATGAGCGACACGCTCGCTTCGGCGCAGGTGATCCAGCTCGGCGCCATCGATTTCCGCGAGCTGCCGACCTCGCAGGGCCAGATGATCACGGCGATCACGACCTCGGAAGTGATCGCCGAGCGGCCCAACAAGTTCCGCGCCGATGCCGTGGTCAACGGCTCCGACACGACCTTCGTCTATGACGGCAAGACCTTCACCGCCTACGACCAGACGAAGAACCTCTATGTGACGGCGCCGCTCGCCAGCGGCCAGATCGAGGAATTTTTCAAGAAGCTCGGCGAGGAGCGCGGCATCGAGTTCGCGATCGCCGATTTCCTGTCCGCCGATCCCTATGCGGTGCTGACCAAGAACCTCGTCAACGCCTATGACGCCGGCCCGACGACGATCGACGGCCAGAACGCCAACCACCTCGTCTTCTCGGCGCCCGGCCTCGAATGGCAACTCTGGCTGGATGCCGGCAACAATCTGCCGATCTTCTACGCCGCCACCTATACCGACGCGCCGCGCGAGCCACGCTTCATGGTCAATTTCCGCGGCTGGAACCTGAAGGCGACGCCGTCGCCGGCGGCCTTCGCCTTCACGCCGCCCGCCGGCGCGTCGTCGATCGACTTCCTGCCGGCCGGCCAGAACTGATCCGAACCGCGACGCTGAAGGAAACAGCCATGTCGAAGATGTCCGTCTCGAAGCCGGTTCTCGCTCTTCTCGCCGCCGGCTCCCTCCTCGCCTCGTCGATGCCCGCCTCCGCCTGGGTCGCCGCGCACAGCGCCGGAGTCTGGCGCGGCCCGGCCGGCGGTGTCCATGCCTATAGCGACGGCTTCGCTGCCGGCGGACCGCGCTATGGCTATGCGCCGCGCTACGGCTATGGCTGGGGCGCCCCGGCGGCCGGCGCCGTCGCGGGCGCGGCCGTCGCCGGCGCGGTGGTCGGCGCCGCCGTGGGCGCGACCGTCGCCTCGCTGCCGCGCAGCTGCGTGACGATCGCCGGCCCGTCCGTGATCTACAATTGCGGCGGGGTCTATTATAGCCCCTATTACGGCCCGTCGGGCGTCGTCTACCAGGTCGTCCCGGCGCCGTAGACCGCAGCATTTTCGAGCGAAGCGGGTACCGGCTCGCGTGAAGAAAATGCGTCAAGTCAAAGAGATGGAGCATCTCCGGTGAACCGGAGTTCATCGGAGATAGCCTAGATCGCGACCCAGCCCGACGCCTTCCTGACGAGGACGGCGTCGGCCGCCTTGTCATAGGCGAGCCAGCCGATCGACGGCGCCGCGAACAGCCAGGCGCCGTCGACGAATGTCGCGAGCATCCCGCCCTTGCCGGCCCAGGCCCCTGAGGGGCTTGCGCCCAGCAGATAGCGTTCCCCGTCGGCGGGCGCCGATGGCGGCGTCGTCGCGGCGGAGGCCTCGACGGCGAGATGCATCATCGCGTCAATCAGCCGGAGCGCCTCATTGTGGGTCACATGCTTCTGCGCCTGCGCGGCCGCGAGATAGGGCAGCGCCAGATGCGCCGTCGTGAGCGGATCAGCCATGAACGAGGATCTCCGTGGTGAGGCCGGCGCCGGAGGTAGCGCCGAGCTGTGCGACGCGCGCCGTGAAGGCGGCGCTAGGCGATGACAGGACGGCGGCGAGCTCCGCGGCCGTGAAGAGCGCCGCCGGCTCGGCCACCGTGCGGCTGGCGCGAAGCACCGACCCTTCCAGCAAGTCGACGCGATAGGCCTCGCGCTCCTCGCCGAGCGGCACCTCGGCCTGGTCCCAGCGGTCGCCGTCGCGGCGCGTCTGGCGGATCCATGTCAGCGTCACGGCGCCGGCACCGTCGCGGCTGCCACGAAGATGCACCGGGGCGAGACAGACGAGCCCCCTGCCCGCAACGGCGAAGGCGCGGTCGGTGAAGCGGTCGGCATCATAGGTTGCGCCGAGCGGACCGACGCGCATCCACCGCGAAAGGCCGATTTCAGCGGCGTCGAGTTCGAGCAGCGGAACGGCGGCGTCGAGCTTGATGAACCGCGCGCCCGCCACATGGCCCGCCGCCGCGCGGTCGCCGGTGCCGCCCTGGCCGCGCAGGAGCCCTCTCAGGCGGTAGCGCCGCGGGCCGATCAGCGTCGCGCTGCGATACTGGACGAGTTCGAAGCCGGCCGCCTCGCTGCCGATCGCCGCGAGATTGCCGCCATTCAGCACCGCCTCCGTCGGCAGCGAGGACAGCGCGCCGCTGGCGAGCGTCACCTCGATCGCCGCCGCCTCGTCGAAGCGGGCCACGGGACCGGGAGGAACGGCGGCGTCGATGGTGCCCGTCGTCGCGCGCTGGTCGACCCGCTGGCGAAACCGGAAGCCGGCCTCCGCGCTGCCGATCGCGACCGACATCGGCCCCGGCCAGGGATCGGCGAACACCGCGATGCGCGGCGCCGCGCCGGCCTCGGCGCCGGTCAGCGATGGCAGGTCGAGCACCGTGACGGCGGGCGGGCCCGCCTCGGCGCGCCGGACCGGGGGCGCACTGGCGCCGCTGCCGATCGGCTGCGCCGAGGCGGTCGGATCGAGGGCGCGCGCCTCGATGCGCCGGGCTGCGCCGTCCTCGATCCGTGTCACATGCAGCATCCGCGCGCCGCCACTGTGCTCCAGCGTCACGACATCGCCCGCCTCGAGCGCCAGCGCGCCCGGCGGCAGCGCAAAGGCGAGCGTCTCGCGCCCGTCCCAGGCGTCCTGGAGCCGCGCATCGGCGAGCGTGGTGGCGACGCCGTCATCGGTGACGATCGCGGCGGAGAGCGCCGCCTGCCGCCGGCTCGCCGTTTCCAGCCGCCGCGAGGCGACCGACCGGCTGCGATAATCGGAGCGGCCGTCGCGGAAGGAGAGCGCCAGCTCGGCCGGCAGCTCCGTCTCCTGCGCGCGGCGGATCTGCAGCAGCGGCCCATCCTCTTCCTCGACGAGATCGCCCGCCGTGATCGCCAGCCTCGGCAAACCCCTCCGCAGGAAGGCGAGGCCTGCGCCCCGCTCGCCGACCGTGAAGCCGAAGATGTCGGCAAGCGGCTTCAGCGCGTCGCGCGCCGCGCCGGCCCGCTCGACGACATAGCCCTCGACCATGCCGTCGAGATCTCCGATCGAAGCGCCGGCGATGCCGTAGTCGGCGAGGATGCGCGCAATCAGTCGCGCCAGCGACAGGGCACCGAGCCGCCCGTTGAGCCAATGGCCAGTCTCCCAGTTGCCGCCGTCGGACCAGACATCGGTCATCAGCGGAAAGGCGGGAAACGGCCGCGCATCCCAGGCCCAGACATGGCTCCAGGCGACATCGATCATCCGCCCGCCATAGACGGCCGAGACGGGATTGCGCGTGGCCATGAAGCCCGGCGCCGCCGGATCACGGTAGGCGAGCAGCGCCGAGAGCGCGCGCTCCTGCATCAGCGCGTCGCGACCGCCGCTGGAAAAATGCGGCAGCCGCGCGCCGCCGACCTTCGGGTCGGGGAAGACATTCGGCTCGTTGGCACCCTTGTCGACCGCCGGGCAGCCGAGTTCGGTCAGCCAGATCGGCTTCATGCCGGCGAGCCAGGCGGTCGGCGTCGCCGCCTCGACGCCGCCCGGCCGGTCGACATGGCGGTTGCCCCACCAGTCGGCGAGCGCCTTGTACCGGTAGACCCAGGGCTTGCCATAGGCTCCGTCGGTGATCGGCGAGCGGACCTGAGCCGCGCGGTCGGCATCGCTGGCATAATACCAGTCGAAGCCCTCGCCACCCTCGATATTGGCCGCGAGATAGGCCGTGTCGTGGCCGCTCTCGGCGTTGGCCGCATCGCGGTGGCCCGCTCCGTCGCGCCAGTCGGAGAGCGGCACATAGAGATCGATGCCGACCGCGTCGATCGCCGCGTCGGCCCAGAGCGGATCGAGATGGAAATGCACGTCCCCGCTGCCGTCGCCGGGCTGGTGGCCGAAATACTCGCTCCAGTCGGCGGCATAGGAGATCTTGGTGCCGCTGCCGAGCACGCCGCGCACATCGGCGGCGAGCGCCCGGAGCGCGGCGACGAAGGGATAGGTAGCGGGGCCGGAACGCAGCGTCGTCAGGCCGCGCAGTTCCGAGCCGATCAGGAAGCCGTCGACGCCGCCGGCCGCCACGCAGAGATGCGCGGCATGCAGCACCATGCGCCGGTACGACCATTCCGCCGGGCCGAAATAGCTGACAGCGTCCCCCGACACCGAAAAGTCGCCCGGCGCGGCCGTACCCATGAAGGCGGCGATCTCGGCCGCGACGGCCGCCGTCTTGTCCGGCGATCCGGAAACGCCCGGCGCGAGCGAGGCGGTGATGCGGCCGCGCCAGGGGTAGGCCGGCTGCTCGCCCCAGCCATAAGGATCGGCGAGGCCGCTGCCGGGCGGGATGTCCATCATCAGGAACGGATAGAACGTGATGCCGAGCCCGCGCGCCTTGACGTCGCGGAGCGCGCGGATGACGCCGTCGTCGGAGGGCGTGCCGCCAAAGGCCGGCCGCCCCTCGATCGGACTGACCAGCCGCGCCGCGCCTCGCGCGAGCCCCGCGACGCGCCATTCCGGCACGGTCGTGCCGCTCGCCGTCTCGACACGCGGGGCCACCTGACAGCGATCGGCGCGAAGATCGTCGCCGAACCAGCTGACGGCGAGCGCCACACGCTCGAGATTGGGGCAGATTGCCTGCAACTCGTCGAGCGAGGCGCGCCAGTCGGTCTTCACCGCATCCTGGTGGCGGTTGAGCGCCGGGCGGCTGCCGGGCGTGCCGATCCGGTAGACAGGCTCCGGGTCATAGGCGAATTCCGACGCCGCCGGAATGACCACCACTGCCCGGACCGCCTCCTCGACACCGCCCACAGGACGGAACACCTCGAAGGCGAGCTGCGGCAAGCGGTTGCCGAAGGTCCCGATCGGCAGCCGCTCGAACACCATGACCGCGGTGCCGCGATAGGCCGGCGTGCCGGCCGCGCCCTGCTTGGCCTCGATCAGGCTGTCGGCCATCTGGTCCTCGGCGCCGGTCATGAGCCGGCAGGTGACCGTGGAGAGGTCGAGCTCCTCGCCATCGGCCCAGCAGCGGCCGATCCGCGCCACCGGCCCCTCGCAGAGCGCGACAGCGAAATTCGCGTTATAGGCATAGTTGGTGACGGTCGGCCCGCCCTTGCCGCCCTCTTCGCTCGTCACCTCCTCGAAGCGGGTCGCCCAGATCACCTGGCCGGAGAGCCGCGCGCGGCCATAGAGGCGGGGGATCGGCGCGCCCTCTTCCGAGCGCTGCACGTCGAGATCGCTGAGCCGCGCGCCTTCGCTGTCGCTGCCGAACAGCGAGCGGTCGATGACATTGCCGGCCAGCGCGCCGACCGCGCCGCCGATGACGGCGCCGAGCGGACCGAAGACGCCGCCGACGGCCGCGCCGGCGGCCTGCAGGACGATGGTGGCCATCAGTCTGTCACTCCGGGAAACGAGAAGGCGAAGGCGAGGCGGCGGCGCCACCAGGGCGCGAGATGCGCCAGCGCGACGGCGGCGCCGTCATGGGCATGGATGAACCGGTCCGGCGCGACGAGGATCGCCGCATGCTTGGCGGGCATCCCCTCGCGCCAGCGAAAGAGCAGCAGATCGCCCGGCAGCGCGGCGTCCACCGCGACCTCGGCCATGTGCCGCCGCGCGGCATCGCGCAGCGTCTCCGCGCCCCGCGCCTCGGCCCAATCCGGCGTATAGGCCGGCACCGCCTCGGCCTCGGCGCCATAGACCTCGCGCCACACGCCGCGCACCAGCCCCAGGCAATCGGCCCCAACGCCCTTCAGCGAGGCCTGATGCCGATAGGGCGTCCCAAGCCATCCGAGCGCCGCCGCGACGACGGCATCCCGCGTGACGACGGTCATGAAGCCTCCTGTGAATGAATGGCCGCCCGACCGAGAGGGAGAACCCCCTCCCCGACCCGCCGCGCTTCGCGGCAGACGCCGCCTCACCCCACCGGCGAGCCGTCATTGTGGCTGCCGGAGCGGGCGTAGCCGAGGGTGAAGTCGTTGCCGGGCATGTGCGGGAAGCCGCGGAAATTGAGCGCATTGGCGAAGCGGTCGCGGCAGGTCGCAAAGCGCTTGTCGCAGCCGGCGGTGAGCGCCAGCGTGTCGCCCGGCGCGACCGGGAACGGCGGCGCCGACCAGAGCGCGAGGCTCATCGCGCCCTCGACCACGCGCTGCATCTTGATCGCCGAGGCGAAGCCCGCATTGGCGCCGCTCGTGAAGCGGGCGCGGCCACGTTCGAACCAGGCCGAAGCGTAGCCGCCGAGCCCCGAAACGGCGAAGAGCCGCGCATCGGTCGCGGCGAGGACGGTGGCCGTCGCCGCATAGGCCGGCGCGGAGAGATCGACGCCGCAGCGCGCATCGCCGAGATCGGCGTCGCAGGCCGAGCGAAAGAAGCGGCCGCGCGGCTCGTCGAGCGCCGCCGCCGGACCGCGGATTTCGGCGCGGAAGGCGCCGTCCTCGCTCACCACCTCGCCGACATGTCCACCGCGCACGAGGACACGCTCGACCGGCGCCTGCCAGTTGACGGTGAAGACCTCGACAGCGGCATGGTCGAAGCGGCCGATGGCGAGGTCATGCGCCGAGATGCGGTCCGAGCTGAGCGCACCGGCGACCTCGAGCCCGCCGGTCGAAAAGCCGGCCTCGCTGACCGCCTCGCTCGCCGAAAGCCCGCTCGCCGCCTCGAACAGCGTGCCGTCGAAGACAAGGTCGCGGTCGTGATCGGTGAAGCCGAGCCGCGTGCCGTCTGCGAGCGTCAGCCGCCAGCATTGGCAGAGCGTCGTCGCCTCGCCGGCGACATGGGCGGCGAGCCCTTCGGGAAGCGCTCTCACGGCCGGATCTCCACGAGCGGGATGGACGGGATCTCGCCGGCCTCGAAGGCGGCAAGGTTGATGGTGAGCGTGTCCGTGTCGAAGCGCACCGGCACGTCGAAGCGGAAACCGGCGGTGACGATCGCACCCGCAGCCGGGATATGGCCCGCCGCGAAGGTGACACGGCCCGTCGCATGATCGACCGCGACATGCCCGGCCGCCGCCTCGACCGAGCCGACCGCGACGCGGACGCTGCCGGCGACGGGCTTCGCGATCGCCCGCGCATAGGGCGCGTGGTCGCCGCCATAGCGCTTCACGAGCTGGAAGGTCGCCGTCGCGCCGTCGCCGGTGCCGAGCCTCTGGTCGAAGGGCGTCGGCTCGGTTCCGGGCGGCGCGGAAGCGTCGTCGGTGCGGTCGAGCCAACGGAAGCCGAAGAGCCGCCCGCGCCGCTCCTCGAAGAAGGCGATCACGGCATGGATGTCGGCGAGCGAGCGCACCCCGTAGCCGGCATCGTAGCGGCGGCGCGAGTCGGCCCAGCGCTGGTTGCGCTTTTCCCGTCCCGAAGCCAGCGCCACGATCTCGGTCTTGCGCTCCGGTCCGCCGGCGGAGCGGAGGCTGATCCCGGTCGGGAAGCGGACATCGTGAAATCCCTCGATGAGCGGCATCGCTCTCTCCTCAAAGGCCGCGCCGGCCGCGGCCGACGGCCCGCGCCAGCGCCGCCGTCACCTGCGCCTCCGACTTGCGGAAGCTCGCGGCGTCGGCCGTCTGGATCGCGACATTGACCGTGACCGATCCCGCGCCGCCGCCGGCGACGCCGAGGCTGCCATCGGCGCCGCGCCGGAGCGGCAGGATGGCCTCGCTGCCCGCTTCGCCGGCGAGCCCGAGGCCGCCCGAAAGCGGGAAATAGGTCGGCCGCGAGACGACCCCGCCATCGGCGAAGGGCACGACGCCGCCCTTGGCGAAGGCCTTGCCGCCGAGGCTTCCGGCGAGCTCGCCGAGGATCGCGCCGAAGCCTGCCGAGAGCGGCTTCAGCGCCGCGTCGAGCGCGAGCGAGGAGAGCCGCAGCGCCAGCCCCTTCAACACGTCGTCGAGATCCTTGCCACCCGTCACGGCGCCGGCGAAGGCCCTGGTCATGGCCGCGGAAAAGCTGTCGGCCCGCTTGCCGAGCTCGTCCAGCGCCTGCCGGAAGCCGCCGGTATCGGCCGAGACCGTCACGGTGAGTTCATCGATCGGTGCGGGCATCATGCGTCTCCTGCCTGGGGCCGCGAATCCGGAAAGCGCGCCGCCAGCGCCTCGAAGGCCGCGCGGTCCATCGGCGCGGCGCGGCGGCCGGAGACGCCCTCGATGGCGGCGGCGAGTTCGCGCGGCGTCATCGCCCAGAAGTCGCGGGCGGAGAGGCGCAGCGTACCGAAGCCGAATTCCATCGCCGCGCGCCAGGGGAACGGCTCGCTCACGCTTCGCCCCCGCCGAAGGTGGCGGTGAGGAGGTCGGCGGCGATGCGCGCGAAGCCGCCGGCGCCGCCCTCGGCCCGCAGCGCCGCGACCGCTTCGTCGTCGATCGCTTCGCCGGCCCCGCGGAGGCCGGCGCCGATGATGCGCACGAGGTCGGTCGCCGAAAGGCGGCCGCCGGAGAAGCGCGCAGCCAGCGCCGGCAGGTCCTCGGCGCCGAACGCACTCTCGAGTTCGGCCAGCGCGCCGAGCGTCAGGCAGAGCGTGTGCGGCCTGCCGTCGAGCACGGCCTCGATCTCGCCGCGATGGCGGTTGGCCATGGCTCAGGCCTCCGTGAAGGTGAGCGCGCCGGCGGATTCGAGCGCGATCTCATAGGTGACGGCGCCGTCATGCTCGCCGGCATATTCGAGCGCGGTGATCTGGAACGGTCCGGCCAGCGTGCCGAAATCGGGCAGGATGACCTGCCATGCGCGGATCGTGCCGTCGAAGAAGAGGCTGCGCGCGGCGGCATCCGTGGCGGCGTCGCGGAAGATGCCGGAGCCGGAAAGGCTCGCGCGGCGCACGCCGGCCCCGGCGAGCAGTTCGCGCCAGCGGCCGGCCGAATCCTGGTCGGTGATGTCGACCGTCTCGGCGTTCAGTGCCAGCCGCCGCGTCCGGAGCCCGGCCACGGTCTGGAAGGCGCCGCTGCCGGTCGTGTCGATCTTGAGCAGGAGATCCCTGCCCTTCTGTGCGGTCATGGTCGGATCCTTGGCTCGATGATGCCGCGGCCGCGCGGTGTGGAGGCGGCCAACAAAAAGCCCCCGGAAGCGCGAGGCTGCCGGAGGCTCGGGACTGGCGAACGATGGAACGGCCGGGCGACCCGGCCGCGCCGCGTTATTTCTTGCGATGGAAGGTGATGCAGGACACCGTCGAGGGATTGTTCTGCGCGTAGCAGAGCTCGAAACTGTCCTTGCCGAGGATGGTCCCGACCGAGGTGCCGTCGCCGTCGGCGGTCCGCAGCGTCTTGCGATCGTCGCCGACCACCATGAGCTTCGGCTCGCTCTGGCCGCGCGAGGTGATGGTGCCGAGATAGCGGCCCTCATCTTCCTTCGCGATCTCGATCGTCAGTTCGGCCGAGGCGAAGCGCGGTTCGGCGCCCGCGCCGGCATCGCCATAGTGCCCGCTGGCAGCGGTGACGATGGCCCGGCTCTTGCCGACCCAGGTGCCGACGAGGCTCGGCCAAGGGTCTTTGGCGTGATCCTTGGCATGATCCTTGGCGATCGCAGGAACGGTTGCCAGAGCGAGGGTCAGGAAGGCGACGGTGAAGCGCATGATCGAGTCTCGGGACGATGAAGGCGGGACGGCCCCCTCCGTTCTACAGCCGCCGATGCAATTTGGAAGCTGACCGGCGAGAGAACCCGCGCCAGCGCTAAGGCGTCCTTGGCAGCGACGACAAAGGCTGTTGTTCTCCGCCGCCTCAGCCTTCGACGAGCGCGGAGAGGCGCAGCACGCCGCGCTCGGTGATGCCGTCCGCCTCGCGGCGCACCTCGGCGAAGACGGCGGAGAGCGTGACGAGCCGGCGCGTGCCAAGCGCTAGTGTCGCGTCGTGCAGGAGCCGCATCATCAGCCCGACGATCGCCCAGGCCTCGCGCTTGCCGGCGGCGCGCGACCAGGCATTCAGCGTCAGCGCGACATCGGCGCCGGTCACCTCGCCGTCGCTCCAGTCGCCCTGGCTTGCCGGGCCGAAGGTGACATAGGGGAAGGCCGTGCCGCGCGGCGCGCCGTCGAAGAGTTTCGGCCCGCCGAGCGCCGCGAGGAAATCGGCATCGGCGATGAGATGCGCGCGGATCGCGGCCTGCAGCTCGAGCGCCGCCGTGGTGTCACCCGTCATGTCCGCCTCCGCTTCAGCCGACCGAGCGCCGGGGCCAGCGCAGGATCGCTGGTGCCGTCGATGGCACCGAACTCCCGGGCGAAGAGCCCCGGCCCCGTGACATGGATGCTGGCGCCGCCGGCTCGAGGCTCGGCGCGGGCGCTGCCGCCCTCGACCGCGCCGCCGAGCACCGCCGCCACCTCGCCGGCGCGGACGCGCACCGCCGTCTCGATCGGCTTGCCGAGGCTGGCGGCGATCGATCGCGCCAGTTCGCCGCCCTTGTCGGTCTTGGCCATCACGTCTCCTCCTTCGCCTCGATCAAAAGGAAGCGCCGCCGCTCGTCGGGATCGGCGACGGTCTCGATCGCGAGCCTTCGCCCGCGATGGCGGATGCGCATGCCGGCGGCGATGTCGTCGCGCCAGCGGATGGTGACGCGATGGGTGATCGCGGCGCCGAGGCGGTCGCCATCGGTCGTCGCCGTGGCGCGTACCGGCTCGACGGCGGCCCATAAGGTGGCGAGCGGGGCAAAGGCGACGACCGCGCCGCCGCTGCCATCCGCCGTTGCCGTCGGCTGCTCGATCACGATGCGGTGGGCGATCCAGCCCGGTTCGAATTCCGGCCTCACAGCGAGCGCACCTTGAACGGCGCGATCAGCGCGTCGAAGCCGGGCGGCGCGATCGCGCCGGCGAAATCATGGCCGACCATGCCGCGCGCCTCGTACCAGGCCGCGACCAGCACCATCACCGCCTGGCGTAGCGGCGCCGGCACGTCGATGGAGGAGACGCCATAGCCGGCGAGAACGTCGATCTCGATGCCGTTGTCGTAGAGCGCCGCGGCCGGGCGCATCTTGGCGATGAGCCGCGCCGGCTGCGCCGAGAGGTCGAGCCGCCAGTTCTCCGGCCCCCAGCTCCGTGCGACGCCGGCGATGTCATAGAAGGTCACGGCATTGACGGCGATGATCGGCGAGAGCGGGATCGGCACCGCGCGGCCCTCGGGCCAGTCGTCGCGATAGATGCGCCAGAGCTGGCGGATCAGGCAGCGCCGCGTCACGGCCTCGATATGCACGCGCGCGGCGACGATCGCCGCCTGCAGCAGCGCGTCCTCGTCGGGCGTGTCGAGCCGCAGATGCGCCTTCACGTCGGCGAGCGTCACGGGCTCGATGGTCGGCCCGGAAATGAGCGCGGTCGTCATGGATGCCTCCTTGAAGATGCCTGCCTTGGAAAAAAGAAGCGGCGCCACGCAGGACGTGGCGCCGCCGGGCGTCGGGTGTGGCGGGAGGCGCGCCATCACCGACGCCAACCTCGAAATCGGAGGATGGGAAGCGCAGGAGACCGCCCTTTGCAGGCCGGCCTGGCGCAGGTCGTACCGCCCTGAGGAAGGGTGACCGGTTGCGTCAGGCCGTGCCGAAAAGGGCGGGCTACGGGAACCGGAGCGGAGCGTACTTCAGTACGTGAGCACCGGAGGCGCCGGAGACCGCCCTTTGCAGGCCGGTCTGGCGCAAGCCGTTCCGCCCCAAGGAAGGGTGACCGGTTGTGTCAGGCCGTGCCGAAAAGGGGGGGCTACGAGAACCGGAGCGGAGCATACTTCTGTACGTGAGCACCGGAAGCGCAGGACACCGCCCTTTGCAGGCCGGCTTGGCGCAAGCCGTTCCGCCCCAAGGAAGGGTGACCGGTCGCGTCAGGCCGTGCCGAAAAGGGTGGGCTACGAGAACCGGAGCGGAGCGTACTTCAGTACGTGAGCACCGGAAGCGCAGGAGACCGCCCTTTGCAGGCCGGCTTGGCGCAACCGGGCGCCGTTCCTAGGAGGTGCCGAATTTCAGCAGCTTGATCGCGTCGAAATCCTGCACCCCGCCGCCGACGCGCTTGGTCGTGTAGAAGAGGACATAGGGCTTGGCGGAATAGGGATCGCGCAGCACGCGGACGCCGACGCGGTCGACGACGAGATAGCCGCGGCGGAAATCGCCGAAGGCGAGCGCCAGCGCGTTGGCGCCGATATCGGGCATGTCCTCGGCCTCGGAGACCGGGAAGCCGAGCAGCGAGGCTTCGCCGCCCGCCACCGCCGCCGGCTGCCAGAGATAGTTGCCGTCGGCGTCCTTCAGCTTGCGGATCGCCGCCTGGGTGCGGCGGTTGAGCACGAAGCGGGCATTGGCGCGATAGCCGGCCTTCAGCGCATAGACGAGGTCGATGAGCACGTCGGACGGGTTCGAGGCCGGCAGCGCGCCGGAAACGCCGGTCACGATGTAGCCGATCTTGCCCCAGGTCCAGGCGCTCTCGGCGGCTGTCGTATAGGCGAGGAAGCCCTTCGGCTTGTTGGTGCCGTCGCCCGAGACGAAGGCGGTGCCTTCCTGCGTGGCGAAGGCGGCCTCGACCTCGGCGGCGATCCACTCGTCGATATTGACGGCGGCGTCGTCGAGCAGCGCCGGCGTCGCGGCCGGCATCGCATAGAGCTCCATGGCCGGGAAATCGAGCGCGGCGATGGTGGGCGAGGTCGTCTGGCTGCGGGCATCCGTCTCGCCCGCCCAGCCGACGGCGGGACCCGCGGTCATGAAGGGCTTGCGATAGGTGCCGGACGAGACCTGGCGCACATCGGCGATGGCGCGGATCGGCGAGATGGCGGCAAGTCGCTTGGCGATCTCCGTCTCGGTCTCGATCGGCACCAGATAGCCGCCATCGGCATTGGAGCCGGCCGAGAGCGCCTTCTGCTCGACGCGGCGCAGCCCGTCCTCGTCGCCGCCGCGCACATAGGCCTCGAAGGACGCCTTGTGCTCGCTCGGGCCGCGCGCGCCGCGGCTCTCGGTGCCGAGCGGCGGCCGGCGGCCCTTCAGCGTCAGCTCGTCGAGCGTGCGGTTGATGCGGTCGAGCTTCTCGGAGGTGAGCGGATCGGAGACGAGCTTCTGCTCGATCTCGGCAAGGCGCTCGTCATTCGTCTCCTTGAACGCCTCGAAGGCGTGCATGAAATCGTCGAACGCGGCGGCGACATCGCCGCTCGTCTCGGCGGCCTTGGTCTCGGCCGGCTTCGGGTCCGCCGCCTTGATCTCGGGCGCGGGAATGAGCGCAGTCTCGGTGTCGGGCGTCATTTCGAGTTCCTTCTGTTGAGGCTCAGCGCGGCGCGGCGCATGCGGGCCGCGAGATGCGAAGAGGGCTGCGGCGGATCGGCCTTCACCGCGCTGACGCGGGCGTCGGGCTGCATGGGGAAGGTGACGACCGAGATCTCCCAGAGGTCGATCTCGGTGAGGCGGCGCACGCCGGCCTGCCGGTCGGCACGGGCACGGACGGTCTTGAAGCCGATCGAGAGCCCGTCGAGCGCGCCGGCCCGCATCAGGCTGGCGACTTCGCGCGCCCGCGCCACGTCGAGCATCAGCCGGCCACGCACGAAGAGGCCGCGGCCGTCCTCGCGGATCTCGGTCCAGATGCCGATCGGCTCGGCCGGATCGTGCTGGTAGAGCATGCGGATGCCCGAGGCCTGGCGGGCGGCGATCGAGCGCTGGAACGCGCCGCGGATCACCATGTCGCCGGCGAGATCTGCGATGCCGAAAAGGCTCGCATAGCCGTGGAAGCTGCCCTCGCCATCGACCCCGGAAAGATCGGCCGCGGCCGCCTTCTGCTCGAGATCGGGCGAGGTGGTCGGATTGGCTGGAAGCATGCGTTCTCCTTCGCCGGCCGGTCGGGGCCGCGTTGGCAGGGAGGGGGTCTGGCGGGAATCAGAAGGAGGCGTTGACGCGGGCGGATCGGATGACTATTTTTCTAGTCATCCTTGGGGAGGCCTCGATGCTGACAGTCAATCTGGCGCATGCCAAAACGCATCTCAGCGATCTGCTCGACAAGGTGGAAGCCGGCGAGGAAATCGTGATTACCCGGCACGGCCGCCCAGTCGCCCATGTGCGTCCCGTCGAGACCGAGAAGAAGCCTGTTCCGCTGGAAGAACTGGCTGCGTTCAGAGCGACCATGCCGAAGCTGGACGTCTCGTCGGCCGATCTTCTTCGCCAGATGCGTGACGAAGGCTGGTAGGCAGTTCCAGCCATGCTCTATTTCGACACGAGTTTCCTGGCGCCACTGGTCGTCAGCGAAGCGACGTCCGAATCCATCACCGTCTTCTTCGAAACCCTTGATGATGCAGAACGCGCGACGAGCCAGTGGACGCGCGTCGAGTGCGCCTCGTTGATCGCCCGCCTTCTGCGCATGGACCAGATCGATACGCTGACCGCGTCGCAGTATGCCGCTCAGTTCGACGAGCTGATCACAAGCGCATTCAAGGTCTTCCTTCCGGAAGCCGACGATTTCGATCGGGCGCGCCGTCTGCTTGCCGTGGCGAATACGGGGCTTCGTGCGGGCGATGCGTTGCATCTCGCCATCGCTGCCAACCGGAACGCAGGGCGCATCTACACGCTCGACAAGGGCTTTGTCCGGGCCGGCCGCCTGCTCGGCCAACCGGTCGAAGGCCTGGACACCGCCTGACGACCCTCACCGCCGCCGGACCAGCCGCTCCAGCACGCCGGCGAAGTCGCGGAATACCTGCCGGTGGTCGTCGCGCTCGCGCTTCATCAAGCGCTTCAACAGCGTCGCCATTCCTGAATCTCCTGAATCCCTTAGCCGTCGTCGCTGAAGAAGTGATTGAGCCGCGCAATCTCGGCGACGAAGTCGTTGAAGCGGCGGTTGGAGGCGGCGAGCTCGCGCAGCGCCCAGACGAGCAGCCCGCTCGATCCCGACGCCCAGAGGAACAGCGCCAGATGGCCGAGATCGCCCCGCGTCGCGAAGGCGTGCGTCACCTCGTCCATGCTGTCTCTCCCTTCGCCTCCCCCTCCCCTTCGCCATCCTCCTCCGCGCCATAGCCGACGGCCTGGCGCTTCTCGTCGCGGCTGAGGAAGCTCGCGCCCTCGACGCGCCGCCAGAGCGACTCGCGATCGGCGGCCAGCGCCTCGACCGCGTCTCCATCGAAGCCGAGGCGGACCGCGCCGCCATAGGCCGGCGAGAGCCAGGCGGTAAGCGCCGCGGCGGTCCGCCCGACGAGCGGCAGCACCGTCTGGCGCCAGAAGGCGCGGTTGGCCTCGCTGTAATTCGCATAGGTGTTGTCGCCGGGAATGGCGAGCAGCATGGGCGGCACGCCGAAGGCGAGCGCGATCTCGCGCGCCGCGCCGTTCTTCGCCTCGAGGAAATCCATGTCGCGCGGCGTGAGCGCCATCGAGGTCCAGTCGAGCCCGCCTTCGAGGAGCAGCGGCCGCCCGGCCGCGACCGCGCCGGAATAGTTCTGCTCCAGTTCGCTCTTCAGCCGCTCGAACTGCTCCTGCGAGAGATTGGCGCCGCCCTCGCCGCGATAGACCAGCGCGCCGGAGGGCCGCGCGGAATTGTCGAGCAGCGCCTTGTTCCATTCGGCCGCGGTGTTGTGCAGGTCGAGCGCCCGCGCCGCCGCCTCGATCGGCGCGAACCCGTAGTGATCGTCGAGCGGATGATAGAGCTTCAGATGCAGGATGGGCGCGAGGCCGCCCGCGCCCGGGTCGGCGAAGCGGATCGTGCGGCCGGCGACGCCATATTCATAGGCCTCCGGCCAGCCGTCAGGCCCCGGCACGACGCGCATCCGGTCGGGGCGGAGCACATGCAGCTCGGCCGGCCTTCCGCCCAGCGTCACCAGCTCGGCATAGGCGTTGCCGGCGACGAGGAGATTGGCGATCAGCGCCTCGAGGAAGGCGGCGCCGTTCTGGCGGCGGTTCGGCGTGGCGAGGAGCCCGAGCAGCGCATGATCCGGCCGCTCGACATCGCCCTCATAGGCAAGGAGCGGCACGCTCGCCGCGCTGCCGGCGATCATCATCACCGCGCGATGCACGACCGCGTTCTTCATGAAGCCCTCGCGGGCGAGGCTCGCCGCGTCGCGGGGCGACCAGACGGCGCGGCCCTGGCCCTGCAGCGCGATCAGCGGCCCGGTGCGCGAGGCCTTCGCCTCGGGCGGCCTTGCCTGCAGCGGGGCGAGCGCGGCCAGCCGCGCCCTCAGCCTGTCCAGCATGACGGATCGTCCTTTCAAAGCCTGCGGAGCCGCGGCTCGCCGGCCGGGCGCAGCATGAGATGGGTGAGCGCCCAGACGAGCGCGTCGAGCCGGTCGGGCGAGCGGCCGCTCGAAAGGCCTTCCGGCCCGAAATCGGCCAATTCGTCCTCGAGCTGCGGAAAGGTGCCGGCATGGCGGACGCGGCCCTGCGCATAGAGCGCCGCGACCGGCTCGGCGCGCAGATACTTGCCACGCGTCGCCCGCACCGGCGTCACGGGAACGCTCGCATCCACCTCGCCGATGACGCTCGTCACCATGTCGCCGCCCTGGTTGACCTCGGCGACCAGCGCATCGGCCTCCAGCGCGTGATAGAGCGCCACCGCCGCCGCCGCCCAGCGCTCGGGCTTCACCTCGGCGATGGTCGCATCAGCCAGCACATAGCCCGTGCCGTCCTCGGCGAGACCGCAGCCGACGATCCCGCAAGCATCGGCGCCGCGCCGCCCGCTCGCCGGCGGATCGACCGCCACCACGACGCGGGAGAGCTTCGGCGGCGCGCCGAGGCGGAGCCGCTCGATCACCTCGCGGCTCCACAGCGCATCGGCGCGATCGTCGATCAGTTCGCCGTCGATCTCCTGCCGCCCGAGCCGCGTGCCGCGATAGCGGCCGATGACACGCTCCAGGAATCCCGGCGCGAGATTGCCGAGATTGGCCGCCGTGCCGGCGCGCGTGATCACCGTGCGCTCGGCCTTCACCAGCCGCTTCACGAGCGGCGTCGGGCGCGGCGTCGTGGTGACCAGCTGTCGCGGCAGCGCGCCGAGCCGGAGCCCGAATTGCAGCATGTCCCAGCTCGCCTCCTGATGGCGCCATTTGCCGAGCTCGTCCGCCCAGGCCGCCTCGAATTGCGGGCCGCGCAGGCTTTCCGGATCCTCGGACGAAAAGCACAGCGCCACCGCGCCGTTCGGCCATTCGAGCCGCCGGCGCGAGGGCTGCCATTGCGGCCGCTCGCCGGCGGGGTGCACCGCGAGGAGGCCCGAGACGCCCTCGATCATCACGTCGCGGACATCGGCCAGCGTCTCGCCGATCAGCGCGATGCGCCCGACCGGCCGCGCGGCATAGCCCGGCCGCCCGAGCGCCAGGCCGCGGATCCATTCCGCCCCGGCGCGCGTCTTGCCGGCGCCGCGCCCGCCGATCATCAGCCAGGTGAGCCAGTCGCCGGGCGGCGGCAGCTGGTCGTCGCGCGCCCAGAAATCCCAGTTTAACTGGAAGGCCGCCAGTTCTTCCTTAGTCGTCCCGTGCGCCATCAGCGCAGTCAGCTCCTCCGGCGGCCAGCCGGTACGGACCAAGCGCTGCCAGTCGCTGCGCAAATCGCGCCGTGAGTTCATCGAGGTCGACAGTGGCTGCATCGACATCCTCCCCGCGCTCGTCGCGCAGCTTCGAAAGCGTCTCGAAGGTCTTGGCGAGCACGGCGAGCGTCCGCGCATCCTTTTCCTCGACGCTCCCGCCGCCGGCGGCGAAGCGCTGTTCGAGATCGGTCACCTGCCGCTCGAAGGCGCGAAAGAGCCGCCCGAGCAGCTTGCCGTCATCGCCCTCTGCCGAAAGCACCGCCCCCGCGCCCGGCCGCAGCCAGCCGCCCCGCTTCGCCTGCGCCGACAGCGCGCCGACCGTGGTGCCGAAGGCCTCGGCGATGTCGCGCAGCGGATCGAGCGTCGCCTCATAGCGCCCCCGCACCGCCTGCCAATCCGCCTTCGAAAGCTTCGGCAAACGATCCTCCGAACCTCGATCCACCCAGAAAGGCGCACGAAAAAAGGCGCCGCGAGGCGCCTTTGCCGAATGTCTGTCTCGTCCTGTCGAAGCCAGCTTCACAAGCTGCGCCCGGTCGACGCCCCACGCCTCCCGATCCCGCTGCATCCACAGTTCTTGGACGATGCCTGAACCCTACCGAACCACCGTCACGCTGTCAAGGATTTTATTCCTAGCCGTATGGCAAGGCGGACCACCGCCGCCTCATCCGCAGCAGCCGTGATGGGCCCAACATTGCTGCCGCGAGCGCCGCGGTGCCGTTCGGATGCCTGGCGCGACGCTCCAGTTTCCGCGGGCCACACAGCGTTTCCGTTACCCACACCGCAGGATCCCCCCCAGGCCGCCGCCTCCCCGGCGCCGAAAGCCGCTTGCCCTCCCCGCCGTCATGCCCGGGCCCGTCCCGGGCATCCACGTCTTTCTTGAGGAACGAGGAACAGGGCCACGGCGCAGCCAAGACGTGGATGGCCGCGACACGCGCGGCCATGACGCGCGGTTGTCCTATGTCGCAGGCTGCCGTGCCGCTGTAGCGCCCAATGTCTACGTTGGGGTGGTTTCCGGTCGGTCGGCTATTGGCCGGCGGGCTTAGGGAAGCGGACCTTCATCTAGAGCTAACTACCTTCTGTTTCGCGCTGCCAACTCTGCCACTCGGCGTCCTTCGCCAGGAACTGCGAAACGGGCATTGGCTGAGGCCGGATTTCGCGCTTAGTTGCACGGGATACCCACCGAAACTGCGGATACGGTCAACAGATTGTTTGTCGCTTGAGGGCGAGGATGTGCACGGGATTGAAAGCGGGCGGATAGATTTGCCGACAAACGAAACAACAATTTCCAAGCTTCTGTACGTTTGCGATCGCTAAAATAGAGCCGTGATCGACGATGACTATCGGACAGTTGCGCGCTGCGGTGCGTTTCCTCCTTGCTCCAGGTAATATCGGCGAGTTCGACCATATTGAGCTGCTCGAAGTTATCGGCACGCCGCGCGGAGGTGCGACGATAAACGTCCTATCCATTGCGGTGCTTAGCGAAGGCCGTCGCGATGTCGCCGAGACCGAACGGCCGGAGTTCCTCACCGAGCGGATCAGGCGGATCGATGGCTTCAGAGACTGGTCGTTTGGCGTTGCACGAACGTTTCGACCTGTCGCCGCCCTCGACAGCGCGCTGGAAACCCTCGAGACCACGGGGCGGTGGACGCTCAGCGGGCGCCCGCTCGGGACCGGCACCTTGCGCCCAGAACCCGCGATGTTCGCACCACCGGACGGAACGGTGCGGATCCCTCTCAACAACGTTCTGAAGAACAACTTCTGGGCGGGATCGCACGTGTTCCGGCTCACGGATCAGGAAAAGACGCCATTCGCACCCTTCTTCGCCGACCGGCGGCGGCTACAGGCTCTCTCCGATGCCGTCTCAGTCGGCGCGCCGATCGCGTTTGCTGGCCTGGCTGATCTTCTTGGCGATGTGCTGATCCAGCTTCCTGTCACGATCATGATTCCAAGCGTGACCTCGCCCCGCGGCGCGAAGCATACCGAAATTGCGGTAACATGGCGCTACAGTTCGACACCGCGTCCCTTGGCGACAGCCGCCCGCACCCGATGGGACGAGCTTCTGACCGGAGCGGCGGTCCACGACCGCTTCACAGACAGCGTTCAGCTGCCCGTCGACAGTCATCGCCAACCTCTGGAAATGGAAATTTGGGACGCCGATGCAGGCATTCTGGTTGGTGCGACAGCATCGACGTCGACAATCAAGCGGATCGCGTTCGACATGCATGTGATCCAGCACGAACCTCGTCTTTTCACCGCACCCGACGTCGACGGCAAGCCAGTCGCCGAGCGGGTAGAGCTCACAAAGACGACGACCAGTTTAGTTGGCAGCGCGGCCGACTGGGACGCAAACTTCTGGCTCGGTCGCCGACAGGACCTCGAGGAGAGGCGCCTTCTCGAAGAAACCCGCGACTTCGTTCAGTACCGTCCCCAGACGAATTCCTCTGCAGAGCAGCTTCGGGCTCTGGCTGACGTCCGCTTTCTCATCGACAGGTATGGACAGACCGGAGTGGATCTCTGGGACCCATACCTCTCGGCTGAAGACCTTCTCCGGACACTCTTTTGGTGCCGCCACAGCGGCGCACCCCTGCGAGCTCTAACGGACGGTCGTGATGCTCCTCGCGATGACGCTGAGGACTGCTCTGCATCGCAGGGATCTGCTGCGCCGAGGCCGTCCTTTCCAGATCGGCAGCGAGCCGTTCTCGAACGCGATGCCGGAAACTGCGAGGGTTTGCGCCTCGAGTACCGGACCCGCCGGGGGCCAAAGGGGTGGCTCTTCCACGACCGCTTCCTAATCTTTCCGAACATAGGGAATGGTCCCCAGGCTTGGTCACTCGGCACCTCCGTCAACAGCCTCGGTCAAGCCCATCACATCCTACAGCGGGTGTCGAGCGCGGCCATGGTGGTCGGGGCGTTCGAGGATCTCTGGTCGGCATTGGATGAGCCGCAGCACGTCATATGGCGGTCGTGGTGACGGCGCGCACACTATCGTTCAGGCGGCTCCTCGATGCATGGGACGGGGAGGTAGTTTCTCCCCCCAGCATCGAACGCGTCATTACAGAGCTGGAGCTGTCGGGCGCCGAGGCGATGGTCGAACGCTTTGCGTTGGCCACACGGGCTGACCTCGGCGACGTTTCGCGATCCCTCGCTGCCTCGGACCTAACGCCTGAAGGAATTCTCTATCTGGCGAAACGTCTGGGTTGGACCTTGAGGGCGCTCACCGCTTGGGACCCACAGCAGGATCCGTCTGGGCTGCGAATCGAGGCGGCGTTGGCATCCGTGGCGGCATGGAACGTGGACGGAGGCTTCTGGGAGGCGACGCATTCTCGTCTTCAAGGATGCCGCCTCACTATCGCGGCTCTTGAGATCGTGCTGCGTCGTCGAGCCCCTCAAGCACAGGTTCTCGACGACGCGCCGGTCTGGGAGCGCGAGCATCTGCATAGCATGCAGGAGGCCGAACGATCGCGCGATTGGGCCGAGTTGGGAGAGCGGGCTCGAGCCTTCCAGGAGCTTCCACGCCCCGACCTTGGTGCGCAGCAAGCTACCCTAGCGCTCTCGCTTCTCGATTGGCCGCGCCTGGTCCGTCTGGCCGATCAAAGCGAGGGTTGGTTGCATAGTCATCTCTTGATGGCGCCTTTGCCGCTCGCAGATGCCCTTCGTCTCGCGACCGCCAGCAAGAACGGATACGCGCGGTTCGCGGCTCTGGAACGCGTCGCCTATCGAGAGGTGCGCGAGTTGCTGCCGCAGGAGGAAATGGCTCTCAGAGACCTGCTGATCGTTTTGGCGAAAGATGTGAATGACTGGCCGCGCTGGCTCGCCGTATGCAATCAGTATCCTCTACGCCATCCTCATATGCAGGCCGCCTTGGGCCGGTCTCTGGCCCGCAGTAATGCCCCCGCTCTGCGGGCCTACATCGAAAGCATCTCGCTGAGCGCATCGGACAGTGATACTCGGGCAAACGTCACTTACTGCTTGTCTGTGTTTCGAGGTCGAGCCGGTGCTGCTCGCCGTCGTACCCTCTGGCGCACGGCTTTCGAACGATGGAAGGCATGGGACTTTGCGAAGAATGAGGGATCAAACCTCGCGGCTCTCGCTCAGAGCGCGCTGGACTACGGCGTGGTGGGCTGGCTCGTCGAGGGAGAGCCGCAAGGGTCGCTCGCCGACTTCGATCGCATCTTCGTAAGCGATCTCCGCGCCTTGGACATGCGATGGCACGCCTCCATAACGTCGGCCATCTCAGACTTCTGCCGGTTGGTCTCTCGATATCACGTTCTGGCCCATGCGACACGCCGATCAGAAGACGATGCCGACTGGTTGCCGGGGCCCTCGGTTGATCTCCCTGCCTCACCAACTGTTGCCTTCCTCCAACGAAAATATCGCTGGAACGAACGGCAGAATTCCGGCAGCCGCTAATGTGCGCCTGAACGGCTGAGATGGGTCGCAAGCGGGCCTGAAGATCACTGCCGTAACGGCCCGCTCGGGCTAGCACCAGCCCATCTTTCCTATCCCAAAACGGACGTTCTCCGGACCCCTCATCACCGGTCGTGCTGCGCCTCGTAAATGTGTGGCGGACGTCCGAACACCACGTCGGAATTGTTCGCCCGCTACCCCCCTTTGTTACGACACCTGGAACGCGGCCGCCCGCTCAGGCTCTGCCTGCCTTGCCTCCACCCACCGTTCGACATCGCCCCACCCGCCGCGCGTGTCGAACCATAGCTCGGACGCGCGTGTAGAGGCCGTGCAGTCTGTTCCAGCCCTTTGCCGGCCGTGGCCTCATCAATGGTGTTGTCCTCGCGCCGGCGGTCTAGGGCCGCGCCCGATCGCCCCTCGCCGTCGGGATTGGTCCTGACGCCCTTGCGCTGGCTATCGGCGTCTTCGGTCTTGCGGCCGGTTTCGCGCAACGCGCGGGTCCCGTCGCCCGAGACGACGCAGGACCAAACCCCCGGCCGGCCGCGCCCCCTTTGCGAGCGCGGCAAACCCCGCCCCCATCACAGCCGCGTCCTGCGCGGCCGTGACCTTGTCTGAGGCTTGGCGATCAGCCGCCGGAGCTGGAGCCGCCGGTGCTGCCGCCGGAGCCGCCCGAGCCGCCGGCGCCGGGGCCGCTGCTGCCGCCCGTGTTGCTGCCGGCGCCCGATCCGCCGGCGCCATTGCCGCCCATCGTGCCGCCGGTGCCGGGCGTCGCGTCCGGGGTCATCGGGCCGGGGCTGCTGCCGCCCGCGCCGCCCATACCGCCCGCGCCGCCATTGCCGTCCGTCGCGCCCGAGCCCGAGCCGCCCGAGCCCGTTCCATTCGCGCCCGAGCCGCTGGAGCCCGAGCCGTTCGTGCCCGCGCCATTTCCGCCCGAGCCGCCGGTCGTGCCGCCGGTCGTGCCGCTGCCTGTGCCGTCCGTGCCAGTGCCGGCGCCGTTCGGGCCGAGCACGCCGTCGCCGTCCTGGTTGGAGAGCGCCGGGTTGCAGTTCATCGTGCCGTCGGCGGCGCGGTTGGTGCCCTCGAGGCAGGGCGGGATGATCGCGGGCGCCACCTCGCCGGGTGTGGTGGTACCGGGAGCCGTGGTGCCGGGCGTGGTGCCCGAGCCGGTGGTGGAGCCACTGCCCGTTCCCGTCTGCGCGAAGGCGGCGGCGGGGGTGAGCATCATCGACATGAGGGCGAGCGTCAGGGTCCGCTTCATGATGCGGTTCCTCCTTGAATGGTTTCTCGGATCGCGCCGATCGCCACGCCGCCTGGTCTCGTGCGCGGCAGCGATGGGGCTATCCCTGCAACCGCCCCGGCGCCGCCCTGTTCCCCCTCGGCGTGAAGAAAGCCCGCCGCCGGCCACGCTTTCGCTGGCCTCAGCCCTCGTCGCGCGGCGCCCCGTCCGGCCGGTCGCGCTCATGGAGACGCAGCCCCGGAAAGGCCGGGAGGAAGCGCTCGCGGCGGATGGTCCAGAGCTCATAGGTGGGGCGGAAGGCGTCCGGCGCGTCGAAGGCGCCGAGATTGACCTCGACCTCGTCGCCGCTGACGCCGAAGAGCGACGCGCCGCAGCGCGGGCAGAAATGCCGGCCCTCATAGTCGTGCGTCTCGCCGCTGATCGTCACCGCGCCCTCGGGGAAGATCGCCGAGGCATGGAACAGCGCGCCGTGATGCTTGCGGCAATCCATGCAGTGGCAGAGCCCGACGCGAAAGGGTTCGCCCGTGACCGTGATGCGGACGTCGCCGCAAAGGCATGAGGCGGTGTTCGTCATCTCGTCGTGCTCCTTCGCGCTTCGCCGCGCCCGGCGGCTGAACGGCGCGTGAACGCCGCCTTCAGGTGCCGTTCCGCGGCGCCCTTCTAGAACAGCCTCCATCAACCCGCGGCAAGCGCCGCAACGATGGAGAGCCCCGATGATCCGCATTTCTCTCGTCAAGACCACCCTCGCCGCCGCCGCGCTGAGCCTTTGCGCCGCGCTGCCGGCCGCCGCCAATGACGTGCGCATCGACCAGTATGGCTGGGGCAACAGCGCCGGCGGCGCGCAGAACGGCTGGAGCAACCGCATCCGCGTCCATCAGGGCGGCAGCTGGAACGGCGCCACCGCGCAGCAATATGGCGCGCGCAATCTCTCGGCGATCGGCCAGGAAGGCTGGCGCAATTCCGCCGCGACCTATCAGACGGGCAGCCGCAACGCCGCCGGCATCGGCCAGTTCGGCAGCAACCACACCGCGATCCTGACGCAGGACGGCAATGGCAACATCGCGGCCGGCGTGCAGGTCGGCAATGGCTGCGCCGCCGACGTCGCGCAGGGCGGCAACGGCAATGTCGCCGCCTTCGTGCAGTCCTGCCCGTAACCGCCGTCACGCCTATCCGGGAGACACGATCATGACGAACGGACATTTCCTCAGCCGCCCGCTGGCGCTCGGCGCCCTCGCGCTGGCCGGCGCGGCGATCGCGGCGGTAGTCGTCCCGGCGGATCTCGCCAGCGCCGGCAACACGGGAGGCGCCGGCACGCTCGCCGGCGCCGGGACGGCGGCGCTCTCCTGCGAGATCCGCCAGAGCCTCGCGCGCGGCCAGCTGATGCTGGAGCCGATGGTGAGCGCGGCGAAGGGCGCGAGCGGCAGCTATGCGCTGACGCTTTCGGGCGGCGGCTCCGGCAATTCGGCGAGCATCAGCCAGGGCGGCGGCTTCACCGCCCCGGCGGGCCGCGCCACCAGCCTCGGCGCGGTGAGCCTCGATGGCGCCGCAGTCTATCGCGCGCGGCTCGAGGTGACGGCCGGCGGCAGCAAGGCCGTCTGCGCCGGCACGGTCGGCGGCGCGCTCTAGCCCCGCCTCATCCTCGACCGAACCATCACGGGAGACATCACATGACCCGCAACACCCGCACGCTCCTCGCCGCCGCGCTCGCCGCCCTCGTCGCCGCGCCGGCGCTCTCCACCCCCGCCGAGGCCGGCGGCTCGATCGCGCTCTATCTCGCCCCGCGCGACGCGCGAGAGGCGCAGCTGATGGATTTCGGCCTCCGCGCCTACGGGCTCTATAACGGCCTCAAAAATGGCGGCGCGCGCATCGACCAGCTGGGGCGCGGCAACAGCGCCGGCGTCGCACAGAATGGCAGCGGCAATCTCGGCCTCGTCACCCAGCGCGGCGACGGCCATCAAGGCACGATCGACCAGCGCGGCAACGGCAATTCCTACGGCCTCTTCCAGTTCGGCCGCGGCACGACAAGCGCGATCACGCAGCGCGGCGACGCCAACACCGGCGCCGCCGTCACCTTCGGCTGGTAGGCGCCGCCGCCCCCGACTGCCCCCTGCCCTGCGCCCAATCCCCCTCTTGCATGGCATGCGGCGCTGTGGATTGCTCCGCCGGCGGGTCATGGCCCGGCGCCCGATCGCTCGTGCGCCTCAAAGCCATGGTCCATCACGGGGGAAGACCACATGAAGAAAACCGCCCTATTCGGCAGCCTTGCTGTCCTTCTCGCGGCGAGCCCGGCGCTCGCCGATGTCTCGCAGGAGACGATCAAGGCGCTTTCCGCGCCGGATGCGATCGAGACCTCTTCCGGCAGGCTCGAATTCCGCGACGGGGTGCCGACCGTGGCGACGGCCGAGAAGATCCGCGATATCCAGGATTTCACGCGCGCGCTCGACGTCTACAACAATTCCTATCGCGGCGCCTCGGCGCTCGCCATCGTCAAGGGCTTCCAGGGGATCGGCGCCAATCCCGGCGATGTCGTCATCTTCTCCGAACTCATGGATTCGAATTCGCTGTTCCTGACGGCGAATGCCGACACGATCTACTACATGACCGGCCTCGATCTCTCGAAGGGCCCCGTCGTGGTCGAGCAGCCGTCCGGCGGCATCGGCACGATCAACGACATGTGGTTCTCGTGGATCATCGATATCGGCGGTCCGGGGCCGGATCGCGGCCTCGGCGGCAAATATCTGATCGTCGGGCCGGACTATCAGGGGCCGCTGCCCGAAGGCGGCTATTTCATCGCCCATTCGAAGACGAATTTCGCGCTCTATGCGGCGCGGGCGAACCTCGTGGACAACGATCCGAAGCCCGCCGTCGAAAACATCAAGCGGACCATGAAGGTCTATCCTTACCAGCCGGGCAGCTATGGCACGAGCATCGCCGCGGCGCTGGACGGGACGGTCAGGATCGCCGGCGAGCCGAAGATCCCCGAGACGAAGTTCATCGAGGGCACGGGCCGCTCCTTCAACACGATCCCGCCGAGCGATGCGGGCTTCTACGATCTGATCAACGAGAACGTCCAGAGCCAGCCGGCGACGAGCTATGACGTCGAGCTCGCCGGCCAGCTCGCGGCGATCGGCATCGTGCATGGCAAGCCGTTCGAGCCCGATGCGCGCATGAAGAAGATCCTCGCCGACGCGGCCGCGGTCGGCCAGGCGACGGGCCGCTCGCTCAACTGGCGCTATGCCGTCCAGCATCCGGACTGGGCCTATTATCCGGGCTCGCAATGGGGCTCGATGCTCTGGGAAGGCGGCGCCTTCTTCGAGACGCCGCCGCCCCTCTTCGAGGAGGGCATGTTCAAGCCGCTGCCGCCGACCGGCGCGCGCACGCTCGATTCCCGCACGGCGTTCTATTACGCCTATACGCTGGATTCGCCGGGCATGATCATGCGCATTCCCGGCGTCGGCTCGCAATATCTGATGAGCTTCCTCGATCCGGACGGCAGTCCGTTCGATGGCGCCAAGACCTACAAGGTCACGCTGCCGAAGGATGTTCCGGCGGCGGCCTTCTGGTCCTTCACGCTCTACGACAACCAGACGCGCTCGATGCTGCAGACGCCGCAGAAATACCCGCGCGCCGGCAGCCAGAGCTTCCCCTCGCCGGCGGCAGAGGCGGCGGCCGACGGCACGACGACGATCTATTTCGGCCCGACCCAGCCGCAAGGCGTCGAACGCAGCAACTGGATCCAGACGGACCCGAAGAAAGGCTGGTTCACGATCCTCCGCCTCTACAGCCCGCTCCCCTCCTTCTTCGACAAGAGCTGGCGCCCAAGCGAAATCCAGCTTGCGGAGTAGGCAGCAAGGAAAGCACGTCAGGCGTCGGAATCCGGCGCCTGACGCAACGGTGCGGGTTCGCTGGCGAAGGCGAGGGTGCGAGCAGGAGGGTGAAGCAAAGGCCGCTGCGCCGAGCAGGTGGATAAAGGCAATCCCGGTCACTCCAATAAGCACGACGAAGACGACGAAGGCACGGCAGCCCTCGCGGCCACAGCAAGTCCAGCGGCCTCATCCAGATCAGCCGCGGCGCGACAAATGTGATCGCCCAGCGGGCAACGCCAAAACCGGCGCCGTAACGTTCCTGTGAGAGAAATTCGCCGGCCCCGCAGCCGCCGCACGCACCCCGCCAGCCTCGCTCACCTCAAACCGAGCCATAAGGGCGGCCGTCCTGACGCCTGCCGAGCACCGCGTCCTGAACGCTATGCTTCGGGCCCGTCCTGGGGGTGAACGTCATGGTTTCGGCTGAGGCTGTCGCAATACAAGAGCCATGGTTCTGGCAGCACAATTAGCCAGAGAGCAGCACCCTAGCCTAATAACCCCCGACCATGAGGTCAGGCTCGCAACCACACGCCCTACAGCCTATAACTCGCCTAGTCTACAACGACCACCGGGTGCCCTCTATGCTGAGGCATTCCTGGGAAACGCGAATAGCAAATTCGACGGTGGCTCGCAGTGTTTGGACGGCGTTTCCCGTAAACACTCTCCATGCTGAAGAATGTAGAACCAAATTGATCAGCGGCAAAGCCGCTAAAACCATTCTGGATGATCCGCTCCACTAACCCCTCGGTTCTGTCGACATTAATGTAGCAAAGCTGCGAACAGATAGATACAAGTTCATCTGCTGTCGGTCTCTTGATCGCGTCATACTCCAGACACCGCTCGATAATGGCCTGCACCTCTTTAGCCAACGGCTTATACTGAGGGTTCGATGTCATGAAGTCCGGCCACGGTCTTCTTGTACGATTCCTGACGTTAACAGCTGCATCAAGAAACACGCCGAAAGGGAATTCTCCCGTCACAACTCTAAACATCAGTGCGCCAAGCGACCAAATGTCTGCCTCTCTGCCAGGATGCTCGCCGTCTTTGCGGAACATCATTTCTGGCGCCATATATGGTAAAGCACCCTTAATTGTGCCCGAGGTCGATCGTGTCAAGTCACCGCCATCTTGCGCAGCCAAAGCGAACACCTCCTCAGTCAGCGTCGCAATTCCAAAATCTGTTATCTTAAGCTCGTGGAGATTTACCCCCGTCTCTACCATAATGTTACTCGGCTTAAGATCTCGATGGACGACACCGGCGTGATGAGATGCAGCGACACCCTTTGAGAGATGCTGAAAAACTCGCGCAGAAAGATGTGGATCGACCGCTCCGAATCTTAATAGTTTAGCCTCCAGGGTCTCGCCTGAGACGAATTCCTCGACAAGAAACGGATGTCCATCCTGCTCAAAGTAATCGTATGTTTTCGCAACATTGTGGTGGTTCACTCGGGCAGCGATCCTAGCACTCCTGCTAAACTTCGTTAATTGCTGACCGGCTTGCGGTGTTTTGACAGCCACTTGGCGATCTAGAATATCATCATAAGCGAGATAGACATCTTGCATCCCTCCTCTTCCGATATGGCGCTCAACCCTATACCGCGAGGCAATCATCTCACCAGACCTCACGGAATTACCTCCGGGTTAGAAACATCAAACGTGACAAATCGTCGGCGACTGCCGGCCATCCCAAAAGTTAATACGCAGCATCCGGGTATCAGGTCTCTTGGGGAGGCCGATCTATTGTTAATGAACACGCTTCCACTAACTGAATTAACTATAAAGTCATTGCCATCATATTCTATTGCAATTGAACCAACCGACGGCAATGTTAGCGAAATCTTCCTATTTTGGCTGTCCAGCTGGTTTGTCGTCCCGCCGAACACAACAATCGCTTTATGTTGATCCGTGAGTAGTCGACGCTGCAAATGGGCCTGCAGTAGGGCCATAGTGGGTCGCTGAGAAGGCTTTGGATCGAGGCAACGATGCAAGATATTGATTAACTCCACATCGAGCCCTGCAAAGGCGACGGACAACGCCGCAAGTGGGACAGGCAAAGGGGGTCGTTGGAGCAGCTCACTCGGCGGTCTCGTATCGAGCAATGACAGAGCTGTAGCTCCAAACGCATACACATCGACAGAAGCATCAAACCCGATGGTATCACCCTCCCAAAGCTCGGGCGCCATAAACGCGGGAGTGCCAATCACGCACTCTGTTTTTGCAAGCTCTTTCGGACGCGAAAGACCAAAATCAATTATCTTAACTACACCTTCACTATCAAGTAATATATTTGTCGGCTTGATGTCCCGATGGATTATGCCATTCTCGTGTATATCACGAAGACCACTCGCGATTTGCCATAATATATTTAAGTATTTCCGGCTAGGCGTATATCCTCCAATCTTTAGTTGCTCACCCTGAACATATTCCAGAACGAGAGCGAATTCGCTATCGCGTCGATCGTCTGGCTTGACCACATCATAAAGCTGAACGACGTGCTTCGACCTCAGCGCGGCCAATGATCTTTGCTCGTCGAGAAGCCGACGAGCGTCAATCCCGCTTCGGAGGCGCTTCAGAACAACAGGGCGATCCAGATGGAGGTCACGGCAGTGAATTATCTCTCCCATCCCACCAGATGCATCAACCTCCCGAACCTCGTATCTACCGGCTAGTGTCGTCGTCATCGTTTCGACCGCCAGATTTCTCTATCTGGATTTCTAGTTGTACGTCATCGATCTCAGGCTTGTCACTCTTGCGCGTCTTTCGCGCGCGCCGTTTAGGAGCCTTACGCTCCGTTAAATCTTTTAGCCGCTCTTCATTCTGCAAAGAACGCCCTTCAACCTGCGTGTCTGAGGCAACCTGAGGCAGCGGCACCTCTGCAACCGAGTTGAGCCAAGCAATCGTCAGTGCAGCAAAAGGATCCCAAACCTGCACCCCTCCATCAAAACCCCGAGCTTCAGCTGGTTGAGCTTTTAAATTGATCAAAGCCAGAGATGCGTTATCGTGACCTCCACACCAGCGTGATAGAGCGAGTAGGCGCTCAGCTGCCAACTTTGGCTCAGCTGCGTTCGTCAAAACGCTAGATAGCGTTCCTGCATCAATATAGTGAATGCCATCAGTTGTTAGTGCCAAACCACCTGCATCGCCTGAAAGAGTCCGCAAGTGCGGACGCATGCCATTCCCCATCCCAATGAATTGAACCAGCTCACGTCCGTAGCCGCCAACTGCCTCTTCCAGGGAATCATCTACAGTTAATCGGTGAACGCTTCCCCCAGGAACAAACGAATATACTCGACTATCCCCCACATTTACGAGTATCGTTTCTCCATCCGGATCTATTAAGACAACAGAGAGCGTTGTACCACCAAGACCGCGGGCAAATGAATACACAGATCTATTTGCGTAATCAACAGATGCATATGCGCACTGGTACAGTCCACGATTGCGATATCTTAGAAGCCCATAAAAGAATGAGGAAATTGCTATGGTGGCACACTTGCCCCCGTCTCTCATTCCCCCCATTCCATCCGCCACCGCTACCGCGACAATCGGGCGTCCTCCGGACTGACGAGCGCTAAAGCGTAGTGCGGCTACGCGGTCCTGGTTTTCACTTCGCTGCAATCCGACGTCTGTCGCTAGTACTATGGCCAAGTCCGTGCAAAGATTCTGACCACGCTCAGGCACCGATCTCGAGAGCCAGGTCGAGATGCATTCTTGAAACGCATTGCCGGGCTCGATCTGCGGAGGGCGCATAACTCTATCCGTCATGACGACTCATTGTAGATTTTACCCTATTTAGCTAGTGACACGTCAATGCTCCGAAGATCGATGGCCATCAAGACGCGCCTTCGAATGTGACTCGGGCACAGCGATTCGCACATCGATCAACCATAAGCTTGTCTGGGATCGTGTTGGAAATTTGCGAGCCGCCGGGCCCTTTGGTCGCTAGGAATGGTCTAGACTGAACTTTGTCGGCGCCATGCCCAAATACCTCGATGTCCGCACCTCCACCTCTCGCCGAACCAGGCCCATAGCAGGCCGCAGCGCCGCAGCAGCGTCTTCCACCCCTTGCGGCATGGTCCTACGAGGCTTTTATCCTCGCCCTCCGGCGCTTCGGGCTGGACCGGACGCCGCCAGGACCACCCTCATTCACCTCGAAGCGCCGTTGGATACCGTCCCCGCCAGCGCTCTTCCCGCCAGCCTCCAGCGACGGGCGGGACGGTTGAGCGCCGGCGGCGCCTTGGCATGGCGTGCTGGATGGGCCATGATCCTTTCATGAAGGCCGCAGACCCAACCACCGGCATCGCGCTTCCGCGTTCCTGACGCGAGAAGCGGGAGCGGGCGATCGATTGGATCCGCCTGCCGGCGTTCGCCCGCGCGAGAACCGGGCAAGCCATCGCCGCCTGCGCGGCCTGCCAACCTTCGGTTTCATCATGCAGACTGTTTTCGAGAGCCCGTTCAAGGGGATCACGCTCGATCGCCTCGTCACCAACCCCAAGATCCGGGTCGGTCGGCACAGCACGCATTCCGGTGACGATCACGGGCACGGCTTCGATGATTGCGCCCGCTTTCTTCTCGCCGAGGAGGGCGTCGACACGCTCGTGATCGGGTCGTTCTGTTCGATCGGTTCCGGCGCTGCCTTCATCATGGCCGGAAACCAGGGCCACCGGACCGACTGGATCAGCACCGTCCCCTTCTTCTTCATGCCGGATGTGCCCTCCTTCGCCGGAGCGGAGAACGGCACCCAGCCGGCTGGCGACACGGTGGTCGGCCATGATGTCCGGATCGGGTCCGAGGCGATCGTCATGCCCGGCCGGGATGCCGAGGGCGTTTCTCGCTGATCTTTGTTGAATTTTGTAGGGATCATGTCGACGACTGTCGGCATCGGCGTCTCGGCTTTTCCGCGCGACGCGGCGCTAGTCCGCCCGCCGCCCGAGTTCGCGCATCTGGTCCAGCCAGCCCTTGCGGGCCTCCTCGCTCACGCCCTCGGCATTGCCGAAGAAGGTTTCGTGGATCGGCTTCATGCCTGTGAAGGCGAGGATATTGCGCTCCAGTCCCCGCACGCCATGCGCGCCGAAGAACCAGCGATAGATCATCGCCGGCATGCCCATTGTGACCACGACGCGGGCCGAGCGGCCGGCGAGCAGCTTTTTCGGGAAGCCGTTTTCCTGATAGGCGAAGGCTGTCCCCGGCCGGAAGACCTGTTCGAGAAAGGCCTTCAGAAGCGCCGGCATGGTCCCGAGCCAGAGCGGGAAGACGAGCACGACATGTTCGGCGGCGGTGAGCGCCGCGGCCGCGGTCGCGAGGCTGTCCGGCAGCGCGCCATGCTGGAACTCCTGCTGGGACCTCATGAAAGGGATCTCCATCCCCGCGAGGCGGAGCACCTCCGCGTCATGGCCGGCGGCCCTGGCGCCCTCGGCATAGGCCGCCGCGAGCGCATGGCAGAGGCGGCCATCCGCCGGGTCGGGATGGCCGTCGATGATGAGGATCCGCTTCGCCATGGTCTCTCCCTCCTCCTATCCGAGGCGGGGAGACCATGCGCGCCCACCGGCCGTGCGCCTTGATCGCGATCAACCGGCGATGATTCCAGGCGGCGGCTCAGGCGAATCCGACAACCGCATGCGGAACATAGGGTTTTTCGAGTTCTGTCAGCTCATAATCATCGAGCTTCACGGAGAGCGCGGCGGCCGCATCGTCGAGATGCTCCACCTTTGTCGCGCCGACGATCGGCGCCGCGACCGGCGATTTCTGCAGCACCCAGGCGAGCGCCACCTGCGCGCGCGGAATGCCCCGCTCGGCCGCGACATGCGCCACCGCCTCGACGACCTTCTTGTCCGCCTCGGCGGTCTTGTCATAGAGGCTCTTGCCGAACTCGTCCTTCTCGCCGCGCGCCGTCGCGGTGTCCCAGTCGCGCGTCAGGCGGCCGCGGGCGAGCGGGCTCCAGGGAATGACGCCGATGCCCTCCGAGACGCAGAGCGGCAGCATCTCGCGCTCCTCCTCGCGGTAGAGCAAATTGACGTAGTTCTGCATCGAGACGAAGCGGGTCCAGCCGTTTTTCTCCTGCAGCGCCAGCATCTTGGCGAACTGCCAAGCGAACATTGACGAGGCGCCGATATAGCGTGCCTTGCCGGCCCGGACGACATCTTCCAGCGCTTCCAGCGTCTCCTCGATCGGCGTCGCATAGTCGAAGCGGTGCACCTGGTAGAGGTCGACATAGTCGGTGCCGAGCCGGCGGAGGCTGTTGTCGATCTCGGAGAGGATCGCCTTCCTGGAGAGGCCGGCGCCGTTCGGGCCCGGGCGCATGCGGCCATAGACCTTGGTGGCGATAACCACCTCGTCGCGCCTGGCGAAATCCTTGAGCGCGCGGCCGAGGATTTCCTCGCTGGTCCCCTCCGAATAGCCGTTGGCCGTATCGAAGAAATTGATGCCGAGGTCGAGCGCCTTGCGGATGAAGGGGCGGCTCTGGTCTTCCGGCAGCGTCCAGTTATGGGTACCGCGGGCCGGGTCGCCATAGCTCATGCAGCCGAGGCAGATGCGCGAGACTTCGAGGCCGGTGCGGCCGAGACGCGTATAGTCCATGGGGGATCCTCCGGTGGCGTTCGGGTGTGCGGCAAGCGCAAGAGGCCGCAGGGAGCGGCCCCGACCATCGACGCTGCGGCAGATGCAGGCGCGATCGATCGTATCGATTCAAAGCTTAGCCCGAGCGAACGCTGCCGGTCAGCCCATAATTTCGTGATTGCGCGGCAAGCCGCCCTATTCCGGCCGTTCGCCCGGCCAGGTGACGACGTAGTCCTCGTAGTCCTCGACCGGGATATCCGCCTCGCTCACCGTGCGGCCCGAGACGGAAATGCCGGCTTCATGCACCGTCTCCGGATCGCCCGAGACGAGCGGGTGCCACCAGTAGAGGTCGCGGCCTTCCGCGACGAGGCGGTAGCCGCAGGTCGCCGGCAGCCAGGTGAGCGTGCGCACGGCATGCGGGTCGAGCGGGATGCAGTCCGGCACGCGCGTCGTCCGGTTGGGATAATCGGCGCAGCGGCAGCTTTCGTCGTCGAGCAGCTCGCAGGCGATCGCCGTCCAGACGATCTCGCCGGTGTCCCAGTCCTCCAGCTTGTTGAGGCAGCAGCGCGCGCAGCCGTCGCAGAGCGATTCCCACTGCTCCGTGCTCATCTCTTCGAGCGTCAGGCGCTTCCAGAACGGGCTTTCGGCGTCACCGGTCTCGCCGCTGCTTTGAACGGGCATGAGAGTTGCGTATCCTTGATCGAACCTCTGCGACCGGGAGGTCCTAGCAGTTTTCCGTTCCGATTTGGAACGCCTTCTGCGAGGTCACCCGTGCCCTCGTCCCGGAACAGGCCGTGCCGCGCATTCTCGAGTCCATGATGGCCTGGCCGATCCTCGCCCGCTGGCGCGGCAGGGGGCGGCTGGCGCCGCTGGAGCCCGGCGCCTCGGCCAAGCCGGCCGCCGAGATCGTGCGCTCGCTGCGCGGCGGCGATGCGCCTACCGCCCTTCCCGCCCCGCCGCCACAGCAGCAGCCGCAGCCGCAGCCGAGCGTGCTCCCGGCGCCCGAGGCGACGCGACCGGACCTAGCAATGCTCGGACGGCGCCGCGGCCTGCGGCTCATCGAGATCGACGCGCTCATCGATTCGGGCCTCTACAATCTCTGGCGGGACATCACCGAAGCGGCCGAGGCGGCGTCCCGATTCATGCGGCGCTTCCGCGTCAGCGGCATTCTGCGCGTTCCGGTCGAGCTCATCGGCGACGGGCTGACGCTCGGCGCCGGTGCCGGCGTGGTGATGCTGACCCTCGCGCTACCGGCCTTCGACGCGACCCGCGGCGACTGGATGGCGCAGCAGGACTATTCCGTCACTTTTCTCGATCGCTACGGCACCGAGATCGGCAAGCGCGGCGTGCGCCATTCCGACGCCGTCGCGCTTGAGCAGATGCCGGACAGCCTGATCAAGGCGACGCTCGCCACCGAGGACCGCCGCTTCTATTCGCATTTCGGCATCGACATCGTCGGTACGTCGCGGGCGCTGTTCGAGAACCTCCGCTCCGACGACGTCGTCCAGGGTGGTTCGTCGATCACGCAGCAGCTCGCCAAGAACCTCTTCCTTTCCAACGAGCGCACCATCGACCGCAAGATCAAGGAAGCCTTCCTCGCGCTCTGGCTGGAGGCGAACCTCTCCAAGCACGACATCCTGCAGCTCTATCTCGACCGCGCCTATATGGGCGGAGGGAATTTCGGCGCCGCGGCGGCCGCCGAATTCTATTTCGGCAAGAAGGTCACCGATCTCGACCTTGCCGAATCCGCGATGCTGGCCGGGCTCTACAAGGCCCCGGCCCGCTATGCGCCGCATGTGAACCTGCCCGCCGCCCGCGCCCGGGCCAACCAGGTGCTGACCAACATGGTCGATGCCGGCTTCATGACGGAGGGGCAGGTGCTGGCCGCCCGCCGCGCGCCGGCCGATGTCGTGCGCAAGGATGCGGGCGAGGCGCCGGACTATTTCCTCGACTGGGCCTTCGAGGAGGTGAAGCGGCAGGTGCCGGATGGCGACCGCAGCCTCATCGTGCGCAGCACGGTCGATCCCGGTCTGGAGCGCGTGGTCGACGATGCCGTCGAGAGTACGCTCCGCGAATCCGGCGAACGTTACCGCGTCTCGCAGGCGGCGATGGTGTTGGCGGAGCCCGACGGCGCCGTCCGGGCGATGGCGGGCGGGCGCGATTATGGCGAAAGCCAATTCAACCGCGCGACCGGCGCGCTCCGCCAGCCGGGCTCGTCCTTCAAGCCCTTCGTCTATGCCGCCGCGGTGCGCGACGGCTACACGCCCGAGACCATCGTCAAGGATGCGCCGATCTCGATCGGCAACTGGTCGCCCAAGAACTATGGCGGCCGCTTCATGGGCAATATCTCGCTGACGACGGCGCTGATCCATTCGCTGAACACCGTCGCAGTCCGACTCGCCGGCGCCGTCGGCCGCGACACGATCATCGAGCTCGCCCATCGGATGGGGATCACCACCAAGATCCTCAACACCAAGTCGCTGCCGCTCGGCGCCACCGAGGTCACGGTGCTCGACATGACCGGCGCTTATGCGGTGTTCGCCAATGGCGGCTTCCGCGCCCGGCCCTATGCCTTCACCGAGATCGTCAACAGCTCTGGCGACCTCGTCTACGACCGCAAGCGTGATGCAGCGACGCCCGAGCAGGTGCTCGATGCCGACACCGTCGCGAAGATGAACTTCATGCTCTCGCAGGTACCCGAGCGCGGCACCGGCCGCGCCGCCAAGCTGCAGGGCATCAAGACCGCCGGCAAGACAGGCACCACCAATGCCTATCGCGATGCCTGGTTCATGGGCTTCACCGGCAACTTCGTTGGCGGCGTCTGGTTCGGCAATGACGACTTCACCTCGACCAACAAGATGACCGGCGGCTCGCTGCCGGCGCAAACCTGGAACAAGGTGATGACGGCCGCGCATGCCGGCGTCGCGCTGAAGCCGATCCCTTATCTCGATACGCCGCCCCAGGATGGCGAGCGCCCTGCCGCCGGCGTCGCCGCGACGGGCGGCGAGAGCGACGCGCCGCTGGTCATGTCGTCGGCGACGACGGCGCGGCTGGTCGAGATCGACCGGCTGTTCCAGGAGGCTTCGGCCCCCGCGGCAAGCCGGCGAAGCGATCGCGGCCCGGCCCGGCCGATGCGCCAGACAGGTCTCGCGGATCTCACCCCCGCGACCGGCCGCCTCGTCTCGGTCGGCCGCTGAACCGCCGGAGCGACGGAGCCTAGACGGCTCTTGAGCCTTCGCGAGCAGCGGTCTATCCCGATGCAACCTGCCCCCCGGAGATGCCCCCTGTGACCGATTCCATGGAACGCTTCGCGCCCGAGGCCCTCGCCGCTCGCCTCGATCCGGTCGTCGACGCAGCCATCGCCGAAGGGCGGATCGTCGGCGCCGTCTTGCTCGTCGCGCATGACGGCAAGCCGGTCTATACCCGAGCCGCCGGTCATTCCGATCGCGAGGCCGGCAAACCCACCGAGACGGACACCGTGTTCCGCCTCGCATCGGTGACGAAGCCGATGGTGGCGGCGACCGCGCTGGCGCTGGTCGAGGACGGCGTCGTCTCGCTCGACGATCCGGTGACGCGGTTCCTGCCGGAGTTCCGCCCGGCGCTCGCCGATGGCAGCGTGCCCGTCATCACCGTCCGCCATCTGCTGACACATACGGCCGGCCTTCGTTATGGCTATGACGCATCGGCCGGCATCTGCGAGGGCCTCGCCGGGCCGCGCCTCGCCATGGCCGAGAATCTCGCGCGCATTGCCGCGCAGCCGCTCGCCTTCGCCCCGGGCTCCGCCTTCCTCTATTCCGTCGCGATCGACGTGCTCGGCGGCCTCCTGGAACAGGCGGCAGGTGCCAGCCTGCCCGAGCTCGTCGCGCACAAGGTCACCGCCCCGCTCGGCATGGCGGACACCGAGTTCCATCCCTCGCATCCCGACCGCCTCGCCACCGCCTATGCCGACGGCACGCCGCGCGCGGTGCCGATGAGCGATCCCTGTACGGTCATGGGCGCCGAGGGCGGCGTCACCTTCTCGCCCTCTCGCGCCTTCGACCGCGAGGTCTTCCCGTCCGGCGGCGCCGGCATGGTCGGCACGGCGCCCGATTTCCTGCGCTTCCTCGAAGCGGTGCGCAGCGGCGGCGCTCCGATCCTCGCTGCCGGGAGCGTCGAGCTCCTCGGCAAGAACGCCATCGGTCCGCTCTATACCGGCGTCGAGGGGCGCGGCTTCAGCCTCGGCTGGTCGATCCACCACACGCCTTCGGCGAGCGGCGCGCCCTACGGCCCCGGCAGCTGGCAGTGGGGCGGCGTCTACGGCCATTCCTGGTTTGTCGATCCGGCAAACCGCCTTTCCGTCGTCTCCTTCACCAATACGGCGCTGGCCGGCGTCGGCGGCGCCTATCCCGACGCCGTGCGCGATGCCGTCTATGGCTAAAAACGGCCGGCGGTTGGCCGAGCTTCGGACCTTGGCGAAGCATCGGCGCCGCCGCTATCCTCCTCCGTCCGCCAGGGGGAACGCGTGCGTCTTCTCGCTTATCTTCTCGTCGCGATTGCCGTCGCCGTCGCGACCGGCCTCGGCACGGCCTGGTGGATGCTGTCGGCGGGACCGCCCTTCGGCGCGGTGCATCGCGGCGCCTGGGTCACCTGGCCCAAGGCCGGCCGTGGCGACGCCGATCCCTATTTCCGTGCCGTCGAGGCCCGGCGCGGGGTGGCGCCGCTCGGCTCGGGCGAGGGACTGACCTTCCTCGCCACGAGGGATGACAGCGGTGCGCCGCTCGACGCCGCCTGCATTTATCGCGTCGAGGGAACGATGCCGCCGACGCGGCTCTGGACGCTCGCGGCGAGCGACACCGAGGGTCGCGGCTTCGACAATCCCGCCGGCCGCGTCGGCTTTCATTCGCGCGAGATCCTGCGTCGCGAGGACGGCAGCTTCGCCATCACCCTTGCGCGCAGCGTCCAGCCCGGCAACTGGCTGCCCCTCGGCAGCGGCCCCATGCTGCTGACTTTGCGCCTCTACGATACACCCCTCACCGAGAGCGGCGTCGAGGATGCGAAACTGCCCGCCGTGGTCCGGGTGGCCTGCTCATGAAGCGGCTGGCGCTCTATCTCCTGGGTGGCCTGCTGCTCGGCGGCATCATCCATATCGCCGTGGTGCTGCTGGTGCCGCGCTTCGCGACCCGCGACGCCTATGAGGCACTGGCCCGCCTCGGCCCAGACGACATCTTTCATGCCGTTCCCGCGCAAGGTACCGACGGTCCGATCGCCGGCCTCGACCCGCGCATGGCCTACGCCGCCTGCCGCTTCTCCCTGGCCGAGCGGCCACTGCATATCCGCGCGCCGATGACCGGGGATTTCTGGTCGGCCGCGGTGTTCGACGATCGCGGCAACAATCTCTACAGCCTCAACGACCGCACAGCCGGCCGCCGCGACCTCGACCTCGTCGTCGCGACGCCGCTGCAGCTGATCCGCCTGCGTGAGAACCCGCAGCCGGCGCTCGACAACGCGATCGTGGTCGAACTGCCCATGAACGCAGGCTTCGTCCTGCTGCGCGCCTTCATCTCCGATCCGACGCTCGAAGCGGAAGTCCGGAAGGCCCTCTCAGAGGCTGACTGCACCGCCGGCTGACACCCTCGCTTTGTCGGTCAGATCGGTCCCGGCAACGCCAGGACTGAAGCGCCCACTTCCAGAAGCCGGCCACCGCCTGTTGCCCTTGCGATTCGCGCGCTTCGTCGCCGAGCGTGGCGCCGATCGAACCGCTTAGTTCCGCCCCAGCAACATTTCGCAACAATCAGACATTCCAAGCAACATTCAGAATTGTTTCGGCCTGTTCATTGCCGAATGATAATTCACTCGCCGTTCACGGTCAATTGATCTCGCAATGGCAAGTGGTTGATTCCTCATAACATTTCGTCTCCCTTACTATCTGTTCTAACAAGCTCTGTCGCTTTTTTGTGACGCCCGGCCTCGATTCCGCTGCAGAGGGAAACCTTACTATTCACGGCGATGGCAGGCGGGAGTTAGCTTGGGTCCAGCAGGTGACGAGCCTGCTCTGACGGCCAGTATGTCAGCGGCTCTGACGCTCACGGGCGGGGGAGAGGCAGACGGCCCAATCTAACTGGAGAACGACTATGAATTTGAAGACTCTTCTCCTTGGCTCTGCCGCCGCCATGCTCGTGGCCGGCAGCGCCCAGGCTGCGGATCTGACGGTCGCCGAGCCGGTCGACTATGTGAAGGTTTGCGACGCCTTCGGTTCGGGCTTCTTCTACTCGCCCGGCACCGACACCTGCATCAAGGTCGGCGGCTATGTGAAGTTCGGCACCGCCTTCGGCGACACCGACTTCGGCACCTACAACAGCTATTACCCGACCTCGAACTGGTCGAACTTCTACACGGAAGCTTCGGTCCAGCTGACGGCCTCCTCGGTCACCGAGTTCGGTAACCTGACGGGCTTCATCGACTACCGCGCCCAGACCGGCAACACCGGCAACTTCTCCTCGTCGGCTTCGCAGATCGTCAACTCCTCGACGAACTCTGCCTATGTCGACAGCGCGTGGCTGTCGATCGGGCCGATCAAGGCCGGCCGCTTCACCTCGCTGTTCGACTTCGGCCGCGGCTACACCGACACCGGCGCCTTCGGTTCGGACTCGACCGTCGATCACATCCAGGCGACCTATGCCGTCAACGGCTTCGGTCTCGCCCTCTCGATCGAAGACCAGCGTGACCGTGGTTCGGCTCCAGGCCTCGATGGCATCACCGATATCGACGGTGCCTATGCCTATGGTGGCCAGAGCAACATCCCGGACATCGTCGGTGCCGTCACCTACGCCTCGGGCATCTTCTCGGCCAAGCTCGCCGGCGCCTATGTGAACGCCGCCGTCGACCAGTCCGGCTCGGGCACCTTCCTCGACCCCTACAACTACGAGAAGAAGGACGGCTGGGCGATCGGCGGCAGCCTCGAGTTCGCGCTCGACAGCTTCTCGCCGGGCGACAAGTTCTTCGTCACCGGTGCCTATGGCGACAACGCCAACTCCTACACCGGCATCGCGGGCGGCACCTCGGTCGCCGGCACGGCTGCCAATCTCGGCACGCTCTACTACGCGGCGATCGCCCCCGGCTCCAGCTGGTCGGCCCTTGCTTCGTACAAGCATGTCTGGACCCCGGCCGTCTGGTCGGCGGTTTCGGGCGGCTACGCTTCGTATGACGGCGACGGCACCGAATACGGCAACTACAACATCGACGCCTATCGCTTCGTCGCCTCGACCGGCTGGACGCCTGTCACGGGCCTCGACCTGATGCTCGATGGCCAGTACTCGCACCTCGACATCACGGACAACGGTGACGACAACGACGGCGACGTCTGGTCGGTCAACCTCTGGATGAAGCGTTCCTGGTAATTACCGGTCCACGGTAACAACAATAATCCTGACCTCCATCCCTTCACCCCGGGGATGACTTCGAGGCCCGCCGCAAGGCGGGCCTCCTTTCATTTCGGGGTGATGCAGGATCTCTCTCGGGACGAGCGAAAACGGCCGCGCGCTGTCGAAGCGCCGGCCGCCTGTCGTTCGGAACCTTGCTGGTCTATGGCCGCGTCTTGATCGCCTTTGGCCGCGTCTTGGCGGGCGCGGCCTTCGGACTCGGCTGCGGGTCGGGGATCCGCTCGATGCGGATGCCGGAGAAGATCACGATCTCGCCGCGCGGCTCGCCGCGGCGCGGGGGCCGCGGGCGGCGTCTTTGATCGCTCGAAAAGGCCAACAACGCTCCCATGCGGCCCTCCTTGCCGTTTCCGCCGGCCGGACGCATGCCCGAGCCACGGCGGATGCACTCGGTTCTTGCGAATGCTCGGCTCTTACGAAATTCATTAAAACGCCCGCAAGGTTAACAGTCCGTCAATGCATTCCCGCGAGACTCTGCGTCGAGCCTTCGCTCCCGGTACCGCGTGATCATGCATCCCTCATTTCCTTCGGATGGTCTCCTGGCCATGGCCGTGTCCAACCAGCAAAGCCGCGATGCCGCCCTGCTCCGGGCCACGACGGAGCTTTTCGTCCTCGAGGCGAACCACGACGCGGACGCGATCCGCCGCTTCGAGGAACTCGCGACGCATTTCCTCGCCCGCGTGCCGGCGGCCGACCGCGCCTTCGTGGCCGAGCGGCTGTCGCGCTGCGCCGATGCGCCTTCATCCGTGCTGCGCCTCCTCGGCAAGGATGTACCCGAGGTTGCGAGCCCCGTGCTCAAGCGCTCGCCGGCGCTGGGCGAGTTCGACCTGCTCACCATCATCGCCGGAACCGGCAAGCCGCATCATCGACTGATCGCGACGCGCAGCGATTTGTCGGCGCTCGTCGTCGGTGCGCTCCGCCTCACCGGCGATGCCGAGGTGATCGCGCGCCTCTCGGCCTATCCCGAGGTCGTCACCGAGACGGACGAGGCGGCGGCTGAGCCCATCGAGATTGCCGACGCGGCCGAACGCGTTCCGGCAGAGCCCGCATTCGTCGTCGCGGATGTCGCTGCCGAAGAGCAGCACGATCCCAAGGCCGCGGACGAGGCCGTGCAGCCGGACGACCCGTCCTATGCCCCCGCCGAGGCCGAGGGCGAGGCCTCGCCGGCCGCCCACGCTGACGATCACGCCGCCGACGAGGCGCCCGAAGCCGGTGAGATCGCGCCGAGCGCCGAGGCGATGGAGATCTTTGCCGCGGTAAGGGCGCTGGCGACCAGCTTCGAAGAGGCCTCCGGCCACGATGCGGGCCGGCCGTCGCGCCGTCATCTCGCCGATCCGCTGCCTGCCTCAGCCGGCGCTTTCCTCGATCTCGATCGCGCCGGCCGCCTTGCCGTGCTCAACCATCTCGCCGGCCGGCCCGCCACCAGCCGCGGCGCGGCCAGCGTCCTCGACGCCGACCATGCCTTCCGCCTCGCGCTCGGCCGTGCGCGTCTCGCCTCGCTCGCCCGCCAGCGGCAGCGCGACGCGCTGATCCGCACGTTGGCGCAGGGTCTCCGCCTCGAGGAGGCCGACGTGACTGCGCTGCTCGACGACCCTTCCGGCGAGCCGCTGGTCGTGCTGCTGCGCGGCATCGGGCTATCGGAGAGCGAGGCGCAGCAGGTGCTGATGTTCGCCAATCCCGTCATCGCGCAGGGTGTCGAGAGCTTCGACCGCCTGGCGCGGCTTCTCTCCGAGACGCCGGAGAGCGTCGCGAGCGACCTGCTGGCGCTGTGGCGGACAGGCGAGATGCCGCGTTCGAAAACCGTTCAAAGCCCGACCACCGGCCATCAACCGCTCTTCGCAGACATCGAACTGAGGCGCGGCATCCATGCGGCCGACGCCCGCCCGGCGCCGCTCGCCGCGTCGCGCCCATCCGATCCGCCCGAGCGCAGCACCTTCGGGCTGCGCCGCGGCTGAGCGTCAGCCCTCGACGACCTCAAGGAAGGGTCGTGCCGCCTTGTCCTCGATCTCGACCACATAGAGATCGGGGTCGAAGCGCTGTTCCGAGCCGAGACGGGTCAGGATGCGCTCGCGCGGGACGCCCGATTCGACGCGCGTGAACAGGCGGTCCGTCGGCTTCTCGCTGTCGAGGAATGCGCTCTGTGGCGCCTGGCCATAGAGATCGAGCGTGCCGTCGAGCCGGTCGACCACGACGAAGATAGCCCCCGCCTCAGAGGCGCCGCGCCGTGTAACCGCGGCGAAGGCTCCGCCCACCATCGCGCGGCGCACCAGCGCCGACACGAAGAGCGCCGAGGTGACGCGCATATCATTGATCCGTTCAGGCTGTGATTAGATGGACTTCATCGCGCCGATGGCGATCAGCTTCTCGACCAGCATGTCGTTGACCTGACCGGTCAGCGCAAGCCCATTGTCGAGTTCGAAGCGGCGAACCGCGTCCTCGGTGTCGCCCCCGCCCTCTCCGTCGACGCGGATCGGGCCGTAGCCGATATCGTTGAGCGCCGACTGCACCTTGCGGATGCGCGCGGCCGATTGCGCGGGATCGATCGATCCGGTCGCGGTCGGATCGGCGGGCTGCGCAGGTGTGCTGGCGGCCGAGGGACCATCGGGCGAAGCTGAAGCATCGCTCGATTTCGGCAGCACCTTGCGGAGGAGCGCCAGCAGCCTCGCGCTCGGCTGCCCCGTCGCCGGCAGGCCCTGCTCGGTCTCGAAGGCGGTGATCGCCGCGCGGGTCTGGCGACCCATCTTGCCGTCGACGGCGCCGTCATAGAGCTTCAGCGCCGCCAGCGCGCGCTGCGTCTCCATAAGGAGTTGAACGGGATCGGTCGGGATGGGCGCGGCTGCAGGAGCGTTTGCGAGCGGCGCTGTCGCTCTGGAGGATCCACCTGCGGCCGGCTCTGCGCGCTGCTTCGGCAGCGGCACCGCGCTCGTCGCATCCGCTCCGGCATCGGGCCGCGTCACGAAGAACGGCGCCGGGTGATGCGCGGTCTGGAAATAGGCGGCATTGGTGACGATGGCGCCGACCACGATCACGACCATCACGAAACCGCCGGTACGAACCGGATTCTCGATCACGGCATCGGCAATACGGCCGAAGAGACCGTCGGGCTCGGTATAGACGTCGCGGCGGCGCACCACCGGCTTCGCTTTCGGGCGACGCTCAGGCAATGCGGCGCTCCTTCTCATAGGCGATGCCGCCCGGCGCCGCGCGGCGCTCCACCGGCCGCGTCACGGCCTCGGCCGGCAGAGTCACCGAGACGGTGGTCCCCTCGCCGGGCTTGCTGGCGATGGCGAGCGTGCCGCCATGCAGGTGGACCAGTCCCTTCACGACCGAGAGGCCGAGCCCGGTTCCCTCGTAGCGGCGGTTGATGTCGGCATCCGCCTGGACGAAGGGAGTGCCGAGCCGCGGCAGGTCGTCGGCCGAAATGCCGATGCCGGTATCCGCAACCTCGATGACGATGCCGCCCTGCCCCTCCCGCGCCGAGATCATCACCGTGCCGCCGGCCTCGGTGAACTTGGCGGCGTTGGAGAGGAGGTTCAACAGGATCTGCCGGCAGGCGCGGCGGTCGGCGAGGAGGTCCGGCAGGCCGGGCTCGATGCGCCGCTCGAGGCGGAGGTGGCGGCTGGCGATCTGGTGCGACATCATCTCGATGGCGCTCTCGACCAGCCCGGCGACCGGGACCGGCTCGACATGGATCTCGAAGCGGCCCGCTTCGATCTTCGACATGTCGAGGATGCTGTTCACCACCTCGAGCAGATGCTCGCCGGAGGAGCGGATCAGCCGCGCATAGTCGCGATGGCGCTCGAACTCGAAGCGGCCGAACAATTGTTGTTCGAGAATGTCGGAAAAACCGATGATCGCGTTGAGTGGTGTTCGCAGTTCGTGGCTCATATTGGCGAGGAACTGGCTCTTCGCCCGGTTCGCCTGCTCGGCGGCGCGGCTCGCCTCGGCGAAGGCGGCCTCCTGCGCTTTGCGGAAATTGATGTCGCGGGTCACCGCGACGACGCTGCGCCCCGATGTCGGATCGACAACCGGCCGGCAGCGCATCTCGACCCAGGTGAAGCCGGCGGTCTCCTCCGGGCCGACCCGCAGGCGGAATTCGGCCGTGACGGTTTCGCCGGTACGGTCGGCCTCGGAGAGAGCCCTGAGGAAGGCCGGCCGGTCACCGATCAGCACGCGTTGGAAGAGACCCTGCCCCAGGAGATCCGAGGGCGGGCAGGCGGCCAGCGCCCGGGCGGCCGGCGAGGCGAAGGTCACGTCGCCATTGGCGAGATGCCGGGTGATGAGGTCGGTCGCATTGTCGGCGAGCAGGCGATAGCGATGGTCGCCGAGTCGCGCCGCGGCGCTGGCCTCGGCATGCAGCGTCTCGACGCGGATCGCGATCAGCGCGGCATAGAGGACGGCGCCCGCGATGACCGCCGGACCAAAGGCGGGCTGTACCGCGAGCTGCGCCGGCAGGCCGAGGGCCGTCAATGCGAGCACGGCAGCGAGCGCAGCGACGGCGAGCCCGGCAGCCGCACCCATCACGCGCCGCGATCCGGCGAGCCCGGCTTCCGCGGGGACCAGGACCAGCCAGGCGAGCGCCGGCGAGGCCATCCCTCCTGTGAAGGCCGCGAGCCAGGCGACGAGGGTCGCAAGCGCCGCTGAGGAGAGGAGCTGCGCAATTCCGTAACTGCCGGTCCGCGACAGAAAAGCGGCGATCGGCAGCGGGGCGACGAGAAGCAGAAAGGCGATGGCGACGGCGGGTGACGGAAAGCCGGCGACGGCGAGCCAGACCGGAATCGCGAGCAGGGCCAACAGCCCGGCAACGAGATGCGCGGCGATGAAGCTGCGATGACGCGCGGCGACCAGCGGGTCCTCCGCCGCGCGGCCGTGCACCAGCCCATCCATGATCCGCCGCAAGGGCTCGAAGGAAACCGTCATACGCAAAACACAACTGCCGGTGCCGTTCCGGCCGTCGGCCGCACCCCGCCAAGGCCTCGGTCGGGACCTGCGGATCGTGGCAGTTGCGGCTTAAGGAACGTTGAAGGCAGGCTGAAAGCGCGCCGCGCAGGACGCGCCGTAATCATTCGAACTTGAATCAATTCCGCCCGAACGGTTGAACGCGGCTTTCAATCGGAGCGTGGGAGGGTCGCCGTCGGATCACGAGAAACGTGGTGTCTCGATCCTGTCTCACGTTCGGAGGGCAGACCCTTGCTCATCATCCGCGCCCTCTTCTGGCTGACGGTCGTGTTGCTGCTCATCCCAGGCGGTGGAAGCAAGAACAGCGCATCCCTCACCAGTGGCGCGGCCGATGCTGTGCAGCTTGGAAGGCTGAAGGCCCGGGACGCCGCGCCGGGCTCCCTGCCGGAGCGTGCGGCCGGCCAAACCTGAATGCCGCCCTCCCCCTCCGGCGCGAAAGCCTCTATATCCCGCGCATGGACACGCCTGCACTGCCCTCGATCGACGCGATCATCGACGACTTCGCCTTCCTCGACGAATGGGAAGATCGCTACCGCTATCTCATCGAACTGGGACGACAGCTGCCGCCGCTCGCCGCCGAGGCTCACAGCGACGCCAACAAGGTTCAGGGCTGCGCGAGCCAGGTCTGGCTGCAGAAGTCGCTGCGCGAGACCGGCGATGGACCGCGGCTCGACTTCGAGGGCGACAGTGACGCGCTGATCGTCCGCGGTCTCGTCGCCATCGTCATCGCTCTCTTCTCCGGCCATACACCCGCCGAGATCCTCGCCACCGATGCCGAGGCCGTCTTCGGGCGCCTCGGCCTCAAGGACCACCTGTCGCAGCAGCGCTCCAACGGGCTTCGGTCGATGGTCGCGCGGATCAGAGCCGAGGCGGCCGCGGCCGCCTGAGTGCCTGGCTCAACCCGCCCGCCGGCGCTCCTGCCCCACCGCCTCGCTGGCGAGGCCGTAATGGCGGGCGAGCGCCGAGAGCCCGAGCCGGATCACCAGCTTCGCCGAACGCTGCGGCCAGCCACGCTCGCTCTCGATCTGCTCGATGCTCTTCAGAAAGCAGCAGAAATCGACCACAGCGCCCGCGAGTTCCGGGCCGAGCGAGTCGACCGCCCTACCTACGCGGAGCCGCGCCGCGAGTGTCGCGTCGGTCAGTTCCGCGATTCCCCCCGCATGGCCGCTGCCGCGTGTCGCGCTCGCAGCCGGATTCCAACTCGCGGTGATGGAGGGCATCATCTGGCCGCGCGTGAAGTCGGAGCGCAGCCTTTCGCCCGCCTCGAAGGCGGCAGCGTCGATCAGCGGCTGGCCGTCGCGCCCTTTTCGGCTCCGCAACCAGGCGAGCGGGCTCTCGCTGCGGTTGACCGTGACGGCCCGCCGCTCGCCGCCGACGGTGATCACGGATGCCGCGCGATCCTGATGCTGAACGGCGATGTCGCCTTCGGCGAGCATCCGGCGGACCATCAAGCGGCCGGCCCGCGATAGGCGGTAGCGCCCTGCCTCACCTGCGACTTCCAGCGCGCCCCGAGCGAGCAGGCTCCTGACGGCCGCCTCGCTGACCGCCGCCTCCCGTTGCACTTCCGGACCGCCGCTGAGGAGCTTCGCGGCGCCGTTCGAAAGCGCCACCGTCGCTCCCGCCGACGACAGCCGCTTTGCCAGCCGGCGCTCGTCCGCATCCATCTTCATTGCGAGAAATCCCGCGCAGCTAGGCGGCCGGCGATTGCGGCGTCCAGGCTGTCGATGAGAGCATCGAAGACAGCGTCGTCCCGCGTCTCCTCGATCCGGCGACAGGCATGGGCAGCGGTCGTGCGGTCGCGGCGAAAGAGCCGTCCGGCCTCGGTGAAGGAGAGGCCGAGCCGCGTGCGGGCGAGATAGATCGCCACTTGGCGCGCCAGCGCCACACGCGCCGTGCCGCGGACGGGCGACAGGATCCTGTCCGGCCGGATGCCGAGCGCCTCACCGATCGCCTCGGTCAGCATGCGTCGCAACCGTTCCTCGCCGTCCACCTGACCGCGCGGCCCCTCGGTCGCCCCGCCTTGTTGAAACTGCATGATCTCACCTATCCCGACTCAACTGCGAATTGCCGATCTAGGAATTACTTCCTATTCGTAGGCTAACGCGGTTTCGCGCGGCGGGGATAGATTCTTTTGGCTGCAACCGGCCGCTGCTTCGCAGCCGGTGGAAAAAGCAAAGGCCCGGCGCGGGGCCGGGCCTTCGTCAACTCTGGCAGCGCTGGCTGCGGGCGATCAGCGGCGCTTGCGCTGCTGGCCGAGGCCCATCTTCTTGGCGAGCTCGGAACGCGCCGCGGCGTAGTTGGGAGCGACCATCGGATAGTCGGCCGGAAGACCCCACTTCTCGCGGTATTCTTCGGGCGACAGATCGTAATGCGTGCGCAGGTGTCGCTTCAGCGACTTGAACTTCTTGCCGTCTTCCAGGCAGACGATGAAGTCCGGGAACACCGACTTCTTCGGGTTCACGGCGGGCTTCAGCGGCTCCGGCTCCGGCTCGACGACGCCGCCATGGGTGCGGTTCAGCGCCTGGAAAACCTCGGAGATCAGACCCGGGAGATCAGCCGCGGAGACCGAGTTGTTGCTGACGTAAGCCGACACAATATCCGCCGTCAGATCGATCAGGTCGCTGCCTACGATTTTGTCGCTCATTTTGCGCTCGAACCTCTTCGGAATAGTGGGGAGAAAATCGGCAGGGGCTCCGCAGGACTTCAAAGCGTGATCATCGCGCCTGCTGCCCCGGCACCGCGACGATCGAAGCCATACGGCACCCGATTGGTTACTGGTCGCGATCTATATAAGTCCGTCCCGGCGAATACAAGCGCCAAGTTTCGCTGCGATCGCCCACCCCACAACTAGAACGACGCGGCGTTTCGTCTCGTTTCGATCTATTCAATTCGAACACAATTCGGCCGCAACCCATCACAAGGCTGCGATCAACAGCACGATACCGAGAAGTGCCGTCGCCGCGAGCGCTATGTCGCCGGTCCGCCAATTGCCCGCGTCGGACGTCATCCGCACCCAAGCCCTTGCCAGCAGACGATTTTCTTGCCTCGCGGCATCGGATGCGGGAATGAGGGCCAGCCGTGCCGCTCGCCATGCGGCGCTTGCACGGTGCCCGATCATCGCCGGGGCCACACGCCACAACCAGTCAGCGTCCAGGGTAATGGCTGCACGCGGCGCAAGTATTGCCAGCAACATTACGAAACAAATCGCCGCCGCGACCAAAAGCATGATCTGGAACAGGATATGGTCCGGCGTCAGCACAGCGACGTCCGCGATCGCGGGAACGAGGCTGGTCAAAAGCGACGGCACGAAGCCGATCGCGAGAATCGCCGCGCCCACGAGGGCCATGGCTGCGAACATGGTGACGGGCACCGGTGCCGCGGCCACAGGATCCACCTTCGGCCGCAGCATGGCGAACCACGGCAGTCTCAACCCCGCATAGAGCAGCGAGCCGGCCGAAACCGCTGTCAGCAGGAACCAGGCCGTGGCGGCCTTGTCTTCGGCAAGCGCCTGCATGATCGCGGATTTGCTGACGAACCCCGCCGTCAGCGGCAGGGCGGCGAGCGCGAGGCCGCCGAGGATCATCGCCGCCGTCACCAGCGGCATTGACCGGGCAAGGCCGCCGAGCGCCGTCAGCCGCGCCGTTCCGGTTGCCCGCAGCACCGTGCCCGCCGCCATCATCAGGAGCGACTTGTAGAGGATGTGGACGAAGGCATGCGCCGTCGCGGCGCCGAGCGCCAGCGGCGTGCCGATGCCGACGGCGACGACCATGAACCCGACCTGCCCGACGATCGAATAGGAGAGCACCCGCCGGATGTCGTTCTCTATCAGGGCGTAGACCATGCCGTAGACGGCCATGACGAGACCGATCGGCACGAGCATGGATTCGCCCGGGAACAGCCGGATCAGGACTGCGACCGCCGCTTTCGTCGTGAAGGCGGAGAGGAAGACCGCGCCCGACCAGGACGCGCGCGGATAGGCATCCGCGACCCAGGCCGAAACGGGTGGCGCACCGGCATTCACGAGGACGCCGGCGAGGATCAGCAGCGAGGCGGTCGAATCCGCCGAAAAGGCGCGAAGCGCGAGGCCGCCGCTGCCCATGGACGCGGCGATGCCGGCAAAGAGCAGCACGCCGCCGAAGGCGTGCATGAGCGCATAGCGAATGCCGGCTCGCGCCGCGCCATTGGCGAAAATGACGAGCGTCGAGCCGATCGCCATCACTTCCCAGAAGACGAAGAGGGTGAGGAGATCCCCCGCGAACACGACGCCCTGCGCGGCGGCGGCATAGAGAAGCACGGCGGCCCGTTCGGCGGTGCTCTTCTGGTCCAGGGCGAAAATGGCGCCCGCGATGGCGGCGAAGGCGAATGCAGTGCCGAAGACCCGCGCCGTCGCATCGGGCGCAACAGGCGTCAACGTCATGCCGAGCCAGCTGACCGTCGCGCTGCCCTCCGGCACCGTCCAGACGAGGACGAGCGCGAGGAGCGGCGCGGCCACGGAGACGAGGTTCTGAAGGGCGCCGCGCGTGAAGGCGACGGCGAGGCTCCCGACAACAAGCGGCCAGAAGGGCGCGAGCAGCAGAGTCTCAGCCATCCCGCTCCTCCTCCTCGGTCCGTGTCTCCGGCCGCCGGGCAATATCGGCCCAGAGGGTTGCCAGCGCGATCGCCACGACCGCCGCGACGATGCCGTACCAGGCTGCGAAGCCCGGCGTGCCGTCGATGCCGAAGGCGGGATGGTGGCTGACGAGGAAATCGCAGCGGACAAGGGCGATCAGGAGAACCGCGAGCCCAATGGCGAGGCGCAGCCTTGTCCCCTTGAGCCCTGCGAAGGTGCCGCTCCAGGTCATGATCGGGCTCCTTTCACGGCGCCACCATCGCGCTCGCCAGACGGAGGGGCACGTCCGGGAAGAGGAAGAGAAGCACGGTCCCGATGGCGGTCGCCGTCAATGCGACGACGATCGCGACGGGCGCTTCGGCGACCGGGCCGCCGGCCGGCTTGAGGAAGGCGGCGGTGAGGATGGGCAGGAAATAGGCGCCGTTCAGGATCGTCGAGACGATGATCACGCCGACCGCGAACCAGTCGCTCGCGCTGCCGGCGGCGCCGAGCATGAACCACTTGCCGAGGAAGCCCGCCGTCGGCGGCAGGCCGATCATCGCCAGCGTTCCGATGGCAAACGCGGCCATGGTCCAGGGCATGCGGCGGCCGATGCCGTCCATGCGGCTGACCTTGGTGACATGCTCGGCGGTGTAGACCGAGCCGGCCGCGAAGAAGAGCGTGATCTTGGAGACTGCGTGGGCCGCGATATGCAGCGCGGCCCCGATGGCGGCGGCCGGCGTGGCGATGGCGGCGGCCATGACGATGTAGGAGAGCTGGCCGATCGTCGAATAGGCCAGCCGGCGCTTCAGATCGTCGGCACTGAGCGCCACGAACGAGGCTGCGATGATCGTGAAGCCCGCGACATAGACGAGCCATTGGGAGGCGCCCGTCTCGCGGAGCGTATCGAGGCCGAACACATAGACGCTGACCTTCAGGATGGTGAAGACGCCGGCCTTGACGACCGCCACCGCGTGCAGCAGCGCGGAGACGGGGGTCGGCGCCACCATGGCGGCCGGCAGCCAGCGATGCAGCGGCATGACCGCCGCCTTCGCCGCGCCGAAGACGAACATCCCGAACAGCACCGCCATGCCGATCGGGTTGACGTGGCCGGCCAAGATGCCGCCCGGCGTGAAAGCCGTCGTGCCCGTCGCGACCGCCGTCCAGATGATCGCTGGCAGCAGCAGGATCATCGAGGCGCCGATGAGGGTCAGCAGATAGACGCGGCCGGCCCGCATCGCCTCCGGGCTCTGCTTGTGTGTCACGAGCGGGAAAGTCGAGAGCGACAGGAGCTCGTAGAAGAGGAACAGCGTGATGAGATTGCCCGACAGCGCGACGCCCATGGTCGAGAAGATCGCCACCGCGAAGGCTGAGTAGAACGGCGTCTGCCGGGGCTCGCTGTTCCCGCGCATGTAGCCGATCGAATAGATCGTGTTGGCGATCCAGAGCGTCGCGGCGACTGAGGCGAACAGCATGCCGAGCGGCTCGAGCGCCAGCGCGAGATCGAGGCCCGGCGCGATCGTCGCGAGATGCAGCGAGGGCCGCGCTCCTCCGAGAACGCGGGCCAGCAGCATGAAGATCGTAACGGCGAGCAGCAGCGCGCCGACAAGGCTGATCGCCTCGCGAAGGTTCGGCCAGCGGCCGGCCAGCGCCACGAGCAGCGCGACCGCGGCCGGGATCGCCAGCGCCAGGATGAGCAGGGAAGCATCGCTGAACATCGCGATCATGGCCGCACTCCGAGGAGCGCCTCGGCGGCGCTGTGCGCCATCTCGGCCGGCCAGTATGCGGCGATGCCGAGGAGGACCGTGAGCGTCGCGAGCGCCACCATCGGCACCAGAAGACCGCCCGGCGCCTCGGCGGCGGCAAGGGCGACGCGGCCGGGCGGGCGGAACCAGACGATCTCCATGATCCGCCCGACATAGAGCACGGCGAGGAAAGAACTCGCGACGATCATCAGGGCGAGCCAGCCCTTGCCAGCATCGAAGGCGCCGGCAACGAGATACCATTTCGAGACGAAGCCGCTTGTTCCCGGAACGCCGATGAGCGCCAGGCCGGCGATGGTCAGCACCGCGCCGGTGACGGGCATGGCGCGGCCGATACCGGCGAGGTCATCGAGCCGCTCGCTGCCGCAGCGATAGAGGATGGCGCCGATCGCCATGAAGGCCGCGCCCTTCAACACCGCGTGGTTGGCGATGTGCAGGAAGGCGCCGGTTAGCGCATCGGAATTGGCGATGGCGATGCCGAGGGTGATGTAGCCGATCTGGCCGATCGAGGAGAAGGCGAGCAGGCGCTTCACGTCGTTCTGGAAGATCGCCGCCGCGGAGGCGAGGAACATCGCGGCCAGCGACAGCAGAATGAGCAGCGAGGCACCGGAAATATCGCCGAACTCGCGATGCAGGCCGAAGATGCCGAAAATGTAGCGGGCGAGCAGGTAGACCGCGACCTTGGTCGCCGTCGAGGCAAGCAGGACCGTCGCCGCCGATGGCGCATAGGTATAGGCATTGGGCAGCCAGGCATGCAGCGGGAAGAGCGCCAGCTTGAGCGCGATGCCGACGAGGATGAAGGCTTCCGCCGCGAGCAGCGCGCGCGGCGAAGTAACCTCGGGCAGGCGCTCGGCGATGAGTTCGAGATTGAGCGTCCCCGTGGCGAGATAGAGCAGCCCGACGCCGATGACATAGAAGGTCGCGCCGATGGTTCCGACGATGAGATACTGGTAGGCGGCGACAAGCGCCCGACGATCGCGGCCGAGCGCGATCAGCGTGTAGGTGGCGAGCGACGAAATCTCGAGGAAGACGAAGGCGTTGAACGCATCGCCGGTGACCGCCATGCCGAGCAGGCCCGCGGTCGCGACCAGCATCATGGTGTAGAACCAGGGCTGCCGACCCTCGTCGATCTCGGACGCGACGCTGAGCCGCGCGAAGACGAGCGTCGCCAGCGCCATGAAGCTGACGACGACGAGAATGAGGACGTTGACGGCATCGACCCGGTACTCGATGCCGAGTTCGGAAGGGAAACCGCCGAGCGCGTAGGAGATCACGCCATTGGCGGCGACCTCGCGCGAAAGGGCGAGCGCGCCAGCGAGGCTCGCCGCGGCGGCGGCGATGGCGATCGGCCAGGAAGCGGCGGGATGGCGGATGATCGCGACCAGAAGCCCGCCCAGGAGCGGCATGAGGACCACGAGCACCGGCAGGTGATGCTGAAGCACGGCAAGGGTCATGCGCCGCGCTCCTTGCCTTCGGCTCTCGCCGCGTCGCGCGCCAGGATCTCGCTCTCCTCGATCGTGCCATAGGCGGCCTTGATGCGGATCGCGAGCGCGAGGCCGAGGGCGAGCGTCCCGATGCCGACGACGATGGCCGTCAGGATCAGCACATGCGGCAGCGGGTTGGAATAGACCTCGAACCGGTCGTCGAGGATCGGCGCCGTGCCGCCGAAAATCTTGGCCGGCAGCAGATAGAGCAAGTAGACGGAGGACTGGAAGAGCGACAATCCGACGAGCTTCTTGATGAGGTTGCCGCGCGCGATGATGGTGTAGAGCCCGGCGACCATCACGATGACGATCACGTAGCGCGTGGCTTCGGAGGCGAGCGTCTCGACGAAGGTCATGTCGGCCGCCGCCCTGCAAAGGCGTAGAAGATCGCGATCATGCTGGAGAAGACGGTGACAAAGACGCCGGCCTCGACGAGGAAGACGCCCCATTCCTGTCCGTGGACCGTGTCATGCGCGAGGTGGTCATAGTCGAGGAAATTGTCGCCGAGGATCATCGAGACGACGCCGACGGCGGCATAGATCAGCACGCCGGCGGGGACCAGACGCTCGACCAGGGGCCCGGGCACGATGCGCTCGGCGGCGGCCTGCCCGTTGATCAAGGCATAGAGGATGACCGCCGCGGCCGCGATCACGCCGGCCTGGAAACCGCCGCCGGGGCCGTAGTCGCCGTGGAACTGCACATAGAGCGCGAACAGCAGCAGCGGCGCCAGGATGAACTTGGCGGCGACGCGGAGAATGATGTCGAGGCGCATGCTCAGGACCTCTCGCCGCGCCGGCGCAGCAGCACCATCACGCCGATCGCCGCCGTGAAGACGACGGCCGTCTCGCCGAGCGTATCGAAGCCGCGATAGCTGGCGAGGACGGCTGTGACGACGTTCGGGATGCCAGTGTCGGGCAGCGATCGCTCGAGATAGTCGGCGCCCTTGGCATGGATGGGCTGGTCGGCCGAGCCGAAGTCCGGCAGGTCACTCATGCCCCAGACGAGCACGAGCGCGGTGATGCCCGAGACGAGAATGGGCACGATGCGGCGCTGGCGATCGGCCTCGCCATGGCCGGTCAGGTAGAGCGCGCCGAGGAACAGCACCGTCGAGATACCGGCGCCGACCGACGCCTCGGTCATCGCCACATCGACGGCGTCGAGGACGACGAAAAACGTCGCCATGATGAAGCTGTAGGCGCCGAGCAGGATCACGAGGGCGAGCAGGCCGCGCACCCGCAGGATCGCCACCGCCAGAACGGCGATGAACCCCATCAGGACGAGCGAGAGCAGCGCCTCGGCAATCAGCGGAGCATCGGTCATCGGCGACCCTTCCGCGTCTTGGCGGCGCCAGAACCCTTGTGCTTGGCGCCCGGCTTTTCCCCCGTCTCGTGCAAGGGCTTCAACCCGGAAGCGAGCGCGGCGGCTGCGAGCGCATGCGTCGCCGCCGGCCCCATGAAGAGCAGGAAAAGGACAAGGCAGATGAGCTTGGCGGCGGCGAAGCTCGGCCCTGCGAGCAGTGCCAGCCCCAGCAGGACCAGCGCCATGCCGGTCGTGTCGGCAAGCGAGGCGGCATGAATGCGGGTGAAGAGATCGGGCATGCGCAGGAAGCCAAAGGCGCCGATCACGAAGAAACCGGCCCCGGCGAAAATGAGGAGGCCGCTCAGGATCTGGATGGCCATGCCACCCCACTCGAAACCGGCCATCACGAGTTCTCCTCGGTCGCGGCGCCGAGCGCGCCGGCGCGGAAGAATTTCAGCACCGCGAACGTGCCGACATAGTTGAGCAGCGCGTAAGTGAGCCCGAGATCGATGAAGTCCGGCCGCCCGCCCACGAAGCCGTAGAGCGCGACGATGAGGATTGCCGCGTTGCCGATCGTGTTCACCGCCAGAAGGCGGTCGAAGATGGTCGGTCCCGCCAGCGCTCGGGCGATCAGCATCATGATCGCGACGAGGACTGCGACAAGAGCGGCGTAGATTGCGATCACGGCCGGCCCTCCCCTTCGAAACGCGCGACGCGCCGCTCCATCCCGCCTTCCCTCAGATCGTCCGCCGCGGCCTTGCTCAAGGCGTGGACGCGGAAGAGGCGCCGCTCGCGATCGATGCCGACGGTCACGGTTCCGGGCGTCAGCGTGATCGAATTGGCATAGGTGACGGCGCCCACGACCGATTTCCGGCCGGTTCCGAGTTCGAAGAACTCCGGCGCCACGGGACGGCGGACATCGAGGATCACGCGCGCGACGCCGATGGAGGACTTGATGATCTCGACCGCGAGCCAGGGCCAATAGCTGAGGCCGGCCACGATCCGCTCGACCGGATGGCCCTCTTCATCGGCAAAGCCGGTGATGCGACCGACGAAGGCGATGCCGACCGAGACCAGCAACCCGGCGCCGACGAGCCAGAGCGTGTAGTGCCCCGACATCAAGAGCCAGAATGCAAACAGGAAGAGGGCGAGGCTGGCGGTTCTGAGCATCGGCTCCTTTCCCGATCGACTGGATGGCACCTGACTTCGACTGACAGCCGTTTCCATTGGACTGGTCGGCCGTGGTTCGATTCGCGCGGGAGAAAGAAAAACACGACCGCCGGGCGATCCCAAGGGCAATCGGCCGTGAGCTTGACGATTGGCTCGGGAACCGGCACGCAGCGCCCGGTTCCGTGATTGGAGGCGCGGCTTGGTCGCTTGGCGGCGGGCGCCGGCGCCTCTATCTAGGGGCGTCCGGCGGAGCCCGCGTTCCGCCGCGCCATCGCTTCCGGAGATCCATGACCGTGCGCCCGCCCATCGCCGCCCGCCATCCCGTCCGCCACACCGTTCACGGCATCGAGCGCGTCGATGACTATGCTTGGCTCCGAGCCGACAACTGGCAGGAAGTGATGCGCGATCCGGCGACTTTGGCGGCCGATATCCGCGGCTATCTCGAGGCCGAGAACGCCTATACCAAGGCGGAGATGGCCGATACCGAGGCGTTGCAGGCGCTGCTGTTCAAGGAAATGCGCGGCCGCATCAAGGAGGACGATTCCTCCGTTCCGGCGCCGGACGGGCCCTTTGCCTATGCGACGCGCTTCATCGAAGGCGCCGAGCAGCCGCGCATCGTCCGCACCCCGCGCGACGGCGGCGCGGAAGAGGTGCTGATCGATGTCGACGCGCTCGCCAAGGGCCACGCCTATTATGATCTCGGCGGCGCCGACCACAGCCCCGACCATGCGCTCATGGCCTGGAGCTACGACGACAAAGGCTCGGAATCCTACACGCTCAAGGTCCGCGATCTTGCGACCGGGGAGGAACTCTCCGACGAGATCGAGACCACAACGGGCGGCGCCGTCTGGTCGGCAGACAGCCGCACGCTGTTCTACACGGTTCTCGACGACAACCACCGCCCCTGCCGCATCTATCGCCACCGCGTGGGCACGGCGGCCTCCGAGGATGTCCTCGTCTTCGAGGAGACCAATCCCGGCTATTTCCTCGGCATCGGCCAGACGCAGTCGGCGCGCTATCTCGTCGTCGATTCACACGACCACGAGACCTCGGAACTGCATGTCATCGACGCCGAAGCGCCAGACGCCGCGCCGCGGCTGATCGCGCCGCGCCGGCCGGCCGAGGAATACGACCTCGATCACAATGGGGACCACTTCTACATCCTCACCAATGCCGACGGCGCCGAGGACTTCAAGATCGTCACCGCGCCGGTCGCTGCGCCGGGCCGCGAGAACTGGACCGACCTGGTGCCGCACCGGCCGGGACGGCTCATACTCGGCGTCACGCTGTTCAAGGACTTCATGGTCCGTCTCGAGCGCGAGGGCGGGCTGCCGCGCATCGTGATCCGCGCGCTGGCGAGCGGCGAGGAACATGCAATCGCCTTCGACGAGGAGGCCTATTCGCTCGGCCTTTCCGAGGGCTACGAGTTCGACACGACGGTCCTGCGCTTCACCTATTCCTCGATGACGACGCCATCGCGCGTCTATGACTACGACATGGCGGCGCGCACCCGTGTTCTTCGGAAGGAGCAGGAAGTCCCCTCCGGCCACGACGCGTCGCTCTATGTGACCCGCCGCGTCTTTGCGCCGGCGCATGACGGCGAGACCGTGCCAGTGTCGCTGCTCTATCGCAAGGATACGCCGCTCGATGGCAGCGCGCCCCTGCTCCTCTACGGATATGGCTCCTACGGCATCACGATCCCCGCCTCGTTCTCGACGACACGCCTTTCGCTGGTCAATCGCGGCATCGTCTATGCCATCGCGCATATCCGCGGCGGCAAGGACAAGGGTTTCCGCTGGTATGCCGAGGGACGTCGCGAGAAGAAGGAGAACAGCTTCCGCGACTTCATCGCCGCCGGGGAATTCCTGGCCAAGGAAGGCTTCACATCGCGCGGTCGGATCGTCGGCTGGGGCGGCTCGGCCGGCGGCATGCTGATGGGCGCCGTCGCCAACATGGCGCCGGACCTCTTCGGCGGCATCGTCGCCGAGGTGCCCTTCGTCGATGTGCTCAACACCATGCTCGACGACACGCTGCCGCTGACCCCTCCCGAATGGCCTGAATGGGGAAACCCGATCGCGAGCGAGGACGCCTATCGCACGATCGCCGCCTATTCGCCCTATGACAATGTTGCGGCGAAGGCCTATCCGCCGATCCTCGCCGTGGGTGGTCTCACCGATCCGCGCGTCACCTATTGGGAGCCGGCCAAGTGGGTCGCGAAGCTCAGGGCCTTGAAGACCGATGACGCGCTGCTCCTGCTGAAGACCAATATGGACGCCGGCCATGGCGGCGCCTCGGGGCGCTTCGACAGCCTCAAGGAGTCGGCCTTCGCGACCGCCTTCGTGCTCAAGGTGACCGGCCGCGCTTGACGGCCGGCATCGGAGCGACACCTTGGAAGGAGAGCCAGACGATGCGCTGGCTCCACGAATCGAGGGAGGACCGCCATGCGCATGCCAGCGACGAGCCACATAGCCGGAGCCGCGCTCCTCGCTTTCGCCGCTGCCTCCTGCAGCACGACGACCCCGGGCGGCGGCCAGCGCTTCTACGGCATCCAGGGCTTCGGCGACAATGTCTCGGCGGGCGACTGCCGGGCGCTCGCCGCCGAGATCGGGCCGCAGAATGTCTGGTTCTCGCGCTTCTCGGGCTCGAAGCCCAATCCCTGGGATACCGGCCTTTGGCCGGCCTGGGGCAATGGCTGTTTCAAGACCCAGGCCGAGTGCAAGCGCTGGCTCTACAATGTCCAGTCCGGCTGGCCGCAGCTGATGGACTTCACCTTCTGCCAACGCGGGCTGCAGAAGGCCTGAGCGCACAAAGAAAAGCCCCGGCGCTGGGCCGGGGCTCTGATCGTCGGTCTCGGGCGAGACGGGCTTACGCCTTCTCGTAGAGCTCGAGCACGTAGTCCCAGTTGATCAGGCTGTCGACGAACGCCTCGAGATATTTCGGGCGGGCGTTGCGATAGTCGATGTAATAGCTGTGCTCCCAGACATCGACGCCGAGGATCGGGGTCGCGCCATGGACGAGCGGGTTCTCGCCGTTCGGGGTCTTGGAGATGGCGAGCTTGCCGTCCTTGACCGACAGCCAGGCCCAGCCGGAGCCGAACTGCGTCGTGCCGGCGGCGA
>Ga0209933_1000553_pt1 | contig 63183 bp, 55 predicted proteins | sample ThiBiot_300_biof_FD_183944 | JGI IMG/M metagenome (GOLD analysis project Ga0209933, IMG submission 183944) | Wastewater bioreactor microbial communities from Cape Town, South Africa - Thiocy_cont_300_biof (SPAdes) | ecosystem: Engineered > Bioremediation > Thiocyanate > Unclassified | place...
GCACCGGCCGCGATGATCCGCCCGTCGTCGCCGACAGCGATCACCGGCAGCATGTTGGTGAGCGGCCGCTTGCCGCCGCCGACCGAGTTCGGCAGGCCGGGCCGTGGATCGAACCACATCGCGCCGTTGTTCATCAGGATGCCGGTGCGCGGCAGCACGAGGCGGCTGCCCATGGTGCCGAGCAAGGTCGTGGTGAGCGCCACCACCATGCCCTGAGCATCGCGCACCGCAAGATGCGTCGTGCAGGTTCCGGCTTCGGCCTCTTCGCTCTTGTCGCCAAGGCCTGCCAGCCGCACCCGATAGGCGTCGCGCAGCGCCGTCGCCAGCGCGACGTACCAGGCGCGGTCCGGTGCCTTGCCGAGCTTCTCATGCGGCATGCGCGCGACGACGTCCGCGAACGTCGGCGCCGCGGTGAGAGGCCCCGGCCCATGGACAGTGCCGAAGCCCGGCCAGGCGACCGTCGAGGCGGCGTGGGTACGCGCGCGACAGGCGGCGAGATCTTCGGCGTCGATCAAGGCGCCGACCTTCGCCATGTCGTCCAGCACGTCTCGCGCGAGGTCGCCCTTGTAGAAATCCTCGGCGCCTCCAAGGCGGATGCGCTCGAGCGTTTCGGCCAGCCCGCCTTGCGGCAGGAAACCCGGTGCGCCCTGTTCCGGCGGGATGGGCACCGAGCCGTTGGGCAGGTAAATCCGCGCACTCTCCTCGTATTGCCGCAGCACGACGGCGGACTGCGCGATCTTGAGGGTGGTAAACCAATCCTTCGCCAGGCCGCGTCGCGCGACCGTCACCGCGGGCGTCAGGATCTCTTGCCAGGCCAGGCGACCGAACTGCCGATGCAGCAGGTCGTAGCCCGCGACTGCGCTCGGCACGCAGAAGCTCAACGGCCCGTTGACGTTGCGGGCACCCGCGACTTCGGGCCAGGCGAAGATGTCGGCCGAGACCTTGCCCGTGAGCGGAAAGCAGGCGGGCTCCAGCCTCTGCGGCGCAACCGGTCCGAAATCCACCACCTGCGTCTTGCCGTCGGGTGTGCGCACGAGGCCGAAGCCGATACCGCCAAGGCCGCTGTTCCAGGGTTCGACCGACGCCAGCACGAAGGCCGCCGCGACCGCCGCATCCGCCGCAGTGCCGCCGGCGTCGAGCACGGCGAGCGCGACCTCCGAGGCGATGCGGCTCTGGGTGACGACGGCGCCGCCGCGCCCGGAGACGGACGCTTTGCGCACCGTCGCATTCTGTGTGACGTGCGGCGGCAGGCTGAAGTCGAGCGAGCCCATGAGCCCTTCTCCTTGGAGCATCTCGGATAGATGTTCCTATTTAAGGATCTTTGTTCCTATTTTTGTCACCTAACTTGCTCGTTTCCGGTTGGCAAGCTAAAAAGACGGGCGGTTGTTCCGGGTTCGGGCGGCGTGCCGGGCACCCGCTCCCGGAAAATCAGCAGGCAGGATCAGGAGGCGAGCGCGTGGTGGCGAGCGATGCGGGCGAGTCGACGAAGAGTCGGACCTCGAGTTCCCTACTCCTGACCAAGGGCCTGCGCCTGCTGCGGCAAGTGGCGAACCAGGGCGAATGCGGCGTGCGTGAGCTGGCGCGCCAGACAGGGCTGAGTTCGACCGTCGTGCATCGCCTCGTCACGTCGCTGCTCGACGAGGGCTTCCTCGAGCGCAACGACCAGAACGGCCGCTATCGCGTCGGCGCCCAGGCCTTCGAGGTCGGCCGCGCCTTCCTGAAGTCCGCCCGAATCGAGACCTGCGCGCCGCCGGTGATGCAGGACATCGTCGATCGCGGCGAGTTCAACGCTTTCCTCGGCGTGATGCGCGGATCGATGGTGGTCTATCTCAGCGCCATGCAGGACAACGGCCCGATCACCATCCGCATGGTTCCGGGCTCCGAGGCGCCGCTGCACACGACCGCCATGGGCAAGGTCCTGCTGGCCGAGTTGCCGGACGAGGAAATCCTGCAGAAAGTCGAGTTTTACCGGCGCAGCCGCAGCGAAGCCGCACCGGCCGTCGACACGGTCGCCCTGCTGCGCGAGATCAACGAGGTCCGCACCACCGGCGTCGCCTGCTCCGAAGGCGAGGCCTTTCACGGCATCGTCGCCGTCGGCGTGCCCATCCGCGACTTCTCCCGTCGCGTCGTGGCGGCGCTGAGCCTTGCCATGCCGACGGCCTCGCTGACGGCGGCGAATCGCGACAAACTGATCGAGACCGCGCGGGACGCCGGCGTGCGCATCTCCTTCGCGCTGGGCGATCGCGAAAACTAAGCGCGCCTACGCCTCCTCTCATCTTCCGCCTCCCCATTCAAATGGGGAGGTGTCGTCGTCTTACGACGACGGAGGGGTCATCGACGCTTTGCGGTTATGACCCCTCCGCCCGCGTCGCGGCTTGTAACCAAGCCGCTGTGACGCGTGCACCTCCCCAGTTGAATGGAGAGGCGAAGATTCGTCGCCCTGCACCACCGCCACCGACTCGCTCCGCGAACTTTTCGCTTGCTCGCGCATCCTTCGCTACGCTATTTTCATTTTTAGGAACAACGTTCCTAATATAGGATCAAACAATGCGAGCAATCCTCTTTCACGAAGCCATCTGCCCCCACGGCGTCTCCTGGTCCCAGCGCTATCGCGAGTGCGTCGAGGAGGCCGTGCTGGCCGAAGCGGTCGGCTTCGACGGCTACGCCGCCTCCGAGCAGCATTTCGCCAACGGCGAAGCGACCATCTCGGCGCCCGAGATCTTCCTGGCCCATATCGCCGCGCGCACCACGCGCCTGCGCCTGCGCATTGCCTCGGTGAACTTCCTGCCCTTCAACCATCCGCTGCGCGTGGCCGAGCAGATCGCCACGATCGACATCCTGTCGAACGGCCGGGCCGAGTTGGGCGGCGCCCGCTCGAACAACCCCTATACTTTGGACGGCTTCGCGGTGAATCCGGCGCTGACGCGCGAGTATCGCGACGAGCATCTCTCGATCTTCGGCGAGGCCGTCACCAAGGGCGTAGTCGAGCGCGACTCGCCCTACTTCAAGATCCCACGTCGCAAGATCTCGCCGCTCCAGGCCGGCGAACGCCACATCCCCGTCCATCTATCGGCGACCAGCCTCGATTCGCACGAAGAGGCGGGCGCCATGGGCGTCGGTGTCATGTCGGGCCTCAGCATCCTGGGCTGGGACTACGTCCAGGCCTGCATCACCGCCTACAACAAGGGCGCCGATCGCGCCCAGCCGGTGGCCGGCAGCCTGACGCGCCGGCAGGCCCTGTTCTCCGTGGGCGTCAACTGCCATGCCGATCGCGCCACCGCACGCGCCGCGACCGAAGAGAACACGCTTCGCTTCATCGAAGTCATCATGGACTGGATGACCAAGCTCGCGAAGCGCGCGACCGACTACGAGTATTTCGCGGCGATCGAAGCGATCCGCAAGAACATGCGCAACCTCGACTATCTCGTCGACTCCGCGCCCTACATCATGGTCGGCACGCCCGACGACATCCTGAAGCAGTGCCGCAAGGTCTACGAGATGGGCATCGACGACGTGATCTGGCGCGTCGACGGCATGGGCTACGACACCAACCGCGCCGCCCTCGAGATGCTCGGCAAGCACGTCCTGCCCGTGCTGCATTCCTGGCCCGAGCATCCCGCCTCGACCCAACCGCCGCAGGCCCTTGCGGCCTGATCTGCGGCCTGACCTGCGGCCTGACCTGCGGCCTGACCTGCGGCCACCGGCAACTCGTCTCCACTCCCGTGTCTTCACGGGGGTGGAGAAACCGCCCCAGACCGTCGTTCTCTACAGGAACGTGACGATGAAAATCGCCCCCGAAACCTTGAACAAGGCCTCCGCCTACAAGCTGCTGACCGGCGTGGTGGTGCCGCGCCCGATCGCCTGGGTCTCGACCATCTCGCCCAACGGTGTCGCCAACCTGGCGCCCTTCAGCTGCTTCACTTTCGTTTCGGCCGACCCGCCAATGGTCGGTTTCAACTCGGGCCTGCGCAACCAGCAGCGCAAGGACACCGCGCGCAACATCCTGGCGACGCGCCAGTTCGTGGTGAACATCGCCTCTTTCGACCTGCTCGACGCCGTGCACGCCTCGGCGGCGGATTACGCCGAGGACGAAAGCGAGATCGAGCATCTCGGCCTCGCCACCCACCCTGCCGACGTCGTCGCTCCGCCTCGCCTCGCCGACTGCCCGATCAGTCTCGAATGCGTGCTCGATAGTCACGTGCCTTTCGGCCGGTCGGGGTCGGAATTCATCGTGGGCGAGATCAAGCTCTTCCATGTCGACGACCGGCTGATCGTCGACGGCAAGGTCGACACCGAGATCCTGCAGCCTCTGATGCGCCTCGCCGGCCCTACCTATGCCGGACTGGGCAAGGTCGTGCGCCTTCAGAAGGCGACGGAAATCGTCGACCGTCGCTAGAAGAGGCGCAAGAACACGCGCACCTGCCGCGCCGTCGAGGCCCGCGTCGTCGAGGCCCGCCGAACCGGCAGGACCTCAGCGCGGCTTTATCCCGACCACGATACGGATGGGGGCATCCGAGGGCGCGGGCGTCTGCGGGCCATCGAGCGCACCACGGTAGCGGCGCCAGTCCGCCGGCCAGTCGCCTTTCGTGGCGTTGAAGCCGGCTGTACGGAGCGCTTCCACGAGAGCCGCGGCGGCTTCGGTGGTCGCGGCGTCGCTGCCCTCCTTCAAGAGGACGACCACGCCGTAGATTCCGGCCACGCCCGACCAGGTCCAGGTCTGGCTCGACCAGCCGGCGGCGCCCAGATCGGCGGAGATCGCGGCCCCCGCCGCCGGCGCTTCGGGAACCTGACTGATCACGAAGACGGCGGCCTTGGCGCCGGCATATTTCTGCAGGCTGGCAACGACCGGTGATTGCTTGTCGCCGCTAGCCGGCGCGGCTTCAGAAGCGCCCTTTTCCTCGGCCTGGCCCTGGGCCGGTGGCGACGCGCCCTCGGCGCGCGCCGTCGCGTCCCTGACCAGCTTCGCCAGATCGGCGATGCGCTGCTGGATCGTCGCGGTGTCGAGCGGCGGCGGCGCGGCCGTCTCAGCAGCAGGAGGCTTCTCGCTGGTGGCTGCCTTCTCGCGAGCGGCGGCTTTCGCACTGGCAACGGCGGTATCGCGTGCCGCCCGGGCGGCGCGGGCCGATCGGGCCGCCCTTTCGTTGGCTTCCCGGATGGCCTGTTCGGACGCCGCCGCGCGCTCGCGCGCCGCAGTGGCCTCCTGTTCTGCCGTCACGGCTCGTTCGCGGGCCGCGGCCATCTGCTGCTCGAGGGTGGCCGAGCGCTCGCGGGCGGCGACGGCATCCTTCTCGAGCTGCCCGGAGCGGCTTTCGATGTCCTTGAACCGATCGAAGGCCGCATGCTCCTGCGTCCGCACAGCATTGTTGTATTTGAACGACAACCATGTCGTCACGCCGAGCGCCGTGACGGCCAGGACGGTGGCAACCAGGCTGACGATCATGGCTCTATCCATGAAGGTCGCCCATCCGCGCAGCTGATCGATATCCATGCTCCCCAGCTCGTTAGAGCGCATTTCAACGACGGTGATCGTCATCTTGCTCTGCCTGTGCACGTCTGGTCGAAGGGACAAGGCATCTCTTTGCCGCCGTGCAACGCCAACTCTTAGTCGACACGCAGGGCCAGATCATCCACCGATTCTCGGGCCGTCGCACGGCCGGCTGTGATAACTATGTGGCAGGGTCACAGTCCCCCGGTTCGAGCACGGCGACGCGGTGCGGCAACCCGAGGCGTCGCCCCGTCAGCCGGTCGCAGATAGCCCACGATCAGTCGCGTGACCTCACCGATGAACCGGTCCCGATCCCCATCCAGCGCTTCGGGCCGGTTGATGACGAACTCATGGGTCAGGGCTTCGACGGCCGTCACGCAGATCGCGGTCGCCGAATCGAGGTCCGGCACCGAGATCTCGGCGCGCCGTTCCTCCAGATAGGCCCTGACCATCAGGAAGGTTTCCTGCTGCAAGGCGTCGATCTTCGCCAATTGCCCCAGGCGCGGCACCTGCTCGGCAAAAATGCGGTGCAGTGCGGAATCGACCAGGTGGGCATCGACGGCGGCGCGCACCAGTTCGCCGATCGCCGTCGCCAGATCGAACGACGCCACCTCCTTCAGGGCGTCGCGCAACAGCTCGAGCATCTGCCGGTTGTGGCGTGCCACCAGCGCGGCGACGAGCGCCTCCTTGTTGGGGAAGTACTGATAGAGCGAGCCCACGCTGACGCCCGCCGTCGCGGCGATGCGATTGGTGCTGGCGCGATCGTATCCCTCGCGCGTGAGAACGCGAGCAGTCGCATCCAGCAGCGTCTCGACCATCGCCTGGGAGCGCTTCTGGGTCGCCGATTTTCGCGGCGTTGTCGGGATTGCGCGCGCCATGGAACGTCGTCCGCCAATGCGAGTAGACAATGCGAGTCATAGCTCGCAAATTTAAGACACGCAACGCCCTCCCTTTCCGAGCACGACTGAAAGGCACTGCGATGTTCACGCTCCCCTACCGTACCCTGATCCATTACAAGCGCTGGGCGACGAACGGCTTGAACGGCGTCGTCGCCGAAACCTTCGACCGCCTTCCGGCCGACGAACAGGTCATCGTTCTGCGCCTGCTCGACCATATCCAGGTCGTCGACGAGATCTTCAGCCACAATCTAGAAGCCCGCCCGCACAACTACGGCGCCGCGCGTTCGCCCGAACTGCCGGCCCTCGACGCGCTGGCCGGCAAGGCCCGCGCGACGAACGACTGGTACGCCGACTACGCCGATACGCTTCGCCCGGAAGAAGTCGACGAAGTGATCGACTTCCCCTTCTCCAACGGCGAGCCCGCCAGCATGACCCGCGGCGAGATGCTGTTGCATGTCGCCATGCACGCCGCCGGCCATCGCGGCCAGGTGGCGCTTCTGCTGCAGAAGAACGGCATCCAGCCCTGGCCCGATCGGATCACCGACTTCCTCAAAGCCGAGAGCGCCGGCAACTACGGCGTCAACCCGCGCGGCGGCCGCCGTGCCGTCGAGGCCTGCTCGTAGGCGTAGGCCAGGCGCAGCAGCTTGGCCTCGCTCCAGGCGCGGCCGGCAAAGGTGAGGCCCAGCGGAAAGTCGGGCGTCTCCTTGCCGCCCTTCTCGCCGATCCTCTCGCTTCTGAATCCTGCCGGCACCTGGACGCTGGGATAGCCCGCCTTGGCCGAGATGTAGGCCCCCGACCAGCCCGGGAAGACCACGGCATCGAGCTTGTGTCGGGTCATGTAGGCATCGAGCCCGCGCTGCTTGGCGGACTGCAGATCCATGGCCCGCGCCGAGCGGTATTCCAGCTCCGACAGGTCGCCGCGCGTGGCCTGGGCAGCGAGGAACAGGTCCTGCCCGAAGCGCAGCGCCTTGCGGGCGTTGGCCTGGTTGAAGGCAATGATATCGGCCATGGTCTTCATCCTGGTGCCGGTCGCCCAATCACGCAGGTAAAGATTGAGATCGCGCTTGAGCTCGTAGAGGAACACCACCGACGCCGGTCCCAGCTCGCCCTTGCGCCGGCTGAGGGGATTGCGGTTCAGCACGTTCATGGTCGTGCCGGGCCCGCCGATCCAGCCCACCGTCGGGATGTTGGCCCGCACGAGGATGGCGCCGCAGTCCGCCAGGACCTCGAAGGCTTTCGCCATCACCTTCCGGGCGCGCGGCGACAGCTTGCCCAGGAATACGTCGTTCAGGGGATCGCCGGGGTCGCTCGGCACACCGATGCGCGCGCCCCTGAGCCCCTGCCTGTCGAGGCCGGCAGTGTAGTCCTTCGGTCGCTTCAGCGCCCTCGTCGCCGAATCCAGGGGATCGCGCGCCGCCAGCACGTTCAGCAGGATCGCCGAGTCACGGACGGTGCGGGTCAGCGGGCCGGCCGTGTCCTGGCTGTGCGAGATCGGCAGGATCCCGGCGCGGCTCACAAGCCCGACCGTCGGCTTCACGGTGACCAGCCCGTTCTGCGTCGCGGGGCTGAGCAGCGAGCCCGACGTCTCGGTGCCGATCGCCGCCGCGCAAAGGCCGGCGGCGACGGCGACGGCAGATCCCGAACTCGACCCGCCCGGCTGCACGACGGGAATGCCCCGATCATCGAGCAGGGTCGGTGCGTAGGGGTTCTTCACCTGGCCGCCCAGCGAGCTGTATCCCGACGGCATGTCGACCGCGAGGACATTGGCGAACTCGGTGAGGTTCGCCTTGCCCAGGATCACCGCGCCCGCGGCCCGCAGCCGCTTCACGATCGTGGCATCCGCCCGGGCGCGTGCACTCTTCAACGCAAGCGAGCCTGCCGTGGTGTGCTGCCTGTCGCCGGTGGCGATGTTGTCCTTGATCAGGATCGGCACGCCGGCCAGCGGTTGGCGCGCCGACGGTTTGGCGCCATCGAGGCGCGCGGCTATCGCCAGCGCCTCGGGATTGATCTCGCGCACCGAATTGAGGCCCGGGCCGCCGCGGTCGTAGGCTTTGATGCGCGCCAGATAACCGCGCGCGAGTCTCGTGGCAGTGACCTTGCCCGCTGTGAGAGCCTCGACCACATCGGTAAGCGAGGCATTGTCGAGGGCCAGTTCGGCCTTGGCAGGGCGGCCCCGGCCGGTGCGCGAACCCATCAGGCTGGATTGCCGCAGCGGTCTGCCTTGTCCAGAGCGCCGCTTCCCGCCCCGCTGCCCGGTCCGCCATAGATGCTCTTATAGAGGACTTCGGTATCCCGACCGGAAATCTGGCGAATGTCGTAGACCCCGAGCGCGGAGCCTGTCGGCGCCGTGACGACCACCCTGGCCCGCTGCTCCTGCGGGAAGGTCGAGGGCGTCACGGTGACCATGCCACTTCGCTCGGACTCGGCGATGCAGTTCGCCATCCTCTCGTAGGAAACCTGATAGACCGCTTTCCAGGCGGGCGCACTTTGGCCGAGCTCGCCGGGCGATTGGCATCCCATCAGGACACACGACGAGGCGATGCCGAGCATAGCTATATACTTCATGGGCGCAGTATGCGCCTGCCGGCAGGGTCTCTCAACCTGGAGCGCTCATCGGCCCGCGACGTCGGCAGCCGGGCCGTCTCACAAATGGCTCGAGATCGTGCCGATCCCGCCGCGCGCCACCTGGAACTTGCGGGCGAGATCGGCGAGCGTCACGGAGCGCAGACGCTCGACCAGGATCGCCTCGGCCTGCTGCATCGCTTCCGAGACCGAGGCATTGACGGCCCGTTCCACGGCGCAGTTCGGATTGTCGTTATCGAAGCCGATCGCGAAGATGCGATCGCTGCCCACGGCGCGACGGACATCGAGCAGCGTCACCTGCCGCAGATCGCAGGCAATCGACCAGCCGCCGCCATGCCCCTTCTCCGATCGGACGTAACCGGCCTTGCGCAAGCCCGCCATGGTACGGCGGACCACCGGTGCATTGGTGCCCAGCATCCTGGCGACCCGCTCCGAGGTGACCGGCTCCTTCTCGGCCGCCATGTGGAGCAGAACATGCAGCATCCGCGACAGTCGGCTATCGGTCCTCACTCAGGCGCCCTCGGCAGTGTCTCTCGCCATCACCTTAGCAGCCTCTGCCGACGTCGCTATCGGACTCATTGGCACCAACCTGCAAAGACTCCTCACCCTGAGGAGCGGCCGCAGGCCGCGTCTCGCCCTTCGAGACGCTCGCTGCGCTCGCTCCTCTGGGTGAGGTATTCACATTATGCCCTCATCCTGAGGAGCAGCCGCAGGCCGCGTCTCGCCCTTCGAGACGCTCGCTACGCTCGCTCCTCAGGGTGAGGTATTCACATTATGCCCTCATCCTGAGGAGCGGCCGCAGGCCGCGTCTCGCCCTTCGAGACGCTCGCTACGCTCGCTCCTCAGGGTGAGGTATTCACATTATGCCCTCATCCTGAGGAGCGGCCGCAGGCCGCGTCTCGAAGGATGGGCCTCAGCCTCGGTGCCCGTTGCCCATCCTTCGAGACGGCCCCCAATGAATGATGAGGGGGCCTCCTCAGGATGAGGTTGTTGTTGGTCCACTCGAAAGCTAGTGCCAATGACTATCGGGCCTCCATCCATCGCGTGACGATCTCGGTGGTGCGCAGGATGTGGTTGGTCATCGCCGCACGGGCGGCCGCGCCGTCGCGACGCTCAAGGGCCGCAACGATCTCTTCGTGCTGCCGGATGTTCTCCTCCATCAGGCCATGCGGCATCTGCGAGGCATAGCCGAGAATGGGGGTCACCACGTCGTCCTGCATCTCCGAGATGAACTCGATGAGGCGCTCGTTGTGGCTCGCCGCCGCAATGATCCGGTGAAAGGTCTCGTTGTGCGACACCCATTCGGCGGTCTTTCGCCGGGAACTGTCCTGCCGCAGCGCCTGCGCGTACTTGGTCTGGCAGGCGCGCAGTTCCTTCAGCTCCTTTTCGGTGATCCAGTCGGCGGCAAGCTCCACCGCCAATCCCTCCAGGGCGGCGCGGATCTGGAACGACTCGCGCACCCCTTTCAAGGTCGGCGCCGTGACCACCGCCCGGCCCGACGCGGTCAGGGAGATCACGCGCTTGGCCTCGAGGAAGCGAAGCGCCTCGCGAATGGGTGTCCTGCTGGTGGAAAATTCGGCGGCCAGCTCGTACTGGCTGAGCGAATCGCCCGGTGCGTACTTTCCGGTCCTGATGCGCTTCAGGATCTCTTCCGACATCTCGATCGAGGAACGTGTGCTGGCTTTGGTCCTTGTCGCCACCTATTCGACTCCATTCGGGCGCGGCATCGATCCGCGACGCCGCCCCTCTCCATCGGGCTCCCCTCAATAGAGCCTGGCCCTTGCCTTGACCACGTGAAACGAACGCCCTAGCTGGCGGATGTCGATTGCGCGGCGTAGCGGCCAGCCGCCGGCTCTTCGCCGTGCGCCCGCATCGCCATGCCGCAGACGGCAGCGATCACGCCGAGCACCGTGAGATAGTAGACGATCAGCTTCGGCTCGCCGCCGCCCAGCGACAGGAGATAGGTCGCGACCAGCGGTGCCGTGCCGCCGCCGATCGCCCCGCCGATCTGCACCGCCAGGGAGATGCCGGTGTACCGGACCTCAGCCGGGAACTGCGACGCGAAGAGGCTTGCCTCCTGGGCATACATCGCCGCGTAGACCGTTCCGAAAGCGATCACCAGGGCGATGTTCACGGCCGTCGCCGTCGAGTGCGACAGCAGATCGAAGAACAGCGGTGCGAACACGCAGATCCCCAGGGCGCCGGCGACGAAGACCTGTCTCCTGCCCAACTTGTCGCCCAGGTGACCGAACAGCGGGATCGTCAGGAACGTGATGGCGGCCCCCCAGGTGATCCCATTCAGGATCACGTCGCGACTGAGATGGAGCGTTCCCACCGCATAAGTCAGCGAGAAGGTGGCAACGGTATAGAACCAGGTCTTCTCCGAGATGCAGGCAACCAGCGAGAGGAGAACGGGCTTCTTGAAGTCGCGCAAGACCGTTGCCGCCGGTGCCGCATCATTCTTCGACTGCGCCGCGAACTCCGGCGACTCCTGAACCTTGGCCCGGATATACCAGCCCACGGCCAGCAGGAGCACGCTGGCCAGGAACGGAAGCCGCCAGCCCCACGACAATAGATCTTCTTCAGGCAGCTGCGACACAGCGCCCATCGCCAGAGACGACAGGATCAACCCCGGCGCCACGCCGGCCTGCGGCAGGCTGCCGAACAGCCCCTTCTTTCCCTCCGGCGCATGCTCGACCGCCATCAACACGGCCCCGCCCCACTCGCCGCCGACCGCCAGGCCCTGCATGAAGCGAAAGGTCACGAGCAGCACGGCCGCCCAGTATCCAATCGACTCGTAGCTGGGCGTCAGCCCGATCAGTATCGTCGGAACGCCCATCAGGAAGAGGCTGATCAGAAGCATCGACTTCCGCCCGACGCGGTCACCGAAGTGGCCGAACACCAGCCCGCCCAGCGGCCGCGCCACGAAGCCGACCGAATAGGTCCCGAAGGCGGCGAGCGTTCCCACGATCGGATCGATGTTCGGAAAGAAGATCTTGTTGAAGACCAGCGCGGCGGCCGTACCGTAGATGAAGAAATCGTACCACTCGATCGTCGTGCCGATCATGCTGGCCAGGCCGGCGGTGATGTAATGACGCCGGTCCTTGGCCGGCCCGACCGTCTGCCGGCGCTCTCTCGTCGCACTCATGTTTCCCCCCAGTTGCCGATGTCTTCTGGCGATCAGTACGCCGTGGTCTCGTCTTCGAGCTTCTTGCGCTCGGCGAGGTTGAAGCGTCCGTCATAGATCGGCGCCTGCCGCGTGGTCGGCCCCATGTACTGGACGTAGAGGATGGTGCCGCCCGTCTCGGTCTTCAGCTCATGCTCGAAGTGCGGATCGGGATGGAAGATCATCGTGCTCGGCCCGTAGGCCTTTCCGCCGATCAGGAAGGTGCCGTCGAGGACGTACCAGATCTGCGCGAAATAATGGCTGTGCAGCGGGTGCCCCGATCCCGGTTCGTAGCGCACGAGGCCGGCATTGGGGATCGTCGGATCATCCTGGGTCGGATGAAACATCATTTTCGTCGTCTGCCCTTCGTAACGAAGCAGGCTCCAGTCGAGGTCATCCGGATGGCTGACGCGCATGGCTTGATGGGCCGCCGTCAACGGCTTGCCCTTCTCGCCGGAGACCTCGCTGTTCGTGACCGGGTCGATCTTCGCTGTCTTGATGTTCATGGTCGCCCCTCCTCTTTGGGATCCCTATTTACTAAAATGGGATCCCGTTTCTAGGAGAGCCGTCCCCCATGGTCAAGGGGCCGGCGAAACGCGGCTTGACGGGCTACGAGGCCGCGGCTCTTGGCTCTTCGCGCCTGACCCGGTTCTGGTAGACGCCCAGATGGGCGTTGGCGACGGCGAGAAGCGGTGTGGCAACGCCCAGGCGGCGCGCCCGCTCGAGGAGATCTCCGATGATCTGATCGGCCTCCAGGGGCGCCCCTGCGCCCATGTCGCGAAACATCGAAGAGGCGAAGCCGGAGCCGCGCGCCGTGATCGTGCCTCTCGCGGCATTGATGAAGGCCTCGCGCGGCGCGAAGCCGGACGCCGTCGCCACCGCGATGCACTCAGCGAGAAAGGCCAGCGCAAACGCGCCGCCGCCAGGGGCTGCCTCGACCTCGCCGACCGTGCCGCGCATCAGGCAGGTCACGCCGCCCACCGTCGCCAGCAGCACCCACTTCTCCCACATGCGCAGCAGGATGGTGTCCGACGCCTGCGCCTTGAAGCCGGCATTCTGCAGCTGGACATCGAGCGCACCGATCCGTTCCGACATCGCCCCGTTGCGCTCGCCGTACGCCAGTTCCTGCATCTCTCCCAATTGGACGACACGGCCTTCCCGATCGAGCATGGTGGCAACGATACACACGCCACCCAGAACGGCAGGCGCGCCGAAGCGGCCGATCAAGGTCTCCATGTGCCGCATGCCGTTGAGGAAGGGCACGATCATCGTCTGCGGCCCCACGGCCGGCGCGAGATCGGCGAGCGCAGCGTCGAGCGCAAAGGCCTTGACCGCGAGGATCACCGCATCGAAGGGCCGATCCAGCGTGCCCGCCGTCACCAGCTTGGGCTCGAGAACAAGGTCGCCATGCGGGCTCTTGATCTGGAGACCGGAGCGCCTCAGCTGCTCTGCCCGCCCCGCCCGCACCAGGAATGTCACGTCACGACCGGCCTCCGCCAGTCGTCCGCCGAAGTAGCCGCCCGTGGCTCCTGCCCCTACGACCAGAAGGCGCATCGTTGTCTCCTCGATAAATAAGAGTATATACTCTCATACTACGCTTTCCTTCTTCGGCGCGGGAGGTTCGTCTTGGTCGATTCGGTCAAAGTCGTCTCGCACTACGGCGAGAAAGATTTTCTTGAGAGATTGGACGCTGCCCTGGCGGCGGCCGGCTTGCGCGACGGCGCGTTGCCCCCTGAAGCGCTGGCGCCCCTCGATCAGTTTCATACAAGGGGGCTCGCCGCGACCGAGGAGCTGGCGACGGCCGTCGGCCTCGACGCCTCCTCCAAGGTGCTCGATATCGGCTCCGGCCTCGGCGGCCCCTCCCGTTATCTCGCGTCGAAGTACGGCTGCCGGGTGCAGGGAATCGACTTGAGCCCGGCCTTTGTCGCGGCGGCGCGCCATCTTGCCCGGCGATCCGGCATGGCCGATCGCGTCTCTTACGACTGCGCGAACGCGCTCGACCTGCCGTACGAGGCCGAAAGCTTCGACGTGGCCTGGACGCAGCACGTCGCCATGAACATCGCCGACCGCGACACGCTCTATCGCGAAGCCGCGCGCGTGCTGAAGAAGGGCGGCCGCTTAGCCCTCTACGATGTGGTGACCGGCAACGGCGAGCCCCTGCACTTTCCCGTCCCCTGGTCGCGCGAGCCGGCCACCAGCTTTCTGATGGCGCCGGACGCCATGCGGGCCTCGCTGGAAGGCGCCGGCTTCCGCATTCTCGACTGGACCGATCGCACGGAAGCGGCGCGGGCCTGGTTCGACGAGCGGCGTAGGGCCGCCGCCGCTGGAGCCGCTGCCGCCGCGGCTGCGACAGCTGCTGCGCCCTCACCGCTCGGGCTTCATCTCGCCATGGGACCGGACTTCGCCGTGATGGCGGGAAATCTCGGCCGCAATATTGCCGAAGGGCGGGCCGCGGTCCTGCAGGTCGTCGCCGAGCGGCCACGCTAGCGATGGCCCTCGAGGACTGCCATTGCATGAGCCTGCGGAAAGCCGCCCGCGGGATATCGAACTTCTATGACGCGATGCTGGCGCCGGCCGGCGTGCGGGCGACGCAGTACTCCATCCTGGCCGTGCTCCACCAGCTCGGCGGCGCGTCGATCAACGATCTTGCCGCGCGCCTCGACCTCGATCGAACCACGACCGGCAAGAACATGCGGCCGCTCGCCCATGCGGGACTGATCGAGGTCGTGCCGTCGCCCACGGACGGACGAAGCCGCGTCGCGCAATTGACGCCGCAGGGGACGGCGACGCTCGCGGCGGCAAGACCGCTCTGGCAGCGGGCGCAGCTGGAGTTCGAGCGCGCCAATGGCGCAACGTTTTCGCGCAACCTGCGCCGGACCCTTTCAGCGCTGAAGGTCAATCCCGACCCGGCAAGACCGTCGAGCGCGCGTTCTCAGGGCCGCCACTCCTAGGGTCGCCCCCCTCAGGGTCGCCGCTCTCAGGGCCGCCGCTCTCAGGGCCGAACGTAGGTCCAGCCCTGCTCCTGCAGCTCGATCAGCCGCACCACGCCGGATTTCACCACCGTGGCCTGGGCCAGCAGGGGAACCGGCTTTCCTTCGGCCTTGTTCATGTTCTCCTGCGTGTTGCCGCAGGCCTTGAAACTGATCGACGGCGATTTCTCGGCAATGGCCTTGATGCGGTCCTTCACGGGCGACGTGTCGTCCCGCAGCATGTGCAGCCCCGCCCCGAAGGTGACCACTTCGATCTCCACCTTCTCGCCTTTCTGGCGGTAGTAGGTCTCGACATTCGTGGCGTTGTTCAAAGCGAGGTTCATGGTCGCGGGGTCGTTGGTGTTGACCTGCAGCACGACGCGATGGGGCTTCGCCTCGGCCGGTGGCGTCACGAGCGCCGTCGCTGGCGGCGCCGTCGCGGTTGCCGTCTGCGCCAATCCCGGCAGTGGTGTCAGAACGAACATGGCCGCGCAAAGACCGCCGGCCGCCAGCATCTTCTCCAGTCCCCTCATGACGTGCTCCTTCCCTGATAAGTGCTTTCAGTCGCGCGAGGTCGCGTCGACGGACGGCCAGCGACAGGGGCGCGCCAGGCGAACGACGACGCCCTTCAGGGCGTTGAGGTCGAACCGCGCTTCCTGCGTTGCGCCGTCACGTGTCGTGACCTGGAGGACGAGCGTGCCGCGTGCCGGCAGCCCGGCCAGCAGCCGGCCGACATCCGTCCTGGCGGCAAGGGAGCTGCCGGAGGACGTGATGGGAACGGCGATCGGCGGCCGGTCCGGCACCACGAACGAGACCTTCACGCCCTCCTGGTTCATCGCCGGAGAGGGACCCCGCAGAACCATTTCCGACTTGGCCCCACGACACCCGATGGAGAGCTGCAGTGAACCGCCGGCGGGCTGAACGGGCGCCGAGGCGCTGGCAAGGGCGACCGGCGAATAGTCGAGCGGCGACGTCGTCTCGCTGAACAGCCAGCGCGCGCCGGCCTGCGCCGGATCCGGCCCCTCCTCTGCGCCCGATCGACCCGGCGTCTCGGCCGACGGGCTGGGCGGCGGCGATGCTTCTGTCGCCTCGCGCGCCACACGATCGAGGCAATCCGCCCGGGCCGGCTGGGGCAGCGCCGTGCAGGCCCGCAGCCGCTCCATCGTCGCGTCCTGCGCCAACGTTTCGCCGCTGGCGAGGCCCAGGGCGACGTTGAGGCAGAGCGCGGCGATCTTCATGACGGCTTGATGGATTTACGCTCGTTGCGCGCCAGCCATTCCTGGGCCGCCGGAAAGCGGATCAGCCCGGGCACCGTGGCGCCGAGATTGATCGCCTTCCACTTGGCGTCGAAGCCGGGCGCCTGGAGCCGGTCGATGCGATCGAACAGGCTGTTGGTGAAGCGCGTCACGCGTTGATAGCGGTTCGAGCCGGCCGGCCAATTGTAGGCGACCAGCACCGCCGGCACAGAGACAGTGGCCACCCGTTCCCCCGCCGGGATGAGTGCCGGATACTCCGCCGCCTCGAGCACGGCCGGCAGGTAATAATCCTCGAGCTTGTCGTCGTACGGCACGGGCAGGAACTTGTAGCCGCCCTCCCAGTTGCCCCTGAGGAAGGCGTCTACAGGCTTGGAGGTGACGAACACCACGGCCTCCATCTCGCCTTTTCGCATTTGCTGCAGGGCCGTCTGATGGGGAACGAACGCCTTTTCGACATCGAGGCCCAGGCGGCTGAAGATCAGCGGCCCCGAATAGGCTGCCGCCGTGCCTTGCGTATTGAAGTTCACCTTCTTGCCGCGGAGATCCTGGAGCGAGTTGATCCCAGGCCGGACGAAGACATGCAACTCGGAGGGAAAGAGGCTGAGCACGTAGGCGATGTGCTGGCGGATATCCGGCATCTGCACGCGATACTCGTCGAGCACATCCGAATTGATGATCGCGAGATCTACGCCGCGCAGATACAGCAGCGAATTCAGGTTGTCCGTCGAGCCGCGCGTGACGATCGGCAGGACCTGCAGGTTGGGGCCGTCATCCACCACCCGCGCCATCTCCGCCGCCAGCCGCAGCGGCGCGCCTTCGATCAGGCCGCCGGCAATGCCGACAGTCCAGGCGTTGAACCTTTCCTGCTGGCTCTCGTAGCTCGGCGGGCGGCGGCCGGGCACGGCGTCCTGCGCGCGGGCACCGCCGGCGAGCATCAGGGCCGCCGACGACAGCCCGAGAAGGCAGGTCCGGCGCGATGCGCGAATCGTGGTCATGGGAGCTCCTTGGCTGCTTTCATGGCAGCGCCAACAATCGTGCCTTCGCCTCCGGGGCACCGGCCACCAGAGCGCGGGCATAGAGTTCGCGCGCGCGCGCCACGTCGCCCAAGGTGCCGACGGTTCCCCATTTCGCCAGGACGGCCGGGTCGTAGGTCTCGGCCAGCGCAAAGAGCGCCGTCGCGCCGCTCGGTTCGATCACCTGTTCGAGAACGGCACGAGCGGTGCCGATCTCGCCCTGGGCGATCAACTGGCGCGCCTTGTCCAGCAGCCGCTGGGTCATGCGCGCCGAAAGCGCACTGGCAGGCGGTGCTGCCGGCACGGCCTTGGCGACAGGCTCGGTTTTTGCCGAAGCGACAACAGGGGCGATAACGGGGGCGACGACGGGCGCGACAATGGGTGTAACGACAGGAGCGGCCGCGGGCGCAACGACCGGCTCTGGCCGTACTTCCACCGCCGCCGGTACCGTTGCAACGGCCGGAGCGGCAGCAACGGCCGGAGCCGCAGCGACGACGGGAGCATCCCGCGCCACCGCGTCACGCATGGCTGGAGGAGGGGCAGCAGGCTGGCCTGCACCGTCTGCAGGATTGGACGCCGCGCTCGTCTCCGCAGCCGCCTGAGTCGCAGCTGCTTGATTGACGGCCGCTTGATTGATGGTCGCTTGATTGATGGTCGCTTGATTGCCGGTCGCTTGATTGACGGTCGCTTGATTGGCGAGAGCGATGTTGTGCCGGCGCTCCTCGGACAGGAGCGTTTCGAGAATGTCCGACAGGGCTTCGGCCTTTCTCAGGTTCTCCTGAAGATCGGTGACCTTTTTCTCGAGCGCGGCCTTGTCGACCGGATCGACCGTGTCGGGCGCGGTCGTCGCCTGCGCACCGAGGTCCCGGCGGGCTACGGCCAACTCACGCGTCAGGACATCGACCTTGGCCCGTTCCTGTTGCAGGGCCTGCATGCTGCGCAACAAGTCGTCGGAGGCGGCCGATGCCACAGCGGGGCGCGACGCCACCGGGCTATCGACCTCGAAGAGTCGCCACCCCGCCAGGGCGATCAGCAGTCCTGCCGCGCTGGCCGCGGCATAGGCCAAGGGCAGCAGTGGCGATCGAGGCGGTGCCAGTGTGACCGTGGTCGGCGTGAACAGCAGCGCCCGGCCGCCGGCCAGGACCGGAGGTGCCGCGCCATCCAGCGGTTTCGTTTCCTCGGGCGGCTTCGCCTCGTCTGCCGCCGCAGGCTCGGTCGGCCCCTCAGTCGGGCGTTCGGGGACCTTGCGCTTCACGCGCGGCGGCAATGGCCCCAATCGCGCGGTGAGCTGTTCCTCCAGAACGTGAAACGGCTTGGCGCCGTCGCCCTCCTGTCGCTCCGCGTCGCTTCCCGGCGTGGTCGACGGCGTCGATGTTCCTTCAGCCAAGCCCTCACGGAAGTCCTGAGCCGCAGGGGGCGTCTTTGTCTTGTCTTCTTGCCTCTGATCTTCGCGCAGCATGGTCGCGTTCCCAAATGAACAGACGCGGCACGATCGAGCCCACCGCCCCTCTTCGGTGGCCACGATCACACTTCAGGATAGACACGAACGACGTGAAACGGAGTGTGACAACATTAAGACGTGCAACCCCGGGACCTGCCCACATTTTGTGGGGAGGATCGACGCACAGCGTGATCAAGCGGTGGTCTCGACACTCCGTTGCCCTTGGAGTGCGCGTCCGATCGCAACCATCATTGCGTTCTGCGAGCGTGCTCTACTCACTCGACCGACTCACGGGAGAGCGGCCAGAGGGCCGGCACGATCGACTAGGCGCTCCGCGTCACCTGCTTCTCGATCCAGGCGGCAACGAACTCACCGGACTCCAGCACGTGCGTGGCCATGGCTTCCCGCGCGCGTGCCGGATCGCGCGCCTCGAAGGCCCGCAGGATCGCCTCGTGATGGAGGATGTTCTTCTCCATGCGATGGCGATACATGCCGAACGCGGACATCGCCATCAGGCCGCCGGACGCGCCCAGACGCAGATCGGCGATCACCCGTTGCAGGTGCTCGTTGCCGGAGGCGCGATAGATCACGGCATGGAAGGCGCCGTTGCTCGCCACCCATTCTTGCTGGATGGCCTCCTGGTCCTGCGGTGAGGCATCGTGTGGCGAGACACCTCGCGCCGTCTCCCCCCGCAGCCCCTGCAGCGAGGAGACGGCCTGGACGAAGCGTTCATGGAGCCGTCGCAACTCGACAAGCTCTGCATCCGTGATCCATTCCGCGGCAAGCTCAGCCGCCAGGCCTTCGACCTCGGCGCGGACGCGATACATGTCGCGAGCGTCCTTGGCCGTCAGCCCCCTGACCACGGGGCTGTTGCCCTGCGCGCCATCGAGCAGGCCTCTGGCCTCGAGCAGCGACAGTGCATGGCGGATCGGCGTGCGGCTGACCTGGAATTCCTCGGCCAGGGCGACCTGCTTCAGCCGCTGGCCGGGCCGGTACTCGCCCGTGAGGATCTTGCGCTGAATGCGCTCGACCAGTTGCGCCACCAGCGTTTCGTCTGCTGCCGAGATGTCCATGAACCGCATGCCACCGCCAAAAACCCAGACCTGAGTGTACGAGGACGGACTCACAAGACCAAGAATCCTTGCCATGGGTACATTCTGAAGTAATATTGGATTCAATAATATCTTTTTTGGATCCAAAACGGGCGGAGACACATGCAGCGCAGGACTTTCTCGAGAGCCGCGGGGGCGGCCCTGACCCTTGGCGTGGTCGGCGGGCGATCGGGTGCCCAGGCGCAGGAGAAGTGGCCGAACCGCCTCGTGAAGATCGTCGTCGGCTTTCCGCCCGGCCAGTCGAGCGACACCTCGGCCCGCATGTTCGGCGAGCAGCTGCACCGTCTGCTGGGTCAGACCTTCGTCGTGGAAAACCGGCCCGGCGCCGGGGCGACCCTGGCCGCGGCTTCCATCGCCACCGCGCCAAAGGATGGATACGCGATGGCGCTAACCTCAAACGGTCCGCTCGCCATCGCGCCGCATCTCTACAAGAACCTGAGCTACGACCCACGCAAAGACTTTGCGATCGCCAGCACGATCGCGCAGGCCCCGCTCCTGATCACGGTCAACGCGGCGTCGCGTTTCAAGACTCTTCAGGGCCTGGTATCGGCTGGCCGCGCCGCGAATCAAATTACCTACGGCTCGGGCGGCAACGGGGTGACCAGCCATCTCGCGGTGAAGATGTTCGAGACCGCGACCGGCACCTCCTACACCCACATCCCGTACAAGGGCACGGCACCGGCGCTGAACGACCTGTTGGGCGACCGCATCGACTTCACGATGGAAAGTCCCGCGCCGTTGCTGCCGCTCGTCCGTGACGGCAAGCTGCGCGTGCTGGCGACCACCGGCAGCGCGCGCTACTCCGAACTTCCTGATGTACCCGCGGTCAGCGAGAGCTTTCCCGGCTTCGAGGCCGCGAGCTGGACCGCGTTCGCTTTCCCCGCGGGAACGCCTGCCGCCATCGTCGAGCGCCTGAACGACGAGGTGAAGCGGCTGCTGGAGACACCTGAGTTCGCTCAACGCATGCGCACCACAGGTGTCGAGCCCTTCTACAAGGGCTCCCCCGACGCCTGCGGCCGCTTCCTCGATGCTGAATACGCCAAGTGGGGCGATGTCGTCCGCCGCGGCGAGATCACGCTCGACTGAAGACCGACCCGTGACTGCGCCACAGTACCTCGCACGGTGTGGCTGGAACGCCATGCTTCCAGCCCGCCCGGTGCGACTCGACCCTCCACCGCAACGGCATCACGATACGATCGTGGTGGGCGCCGGCTATGTCGGCCTCGCGGCGGCTCGCAGGCTCGCCGAGCTGCGCCCCGACCACTCGGTCCTGCTCCTCGACGCCGACGAGATCGGCGAAGGATCGTCGGGGCGCAATGCGGGGTTTGCCGTCAGCGTTCCGTTCAACGCCGGCCTCAGCGACGCGCCGCTGTCGGCGGCGGAACGCCTGCAGCTTGAGCTGTACGAGCGCGGCCTGAACGACCTCGAAGCGCTGGTCCGCCGGCATCGTATCGCGTGCGACTGGAACCCGAGCCCCAAGCTGCACGCCGCGGCGACGGCCGACGGCGAGCGTCGCCTGAAGACGACCTTGCGCTCCTACGCCAAGTGGCAAATCGACTACGAGGAATGCGACCGCTCCCAGATCCGGCAGATCACCGGCTCGGACCACTACCGCTACGGCTTTCGCACCGGGCGCAATGTCTTCATCCAGCCGGCGGCCCTGGTGCGCGGCCTGGCCGACAGCCTGCCGCCGAACGTGCACCTCTGCGAGAACACGCCCGTGCTCGACGTCCAGGCGCAGGACAAGCCGGTTGTCGCCACGTCGGCGGGGCGGTTCTCCGCCGATCGGCTGATCCTCGCCAACAATGCCTTCGTGAAACGCCTGGGCTATCTGCGCGACCGCCTCGTCACCATCTACACCTACGCGGCTCTCACGCCGGAACTGTCGCCGCCGGAGCGCCGCCTGGCCGGCCAAGACGGCCAGCACGGCGCGTCGGATCTCGAATGGGGCATCCTGCCGGCGAACCGGCTGGGCACGACGGTGCGACTGGTCGCCGGAAAGCGCCTGCTGTTCCGCAGCGCCTATTCCTACGAGAAGGAGCTACCGGCAGCACGAGTGGAGCAGCTCCTGCTGGCAAGCTATCGCCGCCGCTTTCCTGAGATGCGCAGGCACGAGTTCGAGTTCGTGTGGGGCGGCACCACCGCCCTCACCTCCAACGGCGAAGCCAGCTTCGGCACGCTCGCGCCGGGCATCTACTGCTTTGCCGGCTGCAACGGGTCGGGAATCGTCAAGGGCTCGGTCTACGGCCGCATGCTCGCCGAGCTGAGCCTGGGCATGGCGTCGCGCGAGCTCGCCGGCGCCCTGGACAGGCCTGAGCCCGGCCATCTGCCGCCCGAGCCTTTTCGGACGATCGGCGCCCGCGCGGCCATCGCCTACCAGGCCTGGAAGGCCGGCGCGGAGCGTTGAACATGCAGTCCATGACCTACACGCCATGACTTACACGCCATGACCTACGAAGTGTCCTTCAATCCGCGCGCCGCAGTTCCTGACTTCGGCAAATACCAGCTCGCCCGCGCGGCACTGAACGAGGCCGCCAAGTCTGCCCTGGCCGAGGCGGACGTGGCCTATGGCCCGCACGAGCGGCATCGGCTGGACCTGTACCGGCCGGAACGCAACCCGGCGGGCGATATCCACCTCTACTTCCACGGCGGCTACTGGCGCGCCGGCGACAAGAGCAACTTCGGCTTCCTCGCCAAGGCGCTGGTCGACCGAGGCATCGCTGTCGTGGTGCCCAACTACACGCTGTGTGGACCGTCGACCTTCGAAAGCGTCCTCGAGTCCGCGCGCGCCGCCTTCGCGTGGGTGGTGGCGAACGCAAGCCGCCAGGCCTGTTCACCCTTTCGGGTCTCGCTGTCCGGACATTCGGCCGGCGCCTATCTCTGCGCCCATCTTCTGCAAGCCGGACTCTTCCCCGTCCTCGAAGGCCACGAAATTCTCGGCGCCACCTTGGTCAGCGGCGTCTACACGCCCGCGGTGGCGATCGGGACGACCGTGAATGCAGAGCTGGGATTCGAGCGGCCGCACATCGATGCCTTCGATCTCGCCCAACGGCCATGGATGCGCCCCACACAAGCCAACGTCTTTGCGGGCGCCACTGAGCCCCCGGCATGGATCGCCCTGTCGCGCGACTATGCGGACATGCTGAGGGCTGCGGGCTCCGCCGACGGCCGATTCCAATTGCTGCCCGGCCACGACCATTTCAGCATCCTCGACGAATACCGGGCCGGCGGCAGGATCCACGAAGCCATCGTGGCGCAGCATGGGTCGGCGTCTTCGTCCGCCCCAAACGATTGATCCGCGATTGATCCCGTATTTTTCCAGGAGAAAGCCATGAGCAACGACATCCCCCTCGACCTCAGCCAGCACCATCGGCCCGAGTACCGGACGCCGGACTCCAAGGACTGGGAGATGGGCCGGTTCAAGAACAAGACCAAGTTCTTGTTCCACACCAGCCCCGAACGACCGACCGAGCCCAATGCGGGCTTCCTCCGCTACGAACCCGGCGCCGGCTTCCGCCTGCACAAGCACGAGTTCGCGCAGGTCTGGTACGTGATCGACGGCGAGTTCAACATGGGCGGCAAGCTCTATGGCCCCGGCACCGTCGTTTTCCTCCCCGACCCGCACTATGAAGAGGCCATGACCACCGAGACCGGCGGCACCTTGTTCTTCGTGCAGTACCAGGGCCCGACGACCGGTGGACGGCCGGTCTACGAAGGACGGATGAACATCAAGGGCGCCGTGCCCGACGTGACGGCCGCCGACTTGGAACGGTGAGATACAGCGGCCACCCCTTCCCATGAAGCTCTACGATACCCAACGCTCCGGCAACGCCTGGAAAGTCCGGCTGATGGCCGGCTTCCTGGGCGTGCCGCTCACGCGGCAGACCCTCTCCATCGATCGCGGCGACCTGCGCGGCGATCCCTTCCGCCGCATCGCGCCGCTCGGTCTCGTCCCCGTTCTGGAAGTCGGCCCCGGCGACTACATGTACGAATCGATGGCCATCCTGTTTCGTCTGGCCCAGGGCACGCCCTGGTGGCCGAGCGCGGTGGACGACCAGACACGCGTGCTGACCTGGCTGTCGTTCGAGCAGAGCCGCCACATGCACCCGATCGTGAAGCTGCGGCTGCACTTTGGCCTCAAGACACTGAAAGCGGCCACCGAGGCCGACGTCGCCCACTGGACGGCCGAAGCGCACGAGGCGCTGGGCATCCTGGAGCGCCAGCTCGCCTCGCGGCCCGGGCAGTGGGTTTGCACGACGGCCCATCCCAGCATCGCCGACATCGCTTTGTATCCCTACACGCGCATGTCGCCGATGGGCCGGATCGATCTTTCGGCCTATCCCGCCATCGAGGAGTGGCTCGCCCGGTTCGAGCGACTGCCGGGGTATCAATGGCTGTTCCCGGACATCCCGGGAAGCAACCTCAATACCGCCGAGCTGCCGGCCCCCTCTCGGCCGCCAACTGGCCACTCTGCAAAGGAATAGCGTCAGGCAACGCCGAGCTTCCCGCGCTCCCCCGTCCGAGGCGTCGAGAGTTCCTCGGGCGTCAGATACTCGGCCAGGTCCGCCGCCTCGAAGTACGGCCGGATCTCGATCTCGCTCGGGCCTGGCATTGGATTGGGGCAGCGCCTCGCCCAGGCCATAGCCTCGTCCATGTCCTTGACCTGCCAGATCGAGAAGCCGGCGACCAGATTGCGGGCCTCGGCAAACGGCCCGTCGGTAACCGTGCGGCTGGCGCCATCGCAGGCGATACGTTTGGCGTCGACCGTGTTCTTGAGGCCGGCGCCGGCCACGAAGACGCCGGCCTTGACCAGTTCCTCGGTGAACCGGTCCATCGCCGCAAACGCCTCGGCCGTCGGCGGCGGCGCCTTCTTGCCGCCCCCCGTCGCTTTCATGAACACCATGACCCGCATCGAACGTCTCCTTGTGTGAGGCGGCCCCTTTTGGGCCCCTCCTCGGGACGACGAACGAGCAGGTCGAAAGCCGACACGGGTCCGAAGTTTACTTTACCCGCCCGGGTGAAGACCCGGCGCCTCTTGGCCCGTCCGGGCCACATATTCCGTGTAGCCGCCGCCGTACTGGTGAACGCCCTCGGGCGTCAGCTCCAGCACCCGGTTCGAGAGCGCCGCCAGGAAGTGACGGTCATGCGACACGAACAGCATGGTGCCCTCGAATTCGGCCAGGGCTGCGACCAGCATCTCCTTGGTGGCCATGTCCAGATGGTTGGTCGGCTCGTCGAGAACCAGGAAGTTCGGCGGATCGAACAGCATCTTGGCCATGACCAGACGCGCCTTCTCGCCGCCGGACAGCACCCGGCAGGGCTTCTCGACATCGTCGCCGGAGAAGCCGAAGCAGCCGGCCAGCGACTTCAGCGCGCCCGTGCCCGCCTGCGGGAACGACCCGTCGAGCGATTCGAAGACCGTGTCGTCGCCGTCCAGCAGGTCCATGGAGTGCTGGGCGAAATAGCCCATCTTGACGCTGCTGCCGACGTTCACGCTGCCCTGATCGGGCTCGGTCGCGCCCGCCACCAGCTTCAGCAGAGTGGATTTCCCCGCGCCGTTGGCGCCCAGCACGCACCAGCGTTCCAGGCGGCGCAGCCGGAAATCGAGCCCCTCATAGATCGGCTGGCTGCCGTAGCCCTTGTGCACGTTCTTGAAGCTCACGACATCGTCGCCCGAGCGCGGCGGTGCGCGGAACTCGAACTGGATCGACTGGCGGCGCCGCGGCGGTTCCACCTTCTCGATCTTGTCGAGCTTCTTCACCCGGCTCTGCACCTGGGCGGCGTGAGACGCCCGCGCCTTGAAGCGCTCGATGAACTTCATCTCCTTAGCGAGCATCGCCTGCTGGCGCTCGTATTGCGCCTGGCGCTGCCGCTCGCCGATCTCGCGCTGCTGCTCGTAGAAGTCGAAGTTGCCCGCATAGGTGGTGAGCGACCCGCCGTCGATCTCCACGACCTTGCCGACGATGCGGTTCATGAACTCGCGGTCATGCGAGGTCATCAGCAACGCGCCTTCGTATCTCTTGAGGAAATCCTCCAGCCAGATCAGGCTTTCGAGATCGAGATGGTTGCTCGGCTCGTCGAGCAGCATGCCGTCGGGCCGCATCAGCAGGATGCGGGCGAGCGCCACGCGCATCTTCCAGCCGCCCGAGAGCAAACCGACGTCGCCATCCATGCGTTCCTGGCTGAAGCTCAGCCCCGCCAGCACCTCGCGCGCCCGGGCCTCCAGCGCATAGCCGTCCAGCTCCTCGAAGCGGCCCTGTACCTCGCCATAGCGCTCGACGAGGGCGTCCATGTCGTCAGCCTGCGCCGGATCGGCCATCGCCGCCTCGAGCCGGGCGATCTCGACCGCCAGCTCGCTCACCGGCCCGACGCCATCCATTACCGCCGCGACCGCGCTCTTGCCCGACATCTCGCCGACATCCTGGCTGAAATAGCCGATCGTCATGCCGGGATCGATCGTCACCTGGCCGTCGTCCGGCTGCTCCTGACCGGCGATCATCCGAAAAAGCGTGGTCTTGCCGGCGCCGTTGGGCCCGACCAGCCCCGCCTTCTCCCCCTTCTGGATGCCCATCGACGCGTCGATGAACAGGATCTGATGGCCGTTCTGCTTGCTGATGTTATCGAGACGAATCATGGGGCGTTGCTGGAGGGAAAGAGGCGGCGACGCAAGCCACACGCAGATGACGGTATTGCGACTGATTGTCTCTTACTCCTACTAGATCGAGCAGAGCGGCTTGCTCGCGATGTCGTAGGTCACCGGCTGCCCCAACTCATTGATGACGGCTTGGCGACGTGGACCTGGAAGGCATGCTCGAAGGATAGTAGTCAGCGGTTGTGCCGTCGGTTGCGGTGAAGGCGAGTCGTGGGAGCACTGCCTCGGGACAGGTTCATGGTCGGCGCGAGCACGTCGGTGGGGGTTAGTCACCAGGCGGTCTCGTCCTGGAATGTACGACCGCCCATGATGTGCAGGCGCACATTTCGCGGGTTCCCCACGGCCTAGGTCCGCAGCTCCACATGTTCGCGCCTCCCCGGTCACTCGAGGAGCTGTCGGGGAGCGTGGACATCTTTGCAAGCAGGTCTCTCACTGTGGTTTTTCCGCAGCGGCTTGGCACAAGAAATAGGCCGACAGCTCGCTCACTATCCGCATATCAGCCTGACCGAACGATCCTAAAGCGCGCCGGGAGGCTGTGGCAAAGGGCGGCGCGCACGTCGCCCAATAGGCCGACGATTGCTTCCACATGCCGTTCGGGAACACGCATGCGCGCACCGGTCAAAGCCGCAAATACTGCCTCAGCCAAAACCGCCTCACCGAAGGTGTTACGCACCTCTGGTCGAAGGAGAAGGTCCGAAGTCGCACGAACTTCCAAGTTGGGGAGGCGCCGGGCGGCAAGGTTAGTGGCCTTGCGCTCATCAATCACAGCGCAGGCGCCCAGCCGTTCAGCGTAGGCGAGGGTTGCGGCCTCGCCGTCATCAAGTGTCTCAGATGCTGCACCACTGACCAGCGACAGGAACAGGGCTTCATCCGCCGCGTCGAGCGCAACAACTTGAGTCAGCCCCATGCTGATCAAGCCGGTGACCTCATGCGCTGCCTGACGTCCTTTCGAACGTCCACGCTCCAGTTCGCTAAGTGCGACATCAGTAATGACGACGGGGCACGGGATCGCTTTGAGAATCCAATCGGCACCACCAGTGGCAGCGAGATTAATCCAGACACTGGCGTCCGCGACCATCATACCAGTTAACCTCAGCCGATCAGCCGAGGCGCATCACTACGACCAACGCCCTCGTCCTCGTAAGCGTCGATCAGTTCGCGTACCTCTATGCGATCAAGCTTCAGCAGCCGGGCAATCTGCCCCTCGCTGAGGAGCCCCTTCGCCCAAGCCTCACCGACTAATAGGGTCAGCCGCATCGAGACTGGTCGGCCGGCGTCGGCTTGGGCAGCGTCAGTTCCGACAGCCTCCCCTAGCACCTGGCGCTCTTGCTCGTCGGTGATGCCACCATTGTGCATGAACCAGTCCCAGGTGCCAACCTTAGCCAGATCAAGCTCTTCAAGACGGCGCACCAATGCCTCGCGCGAGACACCGAAGGCATGGGCGAGAAGAATGATGTGGCGGCGGGTCAACTGGGTAGCGCCGGCGGTAATCTCTTTGAACATTGTCATCACCGCACGAGCAGGAGTAAGGAAGGCTCGAGCAAAGGCAATGGCGTAGCGCTCTTCTCTACTGGACTCGGGTGATTTCGCATGCAGGGCGTCCGGCGACCTGCGGGCTGAGGTGAAGTGGCCAAGCTCGTGCGCGCCAGTTTGAGCTCGACGGTTTCGAGGATGCGCTGCGTTGAGCATAATGCAGGCGCCTGCACGTTCGTCATAGGCGTAGAGACCGGAGATCTTCGCCGGTAGTCGGCGCACGAATACCCGAGCTCCCAGCTGGAGTTCGAGCACCGACATGATGTCATGAATCGGCGCCATGCCGATTCCCAACCATTGCCGAAGCTCTGCCGCATCTTGTTCGGCCTGAACCGCAACATTACCGGGCAGGAGTGGGCGCTCCGGCGGGTCGTTGCGCGCACGCCGCACGCCTAGCAGGTTTTCCAGTTCAAGTTCAGCTTGTACCAAAACAGTAAGTAGATCGGCCGCAGCTTCCACATCAGCGTCCGCCTCAGCAGTCCGGCGGAAGCGAGGCTTTAGGTCGATCTGTACCGCTTCACGACGCATCAGGTTATTTACGGAGACCCCATAGAGCGCCGCGAACCGTTGCAATTCATCTAATCTTGGCCGACGTTGGCCCTGCTCAATTGCCACTATTGTGGTTCGCGCTACTTCCAAGGCTTCGCCGGCGGCGGCCTGGGTTACCTTGGCAGACTCGCGGGCGAGCCGAAGTCGCTCACCAAGCTCGTTAGCGGTGATCTCCTCGCTCATGGCCTTGCGCTAGCTAGCCGAGTGACAAAAGACGCCGCAGACAACGACCGGCGAAATCCGCGCCATTCTTCAGCGTGGCGCTCCAACATTCCACGCAGCTGGTGCTCTACTTGACCGGGGGCTTCGCTCAGCGCCTCCGCAGTCTCACGGGCGGCTCGACGAAGGCTGGGCACATGTAAAGGCGAATCGGCAAGTTCGGCCAAGTGGTCCATGTGTAGGACCCCGGCGATAGCGTATTCACGCAGCGCGGGTGTAATGCGCGCGAAGCCAGCGGCTGCACCATCTTCGAACCGCTCCACTGAGAGCCGTTCCCAAGTGTAGGTCTCAGCGGGCTCCTCGATGCCGGCCGTAAACATGCTCATCCGGCGCAGCATGCAGGCGGCACAGATTCCGCACTGGCGGCGCCGTCCACCCACCGAGGAGTGGCGGGATTGCTGCCAGCATGAGCGAGTGTCGGACCAGTTCGGCGCAGGCTTGAGGGAGGATGCCGACCGTAGGGTTTCACCCTTAGTGTTCCACAGTCGCGGATACTCGTAGCGCACCTCTTGGCCGGTGAGCACCATCAGGAGCCTTTCCATACGACGCGAAAAGGTTGGGTGGACTCGGTAATCTGGATAGGTCTGACCGCTTACTGCCAGCATAGGGCCAAAGGCACCCTGCCCGCTTTCGGTAACCACAATCCTCCGGACCTTGGCAAGCAAAGCGGCAATACCGGTCACGGCAGCGAACTTGAAGCCACGCGATCGTGCAGAGGTTTCTTCTCGCCTAACCACCTGGATTCGATAGGGAACGACTGCAAAAGGGGTCCGCTTCTTGGCGCGGCCCGGCTGGTCCACACCGCCGGCCCCGAGGCGTACACGAACCAACCCGGCGGCGCCCTCGTTGGCTGCTACTAGTGCGTGGACAGCTCGAGAATCAAGCCCGTCGCTGTAGGGCATAATAATCTGAGCACCTGATGGAAGATCCAAGGTCTGTTGTACTCGCGGCAACTCTTGATGCCGCGCGACGAAGGAGAAGCACCATGCGTCACCAGTGAGGAAACTCAGGGCATCCTCGAGCGCCACGCGGACGTCACGTCGATTCCAGAGCTCGGCATCATGCACTGCAATCTGAAGGTCGAATCTGCGGCTCCAACCCAGCTGGGGACGCCGGCGAGCGACATCGCAGAACTCCGCAGCGGCCGCGACGACCAGGAGATCAACAAGAATCGGATTCCAGTCGGCGAAGAAGTAAGACTCCAACCCTTCGGTATCGAGCTTGAGCACCATGCCAATCGGCGCAGGGATAGCACTCTTCCGCAGCGGCTCACCTGGCTCCAGAGCGTCGACCACGATGAGCGGCGCTTCAGTGTTCAAAGCTATCGCGTTCACAGCGGCACCCCGACTTCCACCCCGGACCGGTCGGTTTTCGGCGCTAGGCTTCGCATACTGGCGCCAGCGGCGATCCCCGTTGCGAGCTGGTCGGTACCCGCCGCAATAATTGAGTCCCTGAGTTGCGCACGCAAACGGCCAGCATCGGGTGATCTTTCTCGCAGGTAGTGCTCTTCAATTTGACGAGCGCGCTGAATCGCACGCTCGTCGAGGCTGGACTTGACGGCAGCCTCAAAGGCCTGTCGTCCCGCTTGGCCTTCGCGGATCGCATCGCAAGCCTGCTCAGTTAGCAATGCCTCCATCGGATTCGACGCTGCCGAGCGTAGGCGCTGGATTTCAGTGAGCACTACCGTTGGGAAAAGATGTCCTCGCTCATTGTCACCAAGCGCAGCACGAACCTCATCGCAGAAACCTGGGCGAACTGCGCTCCAGTCATCTAGCAACGCAGGCCGCATTACTTCTCCAACTTCCGCCGAGCTATGGACGGCGTTCGCCGCGACCTTCGCCAACAGCTTCCACGGCTTGCTCATGCTCAAGGTCTTGTACGGACCGTCGCTCATGGTAAGGGCCTCCAAGGGCTAGTCTTTATCGCAGCACCCGATCAAAATGTCAACTTGAATTGGATTTTATGATGACAATGTCAGGGTACATTTTGCAGGCACTAGAATCTCGAAGTCGCATGCTTTCGCTTGGCACGAGAGGCGGGAGAGGCTGTTTCTCGCCCGAGCGCCGACGTTCCAACCTAGTGCTCCCTGCCCCACTCTGAAGCTTTCAGGGACTAGCCTGTGCTGGCTCATAGACGGTCTCTACAATTTGAACGGCCAATTCAGAACGAAGCCTGTCGTTATCTACTGCTTACGCAAATCTAGCCGCGCTCCGCGCTCACAAACTCAGGTCTAGATCTCTGCTCTAGAATGCAGCTCAGCGGTTGGCCCTAAAATCAACCCGGCAAAGGGGAACTCATACGATAGACAGCGCCAGAAGCCGCGCAGAGACCAATCACAAACGAACTTCGTAGGATGGCGCGCCCTAGCACTGGCCTTCGACCATCTGACTGCGGACGAACACTAAATTGCGCAAATCTGGCTACAGCGGGTCAGACGCCTCCTCGAATCCGGAGCAAATGAAGGATTCGTAGAAGAGCCTCGTGCACCGGCATCGGCCCTGCAATCTTCGATCAGCGCACGAAGTGCGCGCCGGGCTGCCCGTCCTCATCGCTGAACAGCAGGTGACGCACAAGTTGCTCGCGCCTACCTCCGTGACCGACGGGATACAACGCAGTCGTCTCCGTCACCGCCGCGCTTTCATTTCGAGCTGTCACATGCTCAGGCATGAAGTAGTTGCCGTAGACCAAGCGCAGCCGGCTCTGGCCAGGTTCGAATGTTCGCATTTCGCGCCTGTTCAGGCGGTGGCGCAGTGCGTCGACGCCATTCCCCCCAGTCGTCTCGTAGCCGACGTGAATCACACCGGGCCGGTCGCCCGGCAACTGGCCGGATGCGCGCCCAACGACCCCACGGAAGTGCTGAGCTTTGCGCCGCTCCGCCTCAATAGAGGTACTGATCCATCCGACTATGCTGACGTGACCGACCGCGGTGGCGTGAAAAGGGCGACCCACGCCCGGCTCCCAATCGCCTCTTACGCTGTAGTCGGCCGCAGGATCGTACCTTCCGAGCAGCAATTCCACCATACGGCTGGAGCCAAAGTAGATATCGTCCATTTCGAGCACGTACTGCAGTGGTTGCCACGGAACGTCCATCACGGCACCGGCACCGCCCTCATCCTCCCATTCGTAGGGCTCGTCGCGCTCAATGAAGCGGATCGCCTTCTCGTGGAGATAGTCGTCGCCGAGCTCATGTAGTTCGCCCGTGAATCGCGCCAAGATCGCCAGCGGGCGACTCGCCTCGCGCGATACTTCGTGTGCGCCCGCGGCCATCCGCTCACCGGCTAGACGTTCCTCACGCGAGTAGTCCGATCGCCCAGCGCGCTTGCACTCGACAGCCCAGTGCGAGTGTCCGCGGTCTACGAAGAGGTCCGGGCGCTTCATCTTTGGCGTCTCGGGAACAAAGACCACCTGCGTCCAGCCGCGGAGACGGTACGCACCGGCAACTAGCAGTTCATAGATGCTGTCGTCGGGCCGCGATCTGCGATCAGTCATCATACGGTACGCGCGCTCGTCCGCACCCGTGACCTTCTGGAGCGATGGTAGGAGTTGGCCGAGCCTGCGAAACAGCGGCGCGATCCGGTAGCCCTCTGGCTCGAAGAAGTCCGGGCGAAGAACTGGGTCCGCGTAACAGCGCGCCTGATGGACGTACCATGCTACGGCATCCTCAGGATCGAACAGGGGCACTCGTCGCCCCTTCGCCCACTCGGCCTTTGCCGCCTGGAAGCGGGTTTCGGTGGCGAATGCGCGCGAGCGCCACTCGACATCGGGGACCTGCGCCACGAGCCAGCGAACAGCCGCGTCGACAAGGTCATCGCGCCAATCCTGCCCATGACGCTGCGCAAGCCAAGTTACGTCGCCGAAAAGTCCACTCATCCCTCACTCCACCGGTCAGGCGCCGATAGCAGGGGACGCGTGCGCGGCGTGCCGCAACTCGTCGAAGTCCATCGTGATGCCGGGTCGGTCCTCAACCTCGGGTAGGTCTTCGCCCCCAAAAATCGCGCCATGACGATCCCGAATCACAAGCTACTGGGATTGACTGAATACAAAGCGGTGGAGCCGCAGCCAACCCTGCTTCATGAATGCCGGAGCAGGATTGACGCGGTGCCTCGAGCCCAGCCAGGAATCTACTAGAACCTTGAGGTCGATGACTAAATTTTTAGGGAGACGTTAGTGTCTCCCATCCTACGACATATTTGTCGTGGGCCGGGAGCCATCAGCGTCCTACGAATAAGGACTACTTTCCTTAGTACTATACGTCCACCAGCACCCTATAGCACTATAATCCCCAGACATCTTTGTCTCCCGGTAACTCCGCTGAACGTCTTGTTACTTCCATTCGAGCGGAGCATATCCGTCACCATGACAAAAGCGCCCTACACAGTCACAGCCAACGTAATCGACCTTCCGTCACCGCCCAAGAAGCGGAAGCACAAGATGGACGACAAATGGTCGCCAAAGGTGATGAAGTTTGGTTTTACCCCCTTACCAAATCTCCTTCTGCGGGCGCAGGCCAAGCTGAAGATCGCTCCTGACGAATTTAACATCCTAGTCCAACTGATGCTCCATTGGTGGGATGCAGACGATGATCCGCACTTAGCCAAAGAGACAATCGCCTTGAGGATCGGAAAAAGCGCTCGCCAGGTGCAGCGCTATATTACGAGGCTAGAAAAGAAGGGCCTCCTCACCCGCAAGCCGAGGTACCTCGGGAAAAAGGCTCAGACGAGCAATGCCTATTCTCTTGGTGGGTTGGTGACTAAGCTGAAGCTGCTTGAACCCGAATTTGCCAAGGCCGCCGAACAGGTTCGACTAAAGAAGAAGAAGTTGGAAACGGCATAGCTCAACGCGGCATAGCTCAATGGACAGAGTCCCCACTGTCTGCCTAGCTCTCGACGTGACTGGCGAGACACTAGGAGTGGGAGGATACAGGTTCAAGTCCTGTTGCCGCGCCCTAATTCCTGCAAGTAGCCATCCCAACATGTCGACTCGAGGAGGGATGACGCACTATTCGATGCTGCTTCATCAAAAGCGGCAAGACCGCGAGGATGGGAATGGCGCGTCGGCACCTATTCCCACTCAATCGTTCCCGGCGGCTTGCTCGTGATATCGTACGTCACGCGATTCACGCCCCGCACCTCGTTGATGATGCGGTTGGCGACGCGGCCGAGGAAGGCGTGGTCGAAGGGGTAGTAGTCGGCGGTCATGCCGTCGGTCGAGGTGACCGCGCGCAGGGCACAAGCCTGGTCGTAGGTGCGGCCGTCGCCCATCACGCCGACGGTGCGCACCGGCAGCAGCACGGCGAAAGCCTGCCAGATCTCATCGTAGAGACCGGCCTTGCGGATCTCGTCGAGATAGACGGCGTCGACCTTTCGCAGGAGATCGAGCTTCTCTCTGGTGATGTCGCCGGGGATGCGGATGGCGAGGCCCGGCCCCGGGAACGGATGGCGGTTCACCAGGTCGGCCGGCAGGCCGAGCTCGCGGCCGAGCACCCTCACCTCGTCCTTGAACAGCTCGCGCAGCGGTTCCACCAGCTTCATGTTCATGCGCGCCGGCAGGCCACCGACATTATGGTGGCTCTTGATCGTGACCGAAGGTCCGCCGGTGAAGGAGACCGATTCGATCACGTCGGGATAGAGCGTGCCCTGCGCCAGGAATTCGGCGCCGCCGATCTTCTTGGCCTCGGCTTCGAACACGTCGATGAACAGCGCGCCGATCGTCTTGCGCTTCTTCTCCGGGTCAGTGACGCCCTCCAGCGCCTTCAGGAACTCCTTGGAGGCGTCGGCATGGATCAGCGGGATGTTGTAGTGGTCGCGGAACAGCCGCACGACCTCCTCGCCCTCGTTGAGGCGCAGCAGGCCGTGGTCGACGAACACGCATTGCAGCTGGTCGCCGATCGCCTCGTGCAGCAGCACGGCCACCACCGAGGAATCGACGCCGCCCGACAGGCCGCAGATCACCTTGCCCTTGCCGACCTGGGCGCGGACCTGGGCGATGGCGCGCTCGCGGAAGGCTGCCATCGTCCAGTCGCCCTTGGCGCCGGCGATGTTCAGCGCGAAGTTGCGCAAGAGCTTGGCGCCGTCGGGCGTGTGCACCACCTCGGGATGGAACTGCACGCCGTAATAGCCGCGGCTCTCGTCGGCGATGGCGGCGAAGGGCGCGTTCTCGCTGGTGGCCACCACGGAGAAGCCGGGCGGCAGCTTGGTCACGCGGTCGCCGTGGCTCATCCAGACCTGCTTGCGGTCGCCCGGCTGCCAGACGCCGTCGAACAGGCGGGTCGAGGCCTTGATCTCGACCTCGGCGCGGCCGAACTCGCGGTGATGGCCGCCCTCGACCAAGCCGCCCAGCTCCTTGGCCATGGTCTGCTCGCCGTAGCAGATGCCGAGCACGGGCACTTTGGCAGCGAAGATGGCGGGATGGGCGTTGGGCGACTGGCCCTCGGTGACCGAGGCCGGGCCGCCGGACAGGATGATGCCGCGTGGGTCGTAGGCCTTGATTTTCGCGTCATCGACCGCCTGGAAGGGCAGGATTTCGCAGTAGACCCCGGCCTCACGCACGCGCCGGGCAATCAGCTGGGTAACCTGGGAACCGAAATCAACGATCAGCAAACGGTCGGTCATGCGGCGATATACGCGGGCAGCGCCGCTGCATCAACCTTTTGCCGGTGTGGATGATCGTTCTCTGTCCCCGCCTGGCGGGGGAAGTGCCCCTGTAATCAGGGGCGAAGGGGGTCGTGTTCTTCGCGTCGGAGCACCCCCTCCGTCGGCGATGACGCCGACACCTCCCCCGCGCTTTGCGCGAGGGAGGAGGATGAAACGTCGCAGCCGGTCACGTTGGCGCCGCGCCGGCGTTCATCGGTCAGGGGGAGCCGTCCTTGCGGAGGGCATCATGCTCCATCGATTTCCCCTTGGCCTGATGAAGATCATCGCCGCCCTGGCGGCGCTCTATGCCCTGGCCGCGTGGGTGGGTTTCGCCGGCTCCGACGACAGCGGCGTGCTGCTGGGCGTGGTCAGCTTGTTCATTTTCCTGACGGTCGGGCTGGTCACCCTGCTCTACCGCACCCGTCGCGACCATCCGCGCGAGATGCTGGGCGAGCAGGCCGAGCGGCAGGAATCGTTCGGCGACTGGATCGGCCATCCCGTCGACACCTCGACCGGCCAGATCCGCGGCTCGATCGCGGCAACCGAGATCCTGCTGCCCATCGCCGCCGTGGCGGTCGGCATGGTCCTGTTCGCGGTGACGATCCATTTCGCGGGCCGCGCCTGAGACGGCCATCTCAAGAAGGGTCGCGGGCCTTCACGCCAGCTTGCGGCGCACCAGTGGCGCGGCGAGGTCGCGCCAGGCATAAGCGATCTCCTCGACATCGACGCCGGCCACGGTGTCGACGCGCTCGCCCACCCGTTCGCCGCCCAGCCCCTCGTAGAAGAAACGGGTCGGGTTCTCGGCCAGCATCCAGAGGACGGCGGTGTCGAAGCGGTCGTTGCGGAGCTGGCGAAACAGCGCCCCCAGCAACTGCCGGCCGAGGCCGAGATTCTGGAAGTCGGGCTCGACATAGAGCGTGTAGACCTCGCCCACCCGGAAGGCGCGGCCGTCCAGCGCGCGCTCGAGATCCTCCGGCGGATCGCGCACCGGCCCGCAGCTGCCGAAGCCCACCACGCCCATCTCCTGGTCGTCGGCCACGAACACGCCGCGCGCCTCGCCGGGATCGGCCAGCAACTGCGACCACCAGGCCGACTGCCGCACGTCCGACATCGCCACCAGCATCGAATCGGGCAGCAGGCCGGCATAGGTCGCCTGCCAGGTCTCGACATGCACCCGCCCGATCGCCGCCGCGTCGTCGCGCGCCGCCCGCCTCACGCGGATCATGGGGTTTCGCCTTCTTCGGGTTTCGGCTCCCCCTCCGTCGCCGCAGACGGCGACACCTCCCCCTCAGAAACGGGGGAGGATTTTCGGGCCAGGGTCGCGGCGAAGAAGCCGTCGGTACCGTGCTTCAGCGGCGACAGCCGCAGGAACTGCGCCTGCGCAACGTCGGCCGGCGGCTCGGTCGGCAGCACCTCGCGCCAGATCGCGGCCACCGGCACCACTTCGAATTCGGCGTTGCGCGCGAGGAAGGCCTCGATCTGCCGCTCGTTCTCGGCCGGCAGCACCGAGCAGGTGGCATAGACCAGCCCGCCGCCCGGTTTCACCAGCTTGGCCGCGGCGTCGAGGATCGCCGCCTGCTTCGGCACCAGCTCCTCGAGGTCCTGCGGCCGCAAGGTCCAGCGGCCGTCGGGATTGCGCCGCCAGGTGCCCGTGCCGGTGCAGGGTGCGTCGACCAGCACGCGGTCGAAGGCGCCGGCCTGGCGCTTCAGCCATTTGCGGCTGTCGGCATCGATGGCGCGGCGCTCGACATTGTGCGCCCCGGCGCGGCGCAGGCGCTGGGCCGAGCGGTCGAGCCGGGTCTCCAGCACGTCCATGGCGACGACGCGGCCCTTGTTGTTCATGCCGGCGGCGATGGCGAGCGTCTTGCCGCCCGCGCCGGCGCAGTAGTCGGCGATCTGCATGCCGGGCTTGCCATCGACCAGCGCCGCCACGAGCTGCGAGCCCTCGTCCTGGATCTCGACCAGCCCGTTCTGGAAGGCCTCGCCCGCCACGACGGAGAGCCGCCGGCGCAGGCGCAAGCCATCGGCGGCATAGCGCATCGGCTCGGTGTCGATGCCTTCCTCGGCGAGCGCGGCGCGTGCCTGGGCGACGGTGCCCTTCAGGCGATTGACCCGGAGGTCGACCGGCGGCGGCGTCTCGAGGGCTGCGACCTCGCGGCCCCAGGCTTCGCCGTAGGCCTCCTTGAGATGCGGGGCGACCCATTCCTGCACGTTCAAGCGCACCCAGTCGGGCTGCTCGGGATGCGGCAGCGAATGGCCCTCCATCTGGCGCAACGCGCGATACTCTGCCTCGTCGAGCATCGAGGGCCGATAGCGCCCGCCGTCGAACAGCGCTTCGAGATCGCGGATGCCCATGCCCTCGACCAGCATCAACTCGGCCGCCACCAGGGCGCGGCCGCCGCGCTCGGGATGGCGTGTGCGGTCGAGCCACCAGGTGAGCTGGCCGTAGCGGCGCAGGATTCCCCAGGCGCGCTCGGAGACCGCCCGCCGGTCGCCGCCGCCGATGAAACGGCGGGCGCGGAAGAAGGCATTGGCGACGAGGTCGGCCGGCCGCTCGCTGTGGCTGACGATTTCGTCCAGGAGTTCTATGGTGGCGGCAACCCGCGCGCCCGGTGTCACGTCTGTTTTTCCTTTCAAAGCATGCCGCTACGATGAATACGCCCGACGCGCAACGTCCCATCCCCGTCGCCTCCTCCTCCACCGCCTCTCGACGATCCGACCTTCCCGGCCGCATCACCTTGATTCTGGTGGCCCTGCTGGTGGGCTTCGGCGTGCTCGAGCTGGGCCTGCGCGCCTGGTCCGGCTATCTGCTGACCTGGCCCAACTTCGTGCTCGAAGCGCGCACGGTCCTGGCCGGGCGCGATGCCGGCCGCTACCTGCAGAACGCCAGGCTGGGCCACCTGCCGCGGCCCGGCTATGCGGCGCCCGGCATCACCATCAATGCGCAGGGCCTGCGCAGCACCGGCGCGTCCGTCGCGTCGGCAGGCGCGCCTATCCTGGCGGTCGGCGATTCCTTCACCTTCGGCGACGAGGTCAGCGATGGCGAGACCTGGCCCGCCGCGCTGCAGCGCCTGGTCGATCGCCCGGTGCTCAATGCCGGCGTCAGTGGCTACGGCTTCGACCAGATCGTGCTGCGCGCCGAGGCGCTGGCGGCGGAGGTGAAGCCCGCGGCGATCATCGTGGCCTTCATCGCCGACGACATCAGGCGCACTGAGATGCGCCGCCTGTGGAGCGCCGACAAACCCTACTTCGACCTCGAGGGCGACAACCTTGCCTTGCGCGGCGTGCCCGTGCCGCCGCGCGCCGATCCGCAAAGCACGCTCACCTTCTGGCAGCGCACCTTGGGCTATTCACTGCTGGTCGACTTCGTGCTGCGCCGGCTCGACCTGCTGCATAACTGGTTCGGCGACCATGTCCGCGTCCACCCTGCCGGCACCGGCGAGCGCATCGCCTGCGCCCTCACCGGCCGCCTCGCCGAGCTGCAGAAGGCCACCGGCGCGCCGGTGCTGGTGGTCGCCGAATACGATCCGGTGGTGTGGGACGATCCTTCCTTTGCCGCCGAACAGCGCCGCCTCACCGGCGGTCTTCTCGCCTGCGCCCGCCGCAACGGCCTCGCCACCCTCGACAGCTACCGCGCCATGGCCGCCATGCCCGCTCCGCGCAGCCTCTATGTCCTCTGGCACATGAACGAAGCCGGCAACGCAATGATCGCGCGGGCGATCAAGGAGGCGCTGGCGACGGTGTTGAAGCCGTAGCGGCCCGCCGTCGCGAACCTTCTGTCATCCTGAGCACAGCGAAGGATCTCATCGCCGGTCGCTGGTTTGCTTTCTCGGCTACGCGCGATCCAAAAATAACCTCACCCTGAGGAGCGGCCCGCAGGGCCGCGTCACGAAGGGTCGGCAACAGAAACGGTGCTCGTTCCCACCCTTCGAGACGCCACGCTGCGCGCGGCTCCTCAGGGTGAGGTTATTTTTGGATCGCCCGTAAAGTTAGCGCCTATGGCTGCCGCACTCTCAGCAAGCCGAATTCACACCATCTTGACAGTGGCCAACGTCAAGTCGCGCAGATCCTTTGCTACGCTCAGGATGACGACGCGCCTTCGGCGCGTCGTCACATCCCGCCGCGATAGTTCGGGGCTTCGCGCATGATCTCGACGTCGTGCACGTGGCTTTCGCGCAGGCCCGAGCCGGTGATGCGCAGGAACTGGGCGTTCTTCTGCATCTCCTTGATCGTGCCGTTGCCGGTATAGCCCATCGCGGCGCGCAGGCCGCCGACCAGCTGGTGGATGATGTTGCCGACCGGGCCCTTGTAGGGCACCCGGCCTTCGATGCCTTCCGGCACCAGCTTGAGCGTGCTCTGCACTTCCTGCTGGAAGTAGCGGTCGGCCGAGCCGCGCGCCATGGCGCCGATCGAGCCCATGCCGCGGTACGACTTGTAGGAGCGGCCCTGGTAGAGCAGCACCTCGCCCGGCGCCTCGTCGGTGCCGGCCAGCAGCGAGCCGATCATGGCGCAGTCGGCGCCGGCGGCGATCGCCTTGGCGAGGTCGCCAGAATACTTGATGCCGCCGTCGCCGATCGCCGGCACGCCCGCGGCGTGACAGGCCTCGGCCGCCTCGAAGATCGCCGTGAGCTGCGGCACGCCCACGCCCGCCACCATGCGGGTGGTGCAGATCGAGCCCGGGCCGATGCCAATCTTGACGGCGTCAGCACCGGCATCGATCAGCGCCTGGGCGCCTTCGCGGGTGGCGACGTTGCCGGCCATGATCTGGGTGTAGTTGCTGAGCTTCTTCACGCGGGTCACGGCCTCGAGCACGCCGCGCGAATGGCCGTGCGCGGTGTCGACCACGATCACATCGACCTCGGCGTCGATCAGCATCTGGGCACGGCGCAGGCCGTCCTCGCCGACGCCGGTCGCCGCGGCGGTGCGCAGGCGGCCCTTCTCGTCCTTGCTGGCGCCGGGGAACTTGTTGGCCTTCTCGATGTCCTTGACGGTGATCAGGCCGATGCAGCGATAGGCATCGTCCACCACCAGCAGCTTCTCGATCCGGTATTGGTGCAGGAGCCGCTTGGCCTCTTCCCGGGTCGCCCCCTCGCGCACCGTGACCAGCTTGTCCTTGGTCATCAGGGCATGGACCGGCGTGTCGCTGTCGGTGGCGAAGCGCACGTCGCGGTTGGTGAGGATGCCGACCAGCTTGCCGCTGCCGCGCTCGACCACCGGGATGCCCGAGATCTGGTGCGCTTCCATCAGGGCCAGCGCGTCGGCCAGCTTCTGTTCGGGATGGATGATGACGGGGTTCACCACCATGCCGCTTTCGAACTTCTTGACCTTGCGTACCTCGTTGGCCTGCGCCTCGGCGTCGAGGTTCTTGTGGATGACGCCGATGCCACCGGCCTGGGCCATGGCGATCGCCATGGCCGCCTCGGTGACGGTGTCCATGGCCGAGGACATCAGCGGGATATTGAGTTCGATGGTCCTGGTGAGGCGCGTCCGGGTGTCGGTCTGGCCGGGGAGAACAGCCGAGGCGGCGGGCTTCAGGAGGACGTCATCGAAGGTGAGCGCTTCCTGAATCTGCATGCCAACCCTCCGACCTTGAGGAAAACAAAAACGGCGGCCCTGGGAGGGGCCGCCGGGTTGGCGAGCCTTTATACACACCGCCGCGCGCAAGCCAAGCCCGGCCTTGCGCGGCCGTTATGCACAGGAATCCCTACGCCGGACCGGTCTATTGCTAATCCGCTGCTAATCCGCCGGCCGCGCGACGTCGGGCGCGTTCGTGCAATCGAAAGTGATCTTGCGCGGCGCCACGGCGAAAGGAGCTTGCGCGACGCCCATTTCGGCCGGCTGTTTCGGCCACTCGCCCAGGACCAGCTTCTTCTCGATCAGGGGCACCAGCTGCAGGAACACGATCCAGGCCCGGAGCTTCACACCGGCTGGCGTGTTGTGGAAGGCGTCGCTGAACAGCTCGGGATCGTGTGGCATCAAGCCGGCCACGTCGATGAAGGGCAGCTTGTGCTCCTTCGCGTACTTCTCGAACACCCTGTTCTCGAAGACAGTCATCCGCTCGAGGTCACGGTAGCGATAGGGATAGAGACGCACGTTCAGGCCTTCGACCAGCGGCTTGTGCCGGTTGGCATCGAGCTGCAGCCCGTCCTTGGCCAGCCAGCTGAACGACGAGACGGCAAGCTCACCGCCCGCCTTGGTCACGTCTTCGCGGATCGAGTCGAGGTTGTGCAGGATCCGGCTGAGATTGACCGGCAGATCGGGGCGCGCGAGATCGGGATCCTTCTCGTCGACGCCGGCGGGCCAGGTGATCTGGTAGTCGGGTTTGGGCCATTCGCCGCCGTCGGTGATCGCCTCCAGCCGCCGCGCCAGCGCCGAATGCTTGGCCGCTTCGCGCAGCCAGCGCGCCAGCCCGCTGGCCGGCTGCGGCACGCCCTTGGGCACGTTCTTCACCACGGTGGAAAGATCGAGCTCGTTGCCGCCTTCGTAGTAGACGACGAGATCGGGCCTGAGCGGCGCCACTTCGGTCTTCACGACGGCGGCGATGTCGGCCGACTGCAGGCTCTCGCGGCCGGCATTCAGCACCTCGAACCTGACGTCGAGCCGCCGCGCCGCCGCCCAGCGGTTCAGCCAGTTCTGGATGTATTCGGGCCCTGAATAAGGATAGCCGTGCACCTCTGCGGTGGTCGACGCGCCGACGAAGACGATGCGGACCGTCTTGGGCTGGCGCGCCGCCTGGACCGGCGGGCCGCGCCAGCCCAGCTCGTTGGTCACCAGGCCGCGCGGCGTCGTGACGTTGGGCAGGAAGCGGAAGACCGGCCGCGACTTGCCGTCGGGCGGATCGTAGACCCAGAGCTGGCCGGGTGCGCCCTTGAGGTACCAGTGCTTGCAGACGTCGTCGCCGACGAAGACCGAGTTCCATGCCTTGAACATGTCCCAGTCTTCGAAGCGCTGCGTGAAGGTCTTGGCGCCGCCCTTGGCGGTGCCGCTGACGATCGCCTTCTCGAGGTCGATCCATTCCTGCGGCGCCTTGGTGCGGTTGGGCAGCGGCGGCGGATCGCTGGCGTAGAGCGAGGGCGTGGCACCGTCGGCTTTCGGCAGATTGCCGAGATGATTGGCTGTCGTATCGCTGCCCTCGGTGCCGCCGACCGGCGGCAGGTCGGCCGCGAACAGCGGCAGCCTGTCGATCATCCGAGTCGCGAGTTCCGCCAGCACCACGCAGACCACGAGGGACACGGCCGCGAGCACGAGATTGCCCAGAAACTTCTTCATTGCCTACGCCAGCACATCCTTGCAGAGCCGACTTTTATACTGCGCCACCAAGCGGGCTTCCCCCGGGCAATCAGCCGCGGAAACCGGTGCCGACAACGTACATTTCGGCCGAATCGGAGCGGCTGGCCTCCGGCTTCACGTGGCGGACCTTGGCGAAATCCTTCTTGAGCATATCGAGCAAGGTCCGCTCGGTGCCGCCGCGCAATACCTTGGCGACGAAAGTGCCGCCGGGCTTCAGCACCTGGCGTGCGAAGTCGTGGGCCGCTTCGGCCAACCCCATGATGCGCAGGTGGTCGACCTGGGTTTCGCCGGTCGCCAAGGCCGCCATGTCGCTCAGCACGACGTCGGCCGGGCCGCCCAGCAGCGCGATCAGCTCGGCCGGCGCATCGTCGTCGTAGAAGTCCTTAGCCAGCACGGTGGCGCCGGCAATCGGCTCAACCGGCGTGAGATCGATGCCGATCACCACGCCGCTGCCCTTCCCTCCCTTGGTTCCCGCTTTCACCCGTTCGACCGCCACCTGTGTCCAGCCGCCGGGCGCCGCCCCGAGATCGACGACGCGGGCGCCTGGCTTCAGGAAACGGAACTGGTCGTCGAGCTGCAGCAGCTTGAAGGCGGCACGCGAGCGGTAACCGCGTTTCTTGGCCTCGGCGACATAGGGGTCGTTCAACTGGCGCTGCAGCCAGCGCAATGAAGAAACAGTGCGGCCGCGCGCCGTCTTCACGCGCACCGTGGCGCGCCGGCCCGTTGGCTTGCTGCTGGGGGACTTGCTGCTGGGGGGTCGGCCGCCGTCGCGATCGCGGGCCACGGTCAGTGGCCCCGTCGGCAGAGCGGATCGGCCTCGCGGTCGGCCTGGCGCATCAGGTCCATCAGCACGCCCTCGCGCAGGCCGCGATCGGCCACGCGCACCGACGGCGCCGCCCACTGGCGGCACACCGCCTCGAGGATCGCCCCGCCGGCCAGCGCCAGGTCGGCGCGGTCGTCGCCAATGCAGGGCAAATGGGTAAGTTCGTTCACCGACATCACCGAAAGCTCGTCACAAATCCGCAGGATCTGGTCGCGGCTCAATCGCGAGCCGTCGACCATGGTGCGGTTATAGCGCTTCAAGCCGAGATGATGCGCGCTCACCGTCGTCACAGTGCCCGAGGCGCCCACCATCTGCACTTCATTGCGGGCAATGGCGCCGCCGATCTGGTGCGTGGCGCAGAACGGCCTCAAGTCGGTACGGATGCGCTCGACCATGTCGTCGTAGCAGGCGCGGCTGAGCGGCCGCTCGCGGGGCTGGCTGAGGGTGCAGGATTCCGACAAGGTCACGACCCCCCAGGGGACCGAGGTCATGCCCAGCACTTCGGTTCCGACCCCACCGCTGCGGTCGTTGCGCGGGATCACGCGGATCCAGCTCACTTCCGTGGAGCCGCCGCCGATATCGACCAGCAGGGCGAAGGGAATGGCGGGATCGAGCAGGTTCTCGCAGCTTGCGAGCGCCAGCCGCGCCTCCTCGGCCGGCGCGATCACCTCGAAGGCAAGCCCAGTGCGTTCCTTCACCATGCCCAGGAAGTCCCCGCCATTGCAGGCGCGGCGGCAGGCTTCGGTGGCGATATGGCGGGCGCGGGTCACGGCGTTGCGTTCGATCTTGGACGCGCAGACGCCCAACGCAGTCAGGGTGCGTTCGATGGCATCGCCGCACAGCGCTCCGTTCAGCGCCACCCCCTCGCCCAGCCTCACCGGGCGGGAATAGGCATCGATCACCTCGAATCCATCGACCGACGCCCGGGCCACCAGAAGCCGGCAATTATTCGTGCCGAGATCGATGGCCGCAAAAGTGTGCGCAAACCGACCGCTGTGCCAGCCTCCCTTCGGCTTGGTATCCCCGGCCATGTAAAACCTTTTCCTTGGCGGGATCGTAACTTAGGAAACGTTCCGGGGCGAGTGCGGCTTGCCAATCCCGTTCGTCATCGCTAAATCGTGCGCCCGACCTTCCTGTCGCCGGGTACTGACCTGTCGCCGGGCTGTTGGGGGATAGTTTAACGGTAGAACAACCGGCTCTGACCCGGTTAGTCTAGGTTCGAATCCTGGTCCCCCAGCCAACCTCCAAATATCTCGATCTTTCAGCCGCTTAGCGCGGCTGAGCCAGCCGATCTGCAGGCAGGCTGCAGATCCCTTTTTACCAAGCCGCAGCCAACACCTCGCGCAGCAGGTCGCGTTCCTTCGCGAACTCCTGCTTGGGGTCGGCGTTGAAGTTCTTGAGCGACGGTTCGAGGATCGCGTCGATACTTGCCTGTGGAACATCGAGCGGACCGAGACGGCCCGGCATACCGACCGTGGCAAAAACCTTCTCCAGGTGATCGGCCGCCCGCAGCGGTGCCTCGGCCACCGGATCGCCCTCCTTCCAGACGCCGAGCGCACGGGCGATCGCACACATCTCCTGCGGATCGCGCGATCCCAGCCGGCGCATCACCGTCGGGGTCAGCGCACAGTGCGCCGCCCCCTGCGAGACGTGTTCGTGGAGATTGAACAGGCTCGACGCAAAGGCATAGACGACGCGGCTGACCCAGTGGCGAACCGGCGCGGCGCCATCGTCGACCTCGCGGTTCTGCAGGAAGGTCGCGAGGCAGAGGTCGTTGCGGGCGGCGACGTCGTGCGGATCGTTCAGCCGCGGCAGCGCCCGGCTCGTGAGTTCGAACGCCTGCCGGCGGCTCGACTCCGCCAGCGGCGTTGCGCGCACGTAGCCCATGTTCATGACCGCACGCCAGTAGATTGCCCCGCCGCTGGCGCAGACCATCGACACCGGCGCCGTCAGCAGCGCCGCGTCGTCCCAGAACAGCGCCACCGGCCGCGTCTTGGGGTCGAAGAACTCCATGCGCCGGCCGAGGCTCACCGATTTCACCGCCGACCCGGCGCGGTTCTGGGCCGACGACCCGACCGTGAGCACGTTGATGATCGGCAGCTTGGGCGCCATCAGCTTGGGACTGATCGCCGGCCGGCCCGGCGGATACTGGGTGATCAACTGCTCGACCGGCTCGCTCTCGGCCAGCAGGACCGCCACCACGCGCGTTCCCTGCAGGACGCTGCCGGCGCCGACGGCGATCAGCAGGTCGGCGCCCGCCGCCCGCGCCTTGTCGCGCGCGGCAACCACGTCCTCGATCGGCGAGTCCTTGCCCATCTCGTCAAAGAGGCCGGCGAACCGCTCGCCCAGCAGCTCGCGGATCCGCGTCACGACCGTGGTGTTGCGCGACACCGACCGGCCGCAGACGACGAAGGCGCGTTTGGCGCGATGCCTGCCGACCTCGGCCGGCAGGCTCTCCAGGGCATCCTGGCCGCTATAGACGCGCACCGGATAGCTGATGAGACGGAAATCGTGAGTGGACTGCGCAGAACTGACCATGATCGTTTTTCGCTCGCATCGTCGGAGGTGCTTCTCGGCACCGGCGGCACATCGCAGGCCGGCTCGAGAACGGAGTTCGAAACATCGATTTTGCTGAAGCTGTTGAAGCGCATGTCGGCACCGGCGGCAAGCCGGAGACCGGTCTGGCGGCGAAGGCTTTTCGAGAAGGACCGCGATGCGATTTGCCGCCAACCCGCCTGCCAAGGCGGCCCGCGCTTGCTATAGTGCGCCGCCCTTCACGCCGAGAGTGCAGCGCCCGGCCCTCGCAACACCACGACCGTCGCCGAAACCAGCTCGATGCCGTCCCGGCTCTTCCCACCGTTCACACTCTTCGGCCGCTTCCCTCTTCCCGCTGGTGTGATCTACGCCGCTTATGCCGCGTTCTTCCTGACCGTGCTGGCCATCGGCCTTGGTATCCATGGCGATTACGGCGTCTCCTTCGACGAGCGGCAGCAGCGTTACAGCGGCGGCGTAAGCCTCAAGCACGTCGTGGAGCGCATCGCGCCCCGTCTGCTGCCCGACTCCGCCAGCCGGCTGCCCGCGCTCGACGACTATGCCGACCGCGACTACGGCGTCGCTTTCGAACTGCCTGCGGCAGCGCTCGAGGTCCTGCTGGGGATCAAGGACGACCGCGAGGTCATGCTCTTCCGGCACCTGCTCACCTTCCTCGTGGCGCTGGCCGGCATTGTGGCTGTCGAGCGCATGGCCTACCGGCGGTTCCGCGACGGGCGGCTGGCCTTGCTGGCGGCGGCCTTCCTGGTCCTGTCGCCGCGCCTCTTCGCCGAGTCCTTCTACAACTCCAAGGACATTGTCTTCATGGCGCTGTTCGCCGTCGCGACCTGGGCGGCGGTCGAGTTCGTTCTTCGCCCCAGACCATGGACGGCCCTTCTCGCCGCCGTGGCGGCGGCGCTGGCCATAGATGTCCGCATCATGGCCGTCATCCTGCCCTGCGCCACCCTGTCGATCCTGGCGTTGCGCGTCGCCAAACGCCAGGCGGCCCCGCAGGCGATCGCGCTCACGATTCCCCTCTACGCCATCGCCCTCTGCGTCGCGGTCGTGGCGATGTGGCCCTGGCTCTGGTCGGCGCCGGTGACCAACTTCATCCAGGCCTTCCAGAACATGGCGAAGTTCAGATGGGAGGGCGACGTCCTCTATCTGGGCACTGTCGTCCCCGGCGGGGCATTGCCCTGGCACTATGTCGGCGTATGGATCGCCGTGACGACGCCCCTTCTCTATCTTGCGCTCTTCGTCGCGGGAGCGTCGATGGTCCTGGGCCGGCTGGCATCGGCACGGCTGCAGCTCTGGAAGGACGACGACGAGCTGCAGGACCTTTTCTATCTCGGCCTCGTGGTCGTGCCGCTGGTCGCTGTCATCGGCCTGAAATCGGTGCTCTACGATGGCTGGCGCCAGATGTACTTCATCTACCCCGCCTTCCTGATGATCGCCGTCCGGGGATTTGCCGGATTGTGGGAGAGCGGCCTGCCAGGCCCGCATCGCAGGGTCGCCCTGGCGGCCATCGTCGCGGTCACGCTCGGCCACACGGCCTGGTGGATGTGGCGGGAGCATCCTTTCCAGAACGTCTATTTCAATCATCTGGCTGGCGTGGGCGCGGGCGCGGGCGCCGGCTCGCGTTTCGAGCTCGATTACTGGGGCGTGTCCAACCGGCAGGGCCTGGACTACATCCTGAAGACCGACCCCAGCGAGGTGATCACCGTCGCCGCCGCGAGTTTCACGCCTCTTGCCGACGCCGGATACATGCTGCGCGCCGACGACCGCAAGCGGATCAAATATACGGCCGACGTCGCTTCGGCCCAGTACCTGTTCACCAACTACCGGATGGTACGAGACCCGATCGCCCAACGGCAGGCGCTCAGCGAAGAGTGCGATCCCTACTATGAGATAAAGGTCGGCGGGCACGCGATCCTGACCATCTATCGACGAAAGCTTTGAACGCGCCTGTCTCTCCAGAGCCGCCAACAGGACCTGGTTGCCGAACCGCCTTTCCAGGCATCCCACGGCCCGTTATCTTTCGCGCAGCGTGGGAACAACCATGATCGATAGCGCACGACCGCATCGCCGTGCCGGCAGGCCGTGCAGGCTCTCCGGATCCAGGCAGTTGTAGCTCGACATGTCGCCGCCGCTCGGCTTCGTCATCCTGTCGCATACGGCGTCGGGGCAGCTCCCACGGCTCGTCGATACCCTGAACCGCCTCTATGATCGGCCGCCGATCGCCATTCACCACGACTTCTCGCAAGCGGCCCTCGCCATCGACGATTTCCCGTCGAACGTCGCTTTCGTCGATCCCAGCATCCGGACCCGATGGTCCCATATCTCCTGCACCTATGCCCTTATTGCCGCCTTGCGCCTTCTCTATCGGCGCAACGCGCCGGACTGGTTCACATTCCTCAGCGCCTCAGACTATCCGGTCCTCGCGGGCGACCGCGTCGTCGCCGAGCTGCAACGCAATGCCTTCGATCTCTATCTCGACCATCAGCTCGTCGAATTGAACCCGCCGCCCCTCGACGATCCACCGCCGAGCTGCATCGGCAGTCACCGCGTCGAATGGCGGCGGATGGCCTACGACCGCTATGTCGCGAAAGAGTATCGCTACCCGTCCCTCACCAGGCGGCTGACCTACACGCATCGCCGGATCATCCTTCGCAGCCCGTGGCTGCTGGCACCGTTTCAGCCCTTTGCGAGCGACTGGAAATGCTACGCCGGTGACTTCTGGTTCACCGGCAACGGCAAGGCCGCCGACATCCTCATGAGGTCGACGACCGACCATGCGCGCACGTTCCGGCACTTCGAAAACCGGTTCTGCCCCGACGAGGCGCTGATCCACACGATTCTCGCCAATCAGCCGGGCTTGAGGATCTGCAACGACAACAAGCGGTTTGCCAACTGGTTCGGGCAGGAGGCGCATCCACGCACCGTGGATCTCGGCGATCTCGAGGTTCTCTCCAGTTCGCGATACCACTTCGCGCGCAAGTTCGCGCCGGACCCGTCCTCTGCCGTGCTGGCCGAAATAGATCGCAGGCTCGGCCTGAAATGACGCCTCACCTGCCGAGCGGCCAGCAGGGCGATGTCCCGCGAGTCTCCGCCCTCAAGGTCAGGAAGGCCAGCCAGGCAAAGCCGACCGTGAAGATGGGAAAGATCGGCAGCTGATAGATGTTGAAGCGCACGCCGACATTGGGCACCAGCCACAGGCAGAAGAAGAAGAGCACCTCCAACGGATACACCCTCGACAGGATCCGGCGACGGAACAGGATGACCGCCGCAGGCATCAGCAGCAGCATGTCGTAGTTGACCATGTAGGGCGACAGAAGCAGCGTCCCGGCCGCCAGGACGGCCGTCCGCTCGCCGCTATGGGGGTAGTGGCGAAAGGCGATCCAGACCATTCCGAGGGCGGCCAGCACCCCGACAAGGTGAAGGCCTCCCGCCAGGGCCGGAGGAACACCCAGGATGCGCGCGCCGGCCAGGATCGTCGTCATGTAGATGGAGACATCCCTGAACATGACGTCGACGATCTGCGGCGACGACGCTTCGCGCATCATCTCGAAGAACCTCGCCCAGAAATCGATGCCGAACACCCAGAGGCTCGCGGCCGACAGCAACAATGAAGTGGCGATCGCCGATGCGAGCGCCCGCCAATGCCGCCCTGCCAGCAGGGCGATCGGCAGCAGGGCGAAAAGCTGCGGCTTGTAGGACAGGCAGCCCAGCAGGATCCCCGCCACGATCGGCGAGGTCGTCAGCAGCTGCATGCCGCCGTAGAAGAACCCCAAGGTCAGGAAGGCATTCTGCCCGGAAATCATGGTCCAGAGAGCAGCCGGCGAGGTGATCGCGGCCAGCCAGCCATAGACGTCGGAGCGGCCCGCCAGCAGGAACGAAACGGCTGCGGTGGTGAACATGAACAGGCCGTAGGCCAGGGCGACGCCGAAAAACGCCACCGGCAGGGTCATCAGCAGCCAGGTCGGCGGATAAAGGAAGGGCCTGAAGCCGACCGGCGACGGGAACCGATCGACATAGATCCGATTCTCGAAGTCCACGAACGCCTGGAAGTCGTAGACGATCGCCAGGTTTCCCTCGAAGAAGGCACGCGCCGCGGCGTGGAACACCAGGAAGTCGGGAAACAGAACCCATCGCTGCGGACCGATCAACGGACCGCCGGACAGGAAGAGCGTGATGGTCAGGACGTCGTAGGCACCGACCACGGCCGCGAAGACTGCCGCCACACGCAGCAGGAAGGCCGGCGATGTCGTGCGCCCCCACACGATCGCCGGCACGATCGTCGACACGACCCCGCCCCATTGCCGAAGCCCCTGCCGCATCGACGCCTTACGTGTCACCAGCCGAGGCCCCGGACTTCCAGCGCGGCTGCCGCCTGCCGCGATACAAGCCCCTCAGGTAGGACGCATGCAGCGTCCCGAGCCGGCCGAGCGCATGCCTGTTCAGCACGAACCGGCGATAGTTTCGCCAATTGATCCTGATCGTGTCGGCCAGGCCGCGGTCGATGGCGCGGCAGAAGTAGTTCACGTTGTAGGCGAGCGTCCGAACATAGTCAGCGCCGACGTCGGTACGGCTGCCACCGCTCGGATCCTGGAAATGCACCAGCGCGGCGCCGCCGGCATAGTAGATCGTCCCGCCGCCTTTCCTGAGGCGATAGCAGAACTCGGCATCCTCGCCGACCGCGTTCGCCACGAAGTGCTCGTCGAAGCCGCCGACCCGCAGAGCCTCGGCGCGCCGCACCGAAAGATTGCAGCCCACCCCCCAGCTGCAGGGGGAAAAGTCGAAATCGACGTTCAGCAGCGGCCGATCGTCGGTCAGCAGCAGGGCGTACTCCGCGTCGCTGATGTCGGTGCGGCTCTTCAGAGCCTCGCCCGGGGCCGGCGCCGGCCCCGTGACGGCCCAGACCTTTGGGTCCGCATAAGGGGCAACATGGGCGGCGAGGAAGCCCTTCTCGACCTCGACGTCGTCGTCGACGAAGACGACGATGTCGCCCTTGGCCAGGGCCAGGCCGTCGTTGCGCGCGCGCGGCAGGCTCTTGTAGGTCACACGTCTATGGACGAAGCGCGAGCGCACGCTCTCGAGATATCGGTTCGTCGCCTCTTCGTGCTGCTCCGTCTGATCGACGACGATCAGCTCATAGGGGCTGTAGGTCTCCCGGCCGAGCAGCGTTTCGATCGTGCGGCACAGCATGGCCTCGCGATTGAGCGTCGGGATGACGACCGATACGGCCGGTCGCGTCGTCTGGCTGGACTCCGGCACGCCGCTGCCTCCGCTAACCGGGCCGACGCGCGACGGTGATGAGATCGTAAGCCCTCTCCTGCGGATAGCCGATGGCGCCCAGGAGCCCGTCGACTAGCCGATGTTTCCAGCCATAGGCCGAGATCGATCGCCCCGGCGTGTCGCGCCTGGAGCGCAAGGGCTCGTGCGATTCGAAGCGGTTCACGACCTTCTGCAACCCGGCATCGTCGAGAAGCGCCTGCATGCCTTCGGGAAATACGCGCCAGCAGTCGATCGGCGCCTCGTGGTAGGGCCAGCTGACGGGGTTGACCGTCACGATCAGCCCTCCCGGCCGGACAACGCGCACCAGTTCGCGCATCCAGATCCAGGGCTTGCGGACATGCTCCAGAACGTTCGCGGCGAGGACGACGTCATAGTGTCCGTCGGCAATCGGGTACTCGTACTCGTTGAGGGCGACCACCTGCAGGCCCGGGCTGGGGTCGAGGCCGAGGACATCCCATTCGATACCCGGCTTGTGGGAGATTTCCTGCAAGGTCGTCGGGAGCTTGTCGGGCCCGATTTCCAGCACCTTCATCCCCGGCTCGAGCAAGGGCGCCGCATACAGCTCGTACAGTATCCGACAATTCGGGTGCATCGGCCGACTATATCGGCCGGCTTTGCGCATTCAAAAGAATTTGCGCTTTTCCTGATGTTATTGCCTTCGACGACAACGGCCGACGTCGAGGCGGCGGCGCCCCAAGGGGCGCCGCCGTATCGTCGGCTCCGCGCGGTTCCTGTCGCTCGCCTACTTGGCCTTGCTCTTGTCGAGGTCGGGCATGGCCGCCGACGCCGCAGCGAAACGGGGCGACGTCGTGACCTTGAGCGCAGCGGCCGCGGCATCGTTCTGCATGATCTTGGCCATGATCGCCTGCTGGGCACGCTCGAACACGGCGCGGTTGTCGATCACGAACTTCTGCGATTCGCGCAGCTTGGCGATGTAGCCGTTGATCTCGGGGATCACGTAGCGGGCCACCATGTCCCAGCTGCGGCGGGTGTTCTCCGGGTTGGCCCAGTCGTGCACGAAGCCGATGGCGGTGCCGAAGCCGCCGGCCTTGGCATAGACCTGCTTGATCATCTTCACAAGGTCGTCCGGCGTGCCGATCGTGGCGGCGGCGCCGTCGACCATCGCGGTCTTGTCGACCGCCTCGTCCGGCGAGGCGAACGGCCCCGCGCCCGGCCGCTTCAAGGTGCCGACGATGTACTCGTTGTGCCAGCGCATCAGGCCGTCACGCGCCTCCTCGCGGGCCTTCTGCCGTGTCTCGGCAACGTGCCAGTTCAGCAGCACGCGCCAGTTCTTGCGGTCGACGGTCTGGCCGTGCTTCTTGGCCGCGTCCTCGGCGAAGCCCCACTGGGTCGGCAGCGCCAGCAGGCCCTCGGTCGACATCGAGCCGAGCGAGATGATGCCGATGCCGTACTTGCCGGCCAAGGTCATGCCCGAGGGGCTGACCTGGGAGGCCACGACGAAGGGCATGTCCTCCTGCAGCGGCAGGAGCTGCAGGGCGGCGTCCTGCATCGTGTACCAGTCGGTGATGTCGGTCACCCGCTCGCCCTTGAACAGGCGCTTGATGATGCCGATCACGTGATCCTGGCGATCGCGCTGGACCATCGGATCGATGCCGAGCGTATGGGCGTCGGAGGCGAGCGCGCCCGGGCCGGAGCCGAACATCGCCCGGCCGCCGGTCATCAGGTCGAGCTGCACCATCCGCTGCGCCACGTTGAACGGATGGTGATAGGGAATCGAGACCACGCCGGTCCCCAGCATGATCCGCTTGGTCCGCTCGCCGGCCGCCGCCAGGAACATCTCCGGCGAGGCGATCATCTCCCAGCCGCTGGAATGATGCTCGCCGCACCAGAATTCGTCGTAGCCCAACGAATCGAGCTGCTCGACGAGATCGATATCCCGCCGGAACTGCAGCACCGGGTTCTCGCCGATCGGATGGTGCGGGGCGAGGAAGGCGCCGAACTTGAGCCGCTGCATGTCAAACTCCCGGGGAAAGGTCGTGTGTTCTCCACCAGAATAGATCACGCCCGGCGCCAGCGCTGAACAGAAAGGTTGGCGGCCGGTTTCGGCTCGCGGACGCGGGCGCACGGCCAACATAGTTGATGCCAGCCACCGCCCGACCTGTCAGAAATTGGCGGAATGAAACGGCATATTTCCGTCATTGGCCTCGGCTATGTCGGCCTGCCTGTCGCGACAGGTTTCGGCCGCGCCGGCTATCAAGTCCTGGGTTTCGATATCGACACCCGACGCATCGCGGAACTCTCGAAGGGGCACGACCGGACGGGCGAGGTCGACGACCGCGACCTCAAGGCGCCCGGCCTGCGCTTCTCCTCGGCGCCCGAGGACCTCGCCGCGGCGGACTTCCATATCGTCACGGTTCCCACCCCGATCGACGCCAGCAAGCAGCCGGATCTCGCGCCGCTGCGCGGCGCCTCGGCCACCATCGGCCGCGTCTTGAAGAAGGGCGACATCGTCGTCTACGAATCGACCGTCTATCCCGGCGTCACCGAGGAAGTGTGCATTCCCGTCCTCGAACGGGCATCCGGCTTGAAATGGAAGGTCGACTTCAACGTCGGCTACTCTCCCGAGCGCATCAATCCCGGCGACAAAGAGCGGCGCTTCGACACCATCCTGAAGATCGTGTCGGCCGACACGCCGCAGACCCTGGAGATCGTCGACGCGACCTACCGCAGCGTGGTCAGTGCCGGCACCCATCGCGCCGCCTCAATCCGCATCGCCGAGTTCGCCAAGGTGCTGGAAAACACCCAGCGCGACGTCAACATCGCCCTGATCAACGAGGTCGCCCTGATCTGCGATCGGCTGGGTGTCGATACGCGCGACGTGCTGGACGCCGCCGGCACCAAATGGAACTTCCTGTCCTTCCGCCCGGGACTGGTCGGCGGCCACTGCATCGGTGTCGACCCCTTCTACATCGCCCACAAGGCCGAGGAAGTGGGCTACCACCCGCATGTCATCCATTCCGGCCGCCGCGTGAACGACGGCATGGGCGTCTATGTCGCCAACCGGGTCGCGCGCAGCATCATGCGCCGGGCCGGCAACGGCCGCCCCTCCGTCACGATATTGGGCGTCACCTTCAAGGAGAACGTGCCCGACATCCGCAACACGCGGGTCATCGACATCGTGCGCGAGCTCGAGGATTTCGGCATCGCCGTCCAGCTCCACGATCCGATGGCCGATGGCGATCTCCTCCAGGAGGAGTACGGGCTGACCCTGACCGCGCTGGAGCGGCTGAAGCCCGCCGATGCGGTGGTTCTCGCCGTCGCCCACCGCCCCTATCGGGAGGGCGGCTGGAAGCTCGTCCAGCCGCTGCTCAAGCCGTCCGGCGGCTTTGTCGCCGACGTCCCGGCCCTGCTCGATCGCAACGCCGTCCCGCCGGATATCACGCTCTGGCGCCTGTAGGTCGGAGCCTGCCAGGCGAGCCGTCCCCTTACTTCTTGGCGAGCTTCAGCGGTGGCCGGTTGCCGGCATTGGTCGGCACATCGGCGCCGGCACCGTAGTATCCGCGATAGCGTGAGTAGTAGTCGCCATGGTCGCCGTAGCCGTAGCGGGCGTGCTTGGCGAGGTTCACGCGGTTGATCACGATGCCGACATGGTTGGTGACGCTCAGCACCGCCCCGACCGCCGTCTTCACCACCTCGCGCGGCGTCTTGGCCCACTGCACGATGAACACCGTGTAGTCGGCGAGCCGCGAGATGATACGGGCATCCGACACCGCCATGACCGGCGGGCCGTCGAGGATCACGAGGTCGTAGCGCTCGGCGAAGACCCCGAGGGCCGCCTTCATGGCGTGCGATTCGAGGATTTCCGGCGCGTTCGGCGTGTTGGGCCGGCCGCAGATATAATCGACGCCCGACAGCTCGTGCCGCCGCGTGCACTCCTCCAGCGTCTTCAGGCCCATCAGATACTCGTCGATGGTGCCGCCGCGATCCTTGAGGCCGAGCGCCGCCGACAGGCGCGCCTGGCGCAGGTCGAGATCGACGATCAGCACGCGCCGCGAGGCGTTCATCTTGGTGAGCAGGCCGCCCAAGGAGGCGACGAAGGTCGTCTTGCCCTCGCTCGGCGTCGAGGAGGTGACCGCCACGATGCGCGGCGGCCGGTCGAGACTGCCGAGGCTGATGGCGGTGAACACCGCGCGGATCGATTCGGCCGCGGGCGACGTTGTGTTCTCCAGCACGTGCGCCACCACGTTCGAGCGCGTCGCCGCGGCGCCCCGGACCTCCGGCACCATGCCGAGCACGCCCACACCCACCGATTCCTCGACCTGGGCGGCCGAGCGGAAGACGCGGTCGAGCTTCTCGGCAGCCACGGCGCCGGCCATGCCGAGCATGGAGCCGATGATGAACGCCACCATCAGGCCGCTGCGGTAGTTCGGCGAAGACGGCGCCCCGGAGGGATGGGCATAGGCGAGGATGCGCGCATCCGCCCGCTGGATGTCCTGCTGCTCGCGCAGTTCCTTGAAGCGCGTGAGGAAGCCCTCGTACAGGGTGCGGTTGGACTGCGCCTCGCGCTCGAGCTGCTTCAGCTCGGCCTCGTACTGGCTCGCGGCGCCGGCCACGACGGAGGCCTTGTCGACCAGCTCCTTGAGATCGTCCTCCTCGGACTTCGCGGCATCGAGCTCGGCACGCACCGCGAGCGTGATGCGCTGCGTCTCGGTGATGAAGCGGTTGCGAACGGCCGTGAGCTCGCTGCGGATCTGCTGGATCTTGGGATGGTTCTCGCCGAGCTGGGCCGACAGCTCGGCCCCCTTGCGGGTCAGCTCGACATCCTGGATGCGCAGCGCCGAAAGGGTTGCGTTGTTGGAAACCTCGGGAATGTTGGCCAGCTCGCCCGGGTTCAGGCTCGCCTTGCTGAGGGCCACCAGACGCCCTTCGCGCTCGACACGCTTGGCCTTGGAGGCCGTATAGCGGGTATTGAGGTCGGCCAGCGTCTGAGAGGAGATCGTCCCCTCGGGGCTGCCCGCCAGGCCCTTGTCGCGCCGGTAGGCGGCAACCGACTCTTCGGCGAGCTGCAGGTTGCGCCGCAGCTCGGCCAAGCGCTGCTCCAGCCACTCGGTGGCACGCCGGTTGGCTTCGTTCTTGTTGTCGACCTGGTCGGCCAGGTAGGCCTCGGCGATGGCGTTGGCGATGCGCGCCGACATGGTGCCGTCGGGGCTCTCCACCGTCACCAGGATGACGAAGGTACGACCGAGCAACGACACGCTGAGACGGCCGGCGACGGCACCGATCGCGGCGCGGCGGCGCGGGTCGCTGTCCTCGGCCGGCCGGCCGGCGCGCTGCGGCTGGGTCGAGGCCGGCTGCGGCTTGGGCGGCGGCGCCAGAAGGGTCGAGATTCCCGAGCTCCAGAGGTCGCGCAACGGCTGCAGGGCGTTGTCGATGAAGCCCGGCGGCTTGGTGCCGTTGAACTCGGGGTTGTTGGCGAGCCCGAGCTTGTCGACGACGCGGCCGATCAGGAAGTCCGACTGGATGACTTCGAGCTCGCTCTGGATGGCGCCCATGTTGAGCGTGTCGACGCCGGACAGGGCCGCTTCGGTGCTGACGACCTTGAAGGTACGGGTGTCCAGCATGATCCGGGCGGTCGCCTTGTAGAGCGGCGTCGCCTGGGCGAGCATCAGCGCCATCAACGCCGTGGCGATCAGACCGCAGCCGACGATCAGCGCCTTGCGGCGGTTCAGCAGGCGCAGCCATTCCCACAGTTCGTTGGGGTTGTCGGCCGGACGCAGCGGTGCGAGCGCGGACGCTTCGGATGGCTGCACCATCCGACCCTGAGTTGGCTCGTCCATCATATGGTCGGCCCTAGACAACGATCCCATCCCACCACACTCCGCAAAAATACCGCCCGAACGACAGCCTTACCGGCGTCGACACGGGCCGGCCCCTCCTCAGCACACGAGCGGTCCCACACCGCTCACCCCAAGTAACAACTAGACGAGTACGCTTACGCCAAACTGTCAAAACCAGCGTTCCGGCACCCGAATGACGTCGCCCGGTCCCACGGGCGTGTCCTCGTTCACCGTCTCTTCCTGCCCCAGCGTCGCGTTGAAGCGCTGGATCGTGACGCGCGTCTTGGCCGCCCGCCGAGTATAGCCGCCGGCGATCGCCACGGCCTGCACGACATTGATGCCCGACACGTAGGGGAACGACCCCGGTCGGCTCACCTCGCCGAGAATATAGAACGGCCGCCGCGACACGAGATCGACGCTGAGCCGCGGCGTCCGCAGATAGCCGCCGCTGCGATACCGATCGGCGAGCATGGTCTCGATCTCGGCCGTCGACATGCCGAGAACGGCAACCCGGCCGGCCATGCGCGGCGCGATCATGCCGACGGAATCGACCTCGTATTCACCGGACAGCTCTGCATCGGACAGGACGACCACGCGCAGGCGATCGCCCGGCGCCACCCTGTAGTCGCCGAGCCTCAGATTCTGTGTTCCCTGCGAGGGCTGCTGGATCGTCGCCGTCGAGGTCGGCGCCTGAGGTTCGCAGGCCGAAACGGCCAACGCCATCGCCACCAGCAGGGCCGCGGTACAACGGGAAAGGATCTTACTGAACGTCACTTGCATCACCGCCTGGCCACGAGACGAATGGAGATCTGATCGCGCGAATATTGCGGCCCGCCGGAGTTCGGGTCGGTCGTCCAGCCCGTGGTGTGTTCGTACAGCGGACCGATGGAGAGCTGCGGCCGGAACGAATACAGCAGACCGACCGATGCCTTCCAGAAATAGTCGGTGCGGGCACTGACATTCGCCACGCCGGCCGCCGGGTTGTAGTCGGCCGCATTGATCGACGTCCCGCCCACCGCGGTCCAGGCATCGTGGATGATGTAGCTGAAGTCGACGCCGACCGTGGTCGAGACGTAGTTCTGGTAGCTGCTATAGGCCGATTCGTTGATCGTTCGCGAAATCGACGGTCGGATCGTCAGCGGCTCGTAGCCGTTCCACGAGCCCGACAGGCCGAACACGGTCGCCGGCGTGCTGCTGCCGTCGGCGATGTAGCTCAGCGTCTGGTAGCCGATGAAACCTTCGAGCTTGCTCTTCTTGCCGACCGAGACGGTCGCGCCGAGATTGACGCCCCACCCGGTCGAATCACGCGCCTGTCCGGCAGCGTTGATGAAGATATCGTAGACACGCTGCTGCAGGCTCGGCTGAACCCACAGCGACACGTCCTCGGACAGCTCATAGCCGAGGCGAACCCTTTCCTCGTATTCGATGCGATCGCGGCTTGCCGCCGGCAGGCCGCCGACCGCAATGATGCTGTTGTCGTAGTACCAGTACCGCGTGCCCGCCACGGTGGCGCGATAGAAGAAGCGGTTGAAACGCTGATAGAGGCTGAACTCGACGGGAATGGTGTCGACCACGGTCGGCGCCGTTGCGAATTCGGTATTGGGTGTACCCAGTGCTTCGGTGGCACGCCTCACCGCCACCAGGCCCGTGGCGTAGAAATCCTCGCGAATGTCGAGCCGCCCGTCGACCTGCACCAAATAGTTCTGATAGTTCTGGCTGGCCGCCGTCGGATAGAAGCCGAAACCGCCATTGGCGATCACCCTGAGCTCGTGCCGCAGCCATTCCGACTTGAGCTCGAGCGCCGGCTTGATGAGCGTGTACATCGAGCCCACGGTCGGTGCGGGCGTCGCGTAGACGTTGGTGTCGTAGCCCGCCAGGATTTCCAGGGCCGGATAAAGCGTGAAGGCGCCGAGCGAGATCCCGACTTCGCCCGACGTGCTGCCGCCTCCGCCGCCGGCGGTGGTTCCGGCGTCCGGCGAGCTGCTGCCCGGAATGGCCGGAATATCGACCTGAGGGGTCTGCTCCTGCAACGTCTGGGCGGCCGGTGACGCCGTCGGATCCTGCGCTTGTGCGACGGCAGCCACGCACGACAGCAGGATCCAGCCCAACAAGGGGGACCACACGAGCTGCGTACGAGTCGCACTAATGGTCATGGGACTGGCACGCCATCCGGGAATGGGTCCGAGCGTCGCCGGGAAGAAGCCCGAACGCGGCCCCGGAATGTCAGGTGCCGCTCGTGCGATTCTGCGGCGGCACATCGAACACCGGCGGGAGCTGTCCGGTCTGCGAGGGTGGCGTCACCGTCGTGCCGCCACCGCCACCGCTGCCGCCACCACCGCCGCCTCCGCCACCACCCCCGCCTGACGACGAGCCAGATGACGGCGACGAAGAAGATGGCGCCGATCCAGTCGACGATTGCGACCCCTGGGGCGACGTGATGAGGTTCACAAGGCTTGCCAGGGTCGACGACGACGTGCCGGTCGGGCCGCCGAGCATCTCGGTGACGAGCTGTTGCATGGTGCCCGGTGCGGTGGGGATGATCGAATCACCCGGCATCAGCGGGCCGGCCGGCGCTGCCGGCACTTGCGGCACCGACGCCAGCAAGCCTCCAGGCTGCTGCGACTGGCCTTCCAAGCCATTGAGATTGCCCGGCGTCGGCGTCACGCTCTGGAGCGGCGAGGCTGTCTGGAGAGGCCCGGCATTCTGCAACGGGCCGGCGCTCTGCAGTGGCCCCGCGCTTTGCGACGGTAGGGCCCCCTGCAATGGCCCGGCCGTCTGAAGTGGCCCCTGCTGGGCCTGCTGGGGATCGTTCGAAGGATTCTCAGGCGACCCGCCGCTCTGAAGAGGCGTCGCTCCCTGAAGCGGACCGCCTCGCTGCAGAGGCCCGCCTCCCGCCAGGGGATTGTCGCCTTGTTGTGCGCCGCTGTCCTGCTGCTGCGGACCGCCCGGCTGGCCTTGAGCAAGTTCCGGATTGCCGGACTGCGCCTGGGCCAATTCCGGAGCACCAGTTGCCTGCGCCAGTTCCGGCCCCACCTGCGCCTGAACAGCTGTCGCCGAGAGGAGGACCGACAGAGCGACAAGACCCTGCGTCTTGACTGCAATATTAGCCATAACACCCAACCCGCTCATGCTGTGACTTTACGCGACGACCATTTTGAAGGAGCTCATCCAGCAGCTTGGCCCGAGACGGCAGATCCGAGTCGGTCCCACCCAAGTTTCGGTTGCAAAATACAGATTTGCACGCGGAAAGCCAAGACCTCGCAGGGTCTGCAGGCTTTGAGGAATTTGCGGCTTCAACCATACCAGCGTCCCATGGATGGGCTGCCCGCGATCACCATCGATATCAAACAATGGCAGCAAAAACCCAAACTGCATCTATCGCGCGAACATACTGCCCATACCGTCTCGGCACAATATCATGTTATTTCAGTGCCTTAAACGACAAATAGAACGTATCTCCTCAGGTGATCACAGCGTTGGCGGCGCCGAGCAAGCCTTCGTTCCTGAGTGACTGGTCGGCGAGCCTCTCGAGCGCGGCGGCAAAGCCGGCCACATCGCCGCAGGGGACGCGCCAATACCCCTCGGCAGCCGCCCTGGCGATCAGGTCAACGTCGGACTCTGCACTCCCGACGAAAAGAACCGGCTTACCCGAGTCGACGCAGGCATAGATCTTCGACGGCAGGACGAACCCCACAAAGGCATCCTTGAGCGTGACGAGGTGCGCGGCCGGCGTCCGCAAGAGGGCCGCCAACTCCTCCAGCGGGACCGGCGGTGAGCGGTGGAACGGCAGGCCACGCGTCTCGAACCTCTCGGCAAGCTCACGCAGCTACCGCTGAGATCGTCGGGCAGCGCCATGCTCCTGCCCCCTGCCGCGAAAGAGACCGGAGAACCGTCACGAACGAGGGTGATGCGGTCGGGCGAAACGCCGGCTGCCGCCAGGCGTCGGACCTGATCCTCTCCCAGGGCCTCGAAACCATCGACCCGCCGCCGCCAGAAATTGGTCAGTGTGAGCAGCCCTGCCAGGATCGGCGAAGGACGGGACCGTGCCGCGATCAGGCACTCCGGGTGGAAGTCGGTGATCCGGTAGATCAGGCGCCCGCGCCACAACGGCTTCAGGGGGCCGAGAAAGTGGATCAACAGCGGTGGCGAACCCGTGAACAGGATTCCGTCGGCTGTGCGCAGTTTCCCGAACGCCACCATCAGCAACCGAAGATTGGTGGCAGCCGTCCAGATCATGCGGCCGATCAGCGAGCCGCGTGGTACCGGCCGAGCCCGCAGTCGGATTTCGGTCAGGGTGCCTTTGCCCCGCCCCTCGTGCCGGGTCGAACCGGCCGTCGTGGAGAGACCGATCAGCGTCACATCGTGGCCGCGGTCGGCCAGGGCCTGTGCCCGCAGCAGCATGTATTGCCCGACAGCCCCGAAGTCGGGCGGCAGCCAGTCGGCGATGATGACCAGCCGCTTTTCCGCCGGATCGAACGGACTGAGGGCCAGCAGGTCCATCACGCCGCCTGCCGCCCGACCGTCGAAGAATGGGCAATCGACCGATAGAGCTCGGCCACTCGAGCGGCCACGGCAGGCCAGCCATAGTGGTCGACGACATGCCGCCGCCCCGCCAGCCCCTTGCGGCGACAGGCGACCGGATCGGCGAGAAGAGCCTTCAGCCCGGCGGCGATCGCCTCCGGCGTCGGGTCGACAACGGCGCCGCCGTCGATCTCGCGCACGATCTCCGACATGCCGACATCGGGCGTTGCCAGCACGGGCAGGCCCCGCCGCATGGCCTCGAAGGCCGCGATTCCGAAATTCTCCGAAAGCGATGTCATCGCGAAGAGCTGCGCCGCGGCAAACAACGCCTCCTTGTCGGCCCCGCTGACATGCCGCGCAATGATCGTGACGCGTGGGCTCACGCCAAGGCGCGCCGCTTCCGACGCAAGCCAGGCGGCATGGCCATCGGCATCGTCGCCGGCAATGACTGCGCGTATGGCCGGCGTCTGCGCCAGCGCCGCAATGAGCCGATCGAGCCCCTTCTCCCAGCTGATCCGTCCGAACGCCAAGACCATCGGCCCATCGGCAGCGGCGCCGGCAATGGCGGAGGCAATGTCTGCAGACACCGGCTTTCCGTCGGGCGCCGGCGGATCGTCGACGCCGTGCGGGATCATGACGATACGCGGCAAGCGCCACCCGAACGCCGCGATATGGTCCGCCTCCACGGCCGATGTCGCGTGGATCGCGGCCGCAGCTTCGAGATTGGGCCGCTCAATCAGTCTGATCCAGGCTTCCTTCACCCAGCGGCTCTTCCGCCGGATGAGTTCGGGGACGAGCATGCCGCGGGGCGAGATCACATAGGGAATACCCTGGGCGCGCGCCGTCCGCGCGCCGGCCAGGATCGGCCACAGGTAAACCGCGTGCAGGTGAACGACATCGAAGCCCGCGATCGATGCCGACAATGCTCTTTGCATCGGCGGCGACCAATACAGGCGACGCAGCGTCCGGCTCGGGAAGTACGTGACCTTCACACCCTCCAGGTCGACCGGTCGCATCAGCGGGACGTCACTGTTGCCGGCTCCGTCGACATTGGTGGTGTAGACGTGGACGTCGTGGCCGGCCGCCGCCAGCTCCCGGCACAGCGCATGGACCGACCGGATCGGGCCGCCATATCTCACCGCGGGCAGGTAGGTCGGAACGACATGAAGCAGGCGCAAGGGATGATCCGCGATCGCAAGGGCTTGAAGTGCCGGACGGATTGATAGCATAGGAGTTGAAGGAATGGTCTGCGCGATCGGATGAAGCTCAATATCGGTTTCCGGCCGTCGATCGTGGTTGCAGCGCTGGCGATCGTTGCGACCGCTTTCTGGGCCATTGCGAGCCAGGGCGGTGTTTGCTGGATAGCCCTGCCGGTCGCCGTCTTCTACACGCTCCTGCTGGGCCTCGCCGCCTTCGCC
>Ga0209933_1000555_pt1 | contig 62992 bp, 55 predicted proteins | sample ThiBiot_300_biof_FD_183944 | JGI IMG/M metagenome (GOLD analysis project Ga0209933, IMG submission 183944) | Wastewater bioreactor microbial communities from Cape Town, South Africa - Thiocy_cont_300_biof (SPAdes) | ecosystem: Engineered > Bioremediation > Thiocyanate > Unclassified | place...
CGCCGCGTTCCTTGAACGAGGCGGTGAACTGCAGGTTCTCGAACTTCACCCAGACGTCGGCCTTGGCGATGCGTGACAGGGTCTCGCTGCGCAGGCAGGGCGTGTGCACGACGGCGCCGGCGATGCGGGAGGCAGCGGCACGAACGTCGGCCAAGGAAACAGGCAAGGAAACGGGTGGGGCTTCGGTCGTCATGGGATGGGCCTCTAGCGGTCGAGGTCAGACGGCGGCGTAGCCGTCGCGGCAGCGTTTCTGCAGCTCGGCGAGGGACATCGAGTCGAGATCGAGCGCGGCAAGCAGGTCGTTCTCGGCGGCGAAATCGCGGCCGTACATGGCCGAGAAGATCCGCACGCCCGCCTCGTGCAGCTCGGCGGGGCGGTCGGCGAGGCGGCCGATCTTGGCCGTCACGACCAGGCCGAAGGGCACGTCTTCGGTGACATAGCGGCTGTCGGCGGTGGCCGGCCCGGTGCCGCCGTTGCCGGCCGCGTGCATCTCCTGGTTCATCTGCGATACCGAGCCGATGGGCACATGAAACGACAGGTGGAAGTGCTGGAAGATGGTGCGCACCTCGAGGCCAAGGGCACCGGCGATGGCGAGCCGCTCCTCGTCCAGCTCCTCGAGCAGCCGGCCGATCTTGGGCGTCACGTTCTGGCCCTGGCTCCAGGCCTCGCCGCGCTCCATGCGCGTCATGTTGCCGAGCGCGATGCCCATGTGGTTCTGCGGATTGAGGTTGCTGAGCGCAATGGCGAGCAGGCTGCCGCGATCGACGAAGCGCTCGCCGAACAGCGTGCGGCAGACGGCGAGGCCTTTCGCACTTGCCGCGGCCGGCACCGTGGCGAGATCGATCGTCTTGCGCACGGTGTTGACGCGCACTTGAGCAGCGTCGACCTGGCGGCCGCTGACCAAGGTGGTGCCCCAGGCGACGATCGGCGCCACGACGCCGCGCGCGGCCAACAGGCGCGACAGGTAGAGCGCGCCAAACGAGGCATGCGAGCTTACGATCACCGTCTGGGCCGCGGTGACGAAGGGAGCGATCCGATCGAAGACATGCTTGTGGCCGTAGGCCGGCAGGGCGATCACGATCGCCTCGGCGCCGACTACGAGCTGCTCGGCGCTGGCGGCCACGGCGGGATGGAACGAGCCTTCGACAGCGCCCTCGGCCCGCAACGGGGCCCCCTCGGCCAGTGCCCGGGTGCGCTCGCCGGACGGCGACCACAAGGTGACGGCGTGCCCCTGCTGCTCGAGAAACGCCGCCATTCCAAAGGCGATCGCGCCGGCTCCGGCAATGGCGACTTTCATTTGCTGCTCCTCTTGGCGCGACCTGTCTTGTTCACGCGACTGGCCTTGCTCATACGATTGGCCTTGCCGGCGTGGCCGACATCGCCGGACGCCACCACGAGAAAGGCCTTGGCGCCTTTCTTGCCGACGCTGGTCAAGGCGTGCGGCACGTCGGCGGCGTAGCGCGCCGTCTCGCCGGCGCCGAGCGCGATCTCCGACTTGGCGCTGCGCACCACGATCCCGCCTTCGATGCAGTGCAGATGCTCGACCGTGCCGGCGCCATGGGGATCGCTGACCAGACTGCCGCCGGGCGCGAAGCTGAGCAGGTACCATTCGACCAGCGACACCATCGCGACCGGCGACAGGATCTGCAGGGTGCAGCTGCCGTCGGTGCTGCGGATGATCGGCGTCAGGTTCAGCGGCTGCAGGTCGATGCCGTCCTCGCGGGCCTCGCGGGCGCCGCTGATCAGGCCGTTGAGGTCGATGCCCAGCGCCCGGGTGAGATGCCAGAGCGTTCCATAGGTCGGGTTGGCGCTGCCGCGCTCGATCTCCGACAGCATCGAGCGCGAGACGCCCGACTTGGCGGCGAGATCGGCCAGGGTCAGCCCCTGCGCCTTGCGCGAGGCCTGCAGCCGTGGGCCGATATCGGGCGGATCGATCGACCGCATTTCAGTGACTGAGGACCTTGGCGAGGAACTGGCGCGCCCGGTCGGTCGAGGGGTGCGCAAAGAACGCCGCCTTGGGCGTGTCTTCCAGGATCTCGCCGCCGTCCATGAAAAGCACGCGGTCGGCCACGCGCTGCGCGAAGCCCATCTCGTGGGTCACCACCATCATGGTCATGCCGTCCAGCGCCAGCGCCTGCATGACCTCCAGCACCTCGTTGACCATCTCGGGGTCGAGGGCGGAGGTCGGCTCGTCGAACAGCATGGCCTGCGGATCCATGGCGAGCGCGCGGGCGATCGAGACGCGCTGCTGCTGGCCGCCGGAGAGCTGGTCGGGCCGGCTGGCAAGCTTGTCGGCGAGGCCGACGCGCGCGAGCAACTGCCGGGATTTGGTGTCGGCCTCGGTGCGCGATCGCTTCAGCACATGGATCTGCGCCAGGCTGACGTTCTGCAGCGCCGTCATGTGCGGGTAGAGCTCGAAGTTCTGGAACACCATGCCGATGCGCGCCCTGAGCGCCGGCAGATCCGTAGCCTTGTCACCGACGGAAACGCCATCGACGCGGATCGCTCCGGAGTCGAACGGCACCAGGCCGTTCACGCACTTGATCAGGGTGCTCTTGCCTGAGCCCGAGGGACCGCAGACCACAACCACCTCGCCGCGCTTCACGGCGGCGGTGCAGCCGCGCAGGACGGCCGTGCGGCCGTAGGATTTGCTGACGTCGCTGATCTCGATCATCTCGCCGGGACCCTTTGATAGATCTCGACCGCTTTCGATGCGGAGAAGCAGATCACGAAGTAGACGATGGCGACGATCGTATACATCTCGGTCGGCCGGCCATCGCGATCGGCGACGATGCTGGCCGAGGTCATGAAATCGCGCAGCGCCACGACATAGACCAGCGACGTATCCTGGAAGACGATGATGATCTGGTTGAGCAGCAGCGGCACCATGGCGCGGAGCGCCTGCGGTCCCACGATCAGCCGGAACACCTGGCTTTGCCGCATGCCGGTCGCCAGGGCGGCCTGCGTCTGGCCGGCGCGCACACTGGCGATGCCGGCGCGGATGATCTCGCAATAGAACGCCGCCTCGAACAGCACGAAGGCTACCAGGGCCGAGGCCAGGGCTCCGACCGGCCGGCCGAGCGCCAGGGGCACCAGGAAGTAGAACCAGAACAGCACCAGCACCAGCGGCAGGGAGCGCATGACGGTGACGTAGCCGGCCGCCGGGACCGACAGCCAGCTTCGCGACGACTGGCGCATCAGGGCGAGCACGACGCCCAGCACCAGCCCGCCCGCCGTCGCGACCACGACCAGCAGGGCACTGAGCGCCATGCCATGGGCGAGGAAGGGCGCTTCGCGCCAGATAATGCCCCAGTCGAAGCTGCTCACCGGTCGCCCCGCCTGAGCTTGTCGCCGCCGAAATAGCGATCGACGAGGCTCATCACGCCGGTCACCCCGAGGCCCAGCAGCAGGTAGATGAGGGTGGCGACACCGAAGGCTTCGAAGCCCTGGAAGGTGTAGTTCTCGATATGCCGGCTCTCGGCGGTGAGCTCGAGAACGCCGATGGTGAGCGCAATCGACGACATCTTGACCGTGATCAGGAACTCCGAGGTCAAGGGCTTGGTGATGGCGCGCAGGCCGAGCGGCAGCAGGATCAGGCGGTAGGCCTGCCAGGGCCGCAAGCCGGTGGCGAGCGCGGCCGGCAGCAGGCGCAGCCCCACCGCGCCGATCCCGGCCCGCACCTGCTCGGCCACGCGTGCCGCCATGAACAGGCCGATCGCGACCGCGGCGGTGACGAATTGCGGGCTCGGCATGTCGCGCTTCACCCAAAGGCCCAGCGCCTCGGGCAGCACTTCGGGAAACACCGAGTACCAGAGGAAGAGCTGCACCAGCGGCGGGACGTTGCGGAAGAGGCCGACATAGATGTCGGCCGCGGCCCGCACGGCGCGGTTCGAGGCCGTCCGCGCGATCCCGAACAGGGTCCCGACCACGAGCGCGACGCACCAGCTGGAGAGGCTGATCAGGAGGGTCCATTCGAGGCCGCTCCAGATCCAGCTCCAGTAGGGCTCCTGCAGCAGGATTTCCCAGTTCCAGCGGTAGTTCACGGCGCGTCACTCGGGATAGGAGAAGGTCTCCCAGGCCGCCTTGAGCTTCGGCCCGACCGTGGCGCCGAACGGCCCGAACCACTTGTTGTAGATCTTCTCGGCCTCGCCCGACTTGAACATCTGGCCCATCGCGTGATTGACGATCCAGAGGAAGGTCGGATTGTTCTTCGGGACCATAAAGCCCTGCGGTGAGTAGCCGTACTCCGGCCCGACGACGGCGAGATTGTCCGGGGCCTTCGACTGCTTGATCAGGCTGAAGAAGGCGGCGTTGTCGTTGAAGTAGGCGTCGGCGCGCCGGCTCTCGACCGCGATCAGGCCGGCGGCGTGATCGTTGACCGTCAGCACGCGGACATTGAGCTTGTTCTCCTCGATGATGTGCTTCAGCTCGGGCTCGCTGCTGCCGCCGGTGGCGACGGCCACGATCTTGCCGTTGAGATCCTTGAAGTCCGCGATGCCGGATTTCTTGAGCACCAGCAGCTGGCTGGCCGCGACGTAGGAGACCGGCGAGAAGTCGACCTGCTTGTTGCGGCCGAAAGTGTTGACCGTGCCGCCGCATTCGATGTCGATCGTGCCGTTGGCGACCAGCGCCTGGCGGGTCTGGATCGTCACCGGGACGTAGTTGACCTTGATCTCGGGGAGCTTCAGCTCCTTCTTCACCTCGTCGATGATGCGATGGCACATCTCGACCGCGTAGCCGGTCGGCTTCTTGTTCTCGTCGAGATAGGAGGTGGGCAGGAGCGTTTCGCGGTACCCCATCGAGAGCGTGCCGGTGGCGCGCAGCTTGGCGACGATGGCATCGACGGTCTGCGCGGCGGCCGGTGCGGCGATACCCATGCTGAGAACTGCGGCCACGGCCAGGGCGTGCTTTGCCTTCATCGCTGTCTCCCCCGGGGCCAGATCGGGCGCGATTGCCCTTATGGCCCGCGTTCTATCGAAGGGGTCTTGGCCCCCGCCCGCCATTCGTCCGATATACCGGATTCGACTATCCAGTATATCGAATAGCTGTCAATAGAAGCGGCCGGAATAAGCACCGCGGATGCTACAAGCCGATCAGGCCGCCAGGCGCCGGTCGAGCCAGTCGCGTGTTCGGTACCAGGCGCCGACGATCGGCAGGAACCACGAGGGATCGCCGTTGTAGAGCGGATGCTCGGGGAAGGCGCGGCCGTCCAGCGGATTGACCGGCACGTTGCGGCCGCCGGCGATCTTGCGCGCGGTCTCGGTGCCGAGATAGGTCATCATGGCGACGCCGTTGCCGTTGCAGGCCAGCAGGTAGTGGACGCCCTCGTCGGTGCCCATGTGCGGCATGTAGTCGAGTGCGAAGGCGACGTTGCCCGTCCAGACATGGGTGATGCGGATGCCCGCGAGCTGCGGGAAGCGGTCGATCATGTACTGGTAGAGCGCCGGCGCGCTCACTTCCGGCGGCGCGGCGGTGAAGCGGGCGCGGCCGCCGAAGATCAGCCGCGTGCCGTCGGGCGAGGGCCGGTAGTAGGTCAGCACCCGCTTGGTGTCGCCGATCGCCCGCATCTCGGGGATCAGCTTGCTGGCCGGCTCGGGCAGCGGCTCGGTCGCGATGATGTGGCTGGCCACCGGCACGACTCGGCGCTTCAGCCGCGGCGTCAGATCGCCGGTATAGCCGTTGGTCGCGACCACGACCTCGCGGCACTCGATCGGCCCCTTGGCGGTGAGCACGCGCCAGCCGGTCGCGGTCTTCTCCAGCCGCTCGGCCTCGACGCGGGCTGAGAGGACGGCGCCGGCGCGATGGGCAGCCTCCAGCAGGCCCTTGTAGTAGAGCGCGGGATGGAGATGGCCCGCGCGGCTCGCATACATGCCGCCGAAGTAATAGTCGGAGGCGATCATCTCGCGCTGGCGTTCGCGCGGCACCATCGCGGCGCCGGCATTGGCGTATTTGTTGTAGGTCTCGACCTTGGTCGCCATATCGTCGTAGTGGCGCGGCGTCCAGGCGCCGACGAAGCGGCCGTTGCGATGCAGGCCGCAGTCGATCTTCTCGCGCGCGATGATGTCTTCCAGCACGCTGAGCGAGTCGGCGCCGGCTCCCATCAGCTCGGCCTTCAGGCGCTCGAACTCCTCGGCGATCGGGCTCTTGCCGCCCAGCCCTTTGCCGAGGTTGGTGCCGCCCGAAATCATGCCGCCGTTGCGCGTCGAGGCGCCGACCCCGAAATCGCCGCGCTCCAGCACGACGGCGTCGACGCCGTTGCGGCGCAGTTCGAGCGCGGTCGAGAGGCCGCCATAGCCGGCGCCCACGATCACCACGTCGGTGCGCGCCGGCGGGTCCTGCGACAGGGTGTTGTTGGGCGTCCACGCCTCCCACCACCAGGGCTGGGCCTTGAACTCGGGGTGGAAGATGTCGCTGCGCATCCTAGAAGTCCGTCACCTTGCCGTTGAACTGCCAGTCGCCGTAGCGGGTCGGTTCGGGACCGGGCGGGCCGCCGATCTCCTCGACCTTCTTGGGCTTCTCGGAGGGGATAGGCGCAGCCGGCTCCGCTTTGGATGGCTCGGGCGGGGTGGGTTTCTTGGGCTCGGTCATGCTGTCATGATGCGCCGGCCCGCCTTGTTTCGCCACAGTTGGAAACCATCTTTCCGGCCATGAACTACTTCAAGACTGCCCTCCTCCTGGCCGTGCTGACAGGCTTCGTGCTGGTCATCGGCTATCTGTTGGGTGGCCATACCGGCCTCATGCTGGCGCTGGTCGCGGCGCTCGGCATGAACCTGTTCGCCTACTGGAACAGCGACAAGATGGTGCTGCGCATGAGCAACGCGCAGGAGGTCGGGCCGGAGACCGCCCCCGAACTCTTCGGCATCGTCCAGCAGCTCGCCCAGCGCGCCAACCTGCCGATGCCCAAGGTCTACCTGATCGACGAGGACCAGCCGAACGCCTTCGCGACCGGCCGCGATCCCGAGCACGCCGCGGTGGCGGCCACCACCGGCCTGCTGCGCAACCTGTCGCGCGAGGAGATCGCGGGCGTGATGGCGCACGAGCTCAGCCACGTCCGCCATCGCGACACCCTGATCATGACCGTCGCGGCGACGCTTTCGGGCGCGCTCGGCATGCTGGCGAGCTTCGGCGGCCTGATGGGCGGCGGCCGCGATTCGGAAGGCCGGCCGATGGTCAATCCGATCGTGGCGATCGCGGCGATGATCCTGGCGCCGATGGCGGCCATGCTGGTGCAGATGGCGATCAGCCGCGGCCGGGAGTACGAGGCCGACCGCATGGGCGCCGAGATCTGCGGCCAGCCGATGTGGCTCGCCTCGGCGCTGGCCAAGCTGCAGGCCGGCACGCAGCAAATTCACAACCAGGCGGCGGAGCGCAATCCGGCGACGGCGCATATGTACATCGCCAACCCGCTGGCCGCCGCCGGTGGCATGTCGAGCCTGTTCTCGACCCATCCGCCGATGGAGGAGCGCATCGCGCGCCTGCAGGCGATGGCGGCGAGCGGCGGCTACAGCCCGCGGCCGGCCGGCGCGTCGCGTCCGGCACGGTCGAGCATCCCGCAGACGGGCAGCCCCTGGGGCTCCACTCCGCAGGATTCGGGCCGCGGCCCCTGGGGTTAAGCTTGGGGGTTGAGCTTAAAGCTTCGGCAAGGACGGCGGATCGTCGCCCAGGTCGACGTCGAGGATGCGCTGACCGCGCTTGGTGATGCGGTCAGCGGAAATATCGACGTCGCGGAGATCCTTCTCGGTCATCGCAAAGTGTGACTTGAGCTTCTCGACACGCTCGTCGAGGCGCTTCACGTCGTCCAGCAAAAGCCCGACCGTCTTCTGAATCTCGCCCGCCTGCTCGCGCATGCGCACGTCCTTCAGCACGGCGCGCACGGTGTTGAGCGTGGCCATCATGGTGGTGGGCGAGACGATCCAGACGCGCGCCTTGTACGATTCCTCGACGATCGCCGTGAAGTTGGCGTGCAGCTCGGCATAGACCGCCTCGGACGGCAGGAACAGCAGCGCCGATTCGGCGGTCTCGCCCGGCACGCCGACATACTTGTCGCGAATGTCGGCGATGTGCTTGCGCATCGCCTGCTGGAAGGCCCGCTGCGCAGCCTGCAGGGCCTGGGCATCGCCCGGCGCTACGGCGCGCAGCGCGCGATAGCTCTCCAGCGGGAACTTGGCGTCGATGGCGATCGGGCCTGGCGGATGCGGCAGCTTCAGCAGGCAGTCGGCGCGCACGCCCGAGGAGAGCGTCACCTGGAAGGCGTAGGCCGAGGGCGGCAGCGCGCTGGCCACCAGGTCGTTCAGCTGCACCTCGCCGAAGGCGCCGCGCGCCTGCTTGTTGGAAAGGACTTCCTGCAGGCTCACGACCTGGGTCGACAGCTCGCCGATCTTCTTCTGCGCCTCGTCGATGCGCACCAGGCGCTCGCGCAGGTCGGTGACGATCTGTCCGGTGGCCTTCTCGGTGCGGTCCAGCCGCTCGTGCACCACCTTGCTCAGCGCCTGTTCCTGCTCGCGCAGCGAACGCTCGACCCGCTGCACGGTTTCGACCTGCTGGCTGAGCGCCAGGCCGAGCTGCTGGCGCATCTGCTCGGCATCGCGGGTGCTGCCGCTCTGGCGCAGCAGGATGGCGGCAAGGATCAGGACCAGCAGGCCGATGGCCGCGAGGAGGACGATCGTCAGCGTATCCATTGGGGCCCTTATAATCCGCCGCCTCGACAAGCGCACGGCTGGCGGCTAAGCCAACCGTGCCATGGCTCAAAAACAAGACCCCCGCAGTCCCAATATCCTTGGGCCCGATCCGGATGTCTGGCTGTTCGACCTCGACAACACGCTCTATCCGGCGCGCTGCAACCTGTTCGCCCAGATCGACGTGCGCATCGGGCGCTACATCGCCGACTGGCTGAAGGTCGATGCCGAGGAAGCGCGGCGCGTGCAGAAGCAGTACTGGCGCGACCACGGCACGTCGATGCGCGGCATGATGAGCCTGCACGGCGTCGACCCCAAGCACTACCTCGACTATGTGCACGACATCGACTACTCGCCGGTCGAGGCCAATCCGGCGCTCGAGGCCGCACTGCGTGCCCTGCCGGGACGCAAGATCATCTTCACCGCAGGCGACGTGCCGCATGCGGAGAAGGTCATGGAACGGCTGGGCGTGGCGCATCACTTCGAGGCGATCTTCGACGTCGCCGCCGGCGACTATTGGCCCAAGCCCCATCGCCAGATCTACGACAAGCTGGTCACCCTGCATGGCGTCGATCCGGCGCGTGCAGCGATGGCCGACGACATCTCGGTCAACCTCAAGCCGGCCTACGACATGGGCATGCGTACGGTGTGGATCCGCACCGACGAGAGCGTGAAGCGGGCCGTCGATACCGATCTCAGCCACATCCATCACCAGACCGATGACCTCACGACATGGCTCACCGGCTGGCTGGCGGAAAGGAGTTCCAAGTCTTGAAGATCCTGATCCTCGGCGCCGGTGCGGTCGGCGGCTATTTCGGCGCGCGTCTCCATCAGGCCGGCGCGGACGTGACGTTCCTGCTGCGCGAGAAGCGCGCCGCCAAGGTCAAGGCCGAGGGGCTGGTGATCAAGAGCCCCAAGGGCGATGCCGTGCTGCCGGTCAAGGTCGTGACCAAGGGCGGCGAGGGCGGGCCCTACGACGTCGTCATCCTTGCCTGCAAAGCCTACGACCTCGACTCGGCCATCGAGTCGATCGCGCCGGCGGTGGGCGCCAACACAACCATCGTGCCGATGCTGAACGGCCACGCCCATTTCGGCGTGCTCGATGCCAAGTTCGGCGCCGACAAGGTGGCGGGCGGCCTGGCGCGCATCGGCGGCATGCTGGGCCCCAACGGCGAGGTGCTGCACACCAGCCCGTTCGCCGGTGTGTCCTTCGGCGAGCGTTCCGGCCAGCCGGCGCGGCCGTCGCTGAAGGACCTCGACGCGGCCTGCAAGAAGGCCGGCATCGACGGCGGCCTGAACGATCGCATCAACCAGGATCTCTGGGACAAGTGGATCATGCTGACCTCGCTCGCCGCCATGTGCTGCACCTTGCGCGGCACGACGGGAGACATCATGGCGGCCGAGGACGGCGAGGGCCTGATGCTCGAGACCGTCGAGGAGTGCCGCAAGGTGGCGGCCGCCGAAGGCTTCGATCCGGGCGACAAGGGCATCGCCAACCTCAAGACCTACCTGACCCAGCGCGGCTCGGGCTTTGCGGCCTCGATGCTGGGCGACCTCGAAAAGGGCGGGGCGATCGAGGGCCGGCACGTGATCGGCGACATGCTGGGCCGGGCGCGCAAGCACGGCATTACGGCGCCGCATCTGCGCACGGCCTATGCCGTGGTCCAGGCCTACGAGGCGCGGCGCGACCGCGGCGGGCTCGGCAAGGCGACGAAGTAGGGCCGACCAAGTAGGGCGACCAAGTAGGGCGATCAAGCAGGGCCGACCAAGCAGGGGCCGCCGCCGGGCGTCCGGCCGGCGGGGCCTTTGGCCTGTTCCGTCACGCTGCGAACGGGCTTGAAAGCGCGCGCCCCGAGGCTTACGTCTTGGGTATGAACTTCTCGGTCATTCTCGCCCTGGTGCCGCGACGGAACCATCCGATCGCGGAAGCGTAGTCCCCGAGCCGGCTCCTCGTGTCCCGGCGTCGGGGCACTGAATCGCCTATGCGCGATTGCCGACAGTTCTCTTAAATTTTGGGTTCACTAAGCAGGAGCATCAGCGATGCCCGCAGTCGTGCGGAACCGGTCGGTTCCCAACATCGTCGTCAGCGCTGCCGATTACGAGCGGCTCACCGATCTCGCCACCGCCTCGCTCGAGCGCCTTCCCGAGGTCGCCGAGGAGCTGTTGAACGAGATGGAACGCGCCAAGATCGTGACCGAGGGCAGTGTGCCGGCCGATGTCGTGCGCATGGGCTCGACCGTGACGTTCCGCTCCGACGACGGGCGCGAGCGCACGGAGACGCTGGTCTATCCGGTCGACGAGGACAGCACCCATCACAAGATCTCGGTGATGACGCCGGTCGGCGCCGCGCTGATCGGCCTGGCCGTCGGCCAGTCGATCTCCTGGACGGCGCGCGACGGCCGCAAGCACCAGCTCACGGTCGTGAAGGTGCAGCAGTAGCCCTCATTCAGGGCCCTCTCTCTCAGGGCTTATAGCGCAGCAAGGCGGCGCCGAAGCCGATGAAGACCAGGCCGCTGGCCCGGTTCAATCGGCGCCGCCAGATCCCGTGCATCAGCCGGTCCGCCAGCTTGCGGCCGGAGAGCGCGTAGATCGAGTAGAAGAATAGCTCGACGCCCATGAAGGTCGCGACCATCAGCGCGAACTGCGGCAGCCACGCGCTCGTGGGGTCGATGAACTGCGGGAAGAAGGCCGCCGCGAAGATCAGCAGCTTGGGATTGCTGATGCCGACCAGGAATCCGTCGCGGAATAGTGCCGCTTTCGATGTGCCCGTCGGCGACGGCACCGCATCGGGCTCGACCGGCTCGCGCCAAAGCTGAATGCCGAGATAGACCAGGTAGGCGGCGCCCGCGATCTTCAGGACATCGAAAGCGGTCGGCAGTGCCAGCAGGAGCGCACTCAAGCCGGCGACCGACCCCGTGAGCATCAGCACGAGCGCCACGAGGCAGCCCGTCATGCCAACAAAGGCCGGTCCCAACCCGAAGCGGATGCTCCGGGTGGTGACGTAGAGCACGTTGGGGCCCGGCGTGCTGGCGATCAGCACGACGGCGCCGAGATAGAGCCACCAGGTCTCGAGCGCCATCGCCTTACGCCACGGCTCTAGCGGCGGCCGTTGCTCAGCGCACCGTAGGCGGCCAGGGCGGCGTGATTCACGAGGTCGCTGACCGTCGCGCCCATCTGCACGACCTGGACCGGCTTCTGCAGGCCGTCGATCACCGGGCCGATCACCGTGACGCCGCCCAGCGACTGCATCAGCCGCGAGGAGATGTGCGCCGAGTGCAGGCCCGGCATCACCAGCACGTTGGCCGGGCCGGTGAGGCGGCAGAACGGATAGGTCGAGCGCAGCAGCTCGTAGTCGAGCGCCATGTCGGCCTGCATCTCGCCGTCATACTCGAAGTCGACCTCCTCGGCGTCGAGCAGGCGGATCGCCTTGCGGATGCGGTCGATCCGTTCGATCTCGCGGCTGCCGAAATTGGAGAAGGACAGGAAGGCGACGCGCGGATCGTGGCCCATGGTGCGCGCGTTGTTGGCCATCTGCCTGGCGATGGTGGCGAGCTGCTCGGGGCTCGGCGTCTCGTTGATCGAGGTGTCGGCCAGGAACACCGTGCCGTGGCGCGACACCACGATCGAGTAGCCGATCGGCACCTTGTGCGGCTCGACGTCGATCACGCGCTTGATGTCGCTGTAGCATTCCGGGAAGCGGCGCGTGATGCCGGTCACCATGCCATCGGCGTCGCCCATCGCCACCATGCAGGCGCCGAATACGTTGCGCCCCTGATTGACCATGCGCTGCACGTCGCGGCGCAGGTAGCCGTCGCGCTGCAGGCGCTTGTAAACCAACTCGGTATAGGGCGCGTTGCGGGTCGACAGGCGGGCATTGTGGATCTCGAGGCCCGAATCGTCGTTGATGCCGAGCGACTTCATGGTGTCGCGCACCTGCTCCTCGCGGCCGATCAGGATCGGCGTGCCGTAGCCGTTGTCGCGGAACATGACGGCGGCACGGATGGTGCGTTCCTCCTCGCCCTCGGCGAAGACGATGCGGCGCGGGTTGGCCTTGACCTGCTCGAACAGGCTCTGCAGCCAGTGGCTGGTCGGATCGAGGCGACCGGACAGCGAGCGGCGATACTCGGCCATGTCGGGGATCGGCTTGCGGGCCACGCCGGAATCCATGGCGGCCTGCGCCACTGCACAGGAGACGTAGGAGATCAGGCGCGGATCGAACGGCACCGGCACGACATAGTCGGGCCCGTAGCGCAGTCGGCGGCCGGAATAGGCACGGTCGACCTCGTCGGGCACGTCCTCGCGGGCGAGCTTGGCCAGCGCCTCGGCAGCGGCGATCTTCATCTCCTCGTTGATGGTGCGTGCCCGCACGTCGAGCGCGCCGCGGAAGATGTAGGGGAAGCCCAGCACGTTATTGATCTGGTTGGCGTAGTCGCTGCGGCCGGTCGCGATGATGGCGTCGGCACGCACCGACTTCACGTCCTCCGGCGTGATCTCGGGATCGGGATTGGCCATGGCGAAGATGATCGGCTTGGCCGCCATCGACTGAACCATCTCCTTGGTCACCGCGCCCTTGACCGACAGGCCGAAGAACACGTCGGCCCCCTTCATGGCCTCCTCGAGGGTGCGCGCCTTGGTCTTCACCGCGTGGGCGCTCTTCCACTGGTTCATGCCCTCGGTGCGGCCCTGGTAGATGACGCCCTTGGTGTCGCAGAGGATGGCGTTGTCGTGCGGCAGGCCCATGGCCTTGACCAGCTCGATGCAGGCGATGGAGGCGGCGCCGGCGCCGTTCACCACCATCTTGACGTCCTTGATGTTGCGGCCGGTGAGGTGCAGCGCGTTGATCAGGCCGGCGGCGGAGACGATCGCGGTGCCGTGCTGGTCGTCGTGGAAGATCGGGATGTCCATCAGCTCGCGCAGGCGCTGCTCGATGATGAAGCACTCCGGCGCCTTGATGTCCTCGAGGTTGATGCCGCCGAAGGTCGGCCCGAGGTAGCGCACGCAGTTGACGAACTGGTCGACGTCCTTGGTGTCGACCTCGAGATCGATGCAGTCGACGTCGGCGAAGCGTTTGAAGAGGACGGCCTTGCCCTCCATCACCGGCTTGCCGCCCAGCGCGCCGAGGTCGCCGAGGCCCAGCACCGCGGTGCCGTTGGAAATGACAGCCACCAGGTTGCCCTTGGCGGTGTAGTCGTAGGCCGTGTCGGGGTTCTTCGCGATCTCGAGGCAGGGCGCGGCGACGCCGGGCGAGTAGGCGAGCGCCAGGTCACGTTGGGTAACCAGCGGCTTGGTGGCAATGATCTCGATCTTTCCCGGCCGCCCTTCACGATGCATGCGAAGCGAATCGCCGTCCAAATCCCCCATTTCATTGACCATTGCTTCCGAGCTGATGCTCGCCATGCGTTTCTCTCCCGGTTGAGGTGTCATATTGGCGACAATCCAGGCTCGGTACCAGCCGGCCATGCCGCGCTGCAACGCCGCCTTTTCGAGGTGGCCGCCGCTCCCCAGATCTCTCCAATATCGTCCACCTCTCGTCCACATGGACCGTCCGGCCGCCTGTGCTAGGACGGGCGCGGAGGAGTTTCGTGCCGGACAGTTCCATTCCCGCCGACGCCACGCCGATGATGCGCCAGTACCTGGCGATCAAGGCGGCGCATCCGGACCATCTGGTCTTCTACCGGATGGGCGATTTCTACGAGCTGTTCTTCGACGACGCGGTGAAGGCCTCGGCGGCGCTCGATATCGCCCTCACCAAGCGCGGCCAGCATCTCGGCGAAGACATCAAGATGTGCGGCGTGCCGGTGCACAGCCACGAAGCCTATCTGTCGCGGCTGATCCGCCAGAGCTTCAAGGTCGCTGTCTGCGAGCAGGTCGAGGATCCGGCCGAGGCCAAGAAGCGCGGCGCCAAGTCGGTGGTCGAGCGCGCGGTGGTCCGCGTCATCACCCCGGGCACTCTGACCGAGGATGCGCTGCTCGACGCGCGCAGCCACAACTACCTTGCCGCCGTGGCCGAGGCGCAGGGCGACCTGGCGCTGGGCTGGCTCGACCTGTCGACCGCGGATTTCGCCGCCCAGCCCGTGCAGGTTGGCCAGCTGGCGGCCGCGCTGGCGCGCCTGGCGCCCGGCGAGCTGCTGGTGCCCGACCGCCTGCTGGCGCGCGAGCCCTTGAAGGCGGTGCTTGAGGAGTGGAACGCCGTGCTGACGCCGCTGCCGTCGGCGCGGTTCGACAGCGACAATGCCCGCAAGCGCCTGCAGACGGCCTTCAACGTCGCCGCCCTCGACAGTTTCGGCGCCTTCTCGCGGGCCGAAATCGCCGCCTGCGGTGCGCTGCTCGACTATGTCGAGCTGACCCAGGCGGGCAAGCGCCCGGCGCTGTTGCCGCCGCGCCGCGAGCGGGCCGACGGCACGATGGAGATCGATCCGGCGACCCGGCGCAACCTCGAGCTGGTGAAGAGCCTCGACGGTCGCCGCGACGGCAGCCTGCTCGCCACCATCGACCGCACGCTCACCGGGCCGGGCGCGCGCCTGCTGGCCGAGCGCATCGCAGCACCTCTGACCGAACGGCCGGAGATCGAGCGCCGTCTCGACCTGGTGCAGCTCTTCGTCGAACGGCCGGCGGTACGCGAGCGCGTGCGCGAGACCCTGCGCCGCACGCCCGACATCGAGCGCGCCCTGCAGCGCCTCAGCGTCGGCCGTGGCGGGCCGCGCGATCTCGCGGCGCTGCGCGACGGCCTCGAGGCCGGCGAGGCGCTGGCCCAGTCCCTGACCGCCGAGCCCGAAGCGCTGGCGCCGCCGCCGGCGCCGCTCGCGGCCATCGTGGCCGACTGTTCGGGCCACCGCGTCACTGTCGCGGCGCTCGCCGAAGCGCTGGCCGACGAGCCGCCGCTGCTGGTGCGCGATGGCGGCTTCGTGCGCCAGGGCTATCGCCCCGAGCTCGACGAGCAGCGCACCCTGCGTGACGACAGCCGCAAGACCGTTGCGGGACTCGAGGCCAAGTACCGGACCCAGACCGGCGTCGCCTCGCTCAAGATCCGGCACAACAACATGATCGGCTACCATATCGAGGTGACGGCGACGCATGCCGACAAGCTCGATATCGCGGCCCTGGGCTTCACGCGCCGGCAGTCGATGTCGAACGCCACGCGCTACAGTACCGCCGAGCTCGCCGACCTCGAGACCCGCATCGGCCGCGCCGCCGACCAGGCGCTGGCGCTCGAGCTCGCGATCTTCGAGGAGTTGGTCGCCAAGGTGATGGCGGTCTCCACGGCCGTCGCCGCGGCCGGCCGGGCGCTGGCCAACCTCGACGTCGCGACTGGCCTTGCCGAGCTGGCGGCCTCCAGCAACTACGTGCGGCCGATCCTGGCCGACGACCCGGCCTTCGCAGTCGACGGCGGGCGGCATCCCGTGGTCGAGGCGGCGCTCAGCCGTCAGGGCGGGGCGGGGTTCGTGCCCAACGATTGCGATCTCGGCACCGAGCGCCGGCTGTGGCTGCTGACCGGTCCCAACATGGCCGGCAAGTCGACCTTCCTGCGCCAGAACGCGCTGATCGTGGTGCTGGCGCAGGCCGGTTCCTTCGTGCCGGCCAAGGCCGCGACCATCGGCATCGTTGATCGCCTGTTCAGCCGCGTCGGCGCCGCCGACGATCTGGCGCGCGGCCGCTCGACCTTCATGGTCGAGATGGTCGAGACGGCGGCGATCCTCAACCAGGCGACGGCGCGCAGCTTGGTGATCCTCGACGAGATCGGCCGCGGCACGGCGACCTTCGATGGCCTGTCGATCGCCTGGGCGACCCTCGAGCATCTGCACGACGTCAATCGCAGCCGCGCCCTGTTCGCCACCCACTATCACGAGCTGGGCGCGCTGAAGGAGCGGCTGGCCGCGCTCGCCCCCTACACGATGCGGGTGAAGGAGTGGCAGAACGAGGTCGTGTTCCTGCATGAGGTGGCGCCGGGCGCCGCCGACCGCTCCTACGGCATCCACGTCGCGCAGCTTGCCGGCCTGCCGCCCGCCGTCGTGTCGCGGGCGGAGGAAGTGCTGGCGGTGCTGGAGAAGGGCGAGCAGTCGGGCGCGGTGACCAAGCTTGCCGACGACCTGCCGCTGTTCGCCGCCGCGCCGGCGCGGCCGGCCGGCAGCGCGGGCAAGGCCAAGGAGTCCGAGATCGAGAAGGCGCTGGCCGACGTCAATCCCGACGAGCTGTCGCCGCGCGAGGCGCTGGAGCTGGTCTATGCGCTGCGCCAGCGGCTGCCGCATTCCTCCTGATCATTCGCTCCCCGATCATTCCGCCGTTAGGCCCTCGGTCTCGGGGGCCTCGAAGATCGCCTTGGGCGCGCGATATCGTGTCTGCCAGTCGTGCCAGGCGAGGTCGGTCGGACCAATCGCATAGGTCGTCACGTTCCAGGTGCCGCTGTCGCGGCGCAGCAGCGCCGCATAGCTGGTCGACTTGCCGCCATTGGCCGCCGCTTCGGCGAAGCGGGTGCCGGCATAGGAGATGGGCCGGCCATCGGGCGTGACCATGCGGGCGCGCAGGAAGGCCCAGCCGGCCGCTTGGCCGAGCTGTTCCACGACGAAGCGCACCGGTTGATTGAGCTCTTTTTCGACCGGGGCACGCGCGGCGTCGAGAACGGCGCGACGGACGTCGGGCTTGGCGTACGGTGCCGCCATCGGGCCGGACGCCGTTACTGGCACGAGGCCCAGGATCACGGCAGCGAGGAGCAGCCGCCGGCGCATGGTCAGGCGCCGCCGCATTTGTGCGCCGAGTCGGGAAGCTCCCAACCCTGCTGCGTGCGCAGGTTGCGCGCCCGATAGACCGAGCCGCGCTGGTCGGTGGCCGGGCAGTTGCGCGGCCGGCTCACGAGGGAAAGCCGCACCTGGTCGCCGACGCGCGACGCCGCGACCGCCGGCAAGACCTCGTAGCTCACCTGGGAGCCGCCGTTCTCGTAGGCGATGGTGCTGCCGCTCGCCGGATCGTCGGCGAAGCGGCCGCCGGCCGATTTGATCTTGGTGGTGACGCACTGGCCGATCTCGGTCGGCAGGCCCTGGGCCTGCGCCATCGACAACGATACGGCCGCCAGAACGACCGCAACGACCGTCATCGACAAAACCGACCGTGCTCGCATCTTCCCATCCCCACGTTTCCCGGACGGAAACGTTTGAGGCCGAACGAGGTTGCGCGCCGGTCGGAGGCGGTGGAGGTCGGTTTATCGACTGTGCAGTCGGTTCAGCCGAACTGCTTGCGGGCCAGCGCCGCGCCCTCGGCCAGGGCGCGTAGCTTGGCGTAGGCGACACCGAGCGTCATCGGCGCCATGCCGCAGTTGGTACAGGCCTGGATGCGTTCGGGATCGACGAACGTCGTCGCGAGTTTCAGCGTCTCGGCAACCTGTTGGGGGGTCTCGACCGTCTCCGAGGCGACATCGATGGCGCCGACCAGCACCGTCTTGGTCTTGAGCAATTTCATCAGTTCAGGCGGCACGTGGCTTTCGCGGCATTCCAATGACACCTGCTGGATCGAGCTGCGATCGAGCGCCGGGAAGGTCTCCTCGTACTGGCGCCAGCTTTCGCCCAGCGTCTGCTTCCACTTGATGTTGGCCTCGATGCCGTAGCCGTAGCAGATATGCACCGCCGTGGTGCACTTCAGCCCTTCCGCCGCTTTCTCGAGCGCCGGCACGCCCCAATCGACCGTCTCCTTGAGATAGACGTTGAAGGCCGGCTCGTCGAACTGGATCACGTCGACGCCCAGTCGCTCGAGATCCTTTGCTTCCTGGTTCAAGAGCTCAGCGAAGGCGAAGGCCATCTTCACGCGGTCGCCGTAGTGGTTGTCGGCCAGCGTGTCGATCAAGGTCATGGGGCCGGGCAGGGTGAATTTCAGCTTGCGCGACGTCGCAGCGCGCGCGACGCGCGCCTCGCGCTCGTGCACGAACTTGCGGCGCTTCAACGGGGCGGTCACGGTCGGGCAATCGGCCTCGTAGCGGTTGTTGCGAATGCCCATTCGCACCTTCTTGTCGAAGTCGACGCCTTCGACCTCGGCCAGGAAGCCGTGCACGAAGTGCTGCCGTGCCTGCTCGCCGTCGCTCACGATGTCGAGGCCGGCTTGTTCCTGGCGGCGGATCGCCAGCGTGGTGGCATCGTCCTTGGCGTCGAAGAGAGGGGCGCCGGACAGTGTCCAGGGAGCCCACAGCACATTGGGCGTTGCGAGCCACGAGGGTTTGGGCAGGCTGCCGGCGAGCGTCGTCTCGAACATCTTTGAGTCCCCGTCGAAGGAGAAGAAACGGAAGACGTCCGTCTCGACAGCGAAAGCGCGGGCGGCGTCTCCGGCGGCACGATCAGACCACACGATCAGACCATAGGTGCCGGGTGCGCGCCACCGCAGGACGCCGCCGATGGCGCTCGCCTCACTCGGCCGAGTGCAGGCGCCGCGACATCAGGATCTCATCGTAGTACCGGCCGTCGATCTTGAGCGCCCGCGGATCGAGCGCATATTGCTGGAAGCCGAGGCGGCTGTAGAGCCGGACGGCGGTGGGGTTGGTCGCGACCACGGTGAGGCGCAGCTCCTCGACGCGGGTGGCCGCCTCATCGATCACCGTCTGCACCAGGGCGGCGCCGAGACCCTGCCCGCGTGCCGCCGGCCGCACGAACATGCCCCACAAGGTGCCGATGTGCCGGAGCTTCGCCGAGGTCGGGACCATGAGACCCGCGACGCCGGCAAGATCGGCTTTCCCATCGATCCAGCCGCCCCACACCGCATTGCCCTCCAGTCGCGCGGCAAATGCGGCCAGCGGCTTCTCCTGCTCTTCCGCCCATGACGATCCGAAGGCATCCGGCTGGCTCTGCAATCCTTCCAGGCGGATCGCGCGATAGGTCTCGGCGTCGTCCGCCGTCAGCCGTCGCAAGGTCGGCATCGGTCAGGGCGGGGGACTGCTGCCCGTTGGTGCGGCGAGCGCCGGTGCGGCCTGCAGCGCGATCTGCTGTTCCGGCGGCAGGATCTGGCCGTAGGTGCCGGGGGTGCGCCATTGCAGGGTGCCGAAGGCGCCGCAGCTCTCGCAGACCGGCCGCCAGGCTTCGTGATGAGCGCCACACGCCGTGCAGCGCCAGGAGCGGTCGGCCGGCGCATCGGCGACCTTGGCCAGCCAGTCATGGACCTTGGCGGGATCGGCCTGCGCGCGCTCCTCGACCTCGGCCATCAGGCGGCAGACCCGCACCGGCGGGTTGGTGCCGCCGGCGGTTTCGAGATGGCGCCGCGCTTCGCCCCACAGGCCCGCTTCCAGCGAGGCCTCGGCGAGCGCGATATGGCTTTCGATGTCGCTCGGATTCTGGCCGGCCAGCTTGCGCACCACGCCGACCCGCTTCAGTGCTTCGCTCTCGCCCGCCGCCTCGAGATAGAGCGGCACGAGATCGGGATGCGGCGCCACGGCCCAGCCGCGCTCGATGGTGCGCATCGCCTTCTTGCCGTCGCCGGCCTTGATCTGCAGCGCCGCCAGCCGCTCGGTCGCGGCGATCCGCTCCGGCGCCAGGCCGAAGGCCTCACGCGCCAGCGACAGCGCGTCCTCGGCGCGTCCTTCCTGTTCGGCTTCGCGGCTGCGCTCGACCTCGAGCAATGCCTTCAGGGAGCGCCCCTTGTCGGCCGCCACCACCTTGCGGCGGACGCCGGCGTCCAAAGTCTCCTGCGCCGCCTTCCATTGGCCGGCCTGGGCCTGCATGTCGAACAGCGAATGCACGACCCACGGCGTCTGCGGGCGCAGCTTGAAAGCGCGTTCGGCCAGCGCCAGGGCCTTGCCCTGGTCGCCGTCGCGCAGGGCCTGTCCGATCAGGCCGCGCAGGCCGAGGAAGGCCATCTGCTCGTCCTCGATCATGGCGTTGAAGGCCTTCTTGGCGCCGTCGCGATCGCCGGTGAGTTGCGCGGCCTGGGCCGACAGCAGCAAGGTCAAAGCGGGCTCGGACAGGAGCTGCTCGGCCTTGCGCGCATGCTTCTGCGCTTCGACGCCGTCGCCGGCCGCGACCGCGGCGAGGCCCTGCGTCAGCTCGCGATAGCCACGGCGCCGGCGGCTCTCGCCCCAGCCTTCGAGCAGGGCGCCCGGTGCGCCGACGATCCAGCGGTAGAGCAGCCACAGGCCGATGCTGACCAGGATCAGCACCACAACGGCCACCATCAGGGCGCCGACGCTGGTATCGAGGCGCCAGCCCTGCCATTCGGCGGTGACATTGCCTGGGCGCTCGGCCAGCCACACCGCGCCCAGCATTGCGGCCGCGGCGACGACGAACCAGAGGATCGTACGGAGCGTGGTCATCGGCGGCCTACCGGGTTGCGCCGAGGAGGAAGACGGCCTCTGCCGCAAGCTGATCGACCGCGCGTTTGGCGGTGAGGTGCGCGTCGGCGCGCGCCAGCCAGGCCGCCGTCGCTTTGGCGGTCTGCGGCGGCAGCGACTTCACGAGCTCGACGGCCTTGCCGATATCGCCGGCGTCGAGCGCGGCTTCAGCGCGTGCCAGCTTGGCTTCGGTGGTGTCGCCTTCGACATCGGCGCCGACGCGGCGCAGCGACACGAGGTTGCGCAGCTTGGCCAGCAGCCGCTCGCCGAACGAATCGTCGGCGATGTCGTCGGCCAGGGCTGCCTTGGCCATGGTCGGAAAGGCGGCGGCCAGCTCGCTTCGCGAAGTGACGCCGTCCCGCGCGTAGGGCTGCAGGGCGATGACGACCTCACCCAGCTTGGCATTGCCTTGAACCAAAGGCGCCAGCAGGCCGAGATCGCCGGCGAAGGGCAGGCCCGAGTCGAGGGCGGCGTTGAGACGCGCGGCGATGCCGATGACCGCCGACGCATTGGCGGCGGCCAGCGCCTTCTGCTCGCCCACGCCGCGGGCACCGGCTTCGTTGCGGGCCCTGTCGGCCTCACTGCGCGCCTTGTCGACGGCATCGGCCAGCACCTTGGCCTGATCGCCCTGGCCCGACACGGTGCGGTCGAGCGTCTGCAGCGCGTTGCGCAAGGTCGCGACTTCGAGCTTGAGCCCGGCGATTTCCCTTTCCTGCTCGGCGTTCGGCGGCGGCGGACTTGCCGGCGTTGCGGGCGCGGTCTCGGCGGTGGGGGCCGGTGCCGACACCGGGCGGCCTTCCAGCGCCTCGACCTTGCGACGCAGCTCGGCCAGCGCCGGCGCCACGGCGGGATCCGCCGCCGGGGCGGGGGCGCCAGCGGGTCGTTCCGCGACGGTCGTCGACAGGGCCCGCAGGCGCTTCTCGAGATCGTCGAGCCGCGCCATCAGGTCGGCACGGGCGGTGTTGACGGTCGCCGTGGCCGCGGCCGCCGCATCCTGACGGATGGTCTGCAGGTCGAGCGCCGGCGTGGGGACAGGCGCGGGCAGGGCAGCCTGGCCGCGCCACATGTCGCGCAGCTCCGCCGGCCAATAGGGCAGGGAAACCAGCGCGCCGGCCAGCACCAGGCAGGACGAGACAATGCCGGTGACGAAGGCGCCGACCACACCGATGCCGCGCCGTGGGGGAGCCTGGCGCGCCGCCGGCGCAACCGCGGGCTCGGCCGGCGGTGCAGCCGGATTGGCGGGGCGATCGGAGGAAGACGCTGTATCGCTCATGATGCTCGGTCCTTCCGTGCCGGCGGCGGCAAGTCGGTCGATTTCGTCGAGAACGGCCTGGCGGGTCGGTCGCGCCGCCGCCGCCGTCGCCTTGAAGGGCAGAGCCTTCAAGGGTGCGAGGGCGGCCGGGCTGATCGCGACGGCGGTGATGCTGCTGAGGGCATTCGCGACACCGGCCTTTTCGACCAGCCGCGCAAACAGCTCGGCGGCGCGGGGCGAGAAGAACGTCGCAGCATCGAGGGCACGGCCTTCGATCGCTGCACGGGCCGACTCCGGCAGAACCGTCTCCTCACGCGCCTCGTAGAGCGCGAAGCGGCGAACCTCGAAACCGTCGGGCTTCAGCGCCTCGGCAAAATCGAGCGCAATGTCGGCGCCCGACACGTGGACGAGCGGCCCGCCCTTGGGATCGAGCTTGCGGCGCACCAGCGTGGCCAGGGCCAGGCCGTCGCCGGATGCCGAGGTGACGGCGCTGAAGCCCAGGCCCTCGGCCGTCGCCGCCGTCGTATCGCCGACGGCGAAAATCGGCCGGCCGCGCTGGTCACTCGCTTCGGCGAGCGCCCGAGCGCCGTTGGCGCTGGTCAGCAGGATCGCCTGCGAGGCCGCGAGGCTTGCGGAAAAATCTGCAGACGGACGCAGGATTTGCAGGTGGAACAGCGGCGCGATCACCGGCACGTGGCCACGCTCGCCGAGCGCAGCTGCCAGCGTTGTCGCCTCGCGTTCCGGCCGGGTGATCAGCACGCGCATGACGTCTCCGTAGCCGGGGCGTTCCGCCGACGCAACGTCCGAGAATCGCCGAGGAAAAGCTACAGAAGGACGACGCCTTCCAGGGCCAGCAGCTTGCGCTTGGTCGGCAGTCCCTGGCCACCGGAGAAGCCGCCTTCCTTGCCGCCGCTGCCCAGCACGCGATGGCAGGGCACGATGATGGGAATGGGGTTGCGGCCGCACGCCATGCCGATCGCACGCGGGCCGGAGCCCAATGCCATCGCCATGCCGCCATAGGTCGCAGTCTCACCGTAAGGGATCTCGCTCATCATCTTCCAGACGCTCTTCTGGAAGTCGGTACCGCGTGCCGCGAGCGGCAGGTCGAAGCGCGTGAGCGTGCGCGCGAAGTATCTTTCGAGCTGGCGCGCGGCTTCCTTCAGCAGAGCGGTGCTGCCTTCGTCGTGTGCGGCGTCGCCGGCGCTCGTCCAGCGCAGGCCGGTCAAAGCGTCGCGGTCGGCCTCGAGGGCCAGCCGGCCGACCGGGCTCGTCACGTAACAAATAGACATATCGGAAGCGTAGCGTCGGGCGCCGTCATTTGCCAACATAGGGCGAAATGTCAGGGGGAGTGATGAGCAAGGGCCGGCGACCTTCGTCTGGGGGCCCCAGTCGACGTGCTTTTTTGGGCGCAGCAGCTTTGCTGTCGCCGACATTGGCGTTCGCGCAGACACCCGGCCAGCCGCCGGGGGCACCGCGCCGGCAGGTGGCCGAGCTGCCGCCCGTCGTTTTCGTCCATGGCAATGGCGATTCGAGCGCGCTCTGGATCACCGATCTCTGGCGCTTCGAGGCCAACGGCTACAAGCGCAACCAGCTGTTCGCCATCGATTTTCCCTATCCCAACGCCCGCAGCGACGATTCCAAGCCGCAGGCCTTCCGCTCCTCGTCGGAGGACCAGATGAGGGAGCTGGCGACCTTCGTCACCCAGGTGCTGAAGGCCACGCGCCGCCGCAAGGTGGCGCTGGTCGGCTCGTCGCGCGGCGGCAATGCCATCCGCAGCTTCCTGAAGAACGGCGGCGGCGCCGAGCTGGTGAGCCATGCGGTTCTCTGCGGTACGCCCAACAAGGGCATCGTGATCTCCGAGACACTGCTGCCCGGCAGCGAGTTCAACGGCGCTTTTCCGTTCCTGAAGGGACTGAACGCCGGCGCCGATGATCTCATTCCCGGCGTCGAGCTGATGGCGATCCGCTCCGACAAGAACGACAAGTATTCGCAACCCGACGGCCGCTTCATCGGTGCACCCGGCAAGCCGACCGGCGTCAGCTACGACGCCTCGGAGCTGCGCGGCGCCAGGAACGTGATCCTGGACGGGCTCGACCATCGCGAGGTCGCGTTCCACAAGCTCGCCTTCGCGGCGATGTACGAGCACATCGCCGGCAAGCCGCCAGGCACCATGTTCATCGCTCAGGAGTCGCGGCCGGTGCTGAACGGCAAGGTCACCGGCATCACCGACGGCGCCTACACCAACATCCCGGCGGCGGGCGCGGAGGTCGAGATCTTCGAGGTCGACAGCCGTACCGGCGATCGTCGCAGCGCCGTGCCGGTGCATCGCAAGACGGCGGGCGGCGACGGCGTGTGGGGGCCTTTCACCGGTCAGGCCGATACCTACTACGAATTCGTGCTCTACATGCAGGGCCAGCCGACGACCCACACCTATCGCTCGCCGTTCCTGCGGTCGAGCGACGTCGTGCATCTCAGGCCACAGCCTTTTGCCAAGGCGGACGAAGGGGCCGGCGCCGTCACCGTCATGAGCCGGCCGCGCGGCTATTTCGGCGTCGGTCGCGACAAGTTCACCCTCGACGGCAAGGTGCCGCCCGGCATCAATGACGGCGTGCCCGGCACCTCGACCGGCCGACTGACGTTCGAGGCGTCGCCACCGCGCACGGTGGTGGCGGTGTTCAACAACGAGACGGTGCCGACCCGCACCTGGCCGGCCAAGGATGGCCATATCGTGGTGGCCGAGTTCCTGAATTGAACGACCTGCCGCGCGACGAGGAGATCGCGCGGATCAACGCCGAACATCTGATCTCGACGCCGCTCGAGTCCGCAGATCTAAGCGCCGCCGACCTTCTGTTCGTCTTCGGCGCCCGTCACGGTGCACGCGAGACGATCGCCGCCGCGGTCGATCTGTGGCGACGTGGCCTCTTTCGCCATGCCTTGGTGAGCGGCGGCGTGACACCGGGCGACACGCGCTCGGAATGCGAGATCATCAAGGAAGCGATGGTGGCGGCCGGCGTGCCGGCCGGGTTGATCCTCGAGGAGCATCGTTCGACCAACACCGGCGAGAACGTGATCTTCTCCCTGCCGGTGATCGATGCGCGGCTCGGCCTCGCCAGGGTGAAGAGCGTCATCTGTCTCGGCCGCGTCTGCACCGGGCGGCGCTACGCCATGACCCTGCAGCGCCACTGGCCCGAGGTCGGCAAGACGCTGGTGACGGTCAATCCCTTCGCCACACCCGTCGCGCACTGGCACACCGACCCGGTCTTCCGGGCGCGCGTGCTCGACGAATGGCGCAAGATCGAACCCTATCGCGCTCAGGGCTTCATTGCGGATTGGCCGTAGGACAATGCCGAAAACAATGCGGCTTCCAATCAGCTCTCGTACGTGTAGCGGAAGTTGCAGTGGCCGGCGCCCTGCATGATGGTCTGGGTGCGCTCGAGCTTGAGCTTGGGGTCGTAGCCTTCGCAGAAGGCGCCGTCGCGGTTGCACGACAGGAGATGGCCGATCTCGCCCAGCCCCATCGCCTTGTAGGTCTCGGCGTAGCGGCAGCGCACGACGTTGAAGGCGAAGCTCGCGTCGGTCTGCTCCTTGACCTCTATCTCGAGCGCACCGCCCTTGGTCCAGAGCGGCATCACGTCCTGGAAGGCCTTGAGCGAGGTTCCTCCCGGCGCCGCGGCGGCGAACTGCCGGGCCTGCTCGATGGCCGAGCGGCGCACCGACTCCTCGATGGTCTTCTTGGCGACGGTCTCGCCGTGGCTCGCTTTCAGGGTCTCGTAGACCTCCTTCAGGATCTCGGCCTCGATCTTGCGCTTTTCGAGCATCGACAGGCCGTCAGGATGGGCGGTGGAATGGGGGGACTGGCTCATGGCTGCCTCCAGAGGGAAAGGCCAAACCTAGCCGGTCTGCTGCCGGCTTGACATCGGGGGCCCCCGATGAAATATGCGGACCATCATGACCCAGCCGTCTGCTCCCTTCCGGTCGCGACGCCGCCGCTTTTCCAAGCGGCACCAAGACGCGCGCGCGTAACAGGCGCGCCGTATCGTGAAGCCGCTGGAGAGGGTCAGGCGGCTTCCCATCACCTTCTTCTCCAGTCGGCCGAGTTTCCAGAGGCCCTGAATTCGAGAGAAAGAAGTCCATCATGAGCACCAACAAGACCAAGATCTTCATCGACGGCCAGCACGGTACGACCGGGCTAAAGATCCACGAACGGCTGAAGGACCGGCCGGACGTCGAGCTGCTGGAGCTGCCGATGGCCGACCGCAAGGATCTCGCCAAGCGGGTCGAGATCACCAAGGCGGCCGACATCGCCGTGCTCTGCCTGCCCGACGCGGCGGTCAAGGAGCTGATGGCGGCGGTCGGTGACGCCGACACCTGCGTGATCGACGCCAGCACGGCCCATCGCGTCGCCGACGACTGGACCTTCGGCTTCCCGGAACTCTCCAAGACGCAGCGCCAGAAACTGCTCGCCTCCAACCGGATCAGCAATCCCGGCTGCTACTCGACGGGCGGCATCGCGCTGATGCATCCGCTGGTCGAGGCCGGCGTGATCCGCAAGGACGCCACGCCCGCCGTGTTCGGCGTCTCGGGCTACACTGGCGGCGGCAAGGAGCTGATCGCCGTCCACGAGGGCCCGAACGAGGTCGAGCCGTTCGGCATCTACGGTGTCGAGCTGACGCACAAGCACGTGCCGGAGATGAAGAAGTACTCCGGCCTGACGCATGCCCCGCTGTTCGTGCCGTCGGTCGGCCACTACGCCCAAGGCATGCTGGTGATGGTGCCGGTCACCCGCGACATCACGGGCAAGAAGGTGACGGCCAAGGACGTGCACAAGGTGCTGGCCGACCACTATGAGGGCGAGACCTTCGTCACAGTGCGGCCGCTCGCCGACCGCAAGTGGCTGGAGCGCGACCGGTTCCTGCGCGCCGACCGGCTGACCGACACCAACTCGATGGAGCTCGCGGTCTACGGCAACGACGCCGAGGAGAACATCCTGATCGTGGCTTCGCTCGACAATCTCGGCAAGGGCGCGTCGGGTGCTGCCGTGCAGGTGATCAATCTCAAGACCGGTGTCGACGAGACGACTGGCCTCGCTGTCGCCGCCTGACGAGCTCCGACGTTCTAAAAGGACGACGCCCGGTCCAACAGGACCGGGCGTTTTCGTGTGAGGAGAAGAATTTTTCCTCGCCGGTCGCCCCTGCGCACGCTTCCTTCTGTCTGGCCGTGAAATACGGCAACTGCCTTCATTGTCTCTGCGCCGGTTAGAGGGCATGTCAGCGAGGTCGCAAGACAACCGATTGCAGAGACGACAATGACTCGCCCGATCTCCTTCCTTCGCTCGACCTGTCGACGCGGCTGACGCCGCAAAAGCTGAAGACAGTTTCCAGTTGAGCCTGGCCCTTGGGCCGAAGGAGTGCAGTCATGTCTGATCCATTCATCGTCGAAATCTGGGGCGAGCCTGCGGGCATCGTCCTGCGCGACGGCAACGCCTTCCGTTTCCACGCCACTGCCCGTCCGTTCTTCGAGCTGGACGGCACGCAGTTCACCACGCTCGGCCATGCGCGTTTGGCGGCGGCCCGGCTGAGTGCCAGTCGCGCCGGCGCCGCGGCCCGCGCCTGACAGAGAAGAAAGAGCTTCGATGATCCCGACCTTCGTTCCACGCCGCGCCTTCCTGGCTGGCGGCGCATCGCTCCTGGCGGCCTCCGCGATCCTGTCGCGTTCGGCCGCCGCGCAGGATCCCAAGGCTGCGGGAGGACGCGTGCCCGTCCGAGTCGGCAACATCCCGGTGATCGGCATCGCGCCGATCCTGGTCGCCGACAAGGAGGGTTGGACGAAGGAAGCGGGGCTCGATCTCGCCTTCACCACCTTCCAGTCGGGGCCGCACGCCATCCAGGCGCTGGCCTCGGGCACGGTCGACGTCTACGTCGCGGGCATCGCCCCGCTCGGCGTCGCCCGTTCGCGCGGCATCGACGTGAAGGTGGTGGCGGCTACGGCGAGCGGCGAGAACGTGTTCGTCGGCAGCCCGCGGCTCGCCCAGCATTTCGCTGAAGGCGTTGCGCCGGCCGAGGCCTTCAAGCGCTATCGCGTCGCCACCGGCAAAGCGGCACGGCTCGCCACCCAGCCGGCCGGCTCGGTGCCCAACACGACCCTGCAGTACTGGCTGTGGGAGGTGATCAAGGCCAACCGCGACGACGTCGAGATCGTCGCCATGGGTATCGATGCAACGCAGCAGGCGGTGCTGGCCGATGCCGTGGAAGGCGCCACGGTGCGCGAGCCGGCCCTCTCGATCATCCAGAAGAGCAATCCCGGCATCAAGCTGATCGAGGTCGGCGACAAGCTGTTCCCCGGCCAGCCCGGCACCGTGGTCGGCATCTCGGGCGCCTTCCTCAAGAAGCATCCCGCGGCGGTGCAGGCGCTGGTCGACGCGCTGGTCCGCGCCGGCGATCTCCTGACGCGCGATCCCGATCGTGCCGCACCCGCAGTCGCCGCGACCCTGGCCAAGGGCATCGTCGACCTCGATATCATCAAGGCGGCGCTGAAGTCGCCGGCCACCAGGTTCGTCATCGATCCGCGGCAGGTGGTGGCACCGGCCAAGGAAATGGAAGCCTATCAGGTGAAGCTCGGGTCGCTGAAGGAAGCGGCCAATCTCGACGAGCTGTTCGACCTCACCTACTTCGAGAAGGCGCGGCGGCCCGGCTGATGGCGCTCACCGAAACCGCCGCATTGCCGGCCGCGCCAGCGGCCCGCCGCGCGAAGCTCAACGTCTTCAGCTCGGTCGGTTTGGGTGCCGCGGGACTGCTCGCCTTTCTGCTGATCTGGCAGGCGGTGCCCTCGCTCGGCCTCGTCAATCCGATGATGCTGCCGGGGCCGCTCGCGATCCCGGCCGCGTTCCAGAGCGAGCTCGCCTCCGGCATGTGGTTCACCGCCGTCACCGGCAGCCTGAGCCATTATGCGCTGGGGCTGGTTCTGGGCTCCCTGCTCGGCGTCGCCCTTGGCGTGCTCACCGGCATGTCGCGGGTCGCCGAAGACCTCACCGCCTGGGTCGTGCGCGTGCTGCGACCGATTCCCGGCCTCGCCTGGGCACCCTTCGCCATCATCTGGTTCGGTGTCACGCCTTCGGCGGCGGTCTTCATCATCACCATCTCGGTCTTCTGGATCGTGTTCTTCGCCGCCCACGGCGCGGTGCGGGCCGTCGACCGCGACCTCCTCGAAGTGGCCGACGCCTTCGGCTTCCGCGCCGCCCACGAGAAGCTCTTCAAGATCTACCTGCCGGCGGCGCTGCCCGGCATTCTGGTCGGCTTGCGCACGGCGCTGGGGCAGGCCTGGATGGCCGTCGTCGCCGCCGAGATCTTCGGCGTGCCCGGCCTCGGCCATCGCATGATCGAAGCCTCGGCCCTGCTCGCGACTGACATCGTCATCGTCTACATGCTGACCATGGCGGCGCTCTACGGTCTGCTCGATTCGTTGTTCCTGCTGGGCGAGAGGTGGTTGCTGCGATGGAAAGCGTGATCGACATCCGGGGTCTTGGCCTCACCTTCGAGCGCGACGGCCGCCGCACCGACGTGCTGCAGGGGCTCGACCTCGCCATTCCGCGCGGCGCCTTCATCGCCATCGTCGGCGCGTCGGGCGTCGGCAAGTCCACTCTGCTGCGTGTGTTGATCGGCCTCGCCAAGGCGAGTGCCGGCACGGTGAGCCTCGACACGCAGTCGACCGAGCGTCAGCCGGTCGCGCTGGTGTTCCAGGACTCGCGCCTGCTGCCCTGGCGGCGGGTGATCGACAATGTCGCTTTCGGTCTCGAAGGGCGCGGTCTCTCCCGCGCCGAGCGGCACGCCAAGGCGCTCGACGCCCTGGGCGTCGTGGGCCTTGCCCACCTCGCCCGGCGCTGGCCGCATCAGCTCTCGGGCGGTCAGCGGCAGCGGGTGGCGCTGGCGCGCGCGCTTGCCGTCGAGCCCGAAGTGCTGCTGATGGACGAACCGTTCTCCGCCCTCGACGCCATCTCGCGCGAAAGCCTGCAGGACGAGCTCACCAGAATCTGGCAGGCGACGGGCAAGACCATCCTGTTCGTGACGCACGACATCGAGGAGGCGACCTACCTCGCCGATCGCGTCGTCGTGCTGGCCGGTGCGCCCGGCCGCACCGTGGCCGACCATGCGATCGAGACACCGCGGCCGCGCCGTCGCAACGACGATGCCGACGCCGCGATCGTCGCCGATATCCGCCGCCATCTCGGCAGTGGCCATCTCGGCGGTGGCCATCTCGGCGGTGGCCATCTCGGCGGTGGGAGGCCCACGCCCTTCGCCCGAGCCGCCTGACGCTCGGGCGGCCAGGCCCGAGGTGCCTGCCGTCAGCCGATCGCGCGGCCGTCGCGCAACTTCCTGATCTCGTCCTCGGCGTAACCCAGCTCGACCAGCACCTCGTCGGTATGGGCGCCGTAGTCGGGACCGGGACCTGGTGCCGTGGTCTCGGCGGCGAAGGACAGCCGGATGGGCGCCGAGATCGTGCGCGGCATGTCGGCCGTCGTGCTCTCCACCACCGCACCGTTGGCCACGGCCTGATGGTCGTCGGGCACGTCGCGCAGGATGCCGAGCAGGCCGAAGGTGATCTCGTGACGGCGCAGGCGCTCGCGCCACTCGAGCCAGGGGCGGCTGGCGAAGATCGGATCGAGCAGCTGGGCCAGCTCCGTCGCATGCGCGCGCCGGCTCTCCTGGGTCTTGAAGCGCGGATCGTCCATCAGGTCGGTGCGCTCCATCGCCTTGCAGAGCTCGGGCCACAGTTTGTCCTCGCGCACGATGGTGAGCTGGATCCAGCGGCCGTCGGCGGTGCGGTACTGATTGGCGAGCGCGCTGCGCGGCTTGGTGCGCGGTGGCCGCGGCGCGACGAAGGCGCCGAGCAGGGCGCCCTGCGCCAGGATGGCGTTCGACCACAGGCCGCTGGCATGCAGGGACGTGGCGACTTCGCTGCCTTCGCCGGTGCGTTCCCGGTGCAGCAAAGCCATGGCGATGGCGGCGAACAGGTTCATGCCGGTCATCTGGTCGCCCTGCGCCGGCAGGGAGAAGGCCGGCGGACCGCCTTCGTAGGTCAGGCCATCGAGCAGTCCGGACCGTGCAAAAAAAGCCGTCGAATCGAAGCCCGGCTGTTCGGCATCGGGGCCGCTCTCGCCGTAGCCCGTCATCGAGGCATAGATCAGCCGCGGATTGACGTGCTTCACGTCGGCATAGCGCATGCGCAAACGTTCACGCACCTTGAGCGGAAAGTTCACCACCATGACGTCGGCGGTGGCCAGCAGCCGGTCGAAGGCGACGCGACCCTCGGGATGCTTGAGATCGAGCACCACCGATCGCTTGTTGCGATTGACCAGGTGCCAACAGAAATTGACCGGATGCTGGGGCACCGAATGGGCTTGCCCCAGCTTGCGCTGCGGGTCGCCTTCGCCGGGCGGTTCGATCTTGATGACCTCCGCGCCGTAATCCCCCATCACCGTTGTGGCTACAGGGCCCGCGATGAAACTCGCCAGATCGAGTACGCGGAGACCCTGCAGCGGCAACTGACCGCTCATTGATGTTTTCCTTTCGAACGCCTACACCGCAGCCTACCCTCGGGGAGCGCCTTCAGGTCAATGGCCGGCACATATCGTAACCTTTCCCTGAGCGGTGCCTTTCTCCTGGCGGTTGGTCTCGTGGCCGTCGCGCTCAATTCGGCGATCTGGGCCTGCCTGGTGGCGGCGGTGCTGGCCATCGCGGGTGTCGTCCTTCTGCAAGGCAATCGCTGGCGCACTGCTGCGCTGGTGGTCGCCGCGCTGGCGATCAGCCTGGCCGTGCTCGATGCCTTCGCCGGCTTCCTGTCGCCTACGCCGATGGGCCGCGGCCTGGTCCGCACGACCGATCCCAAATGGTGGCCGCCGCCTGATCCGATCCTGGGCTTCCGGCCGCAACCCGATACCCGTGTCATCGCCACAGCGACGTTCGGCGGCGAGCCGGTCTATCGCACCACCTATCATTTCGATGCGACCGCTGCGCGCGTGACGCCATCGGCCGAGGCCGGCGCCGATACCTATCTCTTCCTTGGCGACTCTTTCACTTTCGGCCAGGGCCTTGCCGACACCGAAGCGCTCGCGGCGCAATTCACCAAGCTGAACGGGCTGAAGGTGCAGGGCGTCAATCTCGGCGTGCCGGGCTATGCACCGAACCACCTGATCCGCGCCTTCGAAGCGGGACTGCTCGACCGCTACAAGGACAGGAACGTCAAAGCCGTCGTGACCTGGATCATCCCGGCCCAGCTCGCACGCACCACCGGTGACGGTGGCTGGCTCGGCAGCTCGCCGCGGTACGTCCTGGAGAATGGCGCGCTGCGCTGGACTGGCACCTTCACCGAGTATCGCTGGCGCAATCCCATCGCCGGCGCGAAGTATCTGCTCGGCGAACAGTTCGCCTTCATCCAGGCCATCGGCATGCGCCAGCGCCAGGAAGAGCAGAGCGAGCTGTTCGTTGCGATGATGGCGAAGCTGCAGGCGCTGGCGCGCGAGAAGTTCAATGCGCCGCTTCTCATCATCTATTCCTGGCCCGACGAACAATCACAGCCGGAAGAGGGCGATTCGCGCGTCGCCCATTCCCTCCTGCTGTCGACCTTGCAGCAGGTGCGCAAGCTCGGGACGCCGATGGTGCGGGTCGATGCGCTGACCACGGGGATGGAGTCGGCGAAGATCATGATTCCGCATGACGGCCATCCCAATGCATTCACCAACGGCATGGTCGCAGGCGCGGTGAGTCGGAAGCTCAATTTGCGTTGAAGTCGACTGTAGTGATTGACAGTCGAACTGCAATCTCCGAGCCTGTCGCCAACAATGCGTTCCGCTGAAGCGGACATCTGAGGAAACGACAATTCGGGAGACTTCAACGGGTGAGCCACCTGGCGCCTATGCGCGTGCTCAATCGGCCGACGCCAACGGTTTTCGTCGAAAGACGGGCCGACGGTTCGCTCATTCTCTCCGCCGGTCGTCCGCTTCCTGAAAATCTGCCACTGATCATCGACTGGCTGGAGCGCGCGGCCCTGTTGCGGCCCGACGTCACGTTCCTCGCCGAGCGTCGCGGCGCTGAACGACGCTGGCAGCCGCTCAGCTATAGCGAGGCGTGGGCACGAACCGGTGCGATCGCCTCGTGGCTGATCGCTCAGGGCCTGGGACCGCACTCGCCACCGGTCGCGATTCTGTCGGACAACAGCCTCGAACATGCGCTGTTCCTGTTCGGCGCCCTGCGCGCCGGGGTGCTGGTCGCGGCGATCTCGCCGGCCTATGCCCAAGCCGCGGATCCGGCGCGCCTCGATCATGCGCTCGACATCGTCGCGCCGGCGCTGGTCTTCGCACAGGAGTCCGCGCACTACGCTCAGGCACTCGATCGTGCCGAGCAGAGAGGGGCGCGCCTCGTCACCGTCGACGGCCGGCGCGGCATCGCCTTTGCGGTGCTGACGTCGTGTTCGATCGACGCCGCGGTCGCCGAACGGCGCGGCCATATCACGGCCGAGACGCCGGCCAAGCTTCTCTTCACGTCGGGCTCGACCGGCTTGCCCAAGGCCGTGCTGAACAGCCATGGCAATCTTGCGGCATCGGCCGAGATGATCCTCGCCGTCAGCGAACCGCTCGCCGACGATATCGTCGCCGTCGCCCTCGACTGGCTGCCCTGGCATCACACCTGGGGCGGCAATGCGGTGCTCGGCAGCATCGTGCGCATCGCGGGATCGCTGTTCATCGATGGCGGTCGGCCTGTCCCCGGCCGCTTCGAGGAAACCCTGGAGAACCTGCGCGAGCTGCAGCCTTCCAGCTTCGCCACCGTGCCTGCCGCCTTCCCGCTGCTGCTCGATGCGCTCGAAGGCGACGCCGATCTCAGCGCCAAGTTCTTCAAGAACATGCAGAGCGTGGGCTATGGCGGCGCGCTGCTGCCGCAGGAAAGCTTCGATCGCCTGCAGAGCATCGCCACGCGGCAACTCGGAACGCGCCTGCCGTTCGACTGCGGCTGGGGCATGACGGAAACCACCAGCACCGGGTTGATGGTCTACTGGAATGTCGAGCGTACCGGCGTGCTCGGCTTGCCGCAGCCCGGCCTGCTCGCCAAGCTGGTGCCGATGGGCGGGGAGCCGTCGGCATCGCGCTACGAGCTGCGCGTCAAAGGTCCCAACGTCACGCCCGGCTACTATCGCAACGCCGCGGCCACGGCCGAAGCCTTCGATGACGAAGGTTACTTCCGCACCGGTGACACGGCGCGCTGGGTCGACGAAAGTCGGCCCGAAGCGGGTATCGCCTTTGCCGGTCGCCTCTCCGAGGAATTCAAGCTCGCCTCCGGCACCTGGGTGCAGGCGACGACTCTGCGCAGTCAGTTGATCGATGCGCTGCAGCCCTATGTGCGCGACCTGGTGATCGCCGCGCCCGATCGGCCGTGGCTCGGCGCTCTGGTCTGGCTCGACGAGGCCGCCTGCCGGGCCGCCGTCGGCAGCGGCCCGGCGGCGTGGCGTCCGGCAGTGGCCCGGCTGCTCGCGGCCTTCAACGATCGCGCCGGCGGTTCGAGTGGCCGCGTGCGGCGCCTGTTGCCGCTCGTGACGCCGCCATCGGCAGCGGCCGGCGAGGTGACGGACAAACGCTCGATCAACGGCCGTCGTGTGCTCGAAGTCCGCGCGGCCGAAGTGGCGCGGCTCTATGCCGAGCCGGCCGATCCCGAGACGATCCCAGCAGGAGGGAGTGCCTGATGCAGGCCTACATCATCCGCCGCGTGCTGGCGCTGGTGCCGACCCTGATCTTCGCCAGCCTGATCGTGTTCGTCACCGTGCGGCTGATCCCCGGCGACATCATCGACCTGATGCTGTCGAGCAACGACATCGGCGCCGACAAGAAGAGCCGCGAGCAGCTCGAAGCCGCCCTCGGCCTCGATCAGCCGGTGGTGTCGCAGTATTTCCGCTGGGTCGGCGCCATCCTGTTCGAGGGCAGCCTCGGCAAGTCGCTGTGGCAGAACACGCCGGTGATGGAGGAGATCCTGCATCGCCTGCCGATCACCTTCGAGCTCGGCATCATGGCGCTGATCGTGGCGCTGGTGGTCGGCATTCCGATCGGCGTCTACTCCGCCGTTTCCCAGGACACGATCGGCGACTACGTCACGCGCTCCTTCGCCATCCTGGCGCTGGCCCTGCCGGGCTTCTGGGTCGGCACGCTGGTGATGGTCTTTCCCTCGATCTGGTGGGGCTGGTCGCCGGAGGTGAAGTTCACGCCCTTCAGCCAGGATCCCTTGAAGAACCTCGCCCAGATGGCCATCCCGGCGCTGATCCTGGGCAAGGCGTTCTCGGCGGTCACCATGCGGCTCACCCGCACCATGATGCTGGAGGTGATGCGCCAGGATTACATCCGCACCGCGCTCGCCAAGGGGCTGGCGCCGCGCACCACCATCATCCGCCATGCACTGCGCAACGCCTTGATTCCGGTGGTGACCCTGGTCGGCCTGCAGGCGCCGGTGCTGTTCGGCGGCGCGGTGATCATGGAGCAGATCTTCGTCATCCCAGGCATGGGGCTGCTGCTGCTCGAGGCGGTCGGTCAGCGTGACTATCCGATCATCACCGGCGTGTTCCTGATCGTGGGCGTCGCCGTCGTCTTCATCAACCTGCTGGTCGATCTCAGTTACGGCCTGCTCGATCCCAAGGTGAGGTACCGCTGATGGTCGCCGTCGCCGAAACCACCGCCCCGCCAGCGCGCCGCACCGCCTCGGGCGGCACGCTCCATTTCATCGGTCGCCTGTTCCGCGACAAGCCGCTCGGTGCCTTCGGCTTCGTGATCTGCGTCATCTTCCTGTTCTGCGGCATCTTTGCCGACGTGCTGGCACCCTACGGCTACAACCAGATCAGCCCGGTCAACCGCCTGAAGCCGCCCGGCGAGAAGTTCTGGCTGGGCACCGACAATCTCGGCCGCGACGTGCTCTCGCGCTGTCTCTACGGCGCGCAGCTCTCGGTGATCATCGGCCTGTCGGCCGCCGCGCTGGCCACCGTGGTCTCGGTCTTCATCGGGGTCGTCTCGGGCTATCTCGGCGGCAAGTTCGACATGGTGATGCAGCGCTTCGTCGATGCCTGGATGAGCTTCCCCGACCTCATCATCCTGATCGTGGTCGTGTCGGTGGTCGGGCCGGGCATGGGCCCGGTCATCGTGCTGCTGGGGCTGCTCTACGGCATCGGCGGCAGCCGCATCGTGCGCGGCGCCGTGCTGTCGGTGCGCGAGAACCCCTACGTGCACGCCGCGCAATCGACCGGCGCCTCGCTGCCGCGCATCCTGTGGAAGCACATCCTGCCCAACGTGATGGCGCCGGTGATCGTGCTGTTCACGACCCGCGTCGGCGCGGTGATCCTGGCCGAATCGGGCCTCGCCTTCCTCGGCCTCGGCGTGCCGCCGCCGGCCCCGACCTGGGGCGGCATGCTGTCGGGCTCGGGCCGCTCGTTCATGTATCTGGCGCCGTGGCTCGCGCTGGCGCCCGGCCTCTGCATCACCATCGTGGTCTACGCCATCAATGTGTTCGGCGACGCGCTGCGCGATCTGCTCGATCCGCGCATGCGCGGCAGCCGCTGAAGGAACAAGACGGGGAAAGGGAGGACGACGTGAAGGGATTGAAGGGTGCGCTGCTCGCGGGAGCGATGGGCGCAATGATGCTGGCGGGTGTGACTGCGGGCGGCGCGGCGCGCGCCGAGAACGGCCAGAAGCCGCAATATGGCGGGTCGCTGGAGATCGGCACGGTCTACGTCACCCTGACGGCGCTTTCCTGGGATCCCGCCGACTTCAACTGGAAGCTCAACCACGACACCGGCATGTTCTACGAACAGCTCTTCGCCGGCGACCTCTCCAAGAGCAAGAAGGCAGGCGGGCCCTACAACTTCGTGCCCGATGCCTGGCTGCCGACCGACGCCATCCGCGGCGAGCTGATCGAATCCTGGGAATGGAAGCAGGATCCGCTGCGCGTAGAGATGAAGGTGCGCAAGGGCGTGGTGTTCCCCGAGAAGCCGGGCGTGATGAAGAAGCGCGACTTCACCGCCGAGGACATCCTCTTCACCTTCAACCGGCTGAACAAGAGCCCCAAGCGCCTGCTGGGCTACTTCGACCATATCGAGAAGGTCGAGGCGCCCGATCCCCACACCGTCGTCTTCTACATGAAGCACTACTTCGCCGAATGGGATTACCAGTTCGGCTGGGGCTACTACTCGGCGATCCATCCGAAGGAAGTGGCCGACGCCGGCGCCACCAACTGGAAGAACGTAAACGGCACCGGCCCGTTCATGCTGACCGACTTCATCCCCGGCAACTCCAACACCTACACGAAGAACCCGGATTACTGGGGCGTCGAGAAGATCGGTGGGCAGGAGTACAAGCTGCCCTTCGTCGACAAGGTGACCTACCGCACCATCAAGGACGAGGCGACCTACGTCACGGCGCTGCGCACCGGCAAGCTCGACATGCTGGAGAACATCCGCTGGCAGAATGTCGACTCGCTGAAGAAGAGCGCGCCGCAGCTCAAATGGAGCCGCTGGCTGAACCAGTCCGGCACCTTCATGGCGATGCGGGTCGATGTCGACGGTCCCTTCAAGGACGTCCGCGTGCGCCGCGCCCTGAACTACGCGGTGAACAAGCAGGAGATCGTCCAGGCCTACTACAACGGCAATGCCGAGCTGTTCGCCTATCCGCAGCATCCCGATTACGTCGGCTACTTCGAACCGCTCGACAAGCAGCCGGCCTCGGTGCAGGAGCTCTTCAAGTACGATCCGGCCAAGGCCAAGAAGCTGCTGGCCGAGGCGGGCTTTCCCAAGGGCTTCACCACCAAGGTCCAGGTCTGCTCGTGCAACGCCGACCATATGGACCTGCTGCCGCTGGTGGCGGGCTACCTCGAGCAGGTCGGCGTCAAGCTCGAGATCCAGCCCATGGAGTACGGCGCCTTCCTGTCGGCGATGAGTTCGAAGACGATGACGCCGGCCTATTTCATGAACAACGGCCACACCAACCCGATCACCACCATCCGCAAGAGCTTCGGCACCGGCCAGATGTGGAACCCTTCGGGCTGGTCCGATCCCGCCTTCGACAAGAAGATCGACGAGGTCTATCGCGAGCCCGACGAGGCCAAGCGCCAGAAGATGCTGCGCGAGATGACCACCGAGATCGTCGACAAGGCACCCTATATCTGGCTGCCGATTCCCTACAATTACGCGGCGTGGTGGCCGTGGGTGAAGAACTACGACGGCGAACTGCGCGCCGGCGCCGTCCGCCCTGCGCCGATCTACGCCCGCATCTGGGTCGATCAGGAGATGAAGAAGAAGATGGGTCATTAACGTCCTCCCCCGCGTTCCGCGGGGGAGGTGCCCGCGTAGTCGCGGGCGGAGGGGGTGTTGCCGAAGAAGCACGACCCCCTCCGCCGCCGATTACGGCGGCACCTCCCCTTCGCGGAATCCGCGAAGGGGAGGAGAACCAAGAGAGAGGAGGACGCACATGTACGAGACGACCTTCAGGCGGGCGCTGCTGGGCGCCGCGGCGGCAGCGTTGCTTTGCGTCGGCGGAGTCCAGGCTCAAGATGCCAACAAGGATGGAGCCAAGCCGCAATATGGCGGCACGCTCGAAGTGGGCACCATGTTCGTGACGCTCTCCGCCCTCTCCTGGGATCCGCACGACTGGAACTGGAAGCTGAACCACGACACCGGCCAGTTCTACGAACAGCTGATCGCCGCCGATCTCGACAAGAGCGTGCGCAAGGGCGGCAAGCATCCCTTCGTCGCCGACGCCTACCTCGCGACCGAGGCGCAGCGTGGCGAGATCGCCGAGAAGTGGGAGCTGGTCGACAATCCGCTCTCCGTGGTCTTCACCCTGCGCAAGGGCATCATGTTTCCGGAGAAGCCGGGCGTGATGGCCTCGCGCGAGCTGACGGCCGAAGACGTGGCCTATGCCTTCAATCGCCTGCGCTCCAGCCCCAAGCATATCGGCGGCTACTACGACTTCGTCGGCTCCGTCGTGGCGCGCGACAAGTACACCGTCGTGTTCAATTTGAAGGAATACAATGCCGAGTGGGATTATCGGCTGGCCTGGGGCTTCTACACGACCATCACGCCCAAGGAGGTGGTCGATGCCGGGCCGAACAACTGGAAGAATGTGAACGGCACCGGCCCGTTCATGCTGACCGACTTCGTCGCCGGCAACTCAAACACCTATACCAAGAACCCGATCTACTGGGACAAGGAGAAGCTCGGCGGCCAGGAATACAAGCTGCCGTTCCTCGACAAGCTGGTCTACCGCACCATCAAGGACGAGGCCACGCAGCTCGCCGCCATCCGCACGGCCAAGCTCGACCTCCTGGAGACGATCAACGCACGCAACATCCCCGAACTGAAGAAGAGCGCGCCGCAGCTGCAGTTCGCCAAGCGCCTGTCGATCCTGGGTTCCTTCATGGCGCTTCGAACCGACACCAAGCCGTTCGACGACATCCGCGTGCGCCGCGCCATCAACATGGCGGTGAACAAGAAGGAGATCATCGAAGCGCATTACACCGGCGAGGCGGAGATGCACGCCTATCCGATGTATCCCGACTGGGACGGCTATTTCGATTCGCTCGACAAGATGCCGGCCTCGGTGAAGGAGCTTTACACCTACGACCCCAAGAAGGCGAAGGAGCTCCTGAAGGAGGCGGGCTATCCCAACGGCTTCACCTTCAAGATGCAGTTCTGTTCCTGCTCGGCCGATCATGTCGAGCTGGCGCCGCTGATCGCCGCCTATCTCGAGCAGGTCGGCATCAAGGCCGAGCTGAAGCCCACCGAGTACGGTGCGTTCCTGTCGGCCATGACGACGCGCAAGCACGAGGCGGGCTATCTGATGAACAGCAGCCACACCAACCCCACGACCTCGATCCGCAAGAGCTTCGTGTCGGGCCAGACCTGGAACCCGTCGATCTACTCGGACCCCAAGTTCGACGCCAAGATGGACGAGGTCTATCGCACCCGGGACGAAGCCAAGCGCAAGCAGCTGCTGCGCGAGATGACGGTCGAGATCATGGATGCCGCACCTTACCTCTGGCTGCCGACGCCCTACGTCTATGCCGCGTGGTGGCCGTGGGTGAAGAACTACGGCGGCGAGATGAGCGCGGGCTCGCTGCGGCCCGGCCCGATCTATGCCCGCATCTGGGTCGACCAGGAGATGAAGAAGAAGATGGGTCATTGAGCATGGTGTATCGCGTAGAGAGGCGCGCCTGATGGGCGCGCCTCTGCTCAGCGTCCGGCATCTGTCGACCGAGTTCCGCACCGAGCGCGGCACGGTCAAGGCGGTCGACGACGTTTCCTTCGATCTGGCCGCCGGCGAGACGCTCGCCATCGTGGGCGAATCGGGCTCCGGCAAGAGCATCACGGCGATGTCGATTCTGCGGCTGATCCCGCAGCCGCCCGGCCGCATCACCGCGGGCGAAGTCGTGTTCGACGGCCAGGATCTCCTGAAGCTCGGCGACCAGGCGATCCGCGCGATCCGCGGCAACCGCATCGCCATGATCTTCCAGGAGCCGATGAGCTCGCTCAATCCCTCGCTGACGGTGGGGCTGCAGATCGCCGAGCCGATCAACCTGCACCGCAAGACACCATGGGCGGCCGCCATGGACAAGGCGGCGGAGCTGCTCGGCCGCGTGCGTCTGCCCGACGCCAAGAGCCGGGTTAAGTCCTACCCGCACCAGTTCTCCGGCGGCATGCGCCAGCGCGCCATGATCGCCATGGCGCTGGCCTGCCAGCCGCAGCTCATCATCGCCGACGAGCCGACGACGGCGCTCGATGTCACGGTGCAGGCGCAGATTCTGGCACTGCTGAAGGAAGTGACGCGGGCCGCCAACTCGGCGCTGATCCTGATCACCCACGATCTCGGTGTGGTGGCGCGCTATGCCGACCGGGTCTGCGTCATGTATGGCGGCCGCATCGTCGAGGCGGGGCCGGCGCGCGAGATCTATGCCCGGCCGCGCCATCCCTACACGATCGGCCTGATGGCCTCGATCCCGCGCCTCGACCAGGAGGCCGGCCAGCGCCTGGTCCCGATCGAGGGCCAGCCGCCCAATCTCGCGCAACTGCCGCCGGGCTGCGCGTTCGCGCCGCGCTGCCAGCGCGCTGCCGACGTCTGTCGCCGCGAGCGCCCGCCGCTGGCGCAGGCGAGCCCCGGCCACCTTTCCGCCTGCCATTTCCATGCCCAGCTCCATGCCTGACGCGACCTCCTCCCATCCCGGCCCCTCCGGCGTCGGCCCCTCCGGCCTCGACACACCCGAGACCGTGCTCGAGGTCCGCGACCTCAAGGTCCATTTCCCGGTCATGGCCGGCGCCGTGATGCGCAAGCAGGTCGGCAGCGTGAAGGCGGTCGACGGCGTCTCCTTCATGGTGCGCCGCGGCGAGACTTTGGGGCTGGTGGGCGAATCGGGCTGCGGCAAGAGCACGACCGGCCTCGCCGTGCTCAAGATGCTCGACATCACCTCGGGCCAGGTCGTGTTCGAGGGCCAGGACATCACCCGGCACGACCGCGCCCGCATGCGGCCGATCCGGCGGCGCATGCAGATGGTCTACCAGGATCCGTTCGGCTCGCTGAACCCGCGCATGAAGGTGGCGGAGATCGTGGGCGAGCCGCTCGAGGTCCACAGTGTGCCGGGCGGCCGCGCCGTCCATCGCGAGAAGGTGGCGAAGCTGCTCGACATGGTGGGGCTGCTGCCCGACATGGCCGACCGCTACCCGCACGAATTCTCCGGCGGCCAGCGCCAGCGCATCGGCATCGCCCGCGCGATGGCGCTCGAACCGTCGCTGATCATCTGCGACGAACCGGTGTCGGCGCTCGACGTCTCGATCCAGGCGCAGGTGGTGAACCTGTTCCAGGAACTGCAGGAGCGGCTCGGCCTCACCTACATCTTCATCGCCCACGATCTCGCGGTGGTGCGCCATATCAGCCATCGCATCGCCGTGATGTATCTCGGCCGCATCGTCGAGATCGCCTCGCGTGCCGAGCTCTACGCCAAGCCGCTGCACCCCTATACGCAGGCGCTGCTGGCGGCGATCCCGATCCCCGATCCCGAAGTCGAGGCCGGCCGGCCGCAGCAGATCATCACCGGCGAGGTGCCCTCGGCGATGCGCCCGCCACCGGGCTGCCGCTTCCATACGCGCTGCCCGATGGCGATGGATGTCTGCAAGACCGTCGACCCGCCGATGCACGGCCTGGAAGGCGGCCGCGCGGTGGCGTGCCACCTGCACGGTTGAGCGCGACAGCCACTTTCCTTCTCCTCTCCCCCGTTTTGGGGGGGAGGCCGGGTGAGGGGGAAGCGAAGGACGCAGAGGTCACACAAGCGCCCGGACGCGGCCGCCCCCTCACCTAACCTCTCCCCCTGCAGGGGAGAGGAATAGGAAAGACCTGATGCCAGTGACAGGGATGGTGGGTCTTAGATTTTCCCTTGCACGATCCGCTCGCCCAGCACCGCGCGGTGCACTTCGGACGGGCCGTCGTAGATGCGGAAGGCGCGGGTGTCGCGGAAGATGCGCTCGACCACGGTATCGCGGGTGATGCCCATGCCGCCCAGGATCTGCAGGCAGCGGTCGGCCACGCGGGCGATCGCCTCGGAGCAGACCACCTTGGAAAGCGAGCTTTCGTTGGAGGCACGCTCGCCCTGATCGAGCAGCCAGGCGGTGTGCCAGATGGCCAGCCGCGCCATGTGGATGTCCATCATGTTGTCGGCCAGCATGAAGGATACGCCCTGGTGCTCGCCGATCCGCTTGCCGAAGGCCATGCGTTCGCGGGCATATTCTGTCGCGATCTCCTGCGCGCGGCCGGCCGAGCCCAGCCAGCGCATGCAGTGGCTGAGACGTGCCGGGGCCAGCCGCACCTGGGCGTAGCGGAAGCCCTTGCCGACCTCGCCCAGCACGGCGTCGGCCGGCAGGCGGAGATTGTCGAAGTTGAGCACGGCATGGCCGCCGGTGAAGCTCGAATCGATCGTGTCGAGCGTGCGCTCGTGCACGATGGCGGGGTTGGGCAGATCGACCAGGAACATGGTCGCCTTGCCGTGATGCTCGCCGCCTTCGGTCTTGGCCATCACGATGGCGAAACCCGCGCCGCCGGCCCCGGTGATCAGCCACTTGCGGCCGTTGATCACCCATTCGTTGCCGTCGAGGCGCGCCGTCGCCTTCATCAGGCTGGGGTCGGAGCCCGCGCCGCCCGGCTCGGTCATGCAGAAGCAGGAGCGGTACTTGCCGGTGGCCAGCGGCTTCAGGAAGTGCTCGCGCTGGTCGGGACGGGCCACGACGTCGAGCAGATGGATGTTGCCTTCATCGGGTGAGGCGCAATGGATCGCCGTCGGCCCCAGGATGGAGTAGCCGGCCGCCTCGAAGACATAGGACCGGCCGACCTGGCCGAGACCCACACCGCCGTATTCCTTCGGGACATGCGGGGCGAAGACGCCGGCCTCGCGCGCGAGCTGGTTCATCTCCAGCCGCAGCTCCTCGGTCGGCCCATGGGCGCCCCAGCGCGGGTCGGTCTCGTACGGGACGATCTTCTCCTTCACGAATTCCTTCACCTTGGCGGCGAGCTCGGTCACCGCGGCCGGCGGCGTGAAGTTGAGGTCATTGATCTTGGTCGCAGTCACGAATGTCTCCCACTGTGCGGGGCGGACTGTATCACGGGCCGCTGGCCACCTCGGGCGTGCAGGAATGCAGAACTGCGAAACGGCTCTCGATACGGAATACACTTATAAAGTGCGTCATGAATATATTGTGCGTTCACTGGTAGCAAAGGGACTATCAGGGGAGAAGGAAGGCTACCGACCTCGATCTGCATTCCCGACCGTGCCGACTTGTCGAGAGCCATTCGCCAAGCTGCATTACATCCTGGTTGTATCGAGGTTGCATTGTGCCAGCGACGGGCTGGTACGGGTGGCGGAAGATCGGCATGCTCGGCATCCGATCACCGTGAGGGGGCATTGTGGACACACCCAACTTCGTTTTGTACGGCCTCAATCGGCTGGGGCCTTACTTGATCGACCAACACCTGGAGCCCGTGAAGGCAAGCGGCTACACGACGATCGTCATTGGCATGCTCCACATCGGCAATCCCGCGGTCAAAGACACCACCCAGTTGGGCGACATCATCTTCAACGGCGATGAGCCGCTCGTGATACGCGATCGCGAACAGCCTTTCCCTCTCGTCACGGGGCAACACAGGGCGGACTGCCTCGCATGGCCGGGCCGGATCGCGGCCCTGAAAGGGCAGTCTTCGTCCGTGACGCAGGTGTTTGCGTCTGTCGGCGGCGGCGGCTGGGACTACGTAAACAGACGGCCGCTCGTCCGGGACTACGAAACCATTCAGTCGATCTACAAAGCGAACGGGAACACATTCGAGAACAGTGTGCTCGAAAGAAACTTCACTGCCTTCAGGAAAGCCTTTCCGGCGATCGACGGCATCGATCTGGACTGCGAGGAGACTTACGACCACGACTCGTTCGTCGCATTCTGCGAGATGTTGATCAAAATTGGTTTCGCCCTCACCTTCTGTCCGTATGAGCAGCAGGAGCAGTCATTCTGGGTGAATGCACTGGTCGCGCTCGAGAAGCGTCATCTGATGCGCTACGTGAAATGGTGGAATCTGCAATGCTACGACGGCGGGAGGAACAACGAGCCGGACCGGTGGGCAACCGCGATCGGAGCCGCTTTCAAGCAGCCGCCCGTCAGGGACTACATTGTGGCGGGGGACTGGGCCAAATTTTGGAACAACGATCACTGGGATGGAAATTGCCCGGCGTTCCTGACGCAGAAATTCTCTGGTTTCTCGAGGGATTGCCTGGCCGGCGGCTTCATCTGGGTGATGGACCAGATCATCAGCGCCGAGGAACGTGCGCACGACCCTGACTATAAGGACCCGTGCCCCAGCGAAACGACGCCGCGCAATCTGGCGGGCTATCTCGGTGCCATGAAGAAGGGCCTGGGCGTCTAGAACGTTCCACCAAGCCGGGATTCCGGAAGCCAGGCTGCACTCACGGCGGTCCAATTCGGCTAAGGCGCTTCGCCGATCTCCGCCGTGCGCACAACTTCCGTGCAGCAGCGACCGGCCATGCAGGAACGCAGAACGGCGAAACGGCCCTCGATGCCGAATACAACTATAACGTGCTTTACTAATAGTATATTCGTTCTTTAATTGTTCCCGGCGAACCGAGCGGGAGCAGGGCATGCAGGCGAGAGTACGGACAGTGGCATTCCAGGGTGTCGATGTCGTGCCAGTCGATGTCCAGGTGCTGATCGCCCCCGGCCAGCTCGCCTTTGCCATGGTCGGGCTGCCCGACAAGGCGGTCGGCGAAAGCCGGGAGCGGGTGCGCGCCACCTTGCGGGCGATGGGGTTGGTGCTGCCGCCGCAGCGCGTCACCGTCAATCTTTCGCCGGCCGACCTTGCCAAAGAGGGCAGCCACTACGACCTGCCGATCGCGCTCGGCCTGCTGGCTGCCATGGGCGTGATCGAGCCCGGCAGCCTCGCCGACTACGTCGTGCTGGGCGAGCTGGCGCTCGACGGCACCCTGACCCGCGTCCCTGGTGTGCTGCCGGCGGCAATCGCCGCACGGGCGGCGGGGCGCGGCGTGATCTGCCCCGCGGCTTGCGGTGGCGAAGCGGCCTGGAGTGGCGGCAGCGGCAGAGGGAGCGGGGGACGGGAGGCCACCGCTCCCGACCTGCACGGTGACTCGTCGGATGGGTCACTCGATCGGCCGCCGATCATCGCCGCGCCTTCGCTGCTCGCTTTGATCAACCATCTGCGCGGCAAGCAGACCCTGCCGCCGCCCGAAGCGTTGCTGGCCGAGGATCGCACAACCTATCCCGACCTCGCCGACATCAAGGGCCAGGAGAGCGCCAAGCGCGTGCTCGAAGTGGCGGCGGCCGGCGGCCACAACCTCTTGATGATCGGCCCGCCGGGCTCGGGCAAATCGATGCTGGCGGCGCGGCTGCCCGGCCTGCTGCCGCCGCTCGAGCCGGAGGAGGCACTGGAATCGTCCATGGTGCGCTCCTTGGCGGGCGACCTGGGCGAGGGAAGGTTGAGCCGCCGCCGCGCCTTTCGCGATCCGCACCATTCGGCAACCTTGCAGGCGCTGGTCGGCGGCGGTCGTTACGCCAAGCCGGGCGAGGTCTCGCTTGCCCATCACGGCGTGCTGTTCCTCGACGAATTGCCCGAGTTCAACCGCGCCACCCTCGAAGCGCTGCGCCAGCCTCTGGAAACCGGCCGGGTGACCGTGGCGCGCGCCGCTGCCCATGTGACCTACCCGGCGCGCTTCCAGCTGGTGGCGGCCATGAACCCCTGTCGCTGCGGTCATCTCCTGGAGACGTCGCGCGCCTGCGGCCGCGCCCCGCGCTGTGGCGCCGACTACCAGGGCAAGCTTTCCGGTCCGCTGCTCGACCGCATCGATCTGGCGATCGATGTCCCCGCCGTGGCCGCCAGCGACCTTGCTTTGCCGCCGCCGGCCGAACGCTCGGCCGATGTCGCGGCCCGCGTCGCCGCCGCGCGCGCCCTGCAGCGCGAGCGTCTTGCCGAGCTCGACAAGCGCGGCAAGCTCACCGCGATCGAAGCCGACACGACCGCCGGCCTGTTCAGCGAGCGCGTCCGCCACTGGCAGAAGCCGCGTTGCAATGCCGATACCGACGGCGCGCTGCTGGCCGCTATTGCCCAGCCCGATGCCGATGGCCGTGCCCTGTTGGCCCGTGCGGCCGAGCGGCTGGGCCTCTCGGCCCGCGCCTGGCACCGCACCTTGAAGGTCGCGCGCACGCTCGCCGATCTCGACGGCTCGGACGCGGTGCGCCGCCTGCACATCGCCGAGGCGCTGAGCTACCGCCGGTCGCAACCGCGCAATGCCCTGGCGGCGTAGACGCCGGATCGGATGACGATGGGCTTTCTGCCGCTTTCGCCAAGCGGTCGCGGATTGCAGCATGACAGCCCGATGAGACGGCCGTAGATGGCGAGAGAATGGAGGGTGCGACGACCTCTTGGGACCCCCAATCTGTCGGCAGTTCGGCCCAGTGACCAACGGCAATCACGCTCGTCTAGGATTCTCCCCCGAGGCGCCTTCGGATTGCCACAGCCTCCTCTCTACAGTTTCTCGCCTGCTTCAACTTGCGTAGGTGGGAAGCGGGCAGGCTCTGTGGCTTCCTTTGGGACACTGGGGAGTGGGAAGGAAGCCACAGGGTCGCTCGGCCCAGCTAGACCAAGAGCTGTAGGATGTCACCCGGCCGCCTAAGGTCCGAGGACTTCAGGCGCCTGGGCGGAGCTTCCCATTGGCCCCAAGCACTAACCCACGGAGGGCTCGTGTCGTGACCGGCGATAGTCGCTCGGCACTCAAGCTGGGCGAGCAACGGCGTTCGGAGCGGCAATCAAAGAGGTAGCTCGGCGTCGAGCGGACATCGCGAGCGCTGTTGAGTGCTGACAAACTTCATCCAAAAAAACGCCTGGCTCGCCGACCGCCGCCGCGATTCTAAATCCTGCAGATCAGCGCGCCGCGCCCAAGGGGCAAGTTGCCTGATTTCCCGGGGACGTCACATAGCCGTTCGGCTGGAATCAACCGAGCGGAAGGTCGTGCTCTAGATTGTATACATTCTAGAGCAGCTTATGCCCGAGCAGATGGAACCGCAGACGGTTCCATCTTCCCGGGCGCTGCTCTAGGCGCGCCGCTTCCGGGTCTTGTCGGCTAATACGTCTGGATGTAAAGCGGCCGCAGCTTCAAGGAACCAAGCCGCAACGACTTCCAAGTCGGCGGACGGAAGATTGGTCTGCGCCTTTCTGTTCCAGCTCTCGCCGATCCAGAGGTTCGCCATTCCGCCTGCATAGGTTTCAAGACCAAATTGAATTTGGTTCTCGTTAAGCAGGACGAGTACTTCAGAAAGTGTGGAACTCTTCATGCCAAAAAATTGTCTGCTGGCCGCCCTGACTGGGCTGGGGCTATCCTAACGATAGAGGTTGCGGGTAGACAAGCCAAACTATCAACCAAAAGAGGTAGTCCAGATATTCATTCCCATCGGGCAAATATACCGATGCGGCCATCCCATGGAGTCGTCGCGCGCACACTCGCCGATCTCGACGGCTCGGACGCCGTGGGCCGCCTCCCTATCGTCGAGGCGCTGAGCTACCGCCGCACGCAGTCGCGGCACGCGATGGAAGCGTGGACGCCGGGTCGGATGGCGCTGGGCTCTCCGCCGCTTTCACCAGGTGGTCGCGACACCGCTCGCGAGGGCGGCGTCGACACTTTTCCGGTTGCCGTCAGGGGCAGCGCATCGACCGTGAATGACGTGCACTACCGAGCCGCAGAGAGCACCATGCCATCAGCTTCCAGATCGAGCAGTTGCTCGACCGACTGACGCTTGCGAATGACGGTGAGCGCTCCGGCATCGAACATGACCTCGGGCGCGAGCGGCCGCGTGTTGTAGTTCGAGGACATGCTCGCGCCATAAGCGCCCGTGTCGCGCAGGATCGCGATGTCGCCAACCTCGGGCAGCGGGAGATCGCGGAACTCGACAAAGCCGCCATCATGCTGGGTGAAGACGTCGCCCGCCTCGCAGAGCGGCCCCGCGACGGCAATGGGAAAGGTCGGCCCGGTAACCGGCGAACCGGCTTGCGTCACGAAGCAGATTTCGTGGTGGCTGCCGTAGATGATGGGACGAGCCAGATCGTTGAAGCCCGCATCCACAAGCACGAAATGCTTGTCGGCTACCTTCTTGACGGCGCGAATTTCGGCGACGAGAAGACCGGCGTTTCCTACGAGATATCGGCCTGGTTCAAGCTCGAGACGCATCCGGCTGCCGGTGATGCGCTCGGCTTCGAGCCGAGTCGTGTTCCATGCCGCATGGTACGCGGCGATGTCGATCTCTGGTTCCCCTGACCGATAGGGCACGGAGAGCCCGCCGCCCGCCGAGATTGCCTGGAGCGGTCGATTGGCGCGCCGGACGGCATCCAGCATGCTCTCACAGACACGATGCAGATGGTCATAGTCGACACCCGAGCCGATGTGCATGTGAAGCCCGATCAAGGACAGCCCGTATTCGTCGACGAGACCGAGGCTGTCTTCGAACTCCTCATGCCAGATCCCGTGCTTGCTGGACGGCCCACCCGTATTGGTCTTTCGGTTGTGGCCATGTCCGAAACCCGGGTTGATCCTGAGCCAGACCGGATGGCCTCGTCCCGCGCGCCCGACCTGCCTCACCATATCGGGTGAGCCGCAATTGACCGGAATTCCCAGTTCGAGGACGCGTGCCAGCGTCGTCTTGTCGATGATATCGGCCGTGAACACGATCTCATGTGCGCTGGTGCCCGGCACGTAGCCCGCCCTCAGCGCGCGTTCGATCTCACCGAGAGACACGGCATCGGTCACGACGCCCATGGACCGCAGAAGGCGCAGGATATGGGTGTTGCTGTTCGCCTTCTGGGCATAGCGCACACAATCGAACATCGACACCTGCTCGACCCGCTGTCGTATCGACTCGGCTTCATAGAGCCAAAGCGGTGTCCCAAGGCTGCGAGCGGATGCGAGCGCGGCGTCGATAATGTCCTGGCGCAGGAGTTGCGATCTTGTCACGAGCGAGCTTTCCGTCTCGGTAAACGGTCGAAAGCATTTAGGCCATTCTTCGCGCGAGGAGAAGCGTAGGCCAGTTCAGGTGAGGGCAAGCCGTCGTAGCTCGACCCGCATTGATCTCGTCCTCGACGTGCCGGCTGCTGCTGCCTCTGACTAAGGCGGGCTTTCCGCCGCTTTCACCAGGTGGTCACGAAACCGCTCGCGCAGGGTGAGCTTCGACACCTTTCCCGTCGCTGTCATGGGCAGCGCCTCGACCGTCACCACGTCGTCCGGCATCCACCATTTGGCGATGCGCGGCTGCAGGTGATCGAGCACGTCCTGGCGGGTGGGGGGACATTCCTTGTCGGCGACGATGATCAGCAGGGGGCGCTCTTCCCATTTGGGATGGTAGGCGGCGATCACGGCGGCCTGGCGCACGCCGGGCACATCGCACGCCAGGTTCTCGATCTCGAGCGAGCTGATCCACTCGCCGCCCGACTTGATCACGTCCTTGGTCCGATCGGTGATGCGGAGATAGCCATGCGCATCGAGCGTCGCTACGTCGCCGGTCGGGAACCATCCCTCGTCGTCCAGCATGTCGGCGTCGGCGCCGTAGTAACGCCGCGCCACCCAGGGGCCGCGGACCCACAAGGCGCCTTGTGTTCGACCGTCGCGTGGCGCGTCGCGGCCATCCTCGCCGACGATGCGCACGTCGAGACCCCAGCGCACGCGTCCCTGCTGCGCGAGCACGTCCGCGCGGTCGGCTTCGGCCAGCGCGGCGAGGGCCGGGGTCGGTGTGGCGATGGTGCCCAGCGGACTGGTTTCGGTCATGCCCCAGAGCTGCAGCACCGTGCAGCCATGGTGCGCCAGCTCGTCGATCATCGCCCGCGGCACGGCCGAGCCGCCGACGCCGGCGCGCGCCAGCGGCGCAATCCCTTTGCCGGTCCGGTGGAGGTGCTCGAGCAGCATGGTGAAGACCGTGGGCACGCCGACCGTGAAGGTGACGCCCTCCTTTGAGATCAGCTCCTGCAGGCTTTCGCCGTCGAGCCTGGATCCCGGCAGCACCAATTTGGCGCCGGTCATGGCGGCGAGATAGGGAAAGCTCCAGGCATTGGCGTGGAACATTGGCGGAAGGGCGAGCAGAACGCTCTCCGCCGAGAGGCCGAACGATCCCGGCTGGCAGGCCGACAGCGCGTGCAGCACGGTCGAGCGATGGGAGTAAAGCACGCCCTTGGGGTTGCCGGTCGTGCCGGAGGTGTAGCAGAGCGTGGAGGCGGTGCGCTCGTCGAAGGACGGCCAGACATGGGAATCGGCTCCGTCCTTCAGGAAGGTCTCGTAGTCGACGACACCGGGGAGACCCTCGGCGGCCTCCCCGATCGTTTCCGGCCCTCCCAGCACGACGTAACGGCTCACCTTGGGCAGGTCGGGGACCAGGGGCGCGATCAGCGGCACGAAGGCCGGATCGACGAACATGATCCGGGCGCCGCCGTGATCGACGATGTATTCGATCTGCGCCGCGAACAGGCGGGGGTTCACGGTGTGCAGCACCGCGCCCATGCCCGATACGCCGAAATAGAGCTCGAAGTGCCGGTGATGGTTCATCGCCAGGGTGGCGACACGATCGCCGGGCCGCACGCCGGTCGCGTGCAGGGCAGACGCCAGGCGCCGCGAACGACCGGCGGCCTGGGCGTAGCCATAGCGGTGCTCCATGCCATCGCCCTCGCGCGAAACGATCTCGACGCTCGGATGATGACGTTCCGCGTAGTCGAGCAGGCCGCTGATGAGAAGCGGCGTGTCCTGCATCAAGCCCAGCATGGCGCGTATCTCCCTCCGGCGGTGAAGCCCTCGCATGAAAGAATGAACCTGGGTTCATTTTGAAAGAGTGAACTGTGGTTCACTGTTTGATGTCAAGGGTGCCGTCCGTGCGGTGGGATCTCCGGACGGCTCTCAGCGCGGCGGCATTCGGCCTCGTCGATCGCTTCGAGGGCCTTCGGTCGATATTGCGAATGATTCGCATTCGGATTATCTTGCCGGCCCTGCGATCAGTCTGGAAAGGGCGGGTCTTTGACGCAGAGTGATCGTTGTCTCGAGCTCTATCTTGCCCACCGTGGCGCCCTGCTGACTTACGCCACGAGAATCATCAAGGACCCTGGGCGCGCGGAAGATCTCGTGCAGGAGGCTTTTCTCAGGTTGCGGGCGGCCTCATCGACCACTCGGCTGGAGGAGCCGGTCGCCTATCTCTACCGCATCGTCCGCAATCTTGCGCTCGACTTGCAGCGTCATCTGACGTTCGAAGGACGGCACGAGGTGGCCGGTGCCGACGACCTTGCCGCGCGGATTGCCGAAGCCGTTCCCTCTCCCGAAGCCGCCGCCGCGGCGCGCGAAGAGTTTCGCAACCTCCTCAAGGCGCTCGACGAACTGCCGCCGCGCATCCGCATCGCGCTGGAAATGCACCGCCTGGGAGGCTTCAAGCTCCGGGAAATCGCCGCACATCTGGGCATTTCCATCTCAACGGCGCAGGCCCTGGTCGCCGAAGGCATCGCGTACTGCCAGACCCGGATATAGATCGGGCTTTCTTGCTGGCGTCGGAAAAAGCCTCTACTGGCACGTCAATCTGTCGAGAGAGGCAGGTGCCGCCGCCGTGCAGGACGGTTTGCCAGGAAGTGACATGACATCCCCGGTCCGTCCGTCCGACGACCCTGTCGATCCTGAACGCCAGCGCGCGAGCAAGGAGGCGTCGGTTCTGTTCGTGCTCCTGGCCGAAGCGCCGGACGATGCTGACGTGAAGGCCCGTATCGATGCGTGGTGTGCGCAGAGCACGCTGCACAGCGAGGTCTGGGAGCGAACCTGCCGGACCTACCGGATGATGGGGGGCAGCGCCGCCGTCTACGAGGCGCACTGGAAAGCCGACGCCAGCCGGCCTCCCTCGGCGGCCGCGGCAGCTAGCCCCGTGCGGGCAAGGGCCGGCGGGCCCCTCGGGTTTCGCGGCCGGCGCGGGCTTCTCGCGGTCGCCGGGCTGGCTGTCGCGGCGTGCCTGGCGATTGCCGTTGCGCCGGCGGCCTATCTCCGCCTGCGGGCCGATATCGTGACGTCCACGGCGGAGCTCCGCACGATCGACCTCGACGATGGCAGCCGCGTTCGCGTCGGGCCGCAAAGCGCGATCGGCATCGCTTTCTCCGAAGGCGAACGTCGCGTCCATCTCCTCCGGGGCGGTGCCTTCTTCGAGGTCGCGCCCGATGCGCGTCGGCCCTTCAGAGTCGTTGCCGAAGACGTTGTGACCACCGTCCTCGGAACGGCGTTCGAGGTCGCCCTGCAGGAGGACGGCGTTGCCGTCGCCGTCCAGCGCGGCAACGTCCGGGTCGACAAGGACAGCCTGTCGCCCCCGCTGTCGGCCGATCTGAAGGCCGGGGACTGGATCCGCGTCGGGATGCCCCTGCTTGCCGAACGCGGCACGAAATCGCCCCAGGACATCGGTGACTGGACGGCCGGGCAATTCGTGGCGCGCAACAGGCCGATTGCCGAGATCGTCGACAGACTGCGCGGCTATTACGGCGGCATGATCGTCGTCCAGGATGCCGCCTTCTCGCGGCGACTGGTCAACGGCGTCTACGATCTGCGCGATCCCGAGACGACGTTGCGCAATCTCGCCTCTGCCCACGATGCCGTCGTGCGCCAGATCTCTCCCTGGATGCTGCTCGTCACGGCGCGGTAGCCAGAGCACGTTCCGCGACACAGATCCGCCAGTCGGTGCGACGTCGGAAAAACCATCGGCCCATCCGTCAGTACCCTTTGAGGCGCGCAAGGATGCGATTGCGAACGTGTCGGTAGCCCGCGCAGGTCGTACGGAGTTGGGAATCTGAAATGTGGGCGATAGAAGAGGGCGCCGCCTCGCGGCGCCGAGCGAATGTCTGCGCGCGTCTTCTGCTGGCTGTCACCGTCGGCAGCCTCGCAATGTCCGGTATCGCCTCGGCACAGACGTCCGAACCGGCAATCGCACAGGCCGGCGTTCGCGACTTCGACATCGAGCCTCAACCCCTGGCCGGAGGGCTGATCGAATTCGCCAGACAGTCGGGCCTGCAGATCTCGGCCGAGACCGCCGTGGTCGGCGATCGCCGGACGCAAGGTGCGCGCGGCCGCATGACCGCCGACCAGGCCTTGCGCACGCTGCTTTCCGGGACCGGCCTGGTCTATCGGCTGAGCGGATCGATGGTCGTCGTCGAGCATTTGCCGGCGTCGGCGCCCTCCGGCGCCCTTCAGCTCGATCCCGTCCAGGTCCAGGGTTTCGTGGTGCCGCAACAGGCGATGATCGACAACCTGCCGGCGCCTTACGCCGGTGGCCAGGTGGCGACGGGTGGCCAGCTCGGTGTCCTGGGCAATCGTGACGTGATGGACACGCCGTTCAACCAGACGAACTACACGGCGAAGAAGGCCCAGGACCAGCAGGCGCAGAGCGTCAAGGACGTGCTGATCGACGATCCTTCGGTCCGCGGCGTCTGGGCCGGCGGCGCCGGAAGTCGCGACGACCTGACGATCAGAGGATTCAGGGTGAGCAGCGGCGACTATGCCTTCGGTGGGCTGTACGGAATTCTGCCGCGGGTAACCGTGCCCGCCGAACTGCCGGAGCGGGTCGAAGTCCTGAAGGGGCCGAGCGCCATGCTGACCGGCATGGCACCGAGCGGGTCGATCGGAGGAACGGTCAACCTGATCGCCAAGCGGGCGGCCGATGAGCCGCTGACCCAGGCGACGGCCAACTATACTTCCGATGCCCAGTTCGGTGGCCATGTCGATATCGGCCGGCGGTTCGGCGAGGAGAAGCAGTTCGGTGTGCGTTTCAACGGCGTGTATCGGGCGGGCGAGACGGCCATCGACAGGAACACCGACGAGCTGGGTCTCGCCCTGCTCGGCCTGGATTTCCGCGGCGAGCGGGTGCGTCTGTCGGCCGATCTCGGCTACCAGTACCAGTATGTCGGAGGGCTGGTGGCAATGCCGACGGTGGCGCTGGGCGTGCCCGTTCCCGGCGTGCCCAAGCTCAGCAACAATTTCGGCCAGCCCTGGGGGTTCAACTGGCGCAAGGAACTGTTCGGGGCGGTCAGGGCGGAAGTCGACATCACGGAACACCTCACGGCCTACGCCGCGTTCGGCGCCAACGACAGCCGGGCGAAGTATTTCAACGGCGGGTTCCCCTCGATCGTCAACGTGAACGGCAACACCACGCAGACCCCGGTCGTGGAGAACAGCTACTACAGTGCCTGGACGGGCGAGGTTGGTGTGCGCGGCCTGGTCGACACCGGACCGATCGGCCACGAATTCGTGCTGAGCGCGACGACCTATCAGCAGGAGCAGGGCTCCGCTTCGGCCACCGGCACCGCCTTCGCCTCGAACATCTACACCCCCACCTTCATCGCACGGCCGAACCTGGCCGATCCCGCCGTGACGAAGACCAGTGCCGGGACCCTGTCGAGCCTGGTCCTTGCCGACACGCTGACGGCGGCGGCAAAGCGCATCCAGCTGACGGTCGGCGGCCGCCTGCAGCAAGTGAAAGCCCAGAACTTCAATCCCGTGAGCGGGCTGCAGACCTCGAGCTACGATCAGAGCGCGTTCAGTCCCTCGGTGGCCCTGGTGTTCAAGCCGTGGCAGAACGTTTCGGTCTACGGCAATTTCATTCAGGGACTGCAGCAGGGCGCAATCGTCGGCACCGCCTATGCCAATGCCGGCCAGACCCTTCCCCCCTACAAGTCGACGCAGTTCGAAGTCGGTGTGAAGGTCGACTGGGGCAAGCTCACGACGACCGTCAGCGCCTTCCAGATCTCGCAGCCGAGCGCGGTCGTCGACACCGCGACCAATACGCTCGGCGTCAACGGCGAGCAGCGAAACCGGGGCATCGAGATCAACATCTTCGGCGAGCCGGTCGACGGCGTCCGCCTGCTGGGGGGCGTCATGTTCATCGACGCCGTGCTCGCCAAGACCGCGGGCGGCACAATGGATGGCTGGAAGGCGCCGGGCGTGCCCGATGTGCAGCTCAATCTCAGCGGCGAATGGGATACGCCCTTTGCTCCCGGTCTCACCTTGAATGGGCGGCTCGTCTATACGAGCTCGCAGTACCTCGACACCACGCTGCCGCGCCGCAGCCTTCCCGACTGGGCACGCGTCGATATCGGGGCCCGCTACACGTTCGACAATGTCAGGAGCCCGACCGGGCAACCGATGGCCGTTCGGTTCAACATCGACAACCTTTTCGACACCAACTACTGGGCGACGGCGACCGGCAACTTCCTTGTTCAGGGGACGCCGCGCACGTTCCGGCTCTCGACGACCGTCAATTTCTGACCCGGCCGGACAGACGCCGCCGCCGCTTGCTCAGCTTTCCGGGTCCACCTGGGCACGCCGCACCAGCGTTTCCGAGGGCAGCTCGCCGAACCGCTTCTTGTAGGTCGCGGCGAAGTTGCCGAAATTTCCGTAGCCCCAGGCGGCGGCGATTTCGCCGACGGTCGAACCGTTCACCGCCCCGCACAACGCTTTGCGTATGCCTCTCAGCCTCTGATCGCGGATGAATTCGCTGGGGGAGATGCCGCGGAATTTCGTGAACAGGCCATGGAGACTGCGGGCGCTGATGCCTGCCGCGGCCGCCACGTCGTCGACAGAAGGCGCCTGGGCGATGTTCGTGGCCACGTACTGCTCGGCGACGCGAAGCCGCGTCGGGATCATCACATGGGCGCCGTCAGCGTCGCGATGCTCGCTGCGCACGGCGATCTCATGGCAAAACAGCAGGAAGAGGTATTCGCCGAGAAGCCTGTCGGCGGCCTCCCGGTCGGTAGGCGACGAAACCGACTTCAGCCCATAGTCCAGCGCATAGGAAAGGTGGGTTTCCCAGAGCGGGGCATGCCCGACCACGACCGCGCCATACTCGATGAAGGAATTCAGTTCCTTCGGGACTGGCCGGCCGGTTCCGAACGAGAATCTCTGACCGTCCGGAATCGGTACGAAGACACTCAGCATGGAAAAATCCGGCGTGTACTCGATCCTGACGACGGGGCTCTTGTTGATCGCAAACATGAAGTCGCCGGCGTCACCCCTGGAGACTTCCTGCTGGCCGAGAAAGCCGATCGCGCTCCCGTGCTCGACATAGTGGATTCCGAGATAGCCGGCGTCGAAGGAGAGCTCGAGGCTGCAGGGATCGCGATAATGATTGTAGACGAATTGCAGGCTGCCCAGGGTCAAGGCGCATTGCTCGCTCCAGAAGCCCGTGGTGGCTTCGTGCGGCGCGGCGTAGCGGCGTTCGCCGGGATAGCGACAAGACACGGCCTGCAGATCTTTCGTGCTGCCGAACTGTCGGTAGGTGAGCGGAGCGTCGGTGCCCGGAGGCCCCTCGCTCTTGGCCGCCGCAACGAACTGGGCCATCGCACTCTCGAGCCGCGACGACGGCATTGGTATTTTCTCCCCCATTCAGGCGGTCTTCCTTTCGAGCGACTCGTCACCTCGCGTCGGAAGCAAGACACGCACCACGTCATCCAGAGCGCCGAGGGCGGCGAAAATGTGGTCGCTCCTTGACCGTGGTCGGGCACGTGAACCGAGGCGCCGTTCTGCCGGACTGCTCCGTCGATCGGTGCGTTTCTCCCATCGAGGCGCGACCATGCGGGGGCTTCATTCCGGCGCGATCTCGCGACATGATGGTGTGTCGATGCGTGTGGTGTTCGCCCTGATTTTGCTCTTGAGCTGTGTCGCAAGCGTGAGCGCTTTCGCACAGATCGGGCCTCGCAGCGTCTATCTCGAAGATCTCACTTGGACTGAAGTGCGCGATGCGCTGAAGGCCGGCACGACCACCATCATCGTGCCCGTCGGCGGCACCGAGCAGAACGGCCCGCATATGGCGCTGGGCAAGCACAATGTACGGGTGAAGGCGTTGGCCGGCGAGATCGCCGGCAAGCTGGGCGACACGCTGGTGGCTCCCGTGCTGGCCTATGTTCCGGAGGGCACCATCTCGCCGCCGGCCGGCCATATGCGCTACCCCGGAACGATCTCGATTCCCGACGCGACCTTCAAAAGCCTGCTCGACGCGGCAGGTCGCTGCTTCCGCCAGGCCGGCTTCACCCACATCGTGCTGATCGGCGATTCGGGCAACTACCAGACCCTCCTGAAGGACGTCGCCGCGCAGCTCAATCGCGACTGGCACGGCACGCCCACGCGCGCGCATTTCATTGCCGACTATTACCGGGCCACACAGACGGCCTATGTGCAGGCCCTGAAGGGCCAGGGCTTCAGCGACGCCGAGATCGGCTCGCATGCCGGTGTCGCCGACACTTCCTTGCTGATGGCGGTCGATCCGGCGCTGGTGCGGGCCGACCGGCTCGCGTCGTCGCCGGGCGGCAGCGCCACCGGTGTGGTCGGCAATCCGCGCGGCTCGACGGCGGCGCTGGGCCGGCTCGGCACCACGGAGATCGTTGCCCAAACCGTCGCGGCCATCCGCAAGGCCCGCCTCGCTTCCCCCTGACGCATCCTGATCATGAAACACAAACGCTCGCATCTCGCTCTCGTCTCGGCACTTGCCTCGGGCCTCGCCATCGGCGGCGCCGGCTGGTGGGCGGCCGCCCAGACCGCAGCCCCGGCGACCATCGTCACCGTCGCCGGCATGCCGGGCGTCGCCGATCCCGCCAACCTCTACAGCGAGACCGGCGCGGACCGGCTCAGCCGGGCGGTCGATGGCGCCCTGCCACGCGTCTACGTGCCCAACCGGCGCTCCAACAGCATATCGGTGATCGATCCGGCGACCCTGCAGGTGATCGACACCTACAAGGTCGGCCGCAACCCGCAGCACGTCGTGCCGTCGTGGGATCTCAAGACGCTATGGGTGGCCAACAATGCCGAGGGCCGCACCGACGGCAGCCTGACGCCGATCGATCCGCTGACCGGCAAGCCCGGCAAGGCCATTCCGGTCGACGATCCCTACAACGTCTATTGGTCGCCCGACGGCAAGTACGCGATCATCGTGGCCGAAGAGTTGAAGCGGCTCGACTTTCGCGATCCCAAGACCATGAAGCTCGCCTATTCGATCCCGACGCCGAAATGCGCCGGGATCAACCATGCCGACTTCGCGATCGACGGCAGCTTCGCCCTGTTCACCTGCGAGTTCGATGGCGCCGTCACCAAGATCGACCTGGTCAACCGCAAGGTGCTGGGCACCCTGGTGCTGAGCCCCTACTTCAATCGGCCCGACGTGGTGGCGCAGCTCACCGCCTTCCGCAAGAAGCCGGCCGTGGTGGCCGAGACGCCGGAGCTCGGCGGCGCGATCTGCACCCAGCGCGGCATGCCGCAGGACGTGCGCGTCTCGCCCGACGGCAAGACGTTCTTCATCGCCGACATGCTGGTCGACGGCGTGCACGTGGTCGACGGCGACAGCTTCAGGCAGATCGGCTTCATCGCGACCGGCCCCGGCGCGCATGGCCTCTATCCCAGCCGCGACGGCAAGTCCCTCTATGTCGCCAACCGCGGCACCAACAAGATGATGGATGGGCCCGGCGGCAAGGGCAGCGTCTCGGTCATCGACTTTGCGACCCGCAAGGTCGTGCAGACCTGGCCGATTCCGGGCGGCGGCAGCCCCGACATGGGCAATGTCAGCGCCGACGGCAAATACCTCTGGCTGTCCGGCCGTTTCGACAACGTCGTCTACCGTATCGACACCGCGAATGGTGCCGTCGACAAGGTCAAGGTCGGCCGCGAACCGCACGGCCTCACCGTCTGGCCGCAGCCCGGCCGCTACTCGCTCGGCCACACCGGCAATCTGAGGTGACGGGTTGCAGTTGAGATCTAACGCTCCTCCGCCGCGATCCGGATGCCGAGCGCGATCAGGGTGATGCCGGTGATGCTGTCGAGAGTGCGGCGGATGCGCGGTCGGCGCAGCACGTGGCTGAGCCGTGCGACGGCCAGCGCATAGCCCGAGAGCCAGAGCAGCGTCATGGCGCTGAACAGCAGGCCGAGGCCGGCCAGCGCGGCGAAGTCGGTGCTGCCGCCCGAGAGGCCATGCGGCGCGAACTGCGGCAGCAGGCTGGTGAAGAAGACCGCGATCTTGGCGTTGCCGAGGTCGCTGATCACGCCCTGTCGGAAGGCCGCGCGCGGCGAGAGCGTGGGCAAGGCCGGCCTGCCCCGCGCGGGCGTGGCCGTCAGGATGCTTGCCCCGCCCGGCCGCCAGGCTGCCCGCAGCGACTGCAGGCCGAGCCAGATCAGGTAGACGGCGCCGGCATACTTCACGGCAAGGAACAACGGCTCGGACGCGATCAGGAGCGCCGCAAGTCCTGCACTGGTGGCCAGCGCCCAGATTGTGAGCCCAGTCGAGACGCCCAGCGCCGTCGCGATGCCGCCGGCGCGACCCCCCATCAGGGTGTTGCGGATGGTCATCGCCGTGTCGGGGCCCGGCGTCATGATCACCAGCGCCGAGATGCCGATGAAGGCGAGCAGGGTTCCGGTGAGGTAATCCATCGACGCCAGGGAACTCGACGGGTGGTCAGGCCGCGAAGGCGACTGGTCGCGTCGAGCCCTTGATCTGGGTGCGGTGCATGATGCGGCGCGCCTCGCCGTCGAACGGATCGCGGCGATGCATGGTCGAACGGTTATCCCACATCACGAGGTCGCCCAGCTTCCAGACATGCTCGTAGACGAACTGCGGCTGGGTGACGTGCGCCCACAGCGCTTCGAGGACGGCGTCGGACTCGGCGCGGTCGTAGCCTTCGACGTAGGAATTGCGGCGGCGGCCGAGATAGAGCGTGGCGCGGCCATTGGCGGGATGGCGCAGGATCGCTGGATGCCAGGCGCCGGGTGCCGCCATCGGGTCGTCGGTCGGCGTCACGCCCTTGCGCAGATAGCCTCCGGAATTGTAGGTGCCGTCGTGCTTGATGCGGCGGCCCTCGATCTTGCGCGCCAGGTCGGCCGGCAGGGCATCGCACGCCGCCTGCATGCCGCAGAACCAGGTGTTGCCGCCGTTGGCTGGGATCTCGAGCGAGTAGAGCATCGAGGCATCCGGCGGCATGTCGAGATAGCTCATGTCGGTGTGCCAGACCGCTTCGCCGGCGCCCAGCGCGCCGATCGGCTCGCCCTTCTTGTCGAGCACGTTGGAGACGACATAGATGTCGGGATAGCCCGGCGGGCTGATGCGGCCACGCTCCTGGTTGGGCGGCGGATCGAGTTCGCCGAAGCGACGGCTGAAAGCCAGCAGGTCGTCGTCGCTGAGCTGCTGACCGCGCAGCAGGATCATCGAATGGCCATACCAGGCCTCCTGGATGGCCCTGAAGTCCGCATCGCCGAGCTTGCGGAGATCGGCGCCGAGGATCTCTGCACCGACCGCCGAGGTCACCGGACGCACCGTCACGCTCATACCCATTCCTCCGTCTTTGCGCGGATGATCGTCCTGCCGGGAGGCGCGATCAAGCGCTGCCAAGCCGTGCGTTGCCTCAGGCACCGAGGACCGGGACCAGCCATTTCACCAGGGTTTCGGCGACCGCCGGCGCCAAGGGACCGCCAAAGCCCGGATCGACCGGATCGTGCACGAGCTTGAGGTTGTGGCTGACCTGCGGGAACACGATCGCCTCGCCCGGCCTGCCGCGGATGCGCATCGCGTCGATCAGCGGCTGCACGTCGGCCATCGGCACGACCTGGCGATCGGCGCCGCCCTGCAGGAGAAGGCAGGCCGTCGGCAGTTCGGCCACGGCCCGGGCGGGATCGAACGAGAAGAGCTTCTGCAGGAACGGTCCGGCATAAGGCGGGAAAAGCAGGTCGAGTTCGCGCGGCAGCCCGGTCGGCACATGGCCGCTCGCCAGGATGGCGGCAATGGTGCGGTCGACAGCGCCGCGCAGCTCGGGCGCGTTGCGCTCGACCTGAGCCCTAACGATCTCGTCGAGCGGACGGCCGGGGGTGGACGCCAGCACCAGCGCGTGAACCTTCTTCCCCAGCGACGTGCCGGCCGCCAGCGCCAGCAGACCCCCCTCGCTGTGGCCCAACAGGGCGGTGGCGTAGGGCTTGATCTCGCCGTGGCGCAGCAGCTCGGTGTGGGCGGCCTCGACGTCCGCCACGAAATAGTCCCAGGCGAAGAAGGCCTCCTCGGCGGCGAGCGAGGTGCGCGGCCGCAAGGTCGACTGGCCGATGCCGCGCTTGTCGTAGCGCAGCGAGGCGATGCCGTTCTTCGCCAGGAGCTCGGCGATCTGCTTCAAGAGATCGATGCGCTCGGGCACCAGCGTATTGTTGCCGTCACGGTCGGTCGGGCCGCTGCCGGCGATCAGCACGACGCCCGGCACCGCCTGCAGTTCGCTGATCAGCGGCAACAGCAGGGTGCCGGCGAGGGTGGCGTCCCGGCTCGTGAAGCGCACGGCGCGCTCCTTGCTGCCGCCGCCCTCGTAGAAGCCCGGCTTGCGTCGGCCCTGGGCCTGCAGAGGGCTGGAGAGCGGCAACGGACTCTGTGCGGCCATCACGGCGAGCGCGCCCGCCGCCCTCAGCGCACGGCGGCGTTTCATCCCGCCTTGTCCGTCGTGTTGTCCGTCGGGGCGCCCGGCTTGGGCATGCTGCGCATGGCGTGGCTCATCTGCCGTCCGCCGAAGACATGGACATGGAAGTGAAACACCAGCTGGCCGCCGTTCGGCCCGTGATTGGCGACGATGCGATAGCCCTCGTCGTCGAGACCGAGATCGTGCGCCACCTTCGAGACCGCGCGCCAGAAGCCGGTCACCAGCTCGGGCGGCGCCGTGGCGCCGAAGTCGGCCTGGCTGACATACTCGCCCTTGGGAATCACCAGCACATGGACCGGCGCCAGCGGATTGATGTCGTGGAAGGCCAGCGCAAACGCGTCCTCGTAGACCTTCTTGCACGGCAGCTCGCCGCGCAGGATACGCGCGAAGACGTTGTTGCGGTCGTAAGGGGACATGAAGGACTCCCGACTGAGGGGTTCTTGGCTAGCCCAAGCCTGCCGCCTTGGGAAGCGCGCCACTCAGGATCAGGGTGAAGATGTTGTCGCGGTCATAAACGGCCATGACGGTCTCCACGACTTCCGAAGGTGGCGCCGTCGATTGTCTTGGTCGTGTCGGTTGAAGCTCCCTACACTCCGCCGCTTCGGGGATACTTGAGGGAGGACAAGAGTATGGTCGAGTTCGAGAAGCGTCTTGCCTGCGTCATCGCCGCCGACGGGTCGATCGCCCGCGGCTACATGATCGAAAAGTGCGAGCTGGTCGGCGAGAACGAGTATGTG
>Ga0209933_1000557_pt1 | contig 62954 bp, 48 predicted proteins | sample ThiBiot_300_biof_FD_183944 | JGI IMG/M metagenome (GOLD analysis project Ga0209933, IMG submission 183944) | Wastewater bioreactor microbial communities from Cape Town, South Africa - Thiocy_cont_300_biof (SPAdes) | ecosystem: Engineered > Bioremediation > Thiocyanate > Unclassified | place...
GGCCATTAAAGCGACTAGCCGCCGGTTCGATTTTGCTGTCAACGATATGCCACCTGCCGATTCTACGCAAGCTGGTCTGGCTGCATCTGGCTTCAATACGACCGAACCTGTTAAAACAGCGGGCACTCGTTCTACACAGGCAAGGCCCATGATTACGGCTAATTCGGCTGCGTTTGTTGGCTATGTCGATACCGATTCGATTACCCATCAGTCTGTAAAATTCCGGTACGATAAAGCCCAGCGCATTGCCTGGCTCGACCGGGAGCAGCGCACGGATTATGCCAGGGTTCCCTATGCCGACTGGTATCATAAATTTTACATCATGCCCGAAGTGGTGCGCTGGGATCTACCTCGTCGGAAAGTGGATTTCTATCAGGTGGGGGCCAAACGGGAGGTACCCGTTCGTTTTGAATCGTTCGACTACTTCCATCCCCAACGTTACTCTGATCTGACCGTCGATTATGGCTTTCACCCATTACAGATTGTTGCCAACTTCGTTTCTACCAAAAAACAGCAGACCTTCCTGGACGACGACATTACCCAGTTTGCCAAAAATGTAAATGCGGGTGCGTTGCGTGGTGCCCTGAACCGGATGGTGCTGGAAGGCTACATCGACCGCGATCCAAAAACCAGTCTGATGCGCCTGAGCCGCAAAGGGGTGTTATACGTGCTGGCCTATGCCCACAAGCAGGATTACGACAATTTCCAGGTACAGTCGCTTTTTGTATCGAACGATAGCGTGAAAAACGCAACCATCGACCTCAACGACAAAATTCTGACCATTCGGGGAGTTCGTCAGTTTACGATGTCTGACTCATTGAAAATTTTCGGTTATCCATCCGACAAAATACTTCGGGTAGGTAAAGGCCGTGATTTTACCCTCAACGGACAACTCAAAGCGGGTACACTACGGTATGCAGGTCGCGACCTGAAATTCAACTACGATAAGTTCTCGATGAGTCTTAATAAAATCGACTCCATAACCTTCCAGTCGCAAAAGCTGGCGGCTCAGGGGAAAGAGGGTGAAATTGGGGGGGATATTAAGTACGAAAATCCGGGAACGGTTTTTCTGGCTGGGTCTGACAACAAATCGGGTCAGATGAAGGGCAAGAAAACCACCCAGCGGCTGGTAATGCCCGAAGGGATGACGGTCTATTTCAATCAGCCAAACCGGGGAAATATCACGTACAACCAGAAAGTCTATTTCAAAATCCCGGCCATCGACAACGATAGTTTGGGTAAGGGTGATATTGCGTTTATGGGGACGTTCTATTCAGATGGTATATTCCCGCCCTTTAAAGCGCAGCTCGTCACCATGCCCGACAATACGTTGGGTTTCGTTCATAAGGCCCCTGCAACGGGTTATCCGGTCTATGCCGGAAAGAAGGGAACGGTGCCATCGACCGTCAAGTTTACAGGCGATCTGGTCATGGATAAAAGCGGACTCCGGGCCGAAGGCGTACTCAATCACCTGACTACTACGCTTACTACCAAAGGAATTCTGTTTATGACAGATTCCCTGCTGGCATCGGGCGACAAAGGAGAAATTAAAGAAGGTCTTGTTGGAAAGGGCTATTTTCCACAGGTTCAGCTCAACAATTTCAGCATGAAATGGTGGCCGAAAACCGATAGTATGGTCATCACCACGCAGAAGAATAACTTCAATTTCTACAGCGCTACGACCAATCTTGAAGGTGGATTACTGGTGCGTTCATCAGGCTTGTTCGGACACGGAACCCTGCGCCGGAAAGACTCCGAGACAATCTCCAACAGCATCAAATTCAATAAAGAAGGTTTCCTGGCCAGTGGAGCCCAATTTAAAATCGTTTCGGATAAAGAAGTACCCGGAACGCCCGCTGGTAAACCCATTCTGTTAGGCAATGACGTCGATGTTGATTTTAATCAGACCAAAGGCCTTGTCGGACTGGCGATCAACAAGAAGGAGAGCATCGGCGATACGGTATCGCCAAGCATTGAATTTCCGTTTGCTGCCTACAAGACTAACATCAACCGGGCGCAGTGGAACGTAAACGCTAAAACCATTGCCATGAAGGGCGATGTGAAAACCTCACTCTTTACGGCCACCGCCGAAGAACAGGAAGGGCTGACGTTCAATGGATCGGCGGCTTTGTATGATGTGGAAAAGCGGACCCTTAACATTAGTGGAGTGCCGTATATCACCTCGGCAGATGCCCGGATATACCCCGATAAAGGACTGGTCGCTATCCGGCGGAATGGCGAAATGATGGCGTTGAAAAATGCCCGGCTCGAACTGGATACCATCAACCTGTTTCACCGGCTCAAAAATGGTAATATTCAGGTGCTGTCGCGGACGCGGTTTGCAGGTGATGCTACCTACCAGTTTGCAACGGCTAAAGGTGACACCGCCAGCATCAAAATGGGTAGTTTCGAGTTGAAAGAAGCCCCGGCTGTAGCGGCTGCGAACGCTGAAACGGCGTCCTTAACGGCCGATGCCAAAAAAGCCAGCCGGAGTACTCCCCGTAGTAAGCGAGGAGGGCCATCTAAACCCATGACAACCTATTTTACCGTGGCTCGTGCAGAGGTTGATGAGGCCGATAACCTGCAACTAGCTCCCAAAATGTTGTTCCGGGGGGGCATTGTGATGGAAGCGCCTAAGCAGGATCTGTCGATGGATGGCTTTATCAAACCTGCGCTGAAAAAACGCAAAGACCTGATCAGCGACTGGATTCCATTCAAAGAAAAAGTAGCCGAACGGCTGGAAATCAAGGTCGATAAAAATCTTAAAAACGAAGGCGGACAACAACTGGTAGCGGGTATTCACTTCCGGGCTGGTGGGGCTGGCGTATATCCAACTTTCCTGTCGCCGAAAGAAGATTCCCGCGACGATGATCTGTTTAGTGCTACAGGCATCATGCGTTATGATGAAAAAGACAAAGTGTATCGGATTGCCTCGAAAGGTGGCGATGCGGTGGCCATAGTCGATTCGGTAGCCAAAGCGGATAGTTCGGAAGACGCCGATGTCGAAAATGCCTATACCTTCAACGATGCGCGTGGGCTGATGACCTATAAAGGCAAGATGAACTTCATGAACGCGGCTCCACAAGAGTATCTGCTATCGTCGGGGTCGGCACGGATCAATATCGACAGCAGCCTCTATCGGTTCAATACGTTGATGGTGTTTACGTTGCCCGTACCCGATCTGGTCACTACGAGTATTGCCGATAAGCTTGTCAAAACGAACCTTGAAGAGAAGAACGACGAAGCGGCTGACGACGATCTGAACCGCCTTTCGGACAAACTGGTGCCGCTAATTGGGCAGCAGGCTGTGGATGCCTATCGGGTTAAAGCACAAAACCAGCATGTGCCGCTCAATCAGGCATCACCGAAACTGAACGCCATGCTGGTGCTGGCCAATGCCAATTTACGCTGGTCTCCCAAATACAACGCGTTCTACAGTACGGGTCAGTTGGGAGTTTCGAACATCATGGCCACGGATATCAACGCACAGATGGATGGGTTTGTCGAAATCCGTAAAACGGGCAACGGCGATGAGTTCAGCATCTATCTTGAATCATCGCCGGATGTTTGGGTGTACTACGATTACAAAGGCGGTAATGGACCCGGTGCTATTGGTCAGTTAGCCATTATCACCTCTGAGCAGGAAATTAATGACCGGCTGCTGGCGGGTTCAAAAAACTCAGGAAAAGCAACGCTGGAGGTTGTTCCGGCAACGGTCGATGAAAAAACGCTTTTCGTAGACCGCTATCTCGATCAGTATAAAACAAAAGCCAAGCCTGCTCCGAAACCCAAGTTACAACCGGGCCAGAAAGTGGTGAAGGAAGAGAAAAAGAAAGACGAGAAGAAAAAAGACAAAGAAGCCGAAAAAGAAGGCTTTTAGTGCCTGTTCGTTTTCGACAGGATTTACAGGATGAACAGGATTAATTTTGAAAATGTCCCGTTCCGATAATCTTGTAAATCCTGTCGAAAAAACGTCTGTTTCGTACTTTAAAAGTATGTTTGCTCTTTAGTCATACGTATCGACTTCGTACCGGAAATGAGCAAACGCATTGTGCTGGTAATCATCGTTATGGTCTGGGCTTTGGGCCTACTACATGCCCAGACGACGATTTATATTGCGCCAACAGGAAACGATTCCCAACCGGGTACATTGGCCGCTCCCATGGCCACGCTCGAAAAGGCACTCGAAAAAGTAAAAAAAACACCCCAACAACAGGTACAGATTCTAATACGTCAGGGTGTTTACTATTTGCCCCGAACCCTACGCATCGACCCCCGAACGCTCGGCAATAAACAGTTACTGATCAGCGCTTACCGAAATGAGCGAGTTGAGCTGAATGGTGGTCGGCAGTTGGCTGTACGCTGGCAAAAAAAGGACGATAAAGTTTGGGTAGCGCAGGTGGCGGGTGAGTCGTTTGAGCAATTGTTTATTAACGGCCAAAAGCAAATTCTGGCCCGGTATCCTAATTACGATTCTACGGCTCACGTATTCCATGGGACCGATTCCAGTGCAACTAGTCCTGAGCGGGTAAGTCGGTGGCGCAATCCGGCGGGTGGATACATTCACGCGATTCATCGGTACGAATGGGGTGGTTTTCACTATCGGATCACCGGTAAAAACAGGGACACGCTTACCTACGAAGGGGGCTGGCAGAACAACCGCCCAATGGGCATGCACCCTAAAGAGCGATTTGTTGAGAATATTGCTGAAGAGCTGGATGCTCCCGGCGAATGGTTTTACGATAAAGCCACCCAACAGCTTTCCTTTATACCACCCGTTGGCCTCGATCTGACGAAAGCAACGGTCGAGGTATCCCATCTGAAATCACTGATCGAACTGGTCGGCCTGCCAGCATCGCCCGTGCGTAGGGTGCGTATCCGGGGGCTGCGGTTGGTTAATACCGAGCGCACGTTTATGGAGAAATACGAGCCACTGGTGCGTAGTGACTGGATGATCTATCGGGGAGCGGCCGTCTATCTGGAAAATACCGATAACTGTCACCTGGAGGATTGTGAACTCACCAACCTCGGTGGCAATGCCGTGCTGGTGAGTGGATTTAACCGACAGGCCCTGATCGAAGGTTGCCACATTCATCATGTAGGTGCCACGGCCATTGGTTTTGTAGGCGATACATCAGCCGTTCGGTCGCCCGCATTTCGGTATGAATGGTTTGTGCCTTACACAGCTATGGATTTGCAGCCCGGCCCTAAAACGAATCGTTACCCGGCCCAATGTACAGCCGACAATAACCTCATCCACCATATTGGCGAAACCGAAAAACAGGCAACAGGCGTCGAAATTTCGATGGCTTCCAACATTGTCGTGCGTCATAATACAATTTACCAGTTGCCCAGGGCCGGTATCAACATTGGTGATGGCACCTGGGGAGGGCATGTAATCGAGTACAACGACGTATTTGACACGGTCCTCGAAACGGGTGATCATGGTTCGTTCAACTCCTGGGGACGGGATCGATTCTGGCATCCCAATCGAAAAACGATGGATAGCCTCGTAGCGGCTCATCCTGAATTGGTGCGGCTCGATGCCCAAAAGCCAGTCATTATTCGAAACAATCGGTTCCGTTGCGATCATGGCTGGGACATCGACCTGGACGATGGGAGTAGCAATTACCTCATTTATAACAATCTGTTGCTCAATGGGGGGCTAAAGTTCCGGGAAGGCTTTTACCGTATCGCTGAAAACAATGTGATCATCAATAACTCGTTTCACCCACATGTGTGGTTCAGAAACAGTGGCGATGTTTTTCGGCGGAACATTGTGATGCGGCCCTATTTCCCAATCCAGATCAGCGATTGGGGTAAGGGACTGGACTACAATCTATTTCCCGATCAGGCAGTACTTCAAAAGGCCCGGCAAAATGGTACTGACGCACACAGTCAATTTGGAGAGCCTGAGTTTCTTCAGCCCAGCCAGGGCGATTACCGGGTTCGTACAACGAGTCGGGCCATTGCTTTGGGCTTCAAAAACTTCCCGATGAATCAGTTTGGCGTTCAAAAGCAAGCGTTACGTTCGTTGGCGCGTTCGCCCAGGCTTCCGGATATAGCAACTACTGGTCAGGAGGAAAAAAACGCTGAAACAAGCTGGCTGGGTATAGTAGTGCGCAGTATACGTGGCTTGGGCGATCGGTCGGCTTTTGGGCTTCCCGACGAATCGGGTATTGTTGTACTGGATGTGCCGAAAGCCAGTAAATTGGCTAGTTCGGGCTTGCAAAAAGGCGACGTTATCCGAACCGCTAATGGCATGACTGTGACGACAGTTGCAGAATTAATTTCTGTCCAGCAACAACTTCATTACATGCGTGCCTTACCCGTTGGTGTTATGCGAAATCAGCAGCTTGTGAATCTAAGCCTTCCGCTTCGATGAACAGGTAGATGGTTTTAGAAATGAATAGAAGGTTGTATCCTGTCAATCTTTCCAGTTATTTGCGCTAGTCCCTAAAATTAACCCAGTGAAAGCCCTTTGGCAAGACCTTCGCACCCATTTTCGCATCGACTTCCGGCCTGATCTGTACGCAGCTACTGCCCTTTGGCTGGCAATACTCCTGACCGTCAATTTCTCGCTCGATCTAGAAGACTCATACATCGATTCGTTTCAGAGCAAGCCCATCTGGCCAGTACTCTATTTGGGCTTGTATGCAACGGCTTACTACGGCGGTGTCTGGCTCTGGACGTATTTTCACCGCCGACCTGATATCTGGCGTAATCGTGCGTTCTGGCTTCGTAGCGGAGTGGCGTTGGTTTCCTATTCCATATATGCCGGATTTTATGCCCATAGTCAATGGAGCCAGCAGCTCTTCGGTGGGCAGATATACGTCTTTGCCTATTATTGCCTGCATAACCTACAATCACTGCTGACTATTGTACTGCCGCTGCTGGTGTTCTACAAATTCCTGGACCCCTATCCGAGTAGTTTTTATGGTATGGCTCCTAAGCGAAAAGGATTAGCGTTGTATGCCCTCATGCTGGCGCTGATGATTCCATTGATTACACTGGCCTCCTTTCAGCCGGATTTCCTGGAGTCGTACCCTACTTATCGGGATACCAACGCCAATGAGTTTTTTGGCGTGCCGGAGTGGGTTACGGCCCTTGTTTATGAACTGTGCTATGGCTGGGACTTTATACCGACCGAACTTCTTTTCCGGGGCTTTCTGGTCATTGGCATGAGTCGGGTGTTGGGTCATGGTGCCGTGTTGCCGATGGTAGTCTGGTATTGCGCTATCCACTTTGGACGACCGTTGGGCGAAGCTGTTTCCTCCATATTCGGCGGCTATTTACTGGGTGTGCTGGCTCTTAGCACCCGTAGTATATGGGGCGGATTGCTGATTCATATTGGCATTGCCTGGGGGATGGAGATAGCCGCCTTTTTACAGGGAGGAGGCCATTAAAGAGAGCTGCTGAATAAGCATTGGTTGGCCGAAAATACGTAAGCACTACTCTATACCTGTCAGATGACTAGCTGTGGATAATTTAAAACCAAGGGGTTTTGCTGCGGTGATTCGGCTTTACTTTGTGAACTAATGACTGCTCCCAGACAAGACAACCCTTCAAGATGAGTTCGCTTCCGACAATCGTAATGGTACTTGGTAGTATCATAACCCTATATGCGCTGCTTTGCTTCCTGGCTCATTATCTGGACTTTGGCTGGAAATTCATTACTGGTACCTGGCTCCATGATGACTTTTCCCTGATTAAGCGAGTTCGATCGGGCGTGATTCATCAAGTGTTGATTGGGATCATACTGGCTGTTCTTCTCTACGGAGGTTTTAAGCAACTGCTTGGGTTTATTCCTTCAGATTGGGGTCGAGTGGATGAAGCCGGTAAATTTCACTCCTATAAAAAAATGATTAGTAGTATACTGGCGTTGCTAGTAGCCAGCATTTCCATGTATAGCTTCCATGTCGCCGATCGGTTTTTTGACAAACATGACAAGGCCCAACTGTAGATCTGGCGGTCAATCAGGAAAACCCAATGGTAATGATCTGTCACTTTTTACATCAGTAAGGAATGGTGCACTTCCAGCGTGCGTGTTGGCGAATAGTACACAGCTATTGTTAAACTAGAAGTGATTGACTAGATATAGCGAAGCCACGTTTGCTCTTTATGGCGCATCTTATAGTTTCCATACCATTGACAAAGCGGGTACATCGTGAGCACAATGACAACCCAAATCAAATAAATAGCCCATAACTCAACTCCACTGCCCGTCTTGGGGCGGCCGAAGTTAGAGCCGAATACCAGTTCCGAACGTTTGAATCCTTGCAGGAAGACCATGGCAAACACAAGTGGGTGGATCAAGTACCAGTGCACCAAAAAATAAAACAGCGGGGTTTTTCCGTAAACACTAACCCGGTCCGTCCACCTGTTTTTCAGGCCTTGTACCCATGAAAGAATCAGAAACATGATCCCCAGAAAAAGAAGACAGAATTGCAGCGACGGGGGATATTTGGTTACGTTGATGAAAGAGAGAAATGTATAGAGTGTAGTTTTTTGGGCAGACCAGTGGCTGGGATCGCCATACAGGTTAACGACTCGCAAGGCCATAAACAAGCCGAGGAACAGTAATCCTATTTTCCGGAAAATTTGTCGTTGGCCGTTTTCGGTTGATTCAAAAAAATAACCGGCCCCGTAGCCAATCAGCATAATTCCGAGCCAGGGAATGGGTGGGTAGGCGATTAAAACTAGTTTTCCTGTACCATATGGAAAAGCGATGGGCGAAAAAAGCGACATCAGCCCTCTTAAGAACACGTTCTCAGAGGCCGGAATCAAACTCACCAACTGATGAAGCACAACAATCATCCCCCCGATTAAACCGACCATCCGGGGAGGCAACCGTAACAACGCGCTAAGAATCAGAAATCCAGTTCCGATGGCCGCGATCACCTCAAAAATCAGGATATTGAAGTTTGGGTCGAACCAGATGCCGAAATTGACCAGAGTGAACTCTAAAACGACCAGCCAGATGCCTCTTGAAACCAGGAAACGCCTGGTATTGGCCAGATCATTCTTAGCGCTCATGGACAGAAATGCGGAGGTGCCGGATAGAAATACAAACGTCGGTGCACATAAGTGCGTAATCCATCGGGTGAAAAATAACGCAGGCGTTGTCGTCGTCAGATCCGTAGGGGACTGTGATAATGAAGTGATATGTAGGAGGTCCCGAATATGGTCCAGAGGCATTAGGATCATCACCAGACCGCGCATAACATCAATACTGTTGTTTCGTTTCATGCTGCTTACTATTTCTTTACTAAATCCGTGAGGATGGATCATCGCCAACGTTCAATAGCCTCTACCCATTTTTGCTGTTTCATGGTAAGGCCGATTAGTAGCGCTATCCCGCTGAACGCAAGTGCATCAAAGGCGCTTGCCAGCAGATTGCCTCGGTTTCCGACGGGGTCTGCCAGCGCACCGGGGACATGGACCAGCCAAAACCACAAAAAGATCATCAGGGCGAGTAGCAGGGAGATAACCCGGATTCGTATTCCCAGTATAATACCGATGCCGGAAGCGGTTAAAGCGACTCCCGTCAGATTGACCCAGAACAGGGGATTGGCCATCCAGCCAGGAACGGTACTAACCAGAAACGGTGCATAAATGATGTGGGAGATACCGTAGCTGGTCATGGTGTAGAGGAAAAACAAATTGCCATAGGGCATAATTTTTCCTAAAACTGCTAGCTTACCCGTGAGTGGCGTATCGAATGAGTCAGCAACCACAAAGGCGCCCCCGGCCAGGGCTAGTTCCTTCAGGGGAGTTGTCCACAAGCCCAGGTGATACAGTTTGTTCGGTTCGGAAATGAGCTCGTAGGTTATATGGGTGCCCAGGAATAGCGACAGCCAGGCAGCTCCCAGCAGCAGAGCCGCTTTCTGGCCGGTACCTGGTACAAGCAGTAAAGCACCTGTACTGATCAGATAGAGTCCGAAGCTCCAGGCAAACACATTCAGGAAGGGCAGGTGTTGCTGATAGACCGAAAAAAAGACATCCCGGAAGCTCCCAAAATAAATTTGTTGGCAACCATACACAAAAAGTGCGACTGCGTAGAAGGCCCTACCGATTCGAATCAGTTGTTTCATGCTGGTCTGAGAACATAGCGATGTGCACTCAAAAGTAGCCATCTGCCAGTCCGTCCATGCGTATGATCGGTACACAACGTGGATTCTCGGTGTATACCGTTTACCGATAAAAAAGGTCGTTTACCGAAAACCATCTTCTACCCAGGCTCACTGATCATCAAAAGCCTTACCTTAGTTGGAAAGGGGCAGTTCATGAAATTAACCAGAGATGTTACGTTTAATGCCGTTTTTTGGCTGTTCTATTTCCTGTATCAGTGGCTAGGGCTGGCGTCTCTATATGGCAATTATCATGACTATTTTATCAATGCCTGTATGGCGTTGCCAGTTGCCTTTATCTTTTCCAGGCTGGCCGTTCACTTTCTGATCAGGAAACGCTTGGCGGAAACCAGCCAGATAGTTGATTGGGTGTATGTGGTACTGATTTCCCTTGTGTTACTTGTCATACGGCGCTACATTAATTACTATTTTCTTTATCCGAAGTATTTTCCGCAAGCCCAGCGTATGCCTTTTCTTTCGGCGGGAAAAATGCTGGTTGAGTTCGTTAACTTATATACGGTAACTGGCTTATATGCTTTGTATTATTTTATCCAATCCTGGTATGAGGAACGCTTTCGGGTGCACCAATTGGTGCAGCAGACGACAAAGGCCGAATTAAATCTGCTGAAAGCACAGGTACAGCCCCATTTTGTGTTCAATACGTTAAACAACATATACTCGACGGCCTTGACGAGTAGCCCTGAAACGGCCACGCTAATAGCGCATCTGTCGGGTTTCCTGGAGTACAATTTATATGAATCCAATCAGGCAACGGTGCCTTTGGCTACAGAGATTTCCTATATTGAACATTACATCGAACTGCAAAAAAATCGGTATGGCCCTAAACTGGATGTATCGATTAATGTATATACCCCAATCCATGATCTGCAGATTGCTCCGTTGCTCTTGTTACCCCTGGTGGAGAATTGCTTTAAGCATGGTGTGACTAAATCGGTAGGATTAAGCTGGATTCGTATCGATATTGCCAGACAGCCCGGTCAATTTTCCGTTAAGATCGCCAACAGTAAGGACGAACAAGGTGCTATGCCTGTATCCGACATGGGAGGGATTGGCTTATCGAATGTAAAGAAAAGGTTGTCATTACTTTATCCAGATGCTCATGAGCTAACGAGTATTGATGAGCCGCATGCCTATCTGATTTGCCTGACAATTAATACGTTGAACTATGGCTAATTGCTTAGTAGTAGATGATGAAGCACCGGCCCGGGCGCTACTCATGGGGCACCTTTCAACGCTGCCCGGTTTTACGGTCTTAGCCTGCCTGGATAATGCGGTCGATGCGTTCACATTTTTGCAGACAAACCCAGTTGATTTAGCATTCCTTGATATTCAGATGCCCAGATTATCTGGTCTTGATTTGATACGATCCTTAAAAACTCGCCCCAGAATCATTCTCACAACAGCCTATAGGGAGCACGCGGTCACGGCTTTCGAACTGGATGTTTTGGATTACTTAGTTAAACCGATCACCCAGGAACGATTCATGCGGGCCGTGTCAAAGTATCTGCATTCGCAAAACAATTCTGAGCTTCCTTCTCCGATTGCCAGTCGGTATGATGAGATGTATATGTTTTTTAAGGTCGGACGAGATCAAGTAAAAATTTTTCTGAGAGACATTGTTTTTATTGAAGGGCTGGGTGATTACATAAAGGTACACACGAACGAAAAGACCTACGTAGCGTCCGAAAAATTAGGCTATATGGAGCATAAGCTTCCTGCGGATAAGTTTATTCGGGTTCATAAATCGTTCATTATCGCCTGGGACAAACTGCTTCGTTACAATCCTGATCAGGTTACCGTGGTGACCACTACACTTCCACTGGGTCGATTATATAAAGGAGCTTTTTTCCGAAAGCTCCAGACTGGCAACGTGTGCTTATCAGAAGTGAAGGTTGGCTAGTTGAGCTTGTTCGCTGAAGAAAGATATACCATTTCCTGGTAGAATGGGGTAGGCTACGTTCAGAGTACCAGCAAATCGAATTAGTGAATGAACAGAGTAATGACAACCCATAAAACTCAAAGGGTTAATTATGGTTAAAGAGCTGTAGCTTACCTTTACCCCTCTATGAGTAGCAATCCTGAAATACTCGATAATGAATCCATTTTCCGTGCTCTGGTAATGGAATCCCCTATTCCAATTGCCTTACTGGTTGGCCGGGAGATGATCATTACTGTAGCCAATAAACCACAACTTGCTGTATGGGGAAAAGGGGATACTGTTTTCGGAATGCCCTTAGCCAAGGCCATCCCCGAGATGGAAGGGCAGCCCTTTCTGGCAATCCTGGATGAGGTATTTACCACAGGAGTAACGTTCGCTACTGACAATACCCCCGCCCACATGATGGTCGACGGGGAGATGAAGACCGTATATTTTGATTTTTCGTTCAAACCACTCAAAAACAAGAAGGGCGCTGTTTACGGGATCATAGCAACGGGGGTTGAAATTACGGAACAGGTAGCTACCCATCAGGCACTGCTATTGCGAGAAGAGCAATTACGGCAGCAATCAATGGAGTTGGATCGCCAAGTGGCTGAGCGTACCCAGCAGTTGGAAGATTCGATTCAGGACTTGAAGCGATCAAACCAAAACCTTCAACAGTTTGCGTATATCGCTTCTCATGATTTGCAGGAGCCTCTTCGTAAGGTTCAGCAATTCGGCGACCTTCTTCTGAATCAATACGGCACGGAGTTAAAAGAAGGAATAACTTACCTGGAGCGGATGCAAAATGCAGCCCATCGGATGTCGAGTCTGATTCGAGACTTATTGAGCTATTCACGGATTTCCACCCAGCGGGGCACCACCCAACTGGTATCACTCTCCACCATCGTGGAGGCCGTAGTCCAAAATCTAGAACTACGCATCCAGGAAACGGCAGCCATTATTCAAGTTGGGGACTTGCCCCAGGTAGCTGGTGATGCTTCACAATTAGAGCAGTTATTCCAGAACTTAGTGAGTAATGCACTCAAGTTTCACAGGCCCGGAATCGCTCCTCAGATCCAGATCGTGTCGAGTCAAGTAATGGTCAGTGATTTACCGACCGCTTTTAAGCCACATCGATTGACCAACGGTTATTATCGAATTGATATAGTGGACAACGGTATTGGCTTTGAGGAAAAATACCTGGACCGCATTTTTATGGTATTCCAGCGCTTACATGGCCGAAGTGAGTATGCCGGAACAGGCATCGGGTTAGCCATTTGCGAGAAGGTGGTTCTTAATCATGGCGGTTGGATAAACGCCCAAAGTATCCCTGGTCAGGGAGCGACCTTTAGTGTGTACCTACCTTTATAAACGAACTCTACCGATTACCCTCTCTACAAAAATACTCATGAAACGGATTGTTAGTTTATCACCTTTGCGTTCGTTTGGTCAGCCTACCCCGACTCCGATCGGCTACTGCATTGGCCGGATGGCTTCATACCCACCCTGAGTTCAGGTATGGGCATCCATCCGGCCCTGAACTCAGAGTGGCTCGTCGGGTTGGTCGTGTTCAAATCCTTGCTGTTACCAGTGGTTTAAGCTGGTGGTTCGGGCGGTTTGCTGGAGATAGATTGATAAATCCGGGTAAAGGTATTGCTGTGTAATATAGCGTTACAGCAGGGGCAATATCAGTGTAGCTCCACGTTGGATTCCAAACCAAGGTCGTTTATTACTTCTGGTTGCCTAACCGGCCGTTTCCGAAACCAGTTCGCCAGCGCTGACCCTGTTACATTTTGCAATGGGCCAAAGATAGCCGAAGCTAGCCCAACCGTAGCTACTTTGCCCATTTGCAGGGCCAGACCGGTAGCGATGCCCCCGTTTTGCATACCCACCTCAAAGGCAATAGTCCGGCGATCTTTTTCGGGTAAACCCAGCAGCAACGCGGTACAATAACCCACACTCAGGCCGATCAGGTTATGCAGCAGGCAGGTGACGATGAGCAGCCCACCCACCTGCAACAGATTGTCGCGCCCGGAAGCGGTAATGATCACGGTGTTGATGACAATGCCCAGCATGGCCGCAAACGACAGACAGTTCTCGATCATTGACCGGCTAATCTGCGGCCGATTTTTGAGCAGTATGGCCAGGGCCATCGGTAAGCCATAAAACCAGAAAAACGAGGTAAGTAATGCCGTAAAAAACTGCGTGACCAGCTGTTTGACAATGAGTTGCAGTAGCACATTGGTCAATGCGATGATCCCCGCAAACGCCAGAAGCTGAACGGTTTTGGCCTGTCGGGTTTCCTGGCCGTAATAAAACAGGTTAAAAATAAACCCGGCCACAATGGGGATAATGATCATGTTCGTGATGTCGATCATCATGTGTGCAATGTCGATCTCGACGTACTGACCGCCAAGCCATTTCATCAGAAAAGGAGTCACAAACGGCGATAGGATGGTCGAACACGCTCCAATGGTAACGGCTAGCGCCAGATTGGCCCCCGACAGATACGACATCACATTGGAAGCCATTGCACTCGATACGCAGCCAATCAGAATAACGCCCCCGGCAATTTCGGGCGGGAAATCGAACAGGTGCGATAGCGAAAAACCAACCAGTGGCATGATGATAAAATGACACCCAATACCGATCAGCACTCCTTTCGGCATTTTAATGACGCCTTTGAAATCATCGAAACTCATATGCGCTCCCATGCCAAACATGGTCAACTGAACGAACGGAACAATCAGCCGCTTAAGTTGAAAACCGCCAACGGTACCAAAATAGCCGGGGTAAAACATCGCCACCGTTACCGCAGCCAGAATCCATATTGTATACGAAAAGCCTTTCAGGGCCGCAAAGCCCCGAAAAGAGATGGCCAGTAAAACCAATGCCAGCACCAGCCAGGGACCCGCATCGGTCAGCGCATTTAACGTATACAGCACACCGGTTCCCAACAGAAGCAGTATAGCGAGGGCCAGTAGAATCGAATGAACGCGAGGTCGCATACTGAATAGAATTTCAGGTGGTTATTGACTGATAAGCGCAGGACTGGCTGCCGGATACTCATGGCAGAGGTAACAGAGCCGAGCTTCGTCTTCGTCGATTTCGGGGAATCGAACGCCATAGTCTACCAGAAAAACATTGTCGTTCAGGTCGTCGCAAACGCTCGAAATCTCGGCACTGAGCGTATAGCCCACTCCGTCGATTCGCCAGCCCGTGCCTTCTTCGCCCCAGAACTGATGGATGGTGCGTGGATGAATGGTCAGGCTCTCACCAGGATGCAACCGAACAATATCACCCGGTCCAAGTCGGCGGGAACAACCGTCTACCTGCGTCAGGAAGTTTTCGCGGGAAGGGTTGCCTTCGGCATCGGCTTTGGTCAGTTGAACCAGTACATTACCTCCAGCCCGGCAGATGATGTCTTCCCGCTTCGATAAGTGGAAATGAGCGGGAGCACGCTGATTTTCAGGGTCGATGAGCCATTTTTCAGCGTATTGCTTGGGGTATCCTGGCTGATTCATTCGGCCGTTTCGTACCGTAAATAGCGTACGACCGATGTTGTAGAAGTCTTTACTGCCAAAATCGGTTACGTCCCACCCCAGCATACAATCCCGAATTTCGTTGTACTCAGGCCCGGCCTGCTGCCATTGTTCAATCGACCAATGAGCAAATGGAGGAAGGTGCATTCCGAAATGAGCAATAACGGTTTTGGCCGTGCTGATGCTGGCATTGACCATGGAGCGTTTCAACTGCATAAAGTTGTGTGTTTGGAATTGATTTTTTAGAAAAAGCGATACCATTCCCCTCTGATTGGTAAAGGGGCACTTCTGAATGATAAAAAATGAAGGAATGGATTAGAGAACTAAGAAAACCGGCATACCAATGGCTGAGGCTTTGCTAATTACCAACCTATTTCTAGACTTTTGTTTGGCGTTTTTTGTCCTTCCGACGAAGGAGGAGTCTTATTTTTCCTTACCAATTGACGAGAGCAAGTGGAGATTCCTCCTTCGTCGGAAGGACAAGACTCCTTTGGGGCTTGTAGTCAACATTCAAACAGGACCAGATACAATCTAACATTCCGGTGCATTATCTGTACGCGTTGTAATTGCCAATCGCTTCCGAGACAGTCAACGCCCGGTTATATACCGAAACCTGGGTGAGTTGGCCATCCATACCAGCCCCAAGCGTTAGCTGGCGGGCACCCACTACCGATTTCAGGTACGGATTAAAGCGGCCCCAGCCAAACTGCCGGGTATTACCCCCATCGTTCAGGACACCATCGACCACAAAGGCAATAATTTTGGGGCCACCATCGACAATGATGCTGATATACTGCGGTTTATTGACCATCAGCATTCCCGCGTCGCAGCTCCAGGACGACTGAGTGCGCCCATCATTCATAACCAGTTCAAGGGTCTTTTGAGCGGTTGTCTGTACGTACCAGCCTTTTCCGGTACTGTCGCGGGTATCGGCTAACACCTGGTTTGCCGTCAGTTTTTTCAGAGTAAACGCCAGATCAATCGTGAAGCCGCTGGCAGTGCTCATGCCAGGTTGTTCGAGCTTTTTCGTATCCCGTTTGTAGAACTCGGGCAGAACCGGAGCCTCGACCGACTGGGGAAAAGCCCCTTTCTGATACGTCCAGTTTAGGGCCAGGCCATTGGTCGTTTTCTGCCGATTATCGAATTGATTCCACAACCCCATCAGCAATCGTTCGTCAATTTTATGGACGCGGGCAATGTCTTTCTGGGTTTCGGTGATGTAATAAGTCCCTTTATCTTCAACCAGATCAGGGTAACTCATCCGAATGAGTGGGTCATCGTCATACAGCAGTATTTCGGGCTGCGTCCACCGAATGATTTTCCCCTTGGGCGAGTCAGCTTCAATGCCTCCTAAGATCCAGGCCGGATTCCGGTCTTCGTAGGCCATGTTTCGGCGGTTGGGATGATCACGTATGAAATTGCCACCGTGGTTGTGGAACCAGTACAGAAACTTCCCATTCTCGCACTTCCAGGCAAAATTGGCGGCTCGTGGATGCTTGACCAGCCGACCATTGGCATAGCGCAGGTACTGGGGTACATCCCAGGTATGACCGCCATCGCGGCTGTAGGTATAAACCGGATGCCCGTCGATGGTACGGTACACGCAGAAGAAAGTGCCATCGCTTAGTACCGAAAAACTCTGCTCTTCGGCAATGGGGCCACCCACTTTCGGTGGTGTTCGCAGGCCGATATCGCCGTCAGGCAGGGTACTCCAGGTTGCTTTCGCCGGATCAGCGATGGTCAATAAGTCTGGGCTACGCAGCAGTGCCCCTTCGCTTGACGTAAAAAAGCCAACACCAAAGCCCCCCACTTTATGCACGGGTACGAAGGCAGCATTCTTATCCGTAAATGCCCGGCCAACGTTCCAGAAGTACTGAATTTTGCCGCCGTAGGGATTTTTTCGGTCAATGTCAAAATTGCGAATAGGAATCGTAATCCGATTGGCCGACCAGGTTTTGCCGTTATCGTCGGAGTATTTGAACACGAAATAGCCCTGGCTATCGACCCGTTTCACCAGTCCATCGGTATAGGGTGGATTATCGCCTTTGACGGCCCGGATATTATCGGTATTGTGGTTATAAAACACAAACACCCGCCCCGACGGCGCTTTCAACAGCACGGCATACGAGGCTTCGGGGCCATCGCCGGGTTCGACATCGCGTTTGTCGATCCAGGTTTTGCCCTGATCCAGGCTTCGCTGTGTGATAATATGCTGACCTGTAGCCCCTTCATGACCTGTTCCGGTAGTAAGCACGCACAACCACGCGCCATCGGCCGTTTTGACGATATAGGGCTGATCACTGTACGTCTCATCGGGAATAATGGTGCCCGTGGTGATGTTGCGGGTATCCTGGGCATACAGTGTCCCTGCAAACCAGGTGACGACGACAGCGAGAAAGCAGACTGTATTCCTTGATTTTATACGCATGAAATTCGCTGGTTTTCGGATAAGGTTGGGTATATTGATTTATGGATACGCCCTCAATTAATAGCCCGGATTTTGCGGCAACAGGTTTGGGTTCAACTGAATCTCTGTGTAATAGACTGGCAATAACGCTTTTTTATCGACGCCCAGCACGGCCTTTACCCGACCTGTTCTAAGCAGATCGTACCAGCGGTGGCCTTCAAAACAAAGCTCTACAAACCGCTCCTGCTCGATAGCCAGCAACAGGGCGTCTTTAGTCGTTGCTGTCGTATTGGTCAGCCCGGCCCGGTTGCGAATCCGGTTGACAAGGGCAGCCGCTTCGGTGGTTTTGCCCAGTTGTGCCAGCGCTTCGGCCTGCATCAGGATCACATCGGCCAGCCGCAGAAAAATAAAGTTCGTATCGCTGTAGCGGGTCGTGCCTACCACCGTTCCCATGTATTTGGCCACGGTGGGCAGGTTTGGGAATTGATCGGTAGCTGGGCTACTGTAGTAAATACTGGCCGATTTCCGAACATCACCAGCTTCAAACGCATCAACCAGTTTCTGGGAAGGAATAACCGTCTGGTTACCGCCCGTTGTGATCTTACTGCTACGGGGCAGGAAAAAGCTGGTCAGCGCATTGGTTTCCTGATTCGTGTAATTGTACTGAAGCTCGAAAATGGATTCCGACGTATTTTTCGTATTGAAAATCGTTGCATAATTAGCTCCTGAAACCAACGAATATGTGCCATTAGCCAAAACCTTAGCCGCATAATCGGCAGCCTGCTGCCATTCGTTGGTCTGATTATACGAACTCCGCCACAGATACACCTTACAAAGCAATGCCTGCGCAGCGCCCTGCGTGGCCCGGCCCCGCGTTTCGATGGCTGTCGAATAGGTAACGGACAATAGCGTTTCAGCCTGTTTCAGATCGGCAATGATCTGTTCCTGGACTTTATCCGCCGGAGTTCGGGCCGGTTGCAGGTCTTTGTCCAGCGATAAGGTTGGCGCCAGCACGAGGGGTGCAGCGCCCCATAACCGCACCAGGTAAAAGTAATTGAACGCCCGCAGAAAATAGGCTTCGCCCATAATCCGGTTTTTCACGCTGTTGATGGTTGAGCTCTTGATATTCGGCACCTGAGCCAGTACATTATTTACCCGATTGATTCCGTTGTAAAATCGGCTCCAGGGCGCATACGGGCTACTGGTACTAATATTATCATTCTGAAAATCGAGCGTATTCCCGTCAGTTATACCAATTTCGGCCACGGGCACCCGAAGGTTATCGGCGCGGGCATCGCCCCAGGTAATGTAACGAACCTCATCGCCCTGTAAGGCATCGTAACCCGTAATGATAGCGGCTTCGGCATCGGCCGCATTCTGGAAAAACGAACTCTGGGTCAGTGCACTGACGGGCACCTGATTGAGCACATCGGAACAGCCCGTTGCCAGCATGGTCAGCGCAAGTGTCAGGGTACTATAAGTAATTTTTTTCATGAGTACGGTCAGGTTTAGAATCCCAGATTAAGGCCAAACGTAATAGTGCGTACCTGCGGATAGGTTCCCAGGTCGATGCCCTGAAGCAAGGGCAGGCTACTGCGGAAATTCACTTCGGGGTCCATGCCTGAGTACTTGGTGAAGGTGAACAGATTCTGCCCCGAAACATACAGCCGCAGGTTATCAATCTTCACCCGCTTGAGCAGTGCCGACGGGAAAGTATACCCCAGCGTAGCCGTTTTCACCCGTAGGTAGGAGCCATCTTCGAGCCAGCGGCTCGACGGAAATCCGTTCCGGCCAATTGTGCTGGGGGTTCCGCGTGGCACATCGGTAACATCGCCTTCTTTGCGCCAGCTCCGTAGTACCTCGGTCGTAGCCGCATTGTAAACAAAACTACGGTTAGATGCCTCGCGGGTTTCATTGAAAATGTCGTTACCATACGACCATTGCATAAACACCGACAGATCGAAACCTTTGTAGGTGAATGTATTCGTGATACCACCGATGTGTTTAGGGTTCGCATTGCCGATGATGGTCCGGTCGGCATCGTTGATAATCCCATCCCCATTTGTATCTATATAAATCATATCACCCGCCACATACAAAGGCCCAGAGGCACTACCGTCGCGCATGTTGGCGGCTTTGGCTTCTTCGGACGTGGCATAGACGCGCCCGGTATACCGTTGCCCGAAGAAAACACCAATTGGTTCGCCTACCCGGCCCAGTCCCTGTGGAGCTGATCCGTAAAAGGTAGCATCGGCACTGGTCTGAATAATGTCGGCGTTGTTGTTCGACAGGCTCAGAATTTTGTTTCGGTTGAAAGCGATGTTGAACGAGGTTGTCCAGCTAAACCCGTTAGCTCCGCCGATGATGTTCTGACTGGTGATGCTGAATTCCAGTCCTTTATTCTGCGTGTTGCCCACATTCTGCAAAGCCGAACCAAAGCCCGTCGTTGTCGGGAGGTTTACGGAGAGCAGCAGCGCATTCGTCCGTTTTAGATAGGCATCAGCCGTCAGGTTGATCCGGTTGTTGAGCAGCGACACATCCAACCCAATATCCGATTGGGTGGTAGACTCCCAACTTAACGATGGATTCGGAATGGCCGACAACGCAATACCCGCTTTGCCGATGTAGTTACTGCCGGTACTGTATAACCCTTGCGACCCAAAATCGCTAATCGACTGGTTACCAACTACACCGATGCTGGCCCGGAGTTTGAGGTCAGTAATGATCGGTATGTTTCGCATAAAGGATTCCTGCGAAATACGCCAGCCTGCCGAAACTGACGGGAATAGGCCATAGCGTTTATCAGCCCCAAACCGCGACGAGCCATCGCGACGGAGGGTAGCGGCCAGCAGGTATTTATCGTTGTAGCTATAATTCAATCGGGCAAAATACGACACCAGCCCCCAGGACGTTTTGCTGCTCGACGCGGCCGTTGGGCTGGCAGCCGCATTCAACGTCGTGATGTTATCGGTTGCGCCCTGACTGGCCGCAGCCGACAGGTTGAAACTTTTGGATTCCTGCACGCTATAGCCCAGTAAACCTGAAAAACTGTGTTGCCCAATAGAGTGGCTATAATTCAGCGTATTTTCATTTACCCAGGTAAATACGTCACCATACGACGCCGTACCTGGTCTGGCTGATCCACCCTGAATCGTGCTGGGCGTGAAACGTTCGTCTCGTGTACCCGAATAGTCAATGTTCAGCGTCGAGCGTAACGTAAGCCCTTTCCAGAGGTCGTAGTCGCCGTAAATATTACCCACCAGTCGATTGTTGACCGTAAACCAGGACGTGAGCATGGCCAGTCCAACCGGATTGGGCCGCTGAATCTGATCCAGAAAAGTATAGGAACCATCGGGATTATAGACAGGTGAGAATGGCAGGTTACGCATCGCATTAGGAATGATGGCGTTCAGGTCGTCGCCTTCGGGAACCCGGTCGCGTTTGCCCGTCGACAGCAGAATATTTGCCCCCGTCTTGAAACGATCCGACGCTCGATGGTCGATGCTGAACCGCCCCCGGTATGTATCATAACCTGAGCTGATCACGACGCCTTTCTGGTTGAAATAGCCCAGGCTGGCCGCATAGGTTGTTTTGTCGTTACCACCCCGCAGCGAAATTTCATAGTTCGAAACGGCTCCCTGCTGGTAAATCTCGTCTTGCCAGTTGGTGTTGTAGACCGCCACACCATTGCGAAAAAGCGTATCCAGGCCCAATCGAACTTCCTGTGTACCGGCATTGGCATTCGCATTCAGAATATAATCCCGCTCCTGATAAGCATCGAGCATCGGAATTTTTCGCCGAACATCCATAACGCCCGTATAGGCGCTCAGGTTGATCGCTGTTTTGCCCGATTTGCCCCGTTTGGTCGTTACGATAATAATGCCGTTGGCTCCGCGTGCTCCGTAAATAGCTGTTGCCGAGGCATCTTTCAGGACTTCCATCGACTGAATATCATTCGGATTGACCACACTGATGTCGCCCGTAATCGGTACGCCATCGACAATATACAGTGGATCGTTACCCGCATTGAGCGATGTTACCCCTCGGATGCGAACGTTCGGTGCCGACCCTGGTGCACCACTGTTGTTGGTGATCTGTACGCCGGCAATTCGTCCCTGCAACGCTTCGAGTGGTCCCCGAACGGGCAGATTTTCCAGCTCTTTTCCTTTCACCGAGCCCACCGAGCCAGTAAGGTCTTTCCGTTGCTGAGTTCCGTAACCGACAACTACCACTTCGTTTAAGGCTTTCATATCGGCCTTCAGTACTACGTTGATGACGGTTTTGTTACCCACCGATTGTTCCTGTTTTTCATAGCCTACGGAACTAAACACCAGCGTAACGTTTCCATCTGGAACACTAAGATTATATTGCCCTGACTCATTCGTTGTTGTGCCAATGGTTGTGCCTTTCACGGCAATCGTGACGCCGGGTAAAGTCTCGCCGGTTTCGGAGGTTACCGTACCTTTAATAGACATAGCTTTTAGAGCCATCCCTCCGGTTCCATGCGCCATCAGCTTTGGGTTAATAACCAGTAAGGCTAAGAATAGGAATACCCATCCTACTTGTTTTAGCGATTCGTTCATAAGCGTACGAGGATTGGAATAGTTATATTATACAGGTTATTCATGTTCGTTTGAAATCCCGCTCAAACAGCCTTTTTATTAGCTGAACGGTCATCGAATTTATAGGAATAAGTGGCGGTATCGCAAGTAGAATTGACTGTTTTAAAGGTTTTGTTGTGAAAAAACGTTACCGGAAACGTTGCCGGAAACAGTACTAGAGTAGCTGGCTTTTCAGGAATGAAGGCAATGTGATAGTAGAATTTTCTTCCCTTATAAAGGATTACACCTTTGTCAGCCTTGATTGAAGGAGGAGGCTATCATGAAAAAAAGACAATAACAAAGCGACTAAATACTTTAACTGGATCATGTAAGCTATGAGAGGTAAACAACCAACTATCTGGGACATTGCCATTAAGTTGAATGTTTCCATATCAACGGTGTCGAGAGCATTAAGGAATGCGCCGGACATCAATCCCGAAACGAAGAAAGCCATACTTGACCTGGCCCACCAGTTAGATTATCAGCCCAATACTGTTGCTGCCAGTTTGCGAAAAAATAAAACTGATATTATTGGGGTAATGGTCCCTGAGTTTGTTCATGCCTACTTCCCAAATGTTATTCTGGGTATTCAGGAAGTGGCTAATGCCGCTGGCTATAAGGTGATGGTTATGCAGTCCAGCGAATCGCTGGATATTGAAAAGCATAATTTACAGGCTATGGTATCGAGTCGGGTCGATGGCCTGATTCTGGCGATTACGCGGGAAACGAACGATTACGATCATATCGTTGCCGCTCAACGGAAAGGCTTACCAATTGTATTTTTCAATCGGATCGTGGATGAACTCCAAGGCTCTAAGGTGATGGTTGACGATTATACCGGTGCTTTTACGGCTGTTCAGCATCTGATCCAGACGGGTTGTCGGCGGATTGCTCATTTGGCAGGCCCCGAAAACATGACCATTGGCCGAAATCGACTGAATGGCTATCTAGATGCCTTAAAAGCGCATCAATTCCCCCTTGATGAAACTCTGGTGATGCATTGCGATTTTGTAGAAGGGCGTGCCCGGAAATATACGCAATTATTACTTGATAGGCCCGACCGACCCGATGCTCTGTTTGCCGTCAATGATCCTACTGCTATTGAAGCACTTATTTGTATTCAGGAAAATGGGCTTTCGATTCCGAATGATATTGCTCTGATTGGTTTTTCAAACGCCCCACACAGTACGTTTGTTACTCCTCCACTTACATCGGTGGTGCAGCCGATTCACGAAATTGGTCAGTTGGCCGCTCAACTATTAATCCGGCAGATTACCACACCCCAACAATTTACACCTGAGATTCGTATTTTGGATACAACGCTGGTAATTCGCCAGTCAACTCGTCCTTTAGTAGGGTAATGGAATTACAGGGAATCACATACTAAAGTCTTTTCGGCATCAGCATCTATTTAGCTGACATCATGTTAAAGGTTGATTGTTATTGGCCATCGATACGATCAACAGAGCTACTATAACCGGATCCCCCGTGTTTGTGTGCTGGTCTGTCAACTACGGGTGTACACGGACTGCAATTCAGGGTCTTGTGAAAGCCTTTTGGGGCCAATTTACTCGCTCTAACACATAAACTTAGTTGAATCATTAGACCCGATTATGGCTCTCGCATTAGCGCCAGTAAGACGACCAAATCTAGTTAAGCAGGAATATTTTCTACCAATACCTGATTGCCTGATTTGTCGAAATAGATGCAGGTCATAGCTTCAAGATTGACAACCCATTTTTCGATACCTGTGGCAGCACTTGCCTTACAAAATGCATAGTAGTCCGTCTGGCCTTGCTGATGAATACTCAGGGCGTGGGAAAATGCGTCTTTATTGATGGTATCGGAGATGAGTAGTTGGGCATACACAGGCTCCGATGAAGTCTGGTAGTTGTCGTTGCCGAAATAATCGGTATGGCTGTCAACGACCCACGTTTCAAAAGCCCTGACACCTAGTTGTTTGATTTCCTGAATGTAATTAGGGAAGTCGGCTCCTGATTGAACCTTAGCATGAGCTGCTTTGATTTGTGTTACTGTAAACATGATTTGTTGTTGGTAAACGATTGGCTGAATGATTAGTCTGGCGCAAAGGTCCAACAAACAGAGGGTGGGGGATTGTAAAAAATCGTTTATCTACTCAGCCCATTTAATGTGTTCCGGAGTTTCTCCCGTGTATCGCTTAAAGGTTTTGATAAAGTGTGATTGATCGAAAAAATTATGCTCATAGCAAATTTCGGTCAGCGATTTTGAGCTGGTTGTCAGGTCGTTGAATACAGTGTTGAAGCGAACGATAGAGGCAAATTTTTTAGGGGTTGTGCCCACCAGTTTCCTGAATCGTTTTTCCAAAGGACTTTGGCTGGTCGCTAGTTTTCGATTAAGCTCCGAAATCCTGATCGTACCCTTCGATTCATAAATAAGCCTCACTGCTTCAATAACCAGCTTATCGCGTTGAATCACCTTGAGTTGAGAAAGCAGGAATCGTTCAACAACCCGTATGCGTTCGCTGTCCGTTTGAGCCAGTGCCAACTTCTCTTCCGTTTCATTAATCGTCTGTTTGCTGAAAAGGGTATCGAGCGAAATACTTTGGTTGAATAGTTCATTAGCTGGGCAGGATGTAAAAAAAGCCAGACCAACTTCTGTGAAAAAGACGAGAATCGTTCCTATATCGGCCGAGTTTTTGAACACCTTAACATGGTCGGAAAGACCCGTTATGCCTGCCGTCGATAGCTGGTTTGTCTGGCCCTTTGTGATGCTGGCTAATTGCCCCTGATACTGAAAGCCAATGACCAGGCTGGTCGATGGAAAGATTTTATAGGTAGTCTCTTCCGTGCTTTCTGAAATGACAAAGTGCTTTATGTAAGGCTTTAGTGAATCAACCGGTGGTATCTTGTCAAACCTCATTCTGGCGATGAGAATTAGCCTATGATTTTTCCCGTAAAGATACCAATAGTTTGTTGCCTTATCTATTTGCTTTTATAATTATCATGCTGGTAATGCGCTGATAAGCAGGGTTTTGTTTGGTTTTTCCTGCTTGCGTGTTTCAGGCAGAAAAAACGGTGACATGAATTGCCTGAACTCGTACGTTATATACAATAGAAGTTGCTGGTTTATCTGGTTCGAATGCGATCTTTGTACTGTTTTTGTAACGTATCTAATTTCTAATAGCATTATTTATGAGTTCCTTTCATCAACAGCCGCCCATTCCATCGGGTAAAAAATTCGATGCAATCGTCGTAGGGTCAGGTATTAGCGGAGGGTGGTCGGCCAAGGAACTTGCTGAGAAAGGCCTGACTGTGTTGCTTCTCGAACGGGGCCGCATGATCGAGCACGTAACGGATTACCATACAGCAACCAAAGCCCCCTGGGAATTTCCGCATCATAACCTGTCAGTGCCTCTGGAAACGCTTAAACAATACCCTGTTCAGAACCGGACGGGATTTACGATAACTGAAGCTACTCACCAGCATTTCGTCAATGATCTGGACAATCCGTATGTCGAAGAAAAACCGTTCGACTGGATTCGCGGGTATCATGTGGGTGGGCGTTCGCTCATGTGGGGTCGTTATTCCTTCCGATTCTCGGACCTCGATTTTGAAGCCAACGCCAAAGAAGGTATCGGCACCGACTGGCCAATCCGCTATAAAGACATCGCTCCCTGGTATGATTATGTCGAGAAGTTTGCCGGTATTGCCGGGAACCGCGATGGCCTGCCGCATTTGCCCGACGGACAGTTTCAGCCCGCCATGCCTGATAACTGCGTTGAGCAGCATTTCCGAAAATCGGTCAATAGCCAGTTTGCAGATCGGAAAGTAATTTCGGCACGGGCGGCTCATCTGACGGCTCCTACGCCGGAGCAAACAGCTTTGGGCCGGGCAAAATGTCAATACCGAAACCTGTGTATGCGGGGCTGTCCGTATGGCGCGTATTTTAGCACCCAGTCGGCAACCTTACCCGCTGCCCGACGCACCAAACGACTCACCGTTCGGCCACATTCGATTGTTAACTCCATTATCTACGACGAAAAAACCGGACGGGCTACGGGCGTTCGGGTGATCGATGAGCAAACGCACCAGTGGCATGAGTTCAGGGCAAGTATTATTTTTCTGAATGCTTCGGCATTAGGCTCAACCTACATCCTGATGAACTCGAAGTCGAAGCGGTTTCCGAACGGGATGGACGATAGTGGTCAGTTGGGCCGTAATCTGATGGATCATCATTTTCACGTAGGAGCCCACGCCGATTACGACCACGATCTGGATAAATACTACTACGGACGGCATCCGGCCGGGCTCTATATTCCGCGCTTTCGCAACTTACCTGGTCAGGCAGGCCAGTCCTTCAAACGTGGGTATGGCTTTGAGGTGTATACCGGCCGCGAAAATTGGGATCATGCGTTTCAGCTTGACGGTTTCGGGGCTGATTTTAAGGAGCAAGCCACGCAGTTTGGCCAGTGGAAAATCACGCTGGATGCTTTTGGCGAGTGTATGCCCTACGAAGACAACCGGGTTTCTCTGACCGACGAAGTCAAAGACAAGTGGGGCCAGCCAGTTCTGAAAATGGATGTCCATTACCGCGAAAACGAAACCCTTATGCGGAAAGATGCACACGACCAGGCTGTACTGATGCTCGAAAAAGCAGGTTTCTCCAACATTAGTGGTTTCGATAGCCAGGCGCATCCGGGGCTGAGCATTCACGAAATGGGCACAGCCCGCATGGGGAAAACGCCTAAAAACTCGGTCTTCAACAAGTTCAACCAGCATCATGCTGTCAAGAATGTATTCTGTACCGATGGGGCCTGTATGACATCGTCGCCCTGTCAGAATCCGTCGCTGACCTACATGGCTCTTTCGGCACGGGCGGCCGATTATGCCGTGAAAGCGTTGAAGCGGGGTGACATTCCGCGCTAAATCGGGTTTTTTGGCGTCTTCGGGCAGGCGAAGGAGTAAGAGTTTGCAAAAGCCTTCTTTGGGTTTTGCTACCCTATTCAATCCGTTCGCTGTCAAGAAGAACCATGCGTATCCAAAATTTATTGATCTGTTATCTGGCAGGGCTGGTGGGTGTGATGGCACAACCCAATCCTGCCCGACCTGATTTGTGCCAGGGAGCTTATTTTACGGAGGAGGAAGGAGCCAAAGCGTTACAGACCTTCGCCAGTACCTATCATGATCGAGCCAGTTGGGAAGCCCGTGCAGCGTTGATCCGAAAAGGCATTCGGGAAGGGATGAAACTACCTGATAAGCCGAAGTTTGCCCCGCTTCAACCCATACGGCATAGTCTCCGGCAAATGAATGGTTACACCGTCGAAAACGTCGCATTTGAAAGCTTGCCTGGACTTTTCGTAACGGGGAATCTATACCGGCCATTGAACGTCAAAGGAAGAGTGCCGGGTATTCTTTGCCCCCATGGTCACGGAGGCAATCAGAACAACCGCCTGATGGAATATACCCAGCAGCGTTGTGCAACGCTGGCGCGGATGGGAGCCGTTGTGTTTGCGTATGATATGCTGGGCTATGGCGACTCGAAGCAGACCGACCATAAGATTGCCGAAGCGTTGACCTTACAGACACTGAATGGAATGCGGTCGCTGGATTTTCTGACCAGCCTGCCTAATGTCGATACGGACCGGATTGCTATGTCGGGCGAATCGGGAGGAGGAACGCAAACGTTTGTGTTGACGGCACTTGATCCGCGTATTAAAGTCTCGGTGCCCGTTGTGATGGTGTCGGCCCATTTCTTCGGCGGCTGTGTCTGCGAAAGTGGTATGCCAATTCATAAACGACCCACTCATCAAACCAGTAATGTCGAGATAGCCGCACTGGCGGCTCCCCGGCCCATGTTGCTGGTTTCGGACGGGAAAGACTGGACGAAAAACACACCCTCAGTAGAATATCCCTATATCCAGAACATCTACGGCTATTACGGGGCAAAAGACCGGGTCGAAAACGTTCATTTACCTACCGAAGGCCACGATTATGGGCCTAATAAACGATTAGCCGCCTATCAATTCCTGGCGAAGCACCTGAAACTCGATCTGGCTCGTGTGCAGAAAAATGGACAGATCGACGAATCGCCTAATACAATACTCGAACCAACCGATTTACAAGTCTTTACGGCCGAACACCCACGACCCACCCGCGCTGTTGTGGGCGACGATGCCGTGATGGCGCTTCTAAAATAAACCCTTATACAAACCCGGCTCTAGCTGCCTAAATCCTCAACTTGCATGGATAATTTTAATATCAACCGCCGTCAATTTATACAAGGCTCTACCGCTTCGTTGGCACTGTCGACCTTTGGTGCCCGAGGACTGGATTTAATGAACCCACCGAAAGCGTATCGAGTAGCATTAATAGGTACGGGCTGGTACGGTAAAAGTGATTTGTTTCGGCTGATTCAGGTGGCTCCGGTTGAAGTCGTGGCTCTGTGTGACGTCGATAAACATATGCTCGATAATGCGGCTAAAATGGTCAGCCAGCGGCAGAAATCGGGTAAAACGCCTAAGCTGTACGGCGATTACCAGAAAATGCTGGCTGAAAATCAGCTGGATATTGTCCTGATCGGTACGCCCGATCACTGGCATGCACTTCAAATGATCGACTGCGTAAAAGCCGGGGCAAACGTGTATGTGCAAAAGCCGATTAGTGTCGACGTAATGGAGGGCGAAGCAATGGTAGCGGCTGCCCGTAAATACAACAAAGTCGTACAGGTGGGAACACAGCGTAAAAGTACCCCGCACCTAATCGAAGCCAAGAAACGAATCGTTGATGCCGGGTTGCTTGGAAAAATATCGCACGTAGAGATGTCCTGTGATCTACATATGCGCAACAACGGTAACCCACCCGTACAGGCTGTTCCTGACTTCCTCGACTACAACATGTGGACGGGCCCGGCGCCCCTTCGCCCCTACGATGGCCTGCCTCACGTGCGTTGGTGGCGGACGTTTATGGAGTATGGCAATGGCATCACGGGTGATATGTGCGTACACATGCTCGATACCGTTCGCTGGATGCTGAAACTCGGCTGGCCGAAGCGAATTACCTCACATGGCGGTATCTACGTACAAAAAGAAGGTAAGTCGAACATTTCCGATACGCAGTCGGCCCTGTTTGAATACGATGAACTGAACTGTGTGTGGCACCATAAAACCTGGGGTACCGCCAACAACCCCGATTATCCCTGGTCGTTCACGCTATATGGTGAAAAAGGCACGCTGTGGGGCAGTACCATGCAGGCCGATTTTATTCCGGACGGAAAAGGTGAAAAGATTCACTTCGACGTCGTGTACGAAAAAGAGAAATATCCAGAAGACGTTACGGAAGATACCAACCCCAAAATTGAGTTAAACGCGGCTCCGGCTACGCGCTTGCACATGCTCAACTTCCTGGATGCCATCGAGAAAAATTCACGGCCAGTTGCCGATATTGAAGAAGGCCATATTTCGACCGCTAGCTGTATCCTGGCCAATATGGCGATGAAAACGGGCCGCCCGATGGTGTATGATCCGGTGAAGCGTGAAGTGGTTGGTGATAAAGAAGCGACTAAAATGCTGGCAAGGGAATACCGCTCACCATACGTTCACCCCGATCCGAAGAAAGTATAAAGCTATCGGATAGCCAGAAACCCGTAAATTCCTGGATTGTATTCAACGAATTAACGTTAATTCGTTGAATACAATCCAGGAATTTACAAGTTTTTTAGCCTAGAGTCACTAATTCTTTCAGTTCTGTGTCGCTTAAGTCCCCCAGCCAGGTTTCGCCGGTTTTGATACTGAGGTCGGCCAGTTCTTTTTTGTTGCGGATCATGGCGTCGATTTTCTCTTCCATAGTTCCCTGATTGATAAGTCGATATACCAGTACGTTTTTGGTCTGGCCGATACGGAAGGCCCGGTCGGTGGCCTGTGATTCAACGGCCGGGTTCCACCATAAATCGTAATGGATAACGTGGTTGGCCTGCGTGAGGTTAAGCCCGGTTCCGCCCGCTTTAAGTGACAGAATAAATGTGTGGTCGCTTCGGTTTTTCTGAAACTGCTCAACCATCCGGTCGCGCTCGTCGCGGGATGTGCCGCCATGCAGAAACAGAGGAGGGGTTCCGAATGCCTGTTGGATAAACTGAACCAATAACTGGCCCATTTCCTGATATTGGGTGAAAATGAGCACTTTTTCGTGGCTGGCGTAGATGTTTTCCAGCAGATTCAGCAGCAGCGTAGTTTTGCCGGATAAGGCTGGCGTATCGGCCCCTTGTTTCAGATACTGGCGCGGGTGGTTCCCAATTTGCTTGAGAGCGGTCATTAATTTCAGCACCAGACCCCGGCGGGCAATACCGTCTTTTTGCTGAATGGCCCGCAGGCTTTCCTGCACCACACTTTCATACAACGCAGCCTGTTCAGTCGTGAGCGTACAGAACTGGTTATTCTCAATCTTATCGGGTAGGTCGCTGATAATACTGCGGTCGGTTTTGACCCGACGAAGCAGGAAGGGGCTCGCTATGCGCCGGAACTGGTCAAGCTTCTGGTGGTCGCGTTCCTGCTGAATAGGCTTGCCAAACTCCTCGTTGAATTTACCCACGCCACCCAAATACCCTTTGTTCACAAAGTCCATGATGCTCCAGAACTCCGATAGCCGGTTTTCGATGGGGGTACCGCTGAGAGCAATGCGAATCGGTGCTTTTAAGGCTTTGACCGCTTTGGTTTGCTCGGTATCGGAGTTTTTAATGTTCTGCGCTTCATCAATGATCACAACCGCCCAGTTGGTTTTCTTCAGCTTGTCGAGATCGGAGCGTACTACTCCGTAGGTGGTTAGCAACAGGTCATAATCTTTTGTCTTATCATCGGGAAGTTTTCGGCTCGAACCGTGATAAATCAATGGGCGAAGATCGGGGGCAAAGCGGGCAATTTCTTTTTGCCAGTTGGTCAGTAGGGTGGTTGGCAACACCACCAGCCCTTTTTGCTTTTTGAACCGGCCTTCCTGCTTGAACTTGAGCAACAATGCAATAATCTGAAGCGTTTTACCCAGCCCCATGTCGTCGGCCAGCAGGCTTCCCATACCGAGTGATGTATTTTTCATCAGCCAGTCGTACCCGCGTTGCTGGTAGGGGCGTAACGTAGCGTTCAGGGCATCGGGGAGCGGTTGTGACGCACTTTCAGTAAACTGTTTGACCAGTGTTCTGACTTCGGCCGATAAGCCCAGTCGGCCACCTTTGTACTCTTCGGCCAACGCTGCCTTAAGCAAATCCGAGCCAGTCAGTTCGGGTGGATTTTCGAGTTGCTTGTAAAGTTTCGTTAGTTCGTTCGGGTCTATCAATACATACTGATCCTTGATCTTGACCAAACCTGTTGTATGGCCCACTAGCCTCTGAAACTCATTTACACTGATCATCTCTTCGCCAAGTGCTACCTGCCAGTCGAACGTCAGCATATCGTCCAGTCGCATAAAGGCATTGTTTGCGGTTACTTTGGCTTTCAGACGGCCACCTGCCTGCGGACGGACCCAGTGTTGTAAGGATTTGGGTAGCCAGAGCGAAATACCCAGCAACTGCATACGGGGTAAGGTCTCAAGCAACACATCGACAAATAGGCTGGGCGAATAGGTCAGATAGGCCGGGCCTCCCATTTTAGTCAATCGGGCTAAATCCGGAAAGTGCCGCGACAGCACCAGCAAATCCTGCAAAACAGCCATCCGTATGCCCTGGTGCTTCTTTTTGGTCAGGAGATCAGGTAATGGAATAGGCGGATCGAGTGTGCCTTTGGCGGTTTTCGATTCGCGGTCGCGGATGAGCAGACTTAAGCGAAACTCATCACCGAAGGGAGTGTCATTGTCTTCAACGGCAACAATGGGCACAAATCGTTTGTGAGTCAGGAAGAAGTCGTTGAGCCAAAGCTGGATGGCAAGGGGCATCTCCTTTCGTCCAAATCCTTCAAATCGCAGCGTTTCGATGCCGAAAAACAGTCGGTCAGCATCTTCCAGGGGCCAGCGTTCCCAAAGTTCGATAGTCGTTGGTTTGATGACCCGTCGTAAAAACAGCGAGCAAAGCGTTAAGACCAACTGTTCACCAGGTAAGGCCAGCCATTCTTTTTGCCAGCGGACCGTCAGCAGGGTAGGTGGAATTTGCGAAGCCAGGAGTTCGGTTTGCTGTTTTACGAATTCGTTGAGCATGGCCGGAATCCAGCGTACCCGGTACTGATCTTCACCGGGCGTTACCCGTAGCAATTGCGGCACTATGGCCCCCCGACGCAATAGCGCAGCCGAAAATTGATGGGTAAGGTACAACGCTCGGACCGAATCGCTCATTTCGGGCCAGTCGGCTTCGGTAAGCGTGTTGATCCAGCCCACCAGATCGCTCATTTTGAATCCGCTAAGCGGACGAGGTTCGCCATGCTCGCTGAAAATGTTGATCTTTTTGACCGACATTACTTCATCGAGCTGGAGTTCGATGCTATCGCTGAAGTCGGGCCGCTCGTCAGGCGGTAACGGTTTCTCGTCGGATAAGGGCTTGCTGAATAGTTTATAGGCGCGGGTTAATGATTTATGGAAATCGCCTTTGGTGAACGTAACATCTGGAGAAAGCAAGCCTAGCAGTTGTTCCGATAAGGCTGGGATTGTGGCATAATCCAGGTGGGTACGGGCAGCTTCGGAGGGTTGCCAGTCTTCATCGTCGGGCAGTTCGTCGGTGCAAATGTCTTTAAATGACAGCACCTGACTCATACTACCTCCTACATCGACCTGATCTTTTTGTAACTCCTCCAGAATGTCCAGCCCTTTTAGCTGGAAAACCAGAAAAGGATTCCGATCAATCTCGTTGGCAATAATGTAAACAACGGCTGCAACGTGCTTGCACGGAACGGCAAGGTCGGGGCAGGAGCAACCCATCGACAAATCCCGGAACGATGCCGGAAATAGTTGGATGCCTCTCCGATTGACGAACTCTGTCAGCTCAGGAGGTAATTGCCGGTTCAGAAGTTGAGCTAGTGTTGCTGGGTTTTCGCGAATTTCGGTCAGAAGCCAGGTTCGTTCCTGCTCCGTAAACAGCGGTACCGACAGCTTTATTTTATAGGGCCGGGGTGCCGTTCCTTTCACGGAGGCACTAATCTGATTGGTCGAAATAAGCAGGCCCATAACGGCCCCCTTGTTGGCATAGCTTTTTCCGCGTGGCAGGCGGTTTGCCATATCAATGCTTGCCAGAGCATTAAGCCATTTCTGGCCCCACCATGTTTTGCCGTAAGCGATCCGTTCTGCCATTTATGCCGAAAAACAATTAATTCGGGTACAAAAGTAGGTTATTCAGGACTTTGCAAGGAGCCATGCCGTATTGTCTTCGACCTCGCACGGCTCTTTGTGTAACGATTGAACAACCAAAATCGCGTAATTGTGTGTCAATAAGCAAGATTTCTTTTATTAATGCGATGGTATTCTGTCAGATGGATTCGTAAAGTTGGACTGGTCATCGACAAAAGCGAAAATTGACGCACAGCAAGTTAGTGTAAAAGTTTATAACTATCAGACAGTCAGTTAGAAGGCAGGTATGCAGGTCATTTTTTGGACAGTATTCGGATTTGGCATAAACGAGACAAGAATTAGATGGTGTTTCGCTCACTTTCCTAAGACATTCCCATCGGTTCGTAGTACTTTTTGTTTACTTTTACCTAGGTACGTTCGTCAGTCAAACCTGTATTTTGTATGGTTCTGAACACTCCAGCTACTGATACGCCATTGGGCCGAGGGATTAAACATATTGGAATTGGAAAATACGGCAGCAAACCCCTTCCGCCCGATTTACTGGCCGAATGCCGTACGGCATTGACTGACCCAATGAGCCATCCCTTGCAGCGCGGGGCTTTTTGGGGGGCATTGCTGGCGAAAGGACCTACACCAGAAGAACGGACTCTGGAAGAGCTTATCGGCAAAGGGGCTTTTTCACATCCAACGTTTTTTATCAATAAGATTTGTCCCGGTTTGCCCGACCGCTTATTGCCCATAGCTACCAAACTGGTGCGTGGTGGAAACCTGCAGGTGACAGAGGCTGAGCAATTGGGCGATTACTTGTTCGCCCATAGCGATTGTGAAGTATTTCGGGCATTGGCGGCCAGTATTCTGCGCGTCCGGCACGAAACCAACGACGAGTATCTGGGGCTCATGCGGGCTGCCGAACGGACATTTTCCCCTGGATTTGGGTCGATGAGTTGTGCTGACCGGCCATTGGTGCAGTTAGCCGAGCCGTTCGACGGGGTGGAGCATAGTTACCTGATAACGCCGTTGCTTGCCCAGTTTTTTCAGAAGCGGGGCTATGGAGCCGTGTCGCTGGTTGGGCGGTCGGGCGGACCCAAGTTTACCCTCAATGCGCTGGACCTGTACATGAATCTGGGTTGTCAGTTTCTACAGAGCAACCATGAACTGGATACACCGTTGGCTAATTATGGCTGGGTACTGGACCAGAAAGCCCTGTCGCCTGCCCTGAATCGGTGGGTCGAACGTCGACAGATTATTATTAAACGTCCGTTTCTAGCTACGCTCGAAAAAGTGCTCAATCCATGCCATGCCCAGATTTTAGTCACATCGGTATTTCACATCACCTATCAGATGAAAATGGCCGAACTGGCTCTACTGGCAGGCTTCGATGGGGTTATAGTACTCAAGCGTGGGCTGGAAGGAAGCCTGGCCCCGTCTACTAGCCGCGCCAGTGGGGTATTGTGCGCTGTCAGAACCCCACGCGGCCATTTGTTTTTTCAGCACTTTGAAGGCGATTCTCCTGCCTTTGCCTCGTTCCGTACCCAGACCGAAACGGAGTATGAGCAGCCCCAGGCACTTGACAACGCTCGTCTGGTCCGTCAGTTTATGCAGGAAGGGCGTACTACAGATGCCGATTTCGATAATCGAGTCCACTTTGCCCATGCGCTCTACCGGCGTGGCCTCGACTGGATTGAAGGCCAACTTCGGTAAATTCAGCCGCTCGTCGTTGAAAATCATCCATTCATCCAGAATAGCCACGGAAACGCTCCAAAAGCACATCTTTGAATAAAATACAACCTGATTATTCCCGTTTAAGGAGTAAGATATTGGAACAGTAAACGACAGCTAAAGGATGAGGGGCGCAACGAAAATCTCGTAGCGCCCTTTTTTTTGTCGTTCCACCGTACCTTTGCGTATTATGACAGACGTAGTAATCATTGGCGGTGGAATTGTTGGATTGGCTACCGCTTTGCAGTTGAAACAGCAACGCCCCGGACTGACGGTCGTTCTACTGGAAAAGGAGCCGTTTGTGGCCCGTCATCAAACCGGGCACAATAGCGGAGTTATCCATTCTGGCCTGTATTATAAACCGGGTAGCCTGAAAGCGACCAACTGTATTCGGGGCTATCAGATGCTGATCGACTTCTGTAATGCCGAAGGAATTCCCTATGAATTATGTGGCAAAATAGTGGTAGCCACGAAGCAGGAAGAGATTCCTCAATTGGAAACCTTGTATCAGCGAGGGCAACAAAATGGATTGGGTGGGCTAAAAAAGCTATCGCTGGCCGAAATGCGGGAAATAGAACCGCACGTCAATGGGGTAGCGGGCATGTTCGTGCCGCAAACGGGTATTATCGACTACAAGCAGGTAGCCGAGAAATATGCCTATAAATTTCAGGCTCTGGGCGGAGAAATCCGGTTCAACGAGCGCGTGGAGCAGGTTACGCCCGGTACTAGTCTGAGCATTGTTGTAACGGACAAAGGTCGCTACGAAACCAAACTCGTTGTAAACTGTGCCGGGCTTTATTCCGATAAAATTGCCCAGCTTACCCAACGTGAACCCGTCGATGTGCGGATTGTACCGTTTCGAGGGGAGTATTATCAGATCAAGCCACAAAAGGAATATCTTGTCAAAAACCTGATTTATCCCGTTCCTGACCCTAACTTTCCCTTCCTGGGCGTTCACTTCACCCGCATGGTTCACGGGGGAGTAGAGGCTGGCCCGAATGCTGTGTTGGCATTTCAGCGCGAAGGCTACAAAAAGTCAGATATTAATCTGAAAGAGCTGTTTGAAACCCTTTCGTGGCCGGGTTTTCAGAAAGTTGCCGCCAAATATTGGGAAACGGGCCTGGGTGAAATGTACCGTTCATTCTCCAAAGCTGCCTTTACTAAAGCCTTACAGGCACTCATTCCCGAAATTCAGGAAGCAGATCTGGAGCCGGGTGGGGCAGGGGTCCGTGCTCAGGCCTGTGACCGTACAGGTGGATTGCTCGACGATTTCGCTATTCTGGAAGCCGACAAGGCCATAAATGTATTGAATGCCCCTTCGCCAGCGGCAACCTCGTCATTGTCAATTGGGAAAACGGTGTCGGAGAAGGTTCTGGCTCGTTTCTAAACCGCATTCCGCGATTAATTATGCGTTTAATGGCTGACTATTCGCTTGAAACCACGCCTGTACCGTTTCAAGCGAATGGTTGCCTGATGCGACATCGAGCGTGAATTGGGTTAATAAGTCGTCATTAACCAGGTCGGTGAATCTATACTCATTGAGAAGCAGGAAAATAAGCGCAGACTGTAAACCTGTACGTTTATTTCCATCCTGAAAAATGTGATTACATACAATGTTAAACATGTATAACCCTGCTTTTTGATAGATTTCAGGATACAAAGGCTGGCCAAACATCTCAGTTTCTACGGCTTCCAATAGATAATCCAGATTATCCTCATGAAGGAAATTGTTCGGCGGAACAAAATTTCCGCCAAATAGCGACACCTGATTGTGATTTATCTCGATAATCTCTGCTTTGGTCAAATAAATCATGTCAGGCTAAAGCTTCCCAAACGGCTTTATACTTCGTTGAGGTTTCGGTGAGTAATTGCTCAAAGCGTTTACGTCGATGAATTTCCTGATCCGCCAGAATCGTGTCAAGTAACTGATTGATATCGTCATAATAGCTCTCTGGAATTTGCTGTACTTTTTCGATAAGCAGTTGCTTTTTCTCCGTTGTTGTCATAGCCATCGCATTTTTACAAATATAGTAACAGCGGATTAGGTTGGGAGGTTCTGCTCATTGGGGCAAACAATGGGGAGTAGATTGAGGTTGTCCAGAAAACAGATGTTTGTCCAAAACCGCATATCATTCATGAAAGCTATCAATCAAATTGAAGAACTGGACACCCCTTCCGATTTAAAAGAGAAAGGGCGGGAAAAAGTGGCTGAAGCGTTGAATCGGCTGGTTGCTGATGCGTTTGCCCTTTATATCAAAACCAAAAATTATCACTGGCACGTATCGGGTCGCCATTTCCGCGACTACCATCTGCTGCTTGATGAACAGGCTGATCAGATTTTTGCGACCATCGATCCATTGGCCGAACGAGTTCGGAAAATTGGGGCGAATACCATCCGTTCGGTGGCGCATATCGCGCAGTTGCAGCGGGTGAAAGACAACGACGAAGACTTTGTGAAGCCAATCGATATGCTGAAAGACCTCGAAGAAGAAAATCGGAAAATGGCTAAAAATATGCGCGATGCGCACCAGATTGCTGATGATGCGGAAGATGTAGCTACGGCCAGCTTACTCGAAAATTTCATCGATGAAACTGAACGACGCACCTGGTTCCTATTCGAAACTAGCCGGGATTTGATTTAACTATCAAGGGTCAAGGATTGTCAGATAATTGTCAAGAGTGGTCAAGAATTTTACTAAGCGACTCTTGACAGTACCTGACCACACTTGACTAATTTTTTACGGTCGTCTTTTCCAGCGATAAATTGGGAAAGACGACCGCTTTGTTTAAGTTGGCGGCATGAAAGTTCGTCCATCCGCACTAATCTGGCGGCAGAATGCCAATCAGACCGAGGTATTGTTCATGCGTTACTCCTATGGAGGACATGATGTATTTGCTTTGCCCGGTGGCAGCCCCGACCGCAATGAAACGTTACCAGAAACAATTATCCGGGAAATTCAGGAAGAACTAGGCGTTTCGGTCGACGTTGGTGAAATGGTTCTGGCAGGTGAAATGCTCCTTTCCCAACGTAACGACGATGTATTGCATGTCGTTTTTGCTGGTCAAAATCTTCAGGGTATCCCTGCCTTGAATCCTGCTGAAACCACCGCACTTGAATTGGTCTGGAGACCTATTGCTGAGCTACATATGCTTAATTTATATCCAAACGTCGGAAAGCAGCTTCAGCAATGGTTTGAGCGCGCTGTAGATTTGGGCTATGTAGGACGGATTGAACAGCAGTACTTTGGTTGATTCTCTAAAGACTATAAATCACTACGCTATGCTTCTGGAGGTTTTAAACACCCTATTTCAGCGTGATCTGGCTAAACTTAGGCAGGAAATCAGCGCATATAAAGACGAGCGAAACCTTTGGATAGTTGACAAAAATATTGCCAATTCGGCGGGTAATCTGTGCCTGCATCTAATTGGTAATCTGAATACCTACATCGGCGCTGAGTTCGGCAAAACGGGCTACGTCCGCCAGCGTGATCTTGAATTTTCCCTCAAAGACATACCTCGTACGGAACTGCTGGCGAAAATAGACGAAACTAGGGCCGTCGTTGAGGAAGGACTTACGAAGGTAACAGAAGAACAACTTGCCGAAGAGTACCCTATGCTGGTTTTCGATAAACCCACGTCCACTGAATACTTTCTGGTTCACTTAACCACTCACCTTACCTATCATCTCGGCCAAATCAATTACCATCGGCGGTTGCTTGATGTGTAACAGCAGATGGCGTACTCAACAAGCTTCCGGCGATCATACCAAGTGTGCTGGCTAGTAAACCCCATAAAATAGGCGGGTAATCACTGCCCTGCCATACGTTCGTTAACCAAACCAAAAGACCTACCGTCATTGAGGATATACAACCGACAAGATTAGCTCGTTTCCAGTAAATACCGGCCGCTAACGGCACAAACAACGATACCAGACTAAACGCTGAAGACTCACCAACAAGATCAAAAATATTGGTATCACGTATTGTACTCATGAGTACGCAAATGCAGGTGATAACCACAATGGCCCAACGAATAGTTTTCAGTAGCGCTTTATCGCTGATCGTCGGATAAAAGAATTTGATAATATTCTCGCCAAATACAGTTGCAGGAGCAAGAATAGCCCCACTCGATACACTTAAAATAGCTGAAATAATAGCCCCGAAAAATAATACCTGTAGGGGTAGGCTACCATGCTGTATGACCATATTGGGAATGATGAGTTGGTTATCCTTGGGTAAATCAAGGTGGACCAGCTTGGCGCTTAGAGCAATGAATAAAGGTAACATAGCGATAGTAACGTACATACTCGAAGCCAACAAAGACGCTCGTACGGCTACCTTTTCGTTTTTGGCCGCCATAACGCGCTGAAAGACATCTTGTTGGGGGATAGAGCCTAAGCCAACGGTAATCCACGCTGCGATATAAGCTAGCCAGTCTTTCGTAGTTGAAGCAGGTAAAAACCGAAAGAAACCAGAAGGTGTGCTCTTTCTAATCTGATCCCAGCCCTTGATCTGATCCCAAAGGATAAAGCCTAACGCAGCTAATGCCAAAATGATAATAAGATTATGGAAGAAATCGGTAATGGATATGGACCACATACCGCCCAGCAGTGTATAGATCATCACAACAATTGCACTAGCGATGATACAGTATTCCCGGGGGACATCGGTTACCACATTAAGAACAATACCGATAGCCACTAATTGTGCCGAAATCCAACTGAAATAAGAAGGTATAACCATAATAGCCGATAGTAATTCGGCCGCCCTGCCAAATCGGATTCGGAAGTAATCGGAGAATGTGGTGATATTGAGCCTATACAGTGGTCGGGCAAATAAAGCACCGACCAGAAACAGACATAGCGCTGATCCAAAAGGCTCTTCAATTACGGCCAAAAAACCACCCTCTACGAACATGGCTGGAGCACCCATAATGGTTTCAGAACCAAACCAGGTAGCAAAGGTTACCGATGTTGCCAAAGCTAAAGGTAGTCGGCGGCCTGCCAGGATAAAATCTTGTGAGTTGGTTACGCGCCGGGCCGCCCACGCCCCAATAGCGACATTAGACAACAGGTAAAGGACAATAAAAAAGAGGAGCATCAGATTGTTAAACGATTGCACGTTAAAACTAAAAAACAGGCAAGTAACAGCATACAGTATAGCTCTGTTTTTTGTTATTCGGTTTTTAAAAATAGCAGCTAGCCACAACTGTGAGCTGCGAATAATTTTTGATTTGGGAGTATTTCCACGAAAAGTGAATTTTTAGAATTCCTCCTATAAATGCTTTTCTTTACCTAGAAGATAACTTATATTTCACGGACTACTGAATACTGTCACAAATTTACCAATCCACCATAAGCTTGTATCCATGTCTCGAATACCACATATCATTAACCTACTGAAGCCAGTCTCATTATTTAAAGAAGTCCAGACGCTTTCACGTCGTAATTTTATTCAGCAAACAACTCAGGCGCTATTCGTTGGGAGTACTTTACCGCTGTTAGCCCAATGCCGAGCTAAGTCTTCGCAAACTACTCCCCGTATCGCTGTCATAGGTGCTGGCTTGGCAGGATTGACCTCAGCTTACTACCTGGAAAAAGTAGGTGTAATACCAGAGATTTATGAGGCTTCGGATCGAGTAGGCGGACGTGTAATGTCTGCAAGTGGTCTGGTTGCAGATGGTATTACAACTGAACTAGGCGGAGAATTTATCGACTCGACTCATCGTGACATTTTAACGTTCTGTAATGAGTTTAAGTTGACTAAGCTGGATATGAAAGGGCCGTCCGAAAAAAATCTGATAGGGATTGACTATTTCTTCAAGGGGCGTCGGATCAGTGAGCAAGAAATCATCAGGGAGTTTCAGCATTATGCACCTCGTATGCAGAAAGATGTCAAAGCCTTACCTAAGTCAATGAGTGCTAAAGATCCTAAAGTAATTGAACTGGATAATAAATCAATCGATGAATACCTGCATGGAATTGGTATGTCGGGTTGGTTATACGATATACTAACTACATCATTTACTAGTGAATTAGGAATTCCATCCGGTGAGCAGTCGAGCCTAAATTTATTAGTATCCCTGAATACAGATACCTCGAAAGGTTTTGAGATATATGGTGATAGCGATGAACGCTTTAAAGTATCGGGCGGTAACCAAAAAATACCTTCTGAAATCCGAAAGCGACTGAAAAGTGATATCAAGACTGGTCACCATATTAAGCGTATTAGCCCAAATGGAGATGGGTATAAACTTTCTTTTGAGAATGGTCAGGAGAGTTCTGTTGATGCAGTCATTATCACATTGCCTTTTTCGGTGCTACGTGACGTGGAAATAACGGTTGATCTACCGGATCGAAAACGTCGATGCATTAAGCAACTGGGTTATGGCATGCAATCGAAACTTTTTATTGGTGTAAATGACCGATTGTGGCGGGGGCAGGGATATACGGGCTATGTACTAAGTGATCAAATTCATAATGGCTGGGATAGCAGCCAGATGCAGCACAACAACACTGGCCCAGGTGGATATAGCCTTTTTTTAGGAGCTGATAAGGGGGAAAATCTGGAAATAGGGCAGTACGATAAGTATCTGGAAGAATGCAATAAAGTTTTCCCCGGTATGAAGCAGGCTGCCAATGGGCGGAAGAATTTATATAATTGGAATCAAAATCCGTTGACGCGCGGAGCATATGCCTGTTATAAGGTTGGCCAGGCTTCGGGAATCGGACAGGCCGAAGCACAACCCGTTGGCAATCTATTTTTTGCGGGAGAACATTGCAGCGAAAACTTCCAGGGCTTCATGAATGGTGCTGCCGAAACGGGCCGAAAAGCGGCAGAAGAAATTATCAAAAAATTCGCTTTACATACTGGCATCCAACAAGTAACTAAAAACTAGTCAGGTCGCTATATATCTATTTGCTGTTATGAACCCTTTTATTGCTCAAACGCCAGAACCACCTTATTATGTGGTTGTGTTCACTATAGTCCCATCTGCTGATCTGGAAGGATATGAAGCAATGGGGGGCAAAATGGTCGAGTTGGCCAGCCAGCAGCCCGGTTTTCTTGGATTGGAATATGGGGCTAGTGAAATAGAACTAACCATATCCTATTGGGACACTCTAGAAGCTATAAGCCAATGGCGGCAAAATGCTGAGCACACATTAGCCCGTGATTTAGGGCGTGAGAAATGGTTTCAGGCTTTTAAAGTTCGAATTGCCAAAGTAGAGCGGGATTATGAGTTTAGTAAAAGCGAAGAATAATCGGTTTCGTATATAGATATAGCACTAGTCACTAGGTACATGGACCCTAGGAAGCTTACGATGTCGTTTCTTTCGATTTTGCCATGATCTACTTCCACCAGATTTAGAAGGATCGAAAATACGGGTTACTAAAAACCAAATGATAGCACTTATAATTAATATAAGAAATGTCAGATGAGATATTCCCAGGGAATTGATTGCAGTTATCGATTTCAAAGAATGCCATAATGAAGACAATTTATCTACGGCCTGGTCAGGGAAATATTTATTAATAAAATCTACTAACCATTCATCAATCATTACGTCGTTTAAATCTATCTTTTTCTCTGCCTTGTCTGAAGGGTAGGCTAACTCATCGACGAAGAAGTCTCTAATGACAGTATAGAAGTTTATTAAGCCTAAAACAGCTAATAAAGCTTGCGTACGTTTTTGATATTTGCTATTCTTTTCTTCTTGTTTTAGTTCAATCTCTTTATCTAACTGGCTTAATTTATCACGGGCAGATTTTATTCGCTCATCAATTCCACGTGATTCCATACCTTGTCGATAAATACCTTTCTCTGTTTTATAGTGAAAAACGTTTGATAAGATATCATCATTAAGTAAGTCATCAATCTCGTGCCTGTTTGAAATTAGTTCAGAAATTGTTAAGCTTGATTTGTCTTCTCTTAAATTAGTCAGTAGTGAATCTAGCCGTCTTTCTGCGTCAAGAGAGACAGAATCATTTTGGGCAAGAACAGCGCTGGGTATTATTAAGTATGGACTGAGGCCTAATGTTTTCCAGAATGTATTCATTACATCCTCTTCATAACCAAACATAGAGAGAACCCCACGATTCAATGCTTGAAAAGACTGTTCTGTTTTGCTTTCTTCTAAAGGCATTAGTGTATCGTCTATTTCCTCAAGGCCCATCCGGTCATAATCAAAAATACCTAAACATATGCCACAGTAAGCTTTAAATACGTAATTGGCATATTCCTTCAATGCTTCTGGAAGGTTATTGTCATCATCAGCACCTAGCAATGCACCAGATACTGTGTCTTCTTTTTCCTTATTATATAATTTAAGGTAAGATTTTTTTACTTCATTTCTAATTTGTTTCTTAACTAAACTTTCGTGAAGTTCACGCAACTGTATTTCGTTCAAACCAGCGCGGGGATCTTTAGATAAGTTATCTAATTGTTCATTATTGTATTTTTGTAAATCTTCTTCATTAATATTATAGAATGTATTAAAACTTTTAAAATTAAAACTCAAAAGATTGTCTTCTTCAATCTCGTCAAAAGCACCAGTATCAATTTCTACAATTCCTGAACGTATGTTTCTTAGAGAAAGCACTCGGTCTTCTGATCTTAATAAAGTATCATCTGTGCGATCTTCGCGGAATACATAATCTATTCCAGTTAAGCTTTGCAATAAATCTATCAACGACAATTTCTCTGTAAGATTTTTTTGTGAATTGCCCTGAGGGGAATTTATAAGATTATATTCGTCGTATTTATTGTATACTATATAGTCAAAAGCTGCTTTAAAATGTTTCCAATATTTATAGATTACAGTTTTTTTTAGATAACCTGATACATGGTTTTTCGTATATAGGGGGGCAAATATGAGTAAAAATAGTATTGGTTTATATAGTATTGATAATAATAATATTGTTACTAAATATAGCATTTTTGTAAATGATAAAAGTGAACTTTTGATAAAATTTTGGAAGTATAAGAAGAGGCCAGAGTCTTTATAAAGGCTCTGTTTATATAAAAATTTTAAAGTGTCATATGATTTCCGTATAATGATTATTGGTAGCCTAATTAAATATCCAAACGAGTACCATGTAAATGAGATAAGATGCAGAATCTCTATTAATAGTATTTTTCTCCTACTAGGTTTTTTAAAAGACGTTTTGTTAGGCTTATTGTTGTGGGAAAAAGTTATATCTTCAAGAACTTTACGCTTTTTATCCTCACTTTCGTTTTCTTGAGAACCACTGAAAAACTTCATTAACTTAATAATATCTAGTTCAGATATTCCTTCATTTGGCTCTATATTATTAGTTATCTTAACTTTATCTTTTTGTTCAATAGGTGTTAATACTAAATGCCAAATGCGAATGTTACTATTAAGGAAGTATGTATAACTCAAATGTACTTCCATGACTAAGTCTCGAATAAATGTATTATAAGCATTTTTATTTTGTATTTTATTTTGCTTTTCTTCGCCAGATGTAGGTAATACATAATATGTTTCCTGTCGCCCTTCTGATGTAAATTCAAAATGGGATGGAAGATGAATCGTTACATCATTACCCAAAGCTAAATTGAAATATTTTGTGAAGTATGGGGGAGCCCCTTGATATTTATAAGCAAATAGATCTGTTTCTGTAGAATGATAAATAACACAATTTAAAGGAATAGGCTTAGGCTCTTCGCCTAATTTCCACTCTTCTTTTATTGTCTCTATTACTTTTCCAAACCAACTTAATTGTGCTTTCGATACTGGAGTTACATCGTCTTCGTAACGTATACCAATCGGATCGAAATAATCTTCATCAACTACAATTTCAAAACATACAGCAGCGCGTTTATAACTAAAATTAGGTCTTTCTAATCTAGGGACATTGTTTAAATATAATTCATTTGAATACTCAGAGTTTCTGTGCTTAATAAGAGATTCTGCATTGGCGAGAATTAAATTCTCGCCATTTATTTCAACACCCTGCAAGCAAGTATCAAATTTCAGCAGATTGTTTTTTTTATTATTTGACTGCGAATTGGAATCTTTTGTAATTTTAATATCATTTGCATAGCTTGAGTAAGCACCGGCCGGTAGTAGAGTATTAGCATAATTAACTATAAACCCTGTAACTATCCTAATATCTACCATAAGTGGATTAGTATTATTAGGCAATAATTCAGGGAAAGTTAAAAGGAAAATATCTTTTCTAAACCCATTTACTGGTTTTTTATATGCAAACCTGATATGTTTTGCATTGATATGATGGAATACATCTAGTACATCGGCTGCTTTTTCCCTTGATCTTTTATTTTTAAAAATACTATCATTATCAGCCGTTGGGTCGTTTGCTTCATGATAAATTCCGGTGAGTATATTTTTAATTTTATTTTTATTTAATTCTGATCTGATAAAATCTGCTAATCCACCATACTTTATAACTATTTCGTTTAAATCTTTAGAGCTAGAATCAACCCTTTGTTTGTATTTATATGCAAGCATAGATTCAACAAGATCTTGTTGATCCTTATAAGCTAGATCAGAGTTGACTAAAATAGATTTAATAAGAATGCTTTTACTGTCAGTAAGGTAATTAAGTATTAAAGCTCCATTAACTGATATATTATTACCTGTAGTTTGATAAGCAAGAAGTAAAAACGTGTATACTGATTTATGCTGAACAGGTGAGGGGCTTATTTTACCTGTTATTCTATTAACTAATAAATTGTATTCTGTTTTGGTAGATAATTGATTTAGAATATCATGCGATAAAAATGATCGAGGGCTAAATTGACTTTTGGGTTTATTGAGTTTTCTGAAACTATTAGCTATATTTTGTTTAAGAGATGAAAAGTCTTCCTCTGTTTTTATGAAAATAAATTCGTACGCAATTCGTTCATCATTATCATCGTCATCTGGTTCTGGAAGAGGCCAATGCTTTTCTGCTCGTTTAGATAAAGTTGAAAATTGCTCAAAAAAGGTTTCTAGTTTAGAAGGGGTAGGTTCAGCCATTGATTAAGAAGAAGGTTTAGATAGATACCTATAATCTTAATCAATGCTTAGAGGAAATGCAATAATAAGTTGCCGAATTGATTAAACGTTGATTCCTGGGATGGGTGTTAATGCAACAGATTGATTAGTTGTATATTGATTGGTAAGATCGTTATACATTTCATTGATGATATTGCGCCCTTCCGCTGTTAAACCAATCAATATTGGCTTGACGATTCCGATTTGCGCTGATTCGTTTAATTGCTTTACGGCTTCAAAATCATGCAGGTAATTTTCGTTGCCATACCGGGTTAGTGAATCAGCTTCTTTATTCCGGTCAAGGCTTTTAGCCAACTCCATCACAAAGCTAATCACTGTTGCAATGGGGATAGAATCACTTAGACCAGTTAGCCAGGGAAAACACAGCAAATATAGATTGGTTACAATGCCTTTATCATCGCCGAGGGGCGGCTGGATGTAATTGAAGTTAATTCGCTTTGCTCCCATACGGCTAAAAAATTTTAGGCGTTTGGCTGGGGGCATTGAATCGTTTTCTGGAAGGGTGTCAAACGGGTTGTTGGATTCAAAAAGAACAGCGTTGACGGATTTGCCATATTCACGGGCAAAGTATTTTACGAGTCCGGGTAGTCCTTGTTCGCTCTGTATAATCGATTCGGCTACTTTTTTATGGTCGGAACCAATGGCTACACCCCTGAAATTCTGATCGACGAATAAATAAGTGACTAGTCCACAGGCGCTATCAGGATAAAACTCGACAATACAGCCTGCCACAAATTTTTTATCGCCGTCGGGTCCAGTCAGCACATAAGCCATTAAGTGAGTATGGGGGTCGTTGGAGTCTTCGGCAATACGTTCTTTTATAAATTGGGGATCTTCCCGTTCGTCTGGGTCTGGAAAGTTTGAGGGGTGCTCGTATAAAGTAAAAAAGGACTCAATCAAGTCTGCATGCGTTTGCAAATGCTCAGGTTTTGTGATCCAGATGATTTCGTAGGAATGATCGGCGTATTGATTCACGATAAAGACTGTTCGTTGATTAACGCATCAAAGTTAACTCCGGGCTTTGGCTATCGAAAAGATTTTAAATGAAATATAATGCGAATTATTTAATGGCAAATTCATAATAATTTGTACATACGTTTATGGTATGTACACTATTGCTTTTACTTGTATTATTCTATTGACTACTTAAGGGATATCACTTATTAATGCTTTATAGCTTGTAGGAATTGAATGAATAGAGCTGCATGTTTTTTGGAGCTCAATAAGTTTCTTTTCAATATATGTCAATGAATAAAATGTCTTAATTTTATTTTCGGGTAAATTACTATTTTTTTCAGTTCCGTAAAATAGATACAGTTTTCCATAATTTTCGTAAGACAAATTATTAATAACATATTTTTGATATTCATTCTTAATGCTAGAATCCGTAATTACGGGATTATCATTAAGGCCTGTAACTTTTTCAATTAACAGATGAGTTAACTCTTTGACAAAGTCTTCAGAGTAATTTTTTAGAGCCATTTGCGATGTATATTCCTTTACTTTCCTTACTTCACTGGCTATAAACTGGAACTGGTTTTTTAAATTAATAATCAATTCGTTGATATATATAATTTTATCTGGAGAATCCCTAGTATTATTGCACTTGTATAATAAACTAAGTAGCTCAATCTGAATATAAGTTCGATAGAGGTCAATATCTCTTATTGGGTAATTAATTTGCTGATTGTTGTAGTTAGAAGTAAGATTCTCTCTTGTTGATGCAGGCTGGCCACTGTATTCAAGAATGTTATAGAAATTCAGCAAAAAGTGGAGTATTATTTCTTTGTCTGCTATGGATTCATGGTCTTCTATAGCATCTGGTAGAATTAGAAAATACAAATGGTATACACGATTGGCAAAGTCTTTGGGCTCAATTGATAGCTTGGGTTGCGTGTAGGATATATCAAGAAGTTTTGCACCAACTTTGCGAAAAAAGTCTAATCTCTTTGAAAGGGTTAAGTCTTCGTTAGCGGTAATCTCAGATTTGTTACTTCTTGGTGTGAAATTTGGATTTTCAGTTTCTAATAAAACAGCTCTTATTTTATTATTAATAAGATTGCTGATCATGAATGGCACTACAGTTTTTATAAGTGCTTGCCCTAGCCCTCGGCTACGCTCAGAAGGCTTTGTAAAAATATAAGTTAGTAATAAGCAAACACTATTTTGATGAAGTTCGAATATTAAACCGCCTATGACTTCTCGTGTTGTTTGTTTTACACAAATAAAAAAGATGGTTTGGCCCGTTACTTTTTCTAAGCCCGTTACTCTATTGATCATTCCCTGCGTATCTTCTCGTTCATCAGGGTCTGTAAAAATTGAAGAGTATAAATCTATAAATTCAATAATGGCTTTATTTAATTGATCTGGAGTTAATTTGATCTTATTTAATACTCTCAGCGATTTCTTCTTTAATGGACTTTTCTGCTTTTCTAATGTCTGGCTAAATTTTTTATAAGGTGATAAGGGGTTATTCGGTCCTGGTAAAAATATTAATTGATAATCTTTTAGCGCTATATCAGGAAACGTATATATTATTTGCATAAAGGAAAATTTAATCATCATTTCCAATACTCTTTTAAGATTTTGCCTTAAAAGAGTATTGGAAATGATGATATATTGTAAAGTTTAATTTAGGGAATTACCGAGATTAAGACCTTTAAGCGATTTGCCAATACCAAGAATAAATAAGTAGTTAGTTGTTGCGCCAACGGCGGCTCCTAGTATAGGGATCGCTCTCAGAGCCGTTTTAGCTGCCATTCGAGTTAGTAATGAATTCGCAATAGCAACAAGCACAGCTTTGGTGACCGTAGCGCCAACTTCTACCCCGATAGACATGCCTACTATTTTCATGAATTCTGGGAAGCTTGGTTTATATTGGCCTGTCTTATGGTATATTACAGCTAATGTTACTCTGAATTGCTGAAAAACATTATTAGTAATTTCAACTGGAATACCAACAACTGTTGTCACAATACCGCCAAGTCCTGTGGCACCTCCAACTGCTCCAGCTACAATAGCACATTCATTTATAAAAGAATCAATCCCATCTTTGTCGACTTTCTCTCTAATATTTAAATCATCTAATTTATCATAGAAATGCTCAAAGAATTGCTTAGCATCACTAATTTGGTCAAATGCGGTGCGAACAGTTTGTAAGTTCATGATAGCTAGATTTAGTGTTTACTAAATCTAGCTATAGATGTGTTCTTGTGAATGTATATGATTTATTATTATTAGATAGTAGGCGCGTTTTTATTAAATGGCGCTTATTACAACTTCAACGTCGATGGCAAATACTTCGCAATCAGGTCTTCGTAGTAAGGCTTCAGTTCGCTTACAACGGGTGGCTTGGGGCTTTTGGAATACAGATCGTATGGATTGAACTTCCGAACCCATTTGAACATCTCGTGGTCATGCTCGTCCATCAGGTGGTTGTACGATTCTTCGCGGTGTTGTGAGTAGAACGAGTGATACCGCATCATGTACAGCGCCGGTTCGGGCATGTAGTTTTTCATCATTTGGTAGAGATACTCGTCATGCCCCCATGACATATGCACGTTGCGAAGGCCACAATTCGGCTCGTAAACACCATACTTCGTATTGTAACGCTCGTCCTGGCTGTCGGGATTGTTGGCGAAGAACTCTGGATAAACAATTTTATCCGAATGCTTACAACCAACCGGGAACGTATCGCCTACAACCGCCCATTGGGGTTCGCCAAAGAGGCACAGTACCTTACCCATATCGTGCAGGAAGCCCGTCAGAACGAACCAATCGGGATGACCATCGGCACGAATGGCTTCGGAGGTTTGTAGCAGGTGCTGAAGCTGGTCCAGGTCGGTATCGGGGTCCGAATCATCGACCAGTGTATTCAAAAACTCCGCAACGCCCCAAACAGGTAATTCTTTCTTATCGAATTTCAGAAACTCCCGCTCTTTTTCCAGCACAAAATCATACGTCTGGTAGGTATGATTCAGTCGATAGAACTCCCGAACTGTATCACGCTCGGGCGTGTCGTAGTTGCGATAATCATCTTTCGATTTGTGCTCGGGTTGGGGGTAACGACTCAGTACGTCGTCTTCCCATACATCAAGGCTGGCAAGTGGGGCTGTTTCGCTAATCATGATCGATAAAAAATTTAACTAACAAATCTCGAAAATTTATTCCTGTAAACCAATAAGATAGAGCAAAGGTTGAGCCAGAACCTATTATTGGGTTAGCTCATCCAGCGTCAGTATATCGGCTAATTCGTTGGGGTATGTACTAGCCAGAATCTTTAGTACGGTAGCCGCGTTGGTTTTATTATCCGCCTTGTTGGAAAAGTAGGCCATTAAAACGTTTTTCTCCGGAATCGCCACAACAAAATTGTTGAAGCCGCACGTGCTGCCCGAATGGAAAAGAACGGGATTGGAAGGCTGTCGGAAGAACCAGCCTGCACCATAATAGCTACCCGGATTCGCCCGAACGGCCTGCCCGGTTCGGGCCAGCGCGGCCTTAAGGTCAATGAGCGTATGGTTGTGTAAGGCATCAATCCATTTCTTGTAATCGGTTAATGACGTATACACGCCACCATCGCCTTTCGTAGCGCTGGTTACGCTCTGATCCGAAAAAACATAACCCCCTCTTTGTTTACGGTAACCCATAGCCCGGTTGTGAATTGGTTTTGCGGCTTCATAAATGACCGACTGCGTCATACGAAGGGGTTTAAAAATCCGTTCCCGGATGAAAGCAGAAAATGGTTGCCCGGATACCCGTTCGATAATCAGCGCGAGCAGGCAATAACCCGAGTTGCTGTAACGAAACGTACTGCCCGGCTCGAAATACAGTGAATCGCGATCTTTCAGAAGCGTAAGCACATCGGTATCCAGAAGCTGCTCATGCTGATTGGGGTTCATGACAGATTCGTAATCCAGTAGACCCGATGAGTGAGTCAATAGATTTCGTATCTGTACTTTTCGGCCAACTTGTCCATTGAACTCCGGGAAAAAACGAATGATTGGGTCATCCAGAGAGAGCTTACCGTCTTTCTCCAGCAACAGAATCCCCATAGCGGTAAACTGCTTGGAAACTGATGCCATTCGAAAGTTCGTTTCGGACGTAATCGACGTTTTAGTGGCTACATTGGCGAGGCCTTTTCCCGACTGATAAATGACTTTCCCGTTGATTTCGACTAATAGGGCTGCCCCAGGCTGTCCCGACTGTGTGGTAGCCTGTATTAGTGAGTCGAGTCGCTCACGCAACTGCGCCCTGGTCACTGTCGATACCAGTAGAAGCCCCATTATCAGAAATTTTAGCATGTATCTCTACCAGAAGACCGTATACAATACAGCCAAAATACTAAAAATTCCCACGGAGCCAATCACAAATGAAGGCGTTACCCGGAACATACTCCGATCAACAATGATTTCATCACCAGTTCGGTGGCTGGCCGGATCAGTAAGCGATACAAGTACCATTAGCACGACATCGATGCAAAAAACCCAGGTAGTGCGGTGCAAAAACGGTATGGATTCAGCTTCAACTCCGAACAGATTCATGACATCGGGCCAGAATTTAAGCAGTGTTGAGAAGGGCAATGTCAGGATTGCGACCGTCAAAGCCGCCCGGTTGGTAGCGCGTTTCCAGAAAAAACCCAGCAGGAAAATGGCGAAGATGCCTGGTGTGATGAAGTTGGTATATTCCTGGATGTACTGATACACCTGATCGAGTGAACGAAGCATAGGGGCCAGTGCAATGGCAATAATAAACGACACAATAACCGCCCAGCGCCCTACATTGACCAGCTTTTGTTCCGACGCGTTCTTATCGACGTATTTTTTGTAAAGATCCAGCGTAAAAATGGTTGAAATGGAATTGCATTTGCCCGCTAGTGAGGCCACTATAGCGGCTGTCAACGCAGCAAACGCTAGCCCTTTCATCCCGATTGGTAATAAATTCATGAGCACAGGGTACGCATGATCGGGTTTTACGACGCCCGATGCATCGGTCATGGCTTCGCGAAAAGAGCCTGTCTGAAAAAGGACGAAAGCGGCAATGCCTGGTATGACTACAATGAGCGGAATCATCAGCTTCAGTAAAGCGGCAAACAGAATACCGCTACGGGCCGTTTTCAGATCGGCACCCAAGGCACGCTGAACGATGTATTGATTACATCCCCAGTAATATAGATTGTTCAGCCACATACCGCCCGTCACTAAGGCCATACCGGGTAGTGCATCGTAATAAGGGTGACCTTTGGGAAGAAACATATGGAAATGGGTGTCGGCCTGTTGCCGAAGCGATACTAAACTCCCCCAGATCGAGCTCATTCCGGTTTCTTTTCCTACTAATTCCAGGGCTAGATATGTGATGACTAAACCACCGAAAATCAGGACAATCACCTGAATAACATCGGTATAGCCAATTACTTTCATGCCGCCCAGAGTGATAAAAATGGCGAAAATCGCTAACCCGATGGTACAGGTCGTGAAGGAAATACCCACCAGCGATTCAATCGCGATGGCACCCAGATACAGTATTGAGGTGAGGTTAACCAGCACGTAGACTACCAGCCAGAATATGGCCAGAATAGTACTTACAGTGTCGCTGTACCGTTGCGCCAGAAACTGCGGCATAGTATAAATATGATTGCGCAGATAGATGGGAATGAAAAAGACGGCGACAATGATCAATACGGCTGCGGCAAACCACTCATAAGAAGAAATGGCTAAGCCCATAGCGAAACCCGAACCAGCCATGCCAATGAAATGCTCGGCCGAAATATTTGAGGCAATCAGCGATGCACCGATAGCCCACCAGGTTAACGACCCCTCGGCCAGAAAGAAATCAGTGGTGTTCATTTGGGCCGACCGCTTTCGCTGGTATACCCAGTAGCCGTATCCGACAACAACTATGAAATAAACTAGAAAAACAATGTAATCGGCCGTAGCGAGGTGATTCATGTAATACAGTGGGTAATAAAAAACCGAGGTGTCTTGCACTAAAGCAAGACACCTCGGTTTTTTAATGTAATATGGATTTGCCCCCACGCATCAGCCACTTGTACTGACGGGTTTCCACTTGTGTTACATCACAGCTTACTGAAGTCAAACGTATCGAGGAAAGCGGTCGTGAATTTCCCGGACCGGAAACCTGGATCGTCCATCAGCCTGATATGGAATGGAATCGTGGTTTTGATTCCTTCGATGACAAACTCCTGCAAAGCCCGTTTCATACGGGTAATCACTTCCTCCCGCGACTGACCCGAAACAATCAGTTTGGCAATCATCGAGTCGTAGTTTGGGGGGATGGTATAGCCGCTGTATACGTGGCTGTCGATCCGAACGCCGTGACCACCAGGGAAATGCAGATTGGTAATTTTACCGGGCGAAGGACGGAAACCGTTGGCAGGGTCTTCCGCATTAATGCGGCATTCCATAGCGTAGAGCTTCGGCGTATAGTTTCGCCCCGAAATTTCGGTTCCGGCAGCTACTTTGATCTGCTCTTTGATCAGGTCGAAGTCGGTTACTTCTTCCGTAATCGGGTGCTCGACCTGAATACGGGTATTCATTTCCATGAAATAAAACTTCCCGTGTTTATCAACCAGAAACTCAATGGTTCCGGCTCCTTCGTAACCAATGGCCTGCGCGCCCTTAATAGCCGCTTCGCCCATTTGTTGCCTGAGTTCGTCCGAAACGATAGGAGAGGGGGTTTCTTCAACCAACTTCTGGTGGCGACGCTGAATAGAGCAATCCCGTTCGGATAAGTGGCATACTTTACCGTATTGATCACCCACAATCTGAATTTCGATGTGACGGGGCTCTTCAACGTATTTTTCCAGATACAGCCCGTCGTTGCCAAACGCGGCACCTGCTTCGGTACGGGCATCGTTCCAGGCTTTTTCAAACTCATTTTCGGCCCGGATAATCCGCATACCACGACCTCCACCACCAGCCGTTGCCTTAATAATGACCGGATAGCCCATTTCGGCTGACAGTTTTTTGCCCTGCTCAATGGATTCAAGCAGCCCTTCGGAGCCTGGAATGACTGGAACACCAGCCAGTTTCATGGTCGCTTTAGCAGTCGCTTTGTCGCCCATGCTGTTGATCTGGTCGGCAGTAGCACCGATGAATTTAATGCCGTAATCGGCGCAGATTTGCGAGAATTCGGCATTTTCCGACAAAAAGCCGTAGCCCGGATGGATGGCATCGGCCCCGGTTACTTCGGCCGCCGAAATAATATTAGGAATACTAAGATACGATTGCTTGCTCACCGGCGGGCCAATGCAAACAGCCTCGTCAGCAAAACGTACATGCAAGCTATCGCGGTCGGCCGTTGAAAAAACGGCCACCGTTTTAATGCCCATTTCGCGGCAGGTACGGATGATTCGCAGAGCGATTTCCCCCCGGTTGGCGATAAGAATTTTCTTGAACATAAAGAGTGAAAGAGTGAAAGAGCGAAAGAGTGAGAAAAAGCGGGCGTCTGCTTTTCGCTCTTTCACTCTTTCACTCTTTCACTCTTTGGTTTAGATGGGTTCTACCAGGAACAACGGCTGGTCATACTCAACAGGCGTCGCATTTTCAACGAGCACTTTCACAATGCGGCCCGATACTTCGGATTCAATTTCGTTGAAGAGCTTCATGGCTTCAATGATGCAAACCACCTTACCTTCGGTCACACTGTCGCCCACTTCGACAAACGAAGGGGTTTCAGGGTTAGATGACCGATAGAACGTACCGATCATCGGCGACTTAATGGTAACGTAGTTTGAGGTATCCGCCTTGGGCGCGGCTACGGGCGTAGGTGCCGATGTTGCTGTTGGAGCAGCCGCCTGAGGTTGGGCTATAGGAGCTGGAGCAGCAGGGGCAATGGCTGGTGCTACTGGAGCAATTGCCGGAGCGCCCGATCCATACCGCTTTACACTGATCTTGAGATCGTTGGTTTCAATGTTGACTTCGTCCAGACCCGATTGAGATATGAAGTCAATAAGTTGCTGTATGTCTTGGGTTGTCATAGTTTGGTAGTCACACAGTTGAATGAGTGATTGGTAGTTTAGGAAAGAAATTTACTTTCTAACTGTATTAAAGACTAACTGTTTGATGATAGCTATTTCACTCGTTCAACGTACTCACGGGTACGGGTGTCAACCCGGATTTTTTCGCCCGAATCAATAAAGAGCGGGACCATAATTTTAGCACCTGATTCGACTTCAACCCGTTTTTTGGGGCTGTTAGCTGTGTCACCTTTAATACCTGGCTCGGCATACGTTACCTCCAGTTCAACAAACGGAGGAAGTTCGCACGAAAGAGGGGTTTCATTTTCAGCATTAATCAGCATTTCTACTTCCTGACCTTCTTTCATCAGATCGGCGCTGTCAACAATTTTCTCGTCAAGGTTGATCTGGTCGAATGTTTCCTGATCCATGAAGTTATAACCCGCTTCATCCTTGTACAAAAACTGGAATTTACGGCGCTCCACACGTACTGGATAAATGGTTACGCCTGAGTTGAAGGTGTTGTCGATAACACGGCCTGTAGTGAGGCTTTTCAGCTTTGTGCGTACAAACGCAGCGCCCTTTCCAGGCTTTACGTGTTGAAATTCAGTAATTTGAAAAAGATCGTTGTTGAAGTTTAAGACGAGTCCGTTGCGGATGTCTGCAGTCGTTGCCATATTTAAAATATATGATGTTAGGTGTATGATGTATGACGTAGATAATCGGCAAAATATATCCTATATCATACCTCATATATGAAATTAATAGGCCCACTTTACATAGGCGGCTCCCCAGGTAAAACCACCGCCAAAAGCGGCTAGTACCAGATTATCTCCTTTTTTTAATTGCGATTCATAATCGAACAGGCAAAGCGGGATCGTGGCGGCTGTGGTATTGCCGTATCGGTAAATGTTCATCATGACTTTATCCGACTCGATGCCCATCCGATGGGCTGTCGCGTCGATGATGCGTTTGTTAGCCTGGTGTGGAACCAGCCAGGCTACATCAGCGCCTTTCAGGTGGTTTCGTTCCATAATTTCGGCAGATACATCAGCCATATTTTTGACGGCAAACTTAAATACCGAAGGGCCGTCCTGGTATACATAATGCCAGCGCTTTTCGACAGTTTCGTGGGAGGGCGGGTAGCGGCTTCCTCCTGCTTTCTGAAACAGGTGATTTTGTCCGACACCATCCGATTTGATAATCGAATCCAGAATACCATTTCCTTCGGTATTGGGTTCGAGAAGGACTGCGCCAGCTCCATCACCGAACAGTACACAAGTAGTACGATCGGTGTAATCAACAATCGCCGACATCTTGTCGGCCCCGACAATAACTACTTTCTTGTATTTGCCAGTCTCAATAAATTGAGAGCCTACGGTGAGTGCATACACAAAACCAGAGCAAGCAGCCTGAATATCAAAGCTTCCTACATTACGAATGCCAACCATGTCGCAGATAAGATTAGCTGTACATGGAAACACATAATCGGGAGTAGTTGTCGCGCAAATCAGTAAATCGACTTCTTCGGGACGGGTATTCGTCTTTTCCAGCAGGCCGGTTACAGCTTTGGCACCCATGTGCGACGACCCCATACCTTCACCCTTGAGAATGTGCCGTTCCTTAATGCCTGTACGGCTTGTAATCCATTCATCATTTGTATCCACCATACGCTCCAATTCAGCATTGGTCAGCACATAGTCGGGAACGTAGCCGTGGACTCCTGTTATGGCAGCTTTACTCATAAGTGGTATTTACAAAGTTTTCTGTTTACAGTATCCGGTTTACACATCAGCCAGTTATAAACCGAATTGTGCAAACAGAAAACTAACTCAATGCTTGTGCAATTTTTGTATATGCGTTGGACTCGACCTGTCGAATGGCCAGGCCAATCATGTTTTTAATCGCTAAAGGTGATGAGATGCCGTGTGCAATAATTACATTGCCATTGACGCCCAATATTGGGCTACCCCCTACCGATTCGTAGTTGGTTTTATCCAGGAACTCATCACGAATACCCCGTCGACTGGCGATGTCATAAAACGATTCGCCTAGTTTAAACATAGCATTTCCAGTGAAGCCATCCGTTATGATGACGTCGGCCTTACCGTCGAAGAAGTCGCCCCCTTCAATATTGCCTACAAAGTTAATCCGACGATTGTCTTTAAGAAGTTGGTGAGCGGCCTGAGCGACCAGTGATCCTTTCTGCTCTTCAGAACCAATGTTCATCAGGGCTACTCGGGGCTGGTTTATACCGAACGTATACTGGGCGTAAATAGAACCTATTTCGCCAAACTGGGCCAGCATTTCGGGTTTGCAATCCGCATTGGCACCGATATCGAGCATTACGGCATGACCACCCGTAATTTGTGGAACAAAGCCAGCAATGCAGGGTCGCATAATGCCTTCAATTGCTTTGATGCTAAACAGGGCTCCAACGTGCATGGCACCCGTATTGCCAGCACTACAAAACGCATCAACCTGTTTGTCTTTCAGAAGCTTAAACCCGATTCCGATACTGGAATTGGGCTTTTGGGAGAGCGCCTTGGTCGGGTGCTCACTCATTTCAATGATATCATCGGCATTTACCAACTCAATGCTGGTAACTGCACTGGCATTATGTTTGTCAAGCAGGGTTTGTATAATAGCCTGCTTACCGATCAACACAATAACCACATCCTCCGGCAATTCAGCAGCGGCCTGAATTACTCCTTCCACAATTGCTTCGGGGGCAAAATCACCACCCATTGCGTCCACTGCAATTTTCATTGACTCGGTTTGTTCAATACTTCCCTGTTCGTCGGGGTTGTAAATTAAGGGCCTGTCAGTAGGCAATTATAGCCTATAATCAATTGATAGTAAACGACTAGCGCTTCCTGGCAATGCCTGACACAAATTGCCTGCCTACTTTTCTATGCGTAAAAATAGGCAGGTGACAGGCAATAAAAAAGTATTTCGCGTTCATCTTCGGAAAGACGTCGGCGAAATACTCTTCATAAATGATCGAGATTTATGCCGTTTTGGCGTAATTCTCAACAATCATTTGTCCTTTATAGAACAGATTGCCCTCAAAAACGTGAGCGTGGTGGCGCTGATGTACTTCGCCAGTTTGCGCGTCGGTCGAGAGCGCTACAGGCGTAGCAACGTAGTGTGTTCTGCGCTTATCGCGTCGGGTGCTTGAGTGGCGTCGTTTGGGGTGTGCCATTGTCTTAAGATATAAAGTTGTCTGGTTATTTAGCTATAGAGGTAATGGTTACAACAGTTGAGAAGAAACTGGGTAATCTCAAAAAACCATCACCCTATAACGTCATTTAATTGTTATTTAATTTTCGTAGAGCTGCCCAGCGAGGATCAATGTCTGGCTGTTGCTCGTCTACGTCGTCAGCTTCAGCATCCGTACGGTAAATCACTTTACCATTTTGGTCATCGTCGTCCGAATCCTCTTCTGCCCGAAAACGCGGATGCAAACGTTTCATAGGAAGAGACAGGCTGATGAACTCAAAGATGTAACGGGCTAGATTAATCGTAGCCGTGTTTCGTTCAATAAGTTCAATCTCGTCGGTTAGTTCTTCATTATGATCACCAAATTTTAGCAGCATGATATGCCGCGTATCAACTGGTTCATCATATTCTTCAAGGCTGCGATCACAGACTTGTTCGACGGTGCCTTTGATCTGAAAATCGAGCCGAATCATGGTTTCCGATTTGTCCAGCAGCAAATGTGTGTGTACATTTCCTTTCTCGATCAAATCCTGATCCAGCGCAGCAAAAAAAGCATCATCCGACGTAAAGTCGTATTCATGCCGTTTATTGTCCAGACCGACAATGTGAATGTCGTATGCGCGTAATGCGTTCACCTTTCGTTCCTCCTCTCCAAAAAATAGGAGCGCAAAGGTACGAAGCATTTGTGAATCAGGAAAGTGAATGCTGAAAAAAAGCTGTGAATCTGTGGGTTCGCTGATGCATCAGGCATAAAATAACCTAACAGCAAGAAAGTTTGAAAGAGAATACCTACAATGACTTTGCTTCCGAAGCATCAATGACCTATGCTACTGACCATTAGTACACTGACTTCTTTGGCCATTCTGGTTCGGATAATTGCTAACCCGCTTTCAAACGTGTTTCAAAAGCAGTTGACACAACGAGCAGCCGATCCATTGTTTGTGATTTCGGCAACATATGGCTTTCTGGCATTAGTTTGTCTACTGTTCTGGTCTCAGCTACGCTTTCAGGGTCTGTCGGAAGAGTTCTGGTTAAGCATGATTATTTCCAGCGTTTTAGCCATGTTTGGCAATGTGTTTCTGGTCAAAGCGCTACACATTGGCGATTTGTCGGTTCTGGGGCCTATCAATGCATATAAATCGGTGGTGGGTTTACTCACTGGTATGTTTTTACTGCATGAAATTCCAGGCTGGTGGGGATTGCTGGGTATATTGCTGATCATTACAGGAAGTTATATTGTACTGGCCGACAGGCAGCAGCGCAAAGGCTTTTCATGGGAGATTTTTCTTCTTCCAGAAGTGAAGCTCCGACTGGCAGCACTTATTTTTTCGGCTATTGATGGGGTCTTTTTAAAGAAGGCTATTTTAGTATCAACACCCATCATCGCATTTTTTTACTGGTGTCTGCTAGGCTTTGGTTGTACGCTAATTTGGATAATGCTAACCATGCGAAAGCAATGGCGGCAACAGGTGGGGCTTCTGATAGATCAGCGGATCATTTTTATAGCGCTATGTCTGTCCGTTGGGCTTACCCAGGTGGCGAGTAATGTTGCACTGGCTGGTATGTCTGTGGGCTATGCGTTGGCCCTGTTTCAAACGTCGGCCTTATTAAGTGTGTTGTTTGGCTATCAGTTTTTTCGCGAGCAGGGAATTGTCCGTAAACTTATCGGAGCAGGCGTAATAGTCACAGGGGCCATATTGATTACAATGTTAGGTTAATCATTGGCAGCTTCTGGTATTCGGTTGTGTCATAGCAAGCGGTACGATGAGCTGTAAACATCCTTTGATAAACCAGGTTAACGTTACTAAACAGAACGAACTAATTATGGCACAGTACCAACTTGTTGAAAAACACGCTATCGAGCACCACAATGAATATTATGAGGTACGCCCCACTCAAACCGACGGCGAGCCTAAAAGCCTTTTCTTCACTACAAATGAGGAGAATCTGGAAGAAGTAGCCGACGCTATAGTTGGCGAACACATGCCGGGTGTAAAACACTGGACGGTTATTCCTCACCGAAAGGATAGTTGATAAATTAGTAACTAAATCGATTAATTGTGCTGTTTAAGGGACCCTAAGCAAAATTTTAAGGAAGTTTTAAACAAATTTTATTGATTATAGTTACGCCTGATCGTATCTTCACTTAACGAATGATACGGTCGGAGGGAGGCCGTCGTCTACCGTAACTTGTATCGATGAAGATTGGCCGAATTCTGCTTGTAGTAAGTACCTTACTCAACCTTGGTAATCGCATAGCCACAGCTCAAGAGTTAACACCCGCTCAGGCGCGGGCTGATATTTCCTTTTTAAAACATAAGCTCGATGGTCTGCATCCGGGTATGGGGTATTATACACCGCAGGCTCGCATGGAACAGCTCTATGATTCGCTGTATAACAGGCTGACGTCTCCTATAAGTTATCTGTCGTTTTACCATCATGTTAGCCCGTTGGTAACCGCTCTGAAAGACGGCCATACCAATCTGAATCATCGCCGAAATTATATCGGGAAGCAAACGCGGTATTTGCCCTTCTACATCCGACCCGTCGATAGTCGGTATTTTATTAGCCATAATGTATCGTCGGATACGTCGCTTCAACGTGGCACCGAGTTGCTGATGATCAATGGCCGGGCGGTGGCTGATCTGCATCGTGAACTGATGGATGCTGATCGGTCTGGCTCTGACGGCGATAACCTGACGGGGCGCCGGTTCTGGAGTATGGTGCAGTTTGCCGATTATTACGCAGCCTGGTTTGGTTCGGCCGATTCCGTTCGAATCACCTATCGATTAACTACAGATACGCTAATCCGGGAAGAGCGAATCGCCTGCCTGTCCCTTCAGGATTTTCGGCGGACCATCCAGCGTCGCTATGGGGTAGATATCGATCGGCGCCCAAATCTGTCTGTTAAAGTAGTCGATACGCTCACTCACACGGCTGTGTTAAGGGTTTCCTCATTCATGGGGTTAAAGAAGAAAGATCCGTTTCAGTGGGCATTTAACCGCAGGCTGAAACAGGCTTTTAAGCAGATTAAAGAAGAGAATGTGAAAAATCTGGTTGTCGATATGCAGGGAAACGGGGGCGGTATTGTGCTCAACTCGGCCCGATTGCTGCGCTACTGGATGCCCAATTCGTTCCGAATGATGGAACATGAGGATATGAAACGGGCGGCCCGTGCCGAACTGGTTACCCCCTGGAACCCGTTTTCGGCACTTAATTTTAGTTTGCAATACAGGTCAGAAAAAGGAGGTGGCTTTACGAGTCGCTCATTACGACATAAATACCGGCCCCGCCGTAAAGATGCGTTTACGGGAAATCTATATTTTCTGCTGAATGGTGCTTCTTTCTCGGCGACCACTACTGTATTAGCTAAAACGCTCGATGCGGGCATGGGTACGTTTGTCGGTGAACCCAGCGGGAGTGCGTATTGGGGCGATTTTGCCGGGCATTTTAAAACGATTATTCTGCCTAACTCTCGGATTCAGGTTCGTATACCACTTAAAAAACTAACCCATTCTGTCAGTACCGACCGATCAAACGGGTTTACTGTAGAGCCTGATTTTAGTGTTTCCCGTAGTTACAACGATCTGATGACCAATCGGGATTACATTCTGGACTACACTCTCCAACTGATTCGGCAGGGTGTGGTGGCCCGAAGACCCGGCCAGACGCAGCCAGTACAAGTGTCGGCACTACAGGAATAATACATTTCAATGCGTCAACAGCGAACTCATTCTTAGCTGTTCGCTGTTGACTCTGTAACTGATAACGGATTTTTTGTGTATTGTATCGTCGACGTTGAAACAACTGGAGGCATAAACGGCCCGACTCGTCTTACTGAAATTGCGATCTTTCGTCACGACGGCCAGCAGGTTGTTGATTCGTTTCATTCTCTTCTTAATCCGGAGTGCCCGATTCCCCCGTTTATTCAGTATCTGACGGGAATTTCGGATGAGATGGTTCAGGATGCCCCAACCTTTGCCGATGTTGCCGAATCGGTCCTTCGCATTACCGAAGATGCCATTTTTGTGGCGCACAACGTCAGCTTCGACTTTAACTTCGTTAAAAAAGAGTTGAATTGGCTGGGATACGATTTTTATCGACGTACACTCTGCACAGTTCGTACAAGTCGGAAGGTAATT
>Ga0209933_1000558_pt1 | contig 62829 bp, 59 predicted proteins | sample ThiBiot_300_biof_FD_183944 | JGI IMG/M metagenome (GOLD analysis project Ga0209933, IMG submission 183944) | Wastewater bioreactor microbial communities from Cape Town, South Africa - Thiocy_cont_300_biof (SPAdes) | ecosystem: Engineered > Bioremediation > Thiocyanate > Unclassified | place...
GCGGGTAAAGTTCTCGCGAAGTCGGCCTCTCTGGAAAATTCCGGGCTGTCGATGCCACCGGATTTTCCGGCAGGTACCGGCACGCACGCTGGCAAAAGCGCGGGACCGACAGGTACTGTTCTCTTCGCCGCGCGTACCGAAGGGACGATTGACGGCATGCCGGTACGTTTTGTTGTCGGGACCGATCAACGTCACGTCGACGTCGCCGTGTCTCGGTTCCGCAGCATTCTGTCATGGGCTCTGATCGGATTCGGATTATCCATGATCGCAGGTGCTGTGCTCCTGATCTTGTACGCGCTGAAGCCGCTGAACACATTGCGAAGCTCGCTGGCGGATGTGCGAACGGGCGCTTCCAGGAAGCTGGACGGTGCATACCCGCTGGAAGTCCTCCCCTTGGTCAACGACCTTAATGCCCTGCTCGTTTCGACGTCAGAGCTGATACAGCGGGCGCGGACGCAGGCCGGAAATTTGGCACATGGATTAAAGACTCCTCTCGCCGTCTTGACGGACGAAGCATATCGCATCGAGGAAAACGGCCTGCCGCAATCGTCGGCAACGATCCTGACGCAATGTCGCAAAATGCAGACCCAGATTGATTACCAGATATCGCGCGCCCGTGCCGTTGCCCTCCGATCGATCCCTGGCACTGTGGCAGAGGTTCGCAAAGGTGCGGAGGAGGTCGCCAGCGCTCTTCGCAGACTGTACGGAGAAACCGGTGTGGCGATAACCGTCGATGTCTCCGATGGTCTTCTAGTCGCCTGCGATCCCCAAGACCTCAATGAAATGCTGGCGAACATTGTCGACAACGCCTGCAAGCACGCAAAATCTCGTGTTCGCATCTCGTGCCACGGGCCGACCTCCGACAAGACTTACGATCTGCACGTGGAAGATGATGGGAAGGGGTTGCCGCCGGAAGCGTTCGAGGTCGTGTTCGACATCGGCGAACGATGGGATTCCCGCGAGGCGGGGTCCGGCCTCGGGCTCGCCATCGTACAAGATCTTGCGCAGCTCTATGGTGGCGACATCAAACTTCAAAAATCGAGCATGGGTGGACTTTGGGTTATGCTCAAGCTGCCGGCTGCGGATACAAGTGATGTCGCTGGGGTCTAGCCTCGGTCATTGACAATGTGAATTTGGAATCCAACGCACAGTTTGAATTCGCGTAACGACTGTGTGAAGCTGTGCCCAAGCGATACCTGCACGGGATCGCAAATAACAAACGAATTTACTGGGAAGGCGGCTGTGGCGGAAGGCGAATGGAAAATTGGCGTCCTGTTCTCTAAAACAGGAGTTACAGCGGGCGCTGAAACGTCAGAGTTGAACGCGGCGATCCTGGCAATTGAAGAAATCAATGCCGCCGGCGGTGTCCTGGGCCGAAATCTTAACGCTATCCATTATGATCCAGGCTGTTCGCCGCCCAAGTATCAAGAGTATGCGATCCGGCTGCTGAAGGAGGACAGGGTCCGTATCGTCTTCGGCTGCTACATGTCATCGGAAAGGAAAGTCGTTCTTCCTCAGATCGAAGCTTTCCGGGGACTGCTATTTTATCCCACATTTTACGAGGGTTTTGAGTACTCGAGCCGTTGTTTTTACGGCGGCGCCGCCGCCAATCAAAACGCCGTCGCACTAGCCAAATATCTTATCGAGAAGTTTGGCAGCCGGTTTCTTCTGGTGGGCTCGAATTACGTGTTCCCTCGCGAATACAACCGGGTGATTTCGGAGCTGGTGGAGCTGTCCAAAGGGGAAGTCGTGGACGAGATTTACGTGCCGGTGGAGTCGACGGCCGAAGATTTCGAGAAAATTATAAAGAGCATAAAAGTTCATGCGCCGGACGTCATAGTCTCGACCGTGGTCGGTACGGGATCGCAGCAATTGTTTGAGAGTTTTCATGCGGCGGGTCTGAACCCGCGCGACACGCCGATCGCGAGCCTGACGATGACCGAGGCAGAAGTTTCCAACGTCCTGCCCGAGATCGTGGCCGGCCATCTAACGTCTGCTTCATTCTTTGAGAACCTGGATCTTCCCGAAGCACGACGGTTTGTTGCCGCATTTAAACAGCGATTTGGCGCTTCCGCACCGATTACATCGAGCGCCGAAGCCGTTTATTGTCAGGTTCATCTTTTCGCAAAGGCGCTTGCGCTAGCTGGAGACGACGATCCCGAACTCATAGCCAAGCATCTTCGCGGGATGGAATTTGATGCCCCGCAGGGGCGAATAAGGATCGATCCAGACAACCACCATACCGAACTTTGGTCACGCATTGCCCGCATAAATGAAGCCGGGCAGTTCGACATAGTATGGCAATCAGAAAACAGGATACGACCGGACGTTTATTTTGTAACGTCCTCTTGCGAGAGCCGCCATACGCCTGAAGCCCAGTCCAATTACGGAATGTAGCGGGTGCCGGTGTCCAGAGAGCTGCTTCAAAGTCTAAAGGGTTTGCGCATTCAGGTTCTGCATCCGCCGGATGCGGAAGGCAAAGTGCTCATTGAACAACTTAATCGCATCGGCTGCACATGTGAGGCCACTTGGCCACTGCCTGAGGAGATTAATCCGGCGGCATCGGTGGTCATCATCGCGATTGAGCCATCCCATCGCGAGCAAATATTAAAGTTGTTTCGGCCTGTAGAACCGCTGGATCCGGCGCTTTTGGCGGTGATATCTTTCGAAGATCCGTCTACTGTTCAAATCGTTTTGGAGTGCGGCGCACTCGGTGTGATCGAACGGCCGATCAGGCCTTTTGGCTTACTAACTAACCTCATGATCACGCGTTCGATTTGGCTCGAGAGGCAGAACGCAAGTAAACGTATCAGAAAGCTGGAGCGGCGCGTTCGAAGCAGCAAACAGATCCTTCGTGCGAAAGAAATTCTGATGCAGACTCGCGAGATGACTGAAGATGCCGCTTACGAATGCATCAGGCAACAAGCGATGGCGAAACGCATTTCAATGGATGAGCTTGCCGACGCAATTATTGCAGCGCACACTCTATTGACGAATAATCCGTAGGGTGCCTATATCGGCATGAACTAACGCTCAGCACACGAGCGATTCCATTTCTGATACACGACAGTGCCGTCATGTATCGCAAGGCTATGAAGCCCACGTTCTCTCTTCACCGAGGGGACGTGGGCTTTTTTGTTTTTCGAAAACAGATTTCGAGGACCCGACTCTGGCATCGGTCGATCAATTTATCGCCGGTCTGCAACTGCAATACTAATGCGTCTCCCGTCGAGACCACGGCCGAGCGGGGTCCGCCAAAAAGCGGTTGGGTCCCGCTCGTTCGATGAACGAGGTCACCTTCTTTGCGCGCAAACATCCGTACTTCTTTTTATCGATCACCAAACCCGGCTCTTGCCGTCCATTGATGATTGCGATCGCGTTTTGTCAGACGCGGTGTACCTCGGAGAAGCAGCGCGCGTTCTGAGCATCCCGGTCATCGGGACAGAACAGATGCCCGAAAAAATCGGGCCACTCCATTCGGATGTTCGGAAATTTTGCAGCACCGTTTTATCCAAGGTGCACTTCGATGCCTGCGCCGATGGCCTTGTGAATGCCATCAAGGTTCATCCAAAACGCACGCAGATCGTAATTTCAGGCTGTGAAGCGCACGTTTGCGTTTTGCAAACCGCCACAGGTCTGTTGCGCGCTGGCTTCAGTGTCTGGATTGTGAGTTCGTCTACAGGCTCGCATTCGCAGATTGATCGCGCACTGGCCTTCGAGCGGATGCGAAAACTGGGAGCGACCATAGTCAGCCTGGAAATGGTGCTGTTCGAATGGCTCGCCAGGGGCGATCACCCTCGATTTCGCGACGTGCTTCAGACGATCAAAGCTCACCGATCCTACGGCAAGCACGCAAGTGACCATGTCTAATAAAGTGATTGCGGCGGCAGGGCGCAAGGTGCGGTAGAACCATTGCAGGTTTAGCAGCGATCCGCTCACATATCGCCGGGGCGGACCCAGGCATTTGTCATTTTCATTAAGCTTCGTACACGGCCTTTATCGACGTGTCCTCGGTTCTCGCATTAGAGAACTGATTTTCGAACCTATCGCACCGGTATGAGAGCATGAACGCCTCGGTAACTCGGCCATCTGTCATTGGACGTCTGCGGAAATTGGCGCGCCATGTCGGGGTTGCCGCAGACCAGTACGGATTGAGCCGGGGTGCGGTCGGCGGAAGGCTGCTGTCGCTGTATTGGCGACGGGGGTTCCGGCCAGGCGAAGCGCTGCGGCTCGGATTGGCCGACCCAGAGATTGCTCCGGCTTCGCTCGACGGATGTTTCACCAAGGAAGAGCTTTTCGCGCTTCAAAATCGCTTGAACCCGGTGGAACTGACCTCGCTCACCGAAGACAAGAGCGTCTTCGATGCCTACTGCGCGGCTCGTGCCATCCCGGTTCCGAAGCACTTCGCAACGCTCGGCAGAGTGTCAGCCGGCACGCCCGAGGGGCATGCCATCGCAACGCGTGAAGCGTGGCTGCGCGATATCGCTCCTAACCTTCCGTCGCAGTTTATCACCAAGCCGGCGCTCGGAGTCTACGGAGCAGGCGTCTCTCTCTGGACGAGAGAAGGCGCGTCATTTCGCGATCACAAAGGACGTCTTCTGTCGGCTGATGCGCTTTATGAGCAATGCTGTGGCGACCCTAAATTCGATCGATACGTCGTCCAACAAAGACTGCTCAATCACCCGGAGCTGGTGGAACTCACGGGGTCGTCGACCCTGCAAACCGTGCGGCTGGTCACTTTGATCGATACGGACGGCGCGGCGCAATGCCTCTATGCCGAATGGAAACTCGCGATTGGTGAGAGTGTCACCGACAATTTTGCGGGCGGTGTCGGCGGAAACCTGGTCGCGAGCGTGCGGCTATCCGACGGAACCATCGGCGCCGCGCAAGCACCCGCCCCGAGCGGCATTGGTTCCACTCAAGTTCACCGCCATCCAGTCACCGGAGCCGAGCTCGAAGGCTTTCGACTACCGGATTGGAGGTCGGTCACCGAACTCGCTCTTCGCGCCGCGCGGACATTCCTGCCGCTTCGCACGATAGGCTGGGATATTGCCCTGACCCCTGATGGGCCGGTGATTGTCGAAGGCAATCGCTGGTGGGACCCGCCGAACGACGCCGTAATTGGTCCACCCGCGCCGGGGCTGGCCCTTCATGAACTCGCTGCGAATAGCCCAAAGTTGAGAACTGCCGCGCAGCAGATTTCGCAATGAACATAGGCTATCTGAGACAAGCGATCACGCATCAAAGACTTGGCCAAGTCGTCTCTCACTATGCCTATCGATCCGTCCAGCGGTTGTTCGACGTCTCAGTCTTTCGTTGCCTCTTGGTGCAAGACAGCACTGTCATTCGCAAGCCGGTGCCGGGCGGCACGGAGTGCCGTTTCGTCGCTCCGGACCGGCTGCGCCGGGAAGCGGCGGTGACGGGCAGCGGACTTGATGCAGAGGAAGTCGAGCGCCTTCTCAAATCAGGAGAAGAATGCTTCGGCGCGTTCGTCGACGGCGTGCTGGCAAGCTATCTCTGGTTTTCGCCGGGCCCCGCCCACCTCGTCGATGATGTCTTCGTGCGCTTCGATCCGGCTTATGCGTACAGTCGCTGGGCGTTCACGAGACCGGAATACAGAGGCAAGCAACTTCACGCCCTCTGCAAGCAAAGCGCGCTCGATGAGTTCACGGCGCGGGGACGGCTCGGCATCATCTCGGTCGTCTACGCGTGGAATTCTCACTCGCTGAGCGCCGCCGCGAAATTGGGATGCGTGCGAGTGGGTTTATTGGGAATTGTCTGGGGCAGGGTGTGGACCAGCAAAAATTGCCGCCGCGTCGGGCTCTCCCTCGAGCGCTCGTCGAACGGGAAAATTCCGATGGTGAAGTCGCGGCGCCAGTAGCACATGCATCGCATGAGGCCGAGAAACGATGACGGCCGGTCGCGGCTTGGCGCCGGATGACGCCAAGCCGGTGGGTGCTCATCTTTAGTCGTCGTAGCCAAGAAGGACCTGACCCGTGGCGGGATGGGCATGTCCTTCGACGCGGACGCCATCGGCGTTGATCGCATCGAATTCGTAGGCGCCGTCATCGGCTTCGATCTCGGTGACGTTGTAGCCCTGCGCCTTCAACTTCTGGATGACCTCTGAGACCGACAGCCATTTGTCAGCAGGGACGTTGAGGCGCGGGCCATCATGGCCGGCGTGCGCCGAGGTCGTGAGAGCGAACACCATAGCGATGGCCGGCAGCGTCAGATACTTTTGCATCGTGAAATCTCCATGTGGTTAACCTGCAACCGCTTGCCGGCTGCGAGCACGTGGCGATACTCACTGATTGCTGCTGATGCTGACCTGATGAGCGGCGTCAGGTTATTGTCAGGTAATTTTTGCGAAGTTTGTCCGATGTATCGATCGAAGCGCTGCCTTACGTTTGGTCTTCTCGTCACGCTGGCCGCGGCACCCGTTGCGGCGCCAGCGATTGCGGACGATGACCTGGACCACGAGCTGGCCCGTCAGGCCCTGAGCGAAGGGCGCATCCGGCCGCTGACCGAAATACTTGAGACTTTGAAGGCGGAGTTTCCTGGCCAAATTCTCGGCGTGGAACTCGAAGCCAAGAGCGTCAAAAGCTTCATCTACGAATTCAAGGTTCTGACGCCTGACGGCAAGCTCAAGGAGGTCAAGGTCGACGCCGCGACGTCCAAAATCCTGACCATCCAGGATGACGACTGATGCGAATTCTCGTGGTCGAGGATGAGCCGAAGATTGCCCACAGCATTGTGACGGCGCTCAGTGCAGCGCATTTTCAGGTCGATGCGGCGCGCGACGGCGAGACGGCATGGTTCCGTGGCGACACCGAAAACTACGACCTTATCGTTCTCGATCTCGGATTGCCGAAGATCGACGGCTTGTCTGTTTTGAAGAAATGGCGAGCGGCAGGCCGGATGATGCCCGTCCTGATCCTCACCGCGCGCGGCGCTTGGCCCGAGCGCGTCGAAGGCATCGATGCTGGCGCCGACGATTATCTCGCCAAGCCGTTTCAGCTCGAGGAGCTGATGGCGCGCGTGCGTTCGCTCATCCGCCGCTCCGTCGGCCACGGTTCGGCAATTCTGACTGCAGGCCCACTTGCTCTAGATACCCGGCAGATGCGGGTCGTGCTCGATGGCGCGCCGGTCCCGGTAACGCCGCTGGAATATCGGTTGATCGGCTATCTCATGCATCACAAAGGGCGGGTCGTTCCTCCGACGGAACTCATCGAGCATCTTTATGGCGATGACGACGCACGGGACGCGAACGCGCTGGAAGCAGTCGTGACGCGGTTACGCCGAAAGCTCGGGCAGGAAACGATCGAGACGCGGCGCGGGTTCGGTTACATGGTGTCGGAACCCTCGACATGAGCCTCGGCTCGCTGCGTCTCAGGCTCCTTATCGCAGGTGCCGTGTCGATATCGATCGCACTCGGCATCGCAGGGTTCGGGCTGACTGAGCTGTTCAGACGCCACGTCGAACGCCGGGTGGACTCGGAACTCAACGTCTATCTCAATCAGTTGGTGTCAGGCATAGCGCGGACGCCGGCAGGCGATCTCGCCGTCGCGCACCGCCCTCCCGATCCGCGATTTGAGGCGCCGCTTTCGGGGCTCTACTGGCAGATAGATGCGACGCCGGGCGGCAAAGTTCTTCGATCGCGATCGCTATGGGACAATGTCCTCGACCTTCCTGCCGAGACGAATATCAATGACGAAGTCCATCGGCGGGAGATCGTCGGCCCTGACGGCGCGAAGCTGTATCTGTTGCAGCGCTATATTGAACTCCCCGCGGAACTCGGCGGCCAGCGCGTTCTCATAGCCGTTGCTTTGCAGGCCGAAGAGGTTCGCAATTCCATCCGAAACTTTGCCATCGATCTGTTGCCGTTTCTTCTATTGATCGGCGCGCTGCTCGCAGCCGCATTCTGGCTTCAGGTGAGCATTGGGCTGCGGCCGCTTGCGGCAATCCGGGGAAAGCTCAGCGCCATTCGAACCGGCACGGCGCAGCGGCTCGGAAACGGATTTCCCGACGAGGTGCAGCCCCTCGCAGCGGAAATCGACGATCTTCTCGACGCTCGCGATCTGGCGATCGAAAAAGCGAAGGGACGGGCGGCCGATCTTGCACACGGCCTTAAGACGCCGCTGCAAGTTTTGAATGTTGAGATCGACAGGCTGAAGTCCAAAGGCGAAGCCGGGATCGCATCCGATATTGCCTCTCTCGCCGAGGCCATGCGGCGGCACGTCGATCATGAACTCGCACGCGCGCGTATCGCCTACGCAGCGAAAGATGCTTCGACGGACGTCACCTCGGTCATCGATCGCGTCGTGCGCGTCGCCGAGCGCACGCCGGAAGGACAGAAGGTGGTCTGGCAGAAGGATACGCCGCAGACGCTCATGGCATCTATTCACGGCGATGATCTCGCCGAAGTGCTCGGGAACCTGACCGAGAATGCCGCGCGCCACGCGCGCAAACAGGTTTCCATTTCAGCCCGCGCCGACAATGGTGTCGTCGTCGTCACCGTCGCGGATGACGGACCAGGCATCGCCGAAGAGCATCAGGCCGATGCGATGGTGCGCGGCCGCAGTCTGGACACGAGGAAAAACGGAACCGGTCTCGGACTCGCGATCGTGGCCGACATTCTCGAGGCCTGGCATGGAAGCCTGAGGCTCGATAACGGCGCACCAGGGCTTATAGCAACGGTCCGCCTGCGCGCCGCTTAAAGTAGGCCGGTCATGCTGCGAGGAACTATTTCCGAGCCTTGGCCGGGCAGTGGTCGAGGCCAATAAACGGTCGCGGCGACTTGCACCCGCCGCTCCGATTGCTGAGCCGCCTCACCGCCGTGGCTGACCCATCTGCGCCCCATCTTCTTCGCACGCATTGGCTTGGAACATCAGCATACGGAGTCAATTCATTAAGGATACCAGCATAGCCTGTGGGGAAAGTTTTTTGGCCTCAAAGAATGATCGCGACGGATGCTCACCCATCCGATCGCGGCGTTAGGGACATGGAAATGCTGCTGAATTCGGCTACCGGTCGTAATATTTTCGCAGTCGCGGCGTGCGGCTTGGTCGCGACGATCACGGCTTCGTCCGTGCTGTTCTACCGCTCGTATGAGGACATCAAGAGCACGAGCCTTGATCGCATGCGGGAGATCGCAAAATCAGAAGCCCTGACCACCGAGAAGCGGATCGGGCGTACCGGTCGCATCGCCGACGCGCTGGGCTCGGTTCTGGAGGTCATGAAGGACAGTGGCGAGACCGATCGCGCCAGGGCCGACCGGACCATGCGTCATCTGCTGGAAAGCAACCCCGACATCCTCGGCATCTGGACGGGCTGGGAGCCGAACGCGTTCGACGGCAAGGACGCCGACTTCGTCAAAGCCCAAGGCCATGATGCGACGGGCCGTTATGTTCCTTATTTCGTCCGTGGAACCAACGGAGAAATAACCAACACGGCCCTCGTCGATTATGCAGTGCCGGGCCCTGGCGATTACTATCAGTTGCCTTTTACGCGTCAGAAGACGGTCGTTATCGAGCCTTATGCTTACGACATTGACGGGAAGCAGGTTCTGCTTACGACGATCTCAAAGCCGGTCGTCGTGAACGGCAAAGCGCTCGGCGTTGCGGGCATTGATCTTTCGCTGGCCGATACGAGCAAGGCACTCGCGAGCCTTCATCCCATGGGGACGGGCTACGTCAGCCTGATCAGCAGCGGGGGTAAAATCGTTGGCCATCCGAACGAGGTTTTGGTCGGAAAGACACTGGCCGAAAGCGCGGAGACGGCCGGCTGGGACAAACTCATTGCTCAGCCAGGCGTCGAACAGCAAATCGCGGCTACGGATGGAACGGCATACTTGGCCGTCGCGTCGCCTGTCACACTTACGCCGGAAATAACCTGGTACGCGATCGTCGCCGTTCCGAAGAGCACAGTGTTTGTGCAGTTGAACGCGATGATGCGGGACGCGGCTCTTATTATCGCGACGGCCGCAGCGCTTCTCGCGCTCGCAGGTTGGTTCATTGCTCGCCGCTTTATCGGCCGCATCTCCAACATCATCGGAGAGACCGCGCAGATCGCCGAAGGCAATCTCCAGCTTGAATTGAAAGATAGCAAAAGCAAGGACGAGATCGGCGATCTCGCCCGCTCGCTCGAAGTTCTACTCGACAACAACCGGCAAAAGGCGCGGCTCGAAAGCGAAGCCGAAGCCAACCGCAACCTGGCCGAACGGGAACGCATTGCCCGCCAGGAGCAGGAAGCCCGAGACGCGGCGAAGGTGGAGAAGGAACGGCTCGCTCGCCACGAGCAGGAAGCGAGAGACGCCGCGAACGTAAAGTTTGCAGTCGATAGCCTTGCTGCCGGTCTGTCTCATCTTTCCGATGGCGACATGTCCTTCCGTATCGCGACCCCGTTCACGGAAACCCTTGATCAGGTTCGCCACGATTTCAACAATTCGGCCCAGAAGTTGGAAACTGCTTTGACGCAGGTGGCCGACAACGCCCGAGGCATCGAGTCGAACTCCGACGAAATCCGCTCCGCCGCCGACGATCTGGCGAAGCGCACCGAGCAGCAGGCCGCTGCCCTGGAGCAAACCGCTGCCGCGCTGGAAGAGATCACCACGACCGTCAAGAATTCCACCGAACGGGCGCAGGAAGCCGGAGAACTCGTGAGCCGTGCGAAGGCCGGCGCGGAACAGTCAGGCGTCGTGGTCCAGCGTGCCGTCTCGGCGATGGAAGCCATCAAGAAGTCGTCCTCGGAGATCACCAATATCATCGGCGTGATCGACGAGATCGCCTTCCAGACGAACTTGCTTGCGCTGAACGCAGGCGTGGAGGCAGCCCGTGCAGGCGAAGCTGGCAGAGGCTTCGCTGTGGTGGCACAGGAAGTCCGCGAGCTTGCGCAGCGGTCCGCCAATTCCGCCCGAGAGATCAAGGCGCTCATCGGCACGTCCAGCGATCAAGTTCGCGAAGGCGTCGAACTCGTCGGTGAGACAGGCCGCGCTCTGGAAACCATCGTCGTCGAAGTGCAGGAGATCAACCGCCATGTCGCCGCGATCGTCGAAGCGGCGCAGGAACAGTCCTCTGGCCTCGAGCAAATCAGCACGGCCATGAATCAGATGGACCAGGATACGCAGAGGAACGCGGCAATGGTCGAGGAAACGACGGCCGCCACGCACAGCCTGTCGCGGGAAGCAACCTCGCTCAATGAACTGCTGACCATGTTCAAGCTTGCTGGCGGCGCGCATCAGGGATCGGTCGCCGTACGAGCGGTAACCGGCTCGGAAAAGCCTGCGGCGTCTCCCGTGCGCGCTCTAGGCCGAAAGATCGCCAGCGCATTCTCCGGCAATGCCGCCGTCAAGAAGGACGAGTGGCAAGACTTCTGATTGCCGGCGCTAGACGAATAGCAATCGTGCGCGAAGACTGACCCCATCCGCGAAATTGCGGGTGGGGTCAGTTATGTCTGCTGCCCTGAAATGGTGGCGCGCGGTACGGCGGGAGATAGATAGGACAATTTCGTTCGATCTTCAGTCGTCACGCCACGGAACGCATTGGCGTCAACCGGCAGCTGAAAAGACCTCTCGCACTAATCCATGCACGCGGTTGAAAGCAGCCTCCGCACCGGCGATGACGCGCGCTTCGTTCTCATCCGATAGCGAAACATCGTCGAGGGCCGCTGTGAAAGTGCGCCAGTGCAACCCGCGTCCTTCCGGAGCGCCGGCAAGATGGGAAGCGCCGAATGTTTCCGTCAGTCCGAGCTTCAGCGCGTCCTTCAGCAAGAACGCAGCGCCGAGGTTCGATCCCTCTGCGACGTAAAGCCAGCCGAGCGCCGTCGGCAGATCTACCGAGGCGCCAGCTTTGAACACCGGCGGCGCAGCGATTGCCGGAACTTGCGCTCCAAGATCGGCAAGATCCTGCTCGATAAGTGCGATCCTGCGGCGGCCCTTCAAATCAGGCAGCAGGTCATCCAGCGTCGCGTCGTCGTACAGTGCCTCGATGTCCCGGTGAAAGCCGTGCTGCACTTTGACGAAAAGCGCATAGCGCTCGCGACTCGCGAACGGCTCGCCCGTCATGATCGCCTTATCGAGCTTGTCATGGGTTGCCTGCGTCGCCGCTTTCAGCCGCTTCGAGCGCGTGGATGCCGGATTGTCCAGAACGGCAGTGTCTGTCATCGATATGATCTCATTAAAGCTAGAAAACAAAACAAAGGAAGTTGAGCCCAGGCGATGGCATGACCCGAGCGTCAGCGCATCCATATAGTGTTGATCGGTGAAGTTATCTACCGCAGCAGAGATCTGGAATGTCTCTAACATTATAGCTCGCGAAAGGATCGAGCAGCGCGTGGGAATACGTACTCAATTCGACGGCTGATGTCAGGCGAACGTCACCGGGAATATTTCCGCTTGATGCGGCTCGCGTGCTCACCGTATGCACGGCGGATTGTTCGACAATGAAGTCTGGTCACCTCGCCCAATGAAGCAACGCTTCATGCCTGCACCTTTTCATCTAGCCGTTCACCGGTCGCACAGCGGCAGGGGCCTTTTCGCTCAAGAGCGCATTCGGAAGGGCTCGTGCGTCATCGAATATATCGGACGTCCCGCCACGGCCAGGCAGATGAAGTTGAACCGCGGCAAGTATCTCTTCTGGACGAGCGATACGACCATGATCGACGGAAACATCCCCGCGAACGTCGCCCGCTTCATCAATCATTCGTGCGTACCGAATTGCGAGATCGAAATCCGTAGGCGTCGCATTTATGTAATCGCTCTCCGTGCCATCGAGCCGGGCGAAGAGCTTTCCTACGATTACGGCGAGGAATATTTCGATATGCATCTTGCAGGACGCTGTCGCTGCACGAAGTGTTCCGAGGCATAGTCGATAACGTGCCACTGCGCGGGACCCGCATCCCGCACCCAACTTTGGTCGGGTTGACCTTGTTTGTGCGACGCGGTTACGTAACTGAAATGGAATGCGGAAGAGTCCGGACAGCTTAAAGCCTGAGCCGGCGCCGAAGGAGCAACCGCCCCGGAAACTCTCAGGCAAACAAACCGTATTCCGACGACACTCTGGAAAGAGGCTGAGCAGCTTTCACACTCAGCCCACCGACGGATGTAAGACGCAGGCCCATCGGCGGCCATCGTCCATGATCTCAGGTCACAGGACAGAGGGGGCTCTTGAACGCGCTATCGAGCGCATTGGAGCCGTATAATGTCCGCTGATGAACTGTCAAAATCCCCACTGACAAGAACACCGCTCTACGACGCGCATGTCGAAGCCGGTGCGCGAATGGTGCCGTTCGCCGGCTACGAAATGCCGGTTCAGTATTCACTTGGTATCATTGCTGAACATACGTGGACTCGGAATCACGCGAGCCTTTTCGATATCAGCCACATGGGGCAGGCCGTCGTCACCGCGGACGACGGCAAGCACGAGACCGTCGCGCGTGCGCTCGAAGCTCTCGTTCCAGCGGATATCGTTGAGCTTGCGCCCGGACGGCAGCGCTACTCCCAGCTGCTCAATGCTTCAGGCGGCGTCATCGACGATCTGATGGTGACGCGGCCGGAAGAGCCAGACGAAAGCGGCCGGCTCATTCTCGTTCTGAACGCGTCTCGCAAGGACATCGATGTTGAGCACATCGCGCGCCTGCTTTGCGAAGGTACGAGAATTGAATCACGCGCCGACCTCGCTCTGCTGGCATTGCAAGGCCCGAAAAGCGGCGATGTCCTCGAGCCGATATGCCCCGACAGCAGAAAGCTTGCTTTCATGCAGGCGACGCGCACGGAGATCGCAGGTTGCGATTGTTTCATCAGCCGCTCTGGATACACGGGCGAGGATGGCTTCGAAATCTCGGTCGCCGCAAGCGATGCAGTGACGTTGTGGCGAGCGCTTCTCGCAAACGACGAAGTCCGCCCGTGCGGACTGGGCGCGAGAGATTCGCTCCGTCTCGAAGCGGGTCTCTGTCTCTATGGACATGAACTCGACGAAACGATTTCTCCCGTCGAGGCGGGGTTGACGTGGTCGATACCCAAACGTCGCCGAACGGGCGGATTCCCGGGCGCTAAACGCATCCTCGGCGAGATATCGGCATCGCCAGCGCGCACCCGCATCGGCCTTCATTTTATTGGTCGTGCGCCCGCGCGCGAGGGCGCTAAAATACTTTCGAAAATGGGCGATGAAATAGGCGTCGTAACTTCAGGCGGATATTCGCCGACGCTCAAGCGGCCAATCGCGCTCGCATATGTTCCGCCGGAATACGCGAGCGCGGACACGCCATTGACGGTCATCGTGCGCGGCGAACCGCTGGACGCAAAAGTCGTGCCCTTGCCTTTCGTGCCGCACCGCTACCGGCGCGCGTAAGACATATCGATCATCTGCAAATCAAGGAGCGCTCTGTGCTGAAATATACCGAAGAGCATGAATGGCTGAATGTCGAAGGTGACATCGCCACCATCGGAATTACGCAACACGCGGCGACGCAGCTCGGCGATCTCGTATTCGTCGAGTTGCCGAAAGTCGGCGCGAGCCTGAAGAAGGGCGCGGCCGCCGCCGTCGTTGAGTCCGTAAAAACGGCATCCGACGTCTATGCGCCGCTTGACGGCAGTGTCGTCGAGATCAATCAGCCCGTCGCCGACGATCCGACCATCATCTCGGCCGATCCTCTGGGGCGTGGCTGGCTCTATAAGCTTCGCGTCGCCAACCTGGCCGACCTCGATGGCTTCCTTGATGAAGCCGCCTACGCAAACCTCATTGCATAAGAGGCGATGACGCATGTCTGCCGACAACTACGATCCCTACGACTTCGCCAACCGCCGCCACATCGGTCCGAGCGCGAAAGAAATCGCCGAGATGCTCGCGGTCGTGGGAGCGTCCGATCTGCATGCAATGATCGATGCAACTGTTCCGCAGTCGATACGTCAAGCGGAGCGGATTGACTTCGGGAAATCGCTGTCGGAAAGGCGTGCGCTCGATCGCTTGAGGGATACGGCCAGCAAGAACCGCGTGCTGACGTCGTTGATCGGTCAGGGTTACTACGGCACGACGATGCCGCCTGCGATCCAGCGCAACATTTTCGAGAACCCGGCGTGGTACACGGCCTATTCGCCCTACCAGCCGGAAATCAGCCAAGGCCGCCTCGAGGCATTGCTCAACTTTCAAACCCTCGTTGCGGATTTAACGGCTCTCGACATTGCAAACGCTTCGCTGCTCGACGAAGCGACGGCCGCGGCGGAAGCGATGGCGATGGCGCATCGCGTATCGAAATCCGAAAAATCGATCTTCTTCGTCGATCGCGACTGCTTTCCTCAGACGATCGCCGTCATCAAGACGCGGGCCGAGCCGCTCGGCTGGCAGGTAAAAGTCGGCGACCCATTCAACGATCTCGATCCCTCGGAAGTTTTCGGCGCAATCTTCCAGTATCCCGGCGTGTGCGGCGATTGCCATGATTTCACACCGGTCATGGAGGCGCTTCACGCGGCCGGCGCGATCGGCATCGTGGCGGCCGATCCCCTCGCGCTCACGCTTCTGAAGCCACCCGGCGAAATGGGTGCCGATATTGCGGTCGGGTCCATGCAGCGCTACGGCGTGCCGATGGGCTACGGCGGTCCGCACGCCGCCTACATGGCGACGCGTGACGAATACAAGCGCAGCCTTCCCGGCCGCCTTGTTGGAGTCTCTGTCGATGCGCGAGGCAACCGCGCTTACCGGCTGGCGCTGCAGACGCGCGAACAGCACATTCGCCGCGAGCGCGCGACATCCAACATCTGCACGTCGCAGGTGCTGCTCGCCGTCATCGCGTCGATGTATGCGGTGTTTCACGGACCGGCGGGCCTCAGAGCCATCGCCCAGCGTGTCCATCGCGACGCCTGCCGGCTCGCCGATGGATTAAGCGGTCTCGGATTCAAAATCCGGCCAGCGCGCTTCTTCGACACCATCACCGTCGAGGTCGGACCGTATCAAGGCCTGATCATGAAGAACGCGGTCGATAACGGCGTCAATCTGCGCAAGGTCGGCAAGGATCGCATCGGCATCTCCGTCGACGAGCGCACGCGGCCGGATACGCTGGAAGCCGTTTGGCGCGCGTTTGGCGCCTTCGATCTGCGTTATAAGGACGAATATCCACCCAGCCATTTGCCCGAGAACCTGATCAGAACGTCGGCCTATCTCACGCATCCGATCTTCCACATGAACCGCGCCGAAAGCGAGATGACGCGCTACATGCGCCGCCTCGCCGATCGCGATCTGGCCCTCGATCGTTCTATGATTCCGCTCGGGTCGTGCACGATGAAGCTCAATGCAACGGCTGAGATGCTGCCGATCTCATGGCCGGAATTCGCGGAGATGCATCCGTTCGCGCCGGCCGATCAGGCCGTCGGATACAAGGAGCTGATCGACGATCTATCGCATAAGCTTTGCGTCATCACGGGATATGACGCGATTTCGATGCAGCCGAATTCCGGCGCTCAAGGCGAATACGCAGGCCTGCTTGCAATCCGCGCCTATCATAGAAGCCGGGGCGATGAAAAACGCACGGTCTGCCTCATACCGTCGTCGGCGCACGGGACCAATCCCGCGTCGGCGCAGATGTGCGGCATGTCCGTTGTCGTCGTCGGCACCGACAAGAACGGCAACATCGACGTCGAGGATTTTCGCGCCAAGGCCAATGCGCATCGCGACCAGCTTGCCGCGTGCATGATCACGTACCCATCGACGCACGGCGTGTTCGAGGAAACCGTTCGCGAACTTTGCGATATCACGCACGAATGCGGCGGACAGGTTTATATGGACGGCGCCAACCTCAATGCGCTCGTCGGCTTGGCGAAACCCGGAGAGATCGGCTCGGACGTCAGCCACCTCAATCTGCACAAGACCTTCTGCATTCCGCATGGCGGCGGCGGCCCTGGCATGGGTCCGATTGGCGTCAAGTCGCACCTCATTCCGTTTCTTCCCGGTCATCCGGAAACGGATGGACGCGAGATGACCGTTTCCGCGGCTCCCTACGGTTCCGCATCGATCCTGCCGATCTCCTGGAGCTATACTTTGCTGATGGGGGGACGCGGGCTGACACAAGCGACGCGCATCGCCATTCTCAATGCGAACTACATCGCGAAACGGCTCGAAAATGCATACCCTGTTCTTTATCGCGGCCGAAACGGCTACGTCGCGCACGAATGCATCATCGATACGCGGCCGCTGCTCGAAACCTCGGGCGTGACGGTGGACGATATCGCGAAACGCTTGATCGATTCAGGCTTCCACGCGCCGACCATGAGCTGGCCGGTCGCCGGCACTTTGATGATTGAGCCGACAGAGTCGGAAACCAAAGCCGAGCTGGATCGCTTCTGCGACGCCATGCTGTCGATCCGCGAGGAAGCGCGCGCCATTGAAGAAGGGCGAAGCGATCGCAAGAATAATCCTCTCAAGAATGCGCCGCACACCGTCGAGGATCTGGTCGGCGAGTGGGATCGTCCCTATTCGCGTGAAGTCGCGTGCTTCCCGCCCGGCGCGTTCCGTGTCGACAAATACTGGGCGCCCGTCAACCGCGTCGACAACGCCTATGGCGACCGCAATCTGGCATGCTCGTGCCCGCCAATCGAAACTTATGCGAACGCCGCGGAATGAAAGGTCCGCAGGCGTTCGCTCTGGCTCAGTGCAGGGTAGACGGCTGCATCATTTCGTCGTGTAGCCGCCATTGACCAGAATTGTCTGGCCGGTCATCCACCATCCGTCCGAGACGAGGAATCTGATCCACGGAACGATATCCTCGATATCCGTCAGCCCGACCTTCGAGAACGGAGACAGCGCCGCCGCGGTTTTGTGATAGGCAACCGCATCGGCGCCCTCGGCAGGATAGAAGAACGGCGTATCCATCGGCCCCGGCCCGATGGCCGTGACCGAGATTCCACGATCTCCGAATTCTTTCGATGCGGCCCGTGTGAAGTGCTCAACCGGCGCCTTGGTTCCGGCGTAGGACGCATAGAAGGGCGTGTATGCGCCGAGCAGTGATGTGACGAGCGTGCAAATCTTGCCGTTGTCGTTGAGCGCCTTGCCGGCTTCCTTGATGAAGAAGAATGCGGTCTTCGCGTTCACTGCGCTCATTTCGTCGTATTCCGCTTCGCTGATATCAAGCATGGGCTTCTTCAGCACCTTGCCGACGGTATTGATCGCAATGTCGGGTTTTCCGATCGCCGCAATGCTGTCAGCGAAGAGCTTCTCCATCGCGCCAGCTGTCGTGAGATCTGCCTGCAACGCGACGCCCTCGGTTCCGGCTGCCTTTACGACCGCCAGCGTATCTTCCGCGTCAGCTTTGCTGCTGCTCGAATTGTAATGAATCGCAATCGCCTTCGCGCCATGCGCTGCGAGATCCTTGGCGATCAGCCCGCCGAGGTTTTTGGCGCCTCCCGCGATGATGACGGTTTTGCCTTTGATTTGGTGATCCGCCATGGCGTGCGCGTGCTCCTCTGATGTCGCCGGAAAATCGGCTATCCGATGGGCATCACCTTTCCAGTTTGCGATCCATGTATAAATATGCTGAGTTCGACATCACTGGTCAGAATTTGCAAACAATTGAAATCGTCATGGACAGGCTTGGGCGGCTGCGTGTGTTCGTTCGTGTTGTGGACTGCAAAAGCTTCACCAAGGCGGCGGAAACGCTCGCCATTCCGAGGTCCACGGTTTCGATCGCGATCAAGGAGCTGGAAAAGCTTGTCGGCGCGCGCCTGCTGAGCCGCACCACACGCAGCGTAATACCGACGCACGACGGCGTGGCGTTTTACGAACAGTGCAGCCGCCTCGTCGACGATTATGAGGAAGTCGAAGGATTATTCCGGACCGCGCACGCCGAGTTGCGCGGACGGCTGAAGGTCAATGTTCCAGGGCGCATCGGGCGAATGATCATCGCGCCCGCCGTGCCGGAATTCGTTTCAAAGTATCCGAACATCGCGCTCGAAATCGGCATCACCGATCGGACGGTTGATTTGCAGCTCGAAGGCATCGATTGCGTGGTGCGCGTCGGAGATCTGGCCGATTCCAATCTCATCGCGCGACGGATCGGTGACCTCGACATCATCAATTGTGCAAGCCGGGATTATCTGGATCGCAATGGCGTGCCGGTCCGGCCGAGCGATCTTCGAAAGCATCGTACGATTGCTTACATGCCTCCGTCGGGTGGCAAGCCCGAGCCTTGGCAGTACGTTGACGCGAAGGGATTGCAATCGCTCAACGTCCCGCCGTCGATCGCGGTCGATAACGCAGAAATGCTGATAGCGTGCTGCCTGGCCGGACTCGGTCTTATCCAGGTGCCGTCGTATGACGTGCGCGAGCATTTGCGGCGGGGCGATCTTGTGGAGGTTTTGCCGAAGCACTGTTCGCCGCCCATGCCCATCCACATCGTCTATCCCCATCGCCGCCATCTGTCGGGCCGGCTACAGGCATTCATCGAGTGGGCGACCGAGCTTTTGCGCGAGCACATCAAAGCGCCGGCTATCGCGGAGAAAACGCGAGCCTCGCGCAAACGCTAGAATTCCTCGCCGCCGCGAAACTGGATGATGGCTTAGGTCGCCAGCTGTAGCGGATCGGCGTGACGTCGCGACTTTCCTTCAAAATAGCAGCCGTCTTCGAGCGACAAATGCTTATGAAATATGTTCGCGGCTACGGAGGAAGCTTTCTTCAGCGTCAGATGGTTCGCGAAGATTTCTCCGGTCACCTCTCCGAGCACCGTGACGGCATCGGCAACGACCGCGCCGTCGACAATCCCACGCTCGGCGATGGTCACGGACGTGCAGCGCACGTCGCCGAGCACCGTGCCCTCGATGATGAGCGGCCCGGGAAATTCGAGTGAACCTTCGATGGTCGCTTTGCGGGGAATAGTAAGAGCAGCGGGTAGCGAACGGCTTGCATCGCTCATTGGCATGCACTCAGACCTGATATGTGTCGTCCCGCTCGCCAGCGTTATCGCCGCACTCCGTGGCGAGATTCAGGCCCGCCCCTCGTCATAAACGGCGTCGTGACGTTAGGCGCCGCCGGACAGCCTTTCGCGTTCCTTGATGAGAGCCGCAAGTTGCGCTTCCTGCTGTGCGATGCGCTCTGACGTCAAACCTTCATCGGCCGCTCCCGAATAGGCAGCGGCCTGCTCGACAAGCTCGCGAAGGTTATCGCGGATGAGGCTTATCCGCTTGTTGATCTCGATAAGATCCGCTGAGTCAGCCATCGCATTTCCTCTTGCCGAATGGTTGGAGCACTAAAGACGGGCGGCTTATGCGAGGACCTTCCATCTCTTGAACCAGTTCGCCATTTGCTGCCACGCGTCCTCGGCCGCGTCCTTATTGTAGCTCGGGCGATAATCGGCGTGGAAGCCATGTCCCGCCGAGGGGTAAATTTTGAATTCAGCAGTTTTTCCTGCCGCCTCAAGAGCGGCTTTCATCTGCTCGACCTGCGCTGGCGGAATGCCCTGGTCTTCGGCCCCGTAAAGTCCGAGGACTGGCGCTTTCATCTCCGGCGCGATCTCGAGCGGGCTTTTCGGCCAAAGCTGTTTCTGCGTCGGGGGATCGATCAGCGACCCATAAAATGCGACGCCCGCCTTCACGTCGTCGCTGGTGGCGCAATACTCCCAAACCGTTCGCCCGCCGCGGCAGAATCCAATGATGCCGATCCTGTCCTTGTCGCCGCCCTGCGCTTCGGCCCATCGAACCGTCGCGTCGAGATCGGCGAACAGTTCCGCATCGGGCTTTGCATTGACGAGCGGCATCAGGTCTCGAATTTCGCTGATGCCCGCCAGTTGTCCTTTTCGAAAATAATAGTCCGGCGCGACGGCAAGTGCGCCGAGCTTGCCGATACGGCGCGTCACGTCTTTGATGTACTCGTGCAATCCGAAAACCTCCATCGCGACGAGAATGATGGGAGGCTTTGCGACATTGGCGGGCCGCGCGAAGTATAACGGCATCTCGCCGCCATCGACTTTGACGTTGCTCATGCCGGCGTCGAGACCGTTCGTATCCGTTTTGATTGCCTCGGCGCGAACCGGTCCGGCAGCAAGCGTGTAGCCGGCGGCAACCGCCGCCGATGCGCTCATGAAATCGCGCCGTGATAGCGGCGGCTTCTTGGTAAGTCCGGAGATATCCGATGCCAGGCTGCGGCGTGCGGTCATGACGAACTCCATACTCTCTGCGCGTCATCGAAAGATAGCAGCGCGCCTGCATCATGTCAGGCCGCCAAGGAGTAAATGCCGCACGAAAAATACTGAAAAACACTCGGAACCAAATGCGCAAAACGAATGAGGCGACGAGCTTGCGCCCATCGCCTCAATAGAATCCAAACCGAAGACGTCTTATTTCTTGACGCAGGTTTTTGTGGTTTTGTCCCACTTCATGTCTTTTGCTTTCTTGCAGTCAGCCTTCGTCATCGGCGCATCGGCAGCGTTGGCGACGATCGGAGCGGAAAAAGCAACAAGCACGCCGGTGAGAACCGCGCCGCGCACAAGCTTGGAAATCATTGTATCTCTCCTCAATCGGGTTTCCTGGGTGGTGCCCAGGCCTGAGCTTGATACTCCGGCGAGCCTGATCGGGTTCTTACGGCGCATATACTTTTCGGTAAGGTCAGCACGTCTGCATCGCGGAAAGTTTTTCTGCGATCGTTCTTGTGCGGATCAGAGACCGACAAAATTTCGCCAATAATATTTTCTGGCGACGAGCACCCAATCACTCTGCGAATTGCGAACATGTTCGCACTCGGCTTGCGAATGAAATAACGCCGAGCCTGCGCCGATAAGTCCAAATGCGCGGCGTTCTCGGTCAGCTTTCAATGATTGTTGCCGCTTTGAGCATCGTTTATGACACCCGGCGGGCGTGATCCGCCCTGACTATGCCAGCACCGTCGCAAGCCTAGGGGATAAAACAACAATGAAGCTCGTTCGATTTGGCGCACATGGCGCGGAAAAACCCGGCATCGTGGACCGCGACGGAACCATCCGCGATCTCTCGGCGCATGTTCCCGATTTTTCCGGTGCCAACCTCGCGCCAGCCGCCCTCGCGAAGCTGGCCGCCATCGATCCGTCATCTCTGCCGAAGGCGCCCGAAGGCGTTCGGCTCGGACCTCCGGTCGCCGGCACGCACAACTTCATCGCCATTGGGTTGAACTACGCCGACCACGCCAAGGAGACCGGCCAGGAAATTCCGAGCGAGCCCATCCTGTTCAACAAGGCCACGACGTCGATCTGCGGTCCGAACGACGATGTGATGATCCCGCGCAATTCCCGCCACACCGATTGGGAATGCGAAATCGCATTCGTCATCGGCGCACGCGCCCGCTACGTCGAAGCGAAGGATTGGGCGAACTACATCGCTGGCTACTGCATTTGCAATGACGTTTCCGAGCGCAGCTTCCAGAGCAAGCGTGGCGGGCAGTGGGTGAAGGGAAAATCGGCCGAAACATTCGGTCCGATCGGCCCTTGGCTGGTGACCCCGGACGAAATCCCGAATGTCGACAATCTTGCCATGTCGCTCGACGTCAACGGCGTGCGCAAGCAGACCGGCTCGACCGCGACGATGATTTTCAACATTCCGTTCCTGCTCGCCTACATCACGGAATTCATGGTCCTCGAACCCGGCGACATCATTTCGACCGGCACGCCGCCAGGCGTCGGCACCGCGCGCAATCCTCGCGAATTCCTGAAGGCGGGCGACGTGGTCGAGCTGAACATCGAGGGGCTGGGAACGCAGCGCCAGAACGTCGTTCCGTTCGCCCTCTGATCAAAGCCTGAAATCACACGTCATCGTTATCGGACGGCTCGTCACGGTCGTTTGATCTGTTGAAGAAATTCCGCAGATCAGGTCCAGACCGAACGGCGAGCCGCTTTCGTATCTCGTCCCACGATTGCGGATTGTCGAGGTTCAGCGTGTCAAGCGCCTCGTGCACGGATCTCAGCTGATCCTTGAGCTGCTGCTCGCCGTGGACGAGACCGTCGTCCGGTTGCGCAGCAGCCTCCAGTTCCTCGATCAAATAGCGGACAAGCCCCATTTCCGGGAACAGCATGTAAAGAAGAAGGTCGTCGCGCACGCGCCCGTCGATGCCATCGAGCACCGATAGCTTGCGCTCGTCGCCATCGGTTTCCCTGCGCAGCCTCGAATAGACTTCGCTCAGAACCCGATCCTGCTCGTCTTGGAAGGCGCGCAGCAGAATGCCAAGGCTTTCGTTCTTCTTGCTCTGCGAATTGAGCATCTTCCAGGCTTCGAGGATTGCGTCGCGCGATTGCGGCAGGCTCAGCCGTTTGTCAACGACATCGGAACTGAGATGGATCGCATCGAGCAGGGCCTCTCGGTAATGCGTGACGAGGCGCGCGCGCTCTTCGTCCGACAGCGGACTGATGCGCGGCAGGGCCGGCCTCGGCTTTTCGATCTCGCGTGGACGAGGCTCGAACTGAAGTTCAGGCTGAAGCGCATGCAGTTCTCCGCCTTCGATCGCAGGTTGATCCCTGAAGCCTTCGGCGCGTGCGCGCTCAAGCCGGTATTGCGGCGAATCCGGCGCCGTCGCCCGGATCGTCAACAGCGTTTCGTAGAGCGTCGGCCGGATGTAATAGCGATCATCGATCTTGAGATCCGGCGCGACGGCCTTGACCGCCGATCCCGCATTCATCACGCGGCGAACGACTCGCGAGTCGTACTCGTTGGCGATTTCGGTCAGCGTCACCATCGACGTGAAGCCTTCCGTCTCCCGGATCGGCTCCAGCGTGTTGAGCACGATTTCGGAATGCTCGCGCGGATGCGGAGCCAGCGCCGCCGAGACAAGTTGATCGAGGCGCGCCCGATCCTTCGCCGAAGCGTCCGTCTTGAATTGCTTGTCGACGACGCTCGATAGATATTCACGCAGCTCGCTGCGCACGCGGTAGCGCTCGGGATTGTGCGAAACGGTTTCGACCGCGCCGATATCCGCGCCGGCCGTCAGCACCATGCGCACGCGATCCGCCTGCGAGCGTTCCATCGCGCTTAAATCGGCAAGCGCCGAAAAGCCGTCCTGGTTCGTGATCGGCCTGAACGACGTGAGCGTTAGCCACGCCGTCTCATAGGGATGCGCGCCAAGCGCCGCGTTGATCGTCGCTTCCAGCTGCGATCCCGAGCGCGATTTGTAGCTCGGGATATCCGACAGCGGCGAGCGCACGGCATTCGCGCCGAACAGACCGGACATGAAAATCAAGCCATCAAGACCGATCGCAATGGCGAGCGCCAGATACGCAAGACGGTTGCCGTCCTGAAACGCGTTGAGCGTCACGACGAAGCGATGCGCCTTGTCATCGCGCGACAGCTCGATCTGATTGATCTTCGAGCGCAGCGCCGCGGTATCCTCACTCGGCAGCGCGCTGTCCGACAGGCACCGGCGTGCGAAGGCATACAGATCGTCCGTCGATTTGTTTTCGACGAGATGCTCGCCGCCGACGCATGTCTCCTGGAAAACCTTGGTGCCGGACTGCAATGCGAAGAGCCCGGATGCGGCATCCGAAACAGTCTTGGGATCGCAGTCGATGCCGTTGAGCAGCGGTTTCGTCTCCGGCGTTGCCGCCAGCGCGCCGTAGATGTCGTTGCAGAACCGCTGCACGGTCGCGAGGCGCGCCGTATTCGGATCGGCGCGGAATTCTGAGCGCGCGCGGTCGAAGGCCGGCATGATTTTCGACGGATCGATCTTCGGCCCGCTGTCGTCCTTCGCCGAAGTATCGGAAAGTGCGATCCGCTGCTTCGCCGTATCGGCTTCGCCTTTATATTTCGCGAGGTCGCCGTCGAGCGTCGCCAGCTCCGCATCGATGGCCGCAAGCCGTGTCTCGACCGTGTTGAGACGCTTCTGCGCGTCTTTCATGCGCTCGCCCGCGATTTGCGCGGCACCCTGCGCCATCGCAAGCTCGGCCATCCGCTGCCGGTAGATCGGACCTCGGCCCGCTTTCAGCGTGCCCTCGACGCCCTTGTCTTCCGCAAGCGCTTCGACGCGTTTCGCATCGACGTCCTTGGTCTTCAGATCATATTCGGATTTCTTCGTCGCGTAGTCGGCCGCAAGCTCCGGACGCTCTGCGGCCAGACGCGACTTTTCATCAGTCAGCGAGGTCTTTCGGCGGATGAAATCCGCTCCTGCTGCTCCTTGACGGCCCGGCTGCGCGCCTCGATTTGCGCATTCACGTAACGCTCGATCGCGCCCTGAGACTGCGCTGCGGCTTCCGTAATCGCGCCGAGTTCCTGGTCGTAGGCTTTCCACGCGTCGGTTGTGAAGACTTCCGCAGCTAGGCTGTTGGTGCGTGATGCGAGCGCATGCTCGATGTCGGTGACGATGCCCGAAACCTGGTTCTGCGCGCGAAGCTCCGCCGCGCGAACCCGCTCCGACTGCGGGAAGATCGAGGTAAAGAAGCTGTCGAACGAGAAGAACACGCTCGTCGCCATGCAGGCGAGAAACATCAGCCACAGCATCGAATTGCGGATGATGACTCGCGCGACCTGCAGATACGGCCGCACCAGATCGTTGGCCGCATAGAGCGCGAACAGCGCCACCATCAGCAGGCCCGCGCCGATCATCAGGAACTTGTCGCCCGCATTCGCCCAGCCGAGGCCTTCGACGTTTGCCTGCTTGACGTCGGTCTGCCCAGTCCATTGCAGGAACAGCACGAACCCGGTGATGAAAAGCAGAAGCCCGATCGCGCTGCCGAGCCACGGCTGCACGGACGCACTGACGAGCGAAGAAGAGTCGGCTTTACGCGCCCGCGTGTTCATGCCCGTCGCGAAGCTCTCGCCGATCAGCCACGCGACGATCAGCATGATGCCCTGGATGCCGAACGTCACCATGCCGGAGAGCAGCGGCTCGCCGGTGAAATTGTACATTCCTTCCCAGGTCCGCCATCCGGCCGCCGCCGAGAGGACGATGCCGGTCGTACCGAGCAGCGCTAGCCGCCAGTTCGTGAAAACGGTTTCCTCGATCGTGTCGCGCAAGCGCCGCGCGACGCGCGTCCTCAAGAGAAGCGCGATGGCCGCCGTCAGGAAAATCGCGGTGCCGATCGGCCGGGCGTTTTCACTTATGAGGTCAATCAGATGCTTGACGTCCATCGGGGGCAAAATCCCAGCTAGGGCACGGGCGAATCACTGGCCGCCATTTTGCGCAAATGACGCGGCTGATTGGCGGCAGACCATCCTTTAAATATCGCACCCGTGCGAAAGTCCTTGAAAGTCGGCAAATCCTCGGGGGAAGGACATGCAACCGCATGTGGTCGATCCGCCGGTAACGTCAAGCTTCCAGAGCCAAAAAAGGTTCGCAAGGCCCTGTCCGAGCGTTGAACCGAATAGCGGCCGGTCACGACATGTTATATTGTCCAGCCGCCCAATGCGGGCCATGATGACTGAACTTTTGCGGTCCAGAGGACTGTTCATGACAGCAGATACAGGTGAGGTGCAACGCTCACGGGATAAGGTCAAGCTGTCCGTCGACCAGGCCACCGCGATCTTCGCTGAGAAAAACCTCCGTTTTACCGACTTGCGGCGCAAGGTGTTCGAGGAGATCGCCTCGACGCAAGCGAGCGTCGGCGCATACGAAGTCCTGGATCGCCTTGCGAAGAAGGGCACGCGGCTGGCCCCCATTTCGATTTACCGGGCGCTCGACGCCTTGCTCGAAGCCGGCGTCGTCCACCGCCTCGAAAGCAAGAACGCATACTTCGCCTGCCGCCAGCTCCACCGTCCGCGAACCGGCCGCCGCCCGATGTTCCTCAGCTGCGAGAAATGCGGCACCGTGCAGGAAGTCGACGGCGACGACATCTTTCGCGCGATCGACTCCGCCGCCCACACCGCGAAATTCGAGCCGCGTGTCCGGTTCGCTGAGGTATCCGGCACCTGCCATGAATGCGCCGGCCGTCGCAAAGCTTGAGCCCGCATTTGCCGATGGAGAGATCGAGTTTGTCGTTATCCCAGCAAACCGGACACGCGTCTCCGCCAGCCACGGCGGGCTGTGGGCACGACCATGCACAAAATCACGATGCGGCGCCGGTCGCCAACGCGCTCATCTCTGCGCGTGGTCTTTGGCTGCGCCGTGGCGGCCGCGATGTGATTGCCGGCGTCGATCTCGATGTGCTGCCTGGCGAGATCGTAACGCTGATCGGCCCGAATGGCGCGGGAAAAACGACGCTGGTGCGTCTCGTCCTCGGCATCGACAAGCCGGATCGCGGCGAGATCATTCGCCCGGTTTCGACGCGGATAGGCTACGTCCCGCAGCGCTTCGAGGTTGACGCCGCGATCCCGATGACGGTCGAAGGTTTTCTCGCACTTGGCTGGCCTGTGCCTGCAAAAGACATTGCAAAAGCCCTGGACGACGTTGGCGCGCGCCGGACTGCGCACCAGCAATTGTCCAAGCTTTCGGGCGGCGAAACGCAAAGGGTTCTGATCGCGCGCGCCCTGCTGCGCCGCCCCAACCTGCTGATCCTCGACGAGCCCGCGAGCGGCGTCGATTTCGCAGGCGAAGCCGAACTGTATGAATTGGTCGGCAAGCTGCGCGACGAACGCCATCTCGGCATCCTGCTCGTTTCGCACGACCTCCATGTCGTGATGGCGAAAAGCGATCGGGTGATCTGTCTCAACGGTCACGTCTGCTGCTCGGGCGAGCCGGAGCATGTATCCCAGCATACCGAATACGCGCGCATCTTCGGCCCGAAGGGGGCGTCGTCGTTGAGCGTTTACCGCCATCATCACGACCATGCCCACGATCTCGCCGGCGAACCGAAACCGCTCGTACCCGACGATTCCGACGGACGAGGCTCCTGAGTGCTGTCCTGGCCTGAGCCGTTCGTCCTGCGCGCATTTCTAGCCGCCGTCGGCCTCGCGCTGATCGCGGCGCCGCTCGGCTGCATCGTGGTCTGGCGCCGAATGTCCTACGTCGGCGAAACGCTGGCGCAAGCCGGACTTCTCGGCGTGGCGCTGGGACTAGCGCTCCACATCGATCTGACGCTGGCCGTCGTCATCGCGGCGGTCGCGGCCGTCGGGGTGCTGACCATGCTCGGCCGCCAGCGCGTCGTACCGCTCGATTCAGCCCTTGGGCTCACACACCACGCGACGCTGGCGCTCGGTATCGTCGCCATCGCGCTCGCCAAGGGCCCGGGCATCGATTTGATGAGCTATCTCTTCGGCGATGTCTTCGCCGTGACGTCGACCGACCTGATCTGGGTCTATGCCGGCGGCGCGGTAGTCCTGGCGGCGATTTTCTATCTCTGGGAGCCGCTCGTCCGGCTGTCCCTGCACGAGGATCTGGCGACGGCCGAGGGTCTCAATCCGCGTTTGACCCGCGCCGCATTCGATCTTCTCCTCGCCGTCGTTATTGCGGTCGCCATGAAGATCGTGGGAATTTTGCTGGTCATGGCGTTTTTGGTCGTCCCCGCTGTGGCCGCGCGGCCGCTATCAGGAACACCGGCCCGCATGGTTTTGCTGGCTGCTGCGATCGCCGTCACGAGCACGATTTTCGGGCTTTGGCTGTCTCTTTCCAGCGACTTGCCGGGCGGCCCGAGCATTGTCATCGCGATGTGCACTGTCGCGGCCATATCCCTTCTGGCGGGAAGCTTCAGACAAGGCTAGAACGTCGCCAATGGGGCATGGAGAGGTTGGCTGATGCCGCTCAGCGACAGCATCACGATGAAGCCGCGTCATCAAACTATCGCGGTCAACGTTGGCGGCGTGATCGTCGGCGGCGGCGCGCCGGTCGTCGTCCAATCGATGACGAACACCGATACCGCTGACATCGCGTCGACGGTGAAGCAGGTGGCCGATCTGGCCCGCGCCGGCTCCGAGCTCGTGCGCATCACGGTTGATCGCGACGAAGCCGCCAAGGCCGTTCCGCATATTCGCGATCAGCTGCGCAAGCGCGGCGTGACCGTGCCGCTGATCGGCGATTTCCATTACATCGGCCACAAGCTGCTCGGCGAAAATCCTGACTGCGCCGAAGCGCTCGACAAATATCGCATCAACCCCGGCAACGTCGGTTTCAAGGACAAGAAAGACAAGCAGTTCGGCGCCATCATCGATATGGCGATGAAGCATGGCAAGCCAGTGCGCATCGGCGTCAATTGGGGTTCGCTCGATGCTGAACTCCTCACCCATTTGATGGACGAGAACGCCAAGGCCGCGGAACCGCTGCCCGCCCGCGCCGTCATGCACGAAGCAATGGTGCAATCGGCGCTGCTGTCAGCCGAACGCGCCGAGGAAATGGGCCTCGGTGCCGATCGTATCGTGGTTTCCGGCAAGGTCTCATCGGTCCAGGATCTGATCGCCGTTTATCACATGCTCGCGCAACGCGGCCGTTACGCGCTGCACCTCGGTTTGACCGAAGCGGGCATGGGATCGAAAGGCATCGTCGCCTCATCGGCCGCCATCGGCATTCTGCTGCAGAACGGCATCGGCGATACGATCCGCTTTTCGCTGACGCCCGAGCCCGGCGGCGACCGATCTCAGGAAGTCCGCACCGCGCAGGAACTGTTGCAGACGATGGGCCTTCGCTCGTTCGTCCCGGTTGTTGCGGCGTGCCCCGGTTGCGGCCGTACGACGTCGACTGTCTTCCAGGAACTCGCACGCGATATACAAGACATGATCCGCGATCGCATGCCGGACTGGAAGACGCAGTATCCGGGCGTCGAAACGCTGAACTTCGCCGTCATGGGCTGCATCGTGAACGGCCCGGGCGAGAGCAAGCACGCCGACGTCGGCATTTCGCTTCCGGGTACCGGAGAGTCGCCCGCGGCCCCCGTCTTCATCGATGGCAAGAAGGCGATGACGCTGCGCGGCCCGAATATCGCCGCTGAGTTCAAGTCGATCGTCGAGGATTACATCGCCCGCCGCTTCGCCGCGCCCGGCCTCGCGAAAAGCGACGCTGCCGAATAGTTAGGCAGCGTCGATCCCACGTAAATTAAGATTTATCATTCAACCGCTTAAGCGGCCTTAACGGATCGCGCCGCCGCCATTTGCGACGATCCTTCGCTCGCACCGTTCGTCGGGCCGGGCTAAGTGTTATCCGGCGATTACCACTTCTGAAGATGAACCCACGCAGGCTGTTTCAGGTTTGCTAGACGGTTCGTCTTGTCAAACGTCCACGAAGGATTTCATCCGGAATGAGCGACAGAAGCAGCACCTCCGAACGCCACCTCGTCATCGGCGCCGGTCCGGTCGGGCTCGCGATGGGCGCCGCGCTGAAGCACCGGGGAATTCCTTTCGACATCGTAGATGCCGGCTCGGGCGTCGGAGGTAACTGGCTGCACGGCGTCTATCGCTCCGCACACATCGTATCGTCGAAGAAGGCGACCGAATACGCCGACTATCCGATGCCGGAGGAGTTTCCGGATTTCCCTTCCGCCGACCAGATGCTGTCGTATCTCAACGCGTTCGCCCGGGATCGCGGACTGCTCCCGCAGTGCGAGTTCAATAAGAGCGTTGCGTCCGTCGTGCCGGAAGACGCGAGCCGCTGGACCGTGACATTCGCCGACGGCGAAACGCGAACGTACAAAGGCGTTGTCGTCTGCAACGGCCATCATTGGGATAAGCGATATCCGGAATTTCGCGGCACGTTTGCCGGTGAAATTCTTCATTCGAAAGATTACCGCGACGTCTCGCAGGTTCAAGGCAAGCGCGTGCTCGTCATCGGCGGCGGCAATTCGGGCGTCGACATGGCGTGCGATGCCGGCCGCTTCGGAGAGAGCTGCGATATCAGTCTGAGATCCGGTTACTGGTATCTGCCGAAAACATTTCTCGGACGCCCACTGACCGACGTTCCGATCTGGGGCCTGCCGATCTTCGTGCAGCGCGCGCTCTTGAAGACGATGGTCAAGCTCACCATCGGCGATTATCGCCGCTACGGATTACAACAGCCCAATCACAAACTGTTCGACCGCCACCCGGCATTTGGAACCGATCTATTGAGCGCCATTCGCTTGGGACGCGTGAAGCCGCGCCCCGCGATCGATCACGTCGACGGCAACATCGTGACGTTCACTGACGGTTCGAGCGGCGCCTACGATCTGATTATCGCCGCGACCGGATTTCACGCATCGTATCCGTTTTTGCCCGACGGTCTGATCGAAGTGAAAGACAATGTCGTGCAGGTCTACGGCGGCGCGTTTCCGGCAGGACTTCGCGGGCTTTACATTGTCGGATGGGCGCAGGCGCGAAACGGCTTCGGCCGCCTCATCACGCCGCTCTCGGATTTATATGCGCGCTTGATCGCGATGCAGGACGAGTTGGAGTTCCCGATTGGCACACTGATGGAGCATTCGTTTACACAACGTCTGCCCACCACCCATCTCGTGGATCCTGAAAAATCACGCCGCGAAATTCGTCTCGCGCATTTGGTTCTGCCGCTGCTCAAAATTCGCGACAGAAGAATGGCTCGCAAAGTGGCGTTCGCTGCGGAAAAAGGACGCGTACCGATTAGAGCTTAGTGCTGGAAAATGTAAAAGCCGCGATTAAAGGGCTGAGAATAATACTCACGGAATAGCAATTATTTTGCGGCATGACTGCTACTCGATTAGCGCATCCGTGCCGCCTAAATGGAACCCTATATTCTGTTAGGCGTTGTCGGGGGCAAGCAGGCCCACGAGGCTGTTCTTACGGGGTAAAATACTATGAGAGCGTTGAATTTGAAGTCGATGCTGCTTGGCAGCGCGACGGCATTGGCAGCTGCGAGCGGCAGCGCCATGGCCGCGGACCTTGGGCCGTATCAGCCCTACAATCCTCCGCCGGAGGCAGCGCCCGTTTATCAGCCCGCGATTTGGGACGGTGCATACATCGGTATCAACGGTGGCTACGGCTGGTCTGATGCGCGTCCGACGGAACCGGAAGGCGGATTTGGTGGCGGCCAGATCGGCTACAACTGGCAGCGCGGCCGGGTCCTCTTCGGTCTGGAAGGTGACTTCCAGGGCGCCGACATCAGTGGCCGGGCCTATACCTTCGACGGTGATACCGCGCGCAGCGATATGAACTGGTTTTCGACCGTTCGCGGCCGCCTCGGTTTCACAAGCGGACCGTGGCTGCTCTACGCGACGGGCGGTCTCGCAGTCGCTGACGTCGATCATCGCGCCAACCTCGAAGGCCAGAGCTTCCGCGGCAGCGACACGCTGACGGGTTATGCCGTCGGCGGCGGTCTGGAATGGAAGTTCTCTCAAAACTGGAGCGCGAAGGCTGAGTATCTGTATCTCGGTCTCGGCGATTCCAAGCTGACGGCCGACAACGGCGACTTCGTGCGCATCAACAACGACGTTCAGACCGTTCGCGTCGGTCTCAACTATCACTTCTAATCATCGATCGATCCGGCAGAGCCCCTGATCAGCTGTCGCGTCGGCCCATGTGCCGCGCGGCGGCGATCAGGGGCTCTGCTTTTGTGCCGAACGGTTCGAGCGCTGCGACAGCCGCACCGATCGTGCGATCGAGGTGCTGCCGGGCTTCCTGAATTCCGAGCAGCCCGATGAGCGTCGCCTTGCCTGCGGCGGCATCCTTGCCGGTCGCTTTGCCGACATCCGCCGCGCTGCCTTCAGCATCGAGAAGATCGTCGCTGATCTGGAACGCAGTTCCGAGATGCTCGCCGTACGTCTTGAGCGCCGCCCTGTCGGTCGGACTGGCGCGCCCGAGGATCGCCCCCATCTCGCATCCGACCGTGATCAGGCGCCCGGTCTTCATAGCCTGCAGCCGAACGATGTCGGCGATCGTGGCCGCGGGCTGATCCGGCAAACGCCCGGCCTCGAGATCGAGCATCTGCCCGCCGACCATGCCGATGGCTCCGGACGCGATCGCAAGCGCGTGCGTCAGCTCTGCCCGAGCTTCGGCATCATCATGACGCCGGCGATCACTCGTGAGTTCGAAGGCGATGGCCTGCAGCGCGTCACCGACGAGGATTGCCGTCCACTCGTCGTAGGCTTTCCAGACCGTCGGCTGCCCGCGTCTCAGTTCGTCGTTGTCCATGGCAGGGAGATCGTCGTGGACGAGGGAATAGCAATGAATGCATTCGAGCGCGGCCGCCGCCGGCAGCGCCGCATCGCGAGCCACACCGAAAAGCCCGGCGCTTTCGAAAACGAGGAACGGCCGGAACCGCTTTCCACCTGCGAGCACGGCGTGGCGAAGCGCGTCAGCCAGGCGAGGGGGCGTCCCATTGGCCTGTTGTTCCGTCAGGCATTCCGCGAGAAAACCCTCGACGGCCGTTGCGGCATTGCCAAGCTGGGCAAGAAATTGTGACACTACCCTCAACCTTCCTCGTATGGCCGCCCCGGCACTCAACATGGCCATTGTTCGGTGTTACCGGCCGTCGCGGTATCGCACTGCAATCAGAATAAGCAAAGCATGGATCGGTCGCAGGAGACATCAGAGCGAACTGCCGCGCCGCCTGTCGAAACCTCGGCGGAGGATCGGCTGCTTGCGTCGGCGGTTGAGGTGCTTGCGCGGGTGCGCACGGACGCCCGGTGCGAACTGGCGCAGCTGGTTCCGCCGCGACCCTTGCCGCCTCTGGCGTTTCGAACTCCGTCGCGCCCGGCCCCGCAAGCTGACATCGCCGTGCCGGTGCCGATGCCGGCACGTTTTTTTCAGCGTTCCGGCCCCGCGTTTGAGCCCATCGAGAGCCCGCCGCCTTTGCCGCCCGCGCCGGATGCCGAGCAGAAGTTTCCCGTTGATACCCTATTCTCTGACATCGACGCGGAAGCTGCCGCGCATTCGCTGACGGCTGTCGCAGCACCAGAACCAGAGCCCGCGCCAAAACCGGACGAACCTCCGCAACCGACTTACGAAACCAGCGTCGCCCCGCCGCCGAACCTCGGGAGCCTCATTCCTGGCGCCCCCAGGCTCGAAATGCCGTCCCGGCGTCCGGACGCCGCCTTCCCCGGACTGCAAGCCGATTTTGCCGGTAGGGCTGAGGGAAGCACCGGACATACCGGCTTTCCGGCGACGACCGATGCGCCTGCACCTCGCTCTCTATTTCGCAGACTGTTGCGGATTGCAGCGTGGCTCGTCATCGGCTGGCTCGTCATCGTGCTGACGCTGATGGCCGCCTACCGCTTCGTCGATCCGCCGGGATCGATGCTGATGCTGCAGCAATGGCTTTCCGGGGAGCGGATCGAGAGCACATGGGTGCCGATCGAGGAGATCTCGCCCAACGTCATTCGTGCCGTCGTGGCCAGCGAGGACAGCCGCTTCTGCGATCACCACGGCATCGACTTCGAAGCGCTCGCCGGAGCGGTCTCGGACGTCGGAAGCGGCGCGGCGCGCGGCGCCAGCACGATCTCGATGCAGGTCGTGAAAAATCTCTTCCTCTGGGCGTCCAGAAGCTACATGCGCAAGGCCGTCGAGCTGCCGCTGACGTTGCTCATGGAAACGCTTTGGCCGAAGCGGCGGATCATGGAGGTCTACCTGAACATCGCGGAGTGGGGCCCCGGCATCTTCGGCATCGAAGCGGCGGCGCAAGCCCGCTTTCGAAAGCCCGCGAGGAGCCTGAGCGCCGGGGAGGCCTCCCGCCTCGCCGTGGCGCTTCCCAACCCGCGTATGCGCAACCCCGCCAAACCCGGCCCCGGGATGCAGCGCCTCGCCCGCGTCATCCAGATGCGGATGCGCGCGGCCGCGAGCGTTCAGACGAGCTGCGTCCTGCCAAGACGCCGCATCTGACGCCTGTTTTTGGGCCTTACAGCAGGATTTTACGGGGGGACTGGCATTTCTCGTCTAATTTGCGTATAAGCCGCGCCCTGGGTTCTGAGCGTCGCCCAAGTCCGGCGTTGCCAGGCTAATCCACAATCAATATAGCGTTCGGCATCCCCGCCGCGTGTCCGGCGGCTCCGCAGCTTTCGCGCGGGGGCAATTTGGAGCAATACAATGGCAGTTCCGCGCAAGAAGACGTCCCCGATGAAGCGGGGCCAGCGGCGTTCGCATGACGCCCTGAAGGCTCCGGCTTACGTCGAGGACAAGGACAGCGGTGAGCGTCGCCGCCCGCACCACATCGACCTCAAGTCGGGCAAGTACCGCGGCCGCCAGATCCTGCCGCCGGCTTCCGACGAATAAGCACCTCTCCGGTTGCCTTAAATTGGACTAGGCTGGCGTCCTTGATGCCGGCCTTATTGATTTTTGACACGCGCGCTTGCTTGGCAAATCACAGCGCGCGTGCCAAAAAGCCGGGCGCGCTTGCGCATCATATTGTCAGGAGAAACTTATGTCCGTTAGAGCCATTCCGCTCTTGGTCCTTGCTTTCGTCCTCTACAACGCCATCGTTTTGACGATGGGACTGGAAGCCCTGACAAAAGAAATTTTTCATCTCCGGCTTTTGAGCGGTGGCGAGTGGGTTTTCACCTGGGGTGATTTCATTCTGCTCGCGACGCTGATCCTGCTTTTCATCGAGATCGTCAAATCCACGTTCACGACCACGTCGACGCTGATCGATCACGCGCTTTCGATGGTCGTGTTTGTTGCAGTCGGCGTCGAATTTCTGACCATCCCGCAGGCGGCAACGTCCATTTTCTTCCTGATCCTGATCGCAACGATGATCGACGTCATCGGCGGTTACACCATCGGTATTCGTGTCGCTCGCCGGGATCTCAACATCGGCGCCGACCAGTAATTGACGCGGCGCGGCCTCGAACGGCCGCGCGCTTCGCGTACGATATTCGGTCTGTTTTCGAACAATGCTTCAGGCATTGTTAGGTCAGCCTGTTGCGAAACCTGATTTACAGCAGGCTATTCGTCGATATTGGACCACGTTTGCGTGCCGATTGCTGAAAGACGTGATTTGAGGTTGTAGAATTGACGTCCCGGACAAACGTCCCTGGGAACGAGCAAGTGGCTGATCCGGGTGCGGATCAGAAGCGCGACGCATTGACAGAATCCGGCAATCTCGACCTGGTCGGCATCCTCTCATCCATTGAGGAAACCGCTTACGCCTGGGACCTTGTCTCCGGCCGTATCGAGTGGGGCAGCAACGCTGCCGCGATCCTCGGCGTCGGTGACCTCGCCAGAATCGCGACCGGCGCGGCCTACCATGCTCTCATCGCGCCGGAGAACCTGAAGGATCGGCTGCAAGTCTTCTCACGCGGCGTCGCAACCGATCGCGTTCGCGGCGTGCCCTATCGTGTTCAGTACCGCATCACGCCGGGCGGCCCGCGAAGCTGGAGGACGATCCGCGTCGAAGATCATGGCCGCTGGTGGCCCGGCGCCGATGGCCATCCCATTCACGCCCGCGGCGTGATCAGGATCATCGACGATCACTATCTCGAACAGCAACGCCAGCTTGTTCGCAACGACTTCGACGAGCTGACCGGACAGCTCAACCGCATCCGCCTGACCGAAGCGCTGGGTTCCGTTCTCGGCCGTATCGAGCGCGAGCCGCAATCGTGCGGCTTCTTGATGGTGTCGGTGAACAACCTCGCCGTGATCAACGATACCTTCGGCATCGCGACCGGCGACGAAGCGATCTCCGAAGTTGCGCGCCGCATTCGCGGCAAGCTGCGCGGTGGCGACATCATCGGCCGTTATGCGTCGAACAAGTTCGGCATCATCATGATGAAATGCGGCCCCGAAGCGCTGCGCGTTGCCGCCGAGCGCTTCCTGAAGGTTGTCCGCGACTCCACGATCAAGACATCGGCCGGCCAGCTATCGGCGACGATTTCGATCGGCGCCGTCGTGATTCCGCACCAGGCGAATTCGGTCCAGGACGCTGTGAATTTTGCTCTTCGCGCGCTCGATGCGGCGCGTTCGCAGCGGATCGATTGCTTCGTGCTCTATGAACCGCTGCCAGGCGGCGAAAGCGTCCGCGTCCGTAACAGGACGATCGCCAATAACGTCATCGAGGCGCTCGACGACAACCGCATGCGCCTCGTTCTGCAGCCGATGGTGTCCGCCAAGTCCGGCAAGGCTGAAATCTACGAGTGTCTGCTTCGCATGGAGAAGCCCGACGGACAGATCGTTCCGGCGGGCGAATTCGTCCCCGTCGCCGAGCAACTCGGATTATCGCGCTTGATCGACCGGCGAGCGCTGGAACTGACGATCGCGCTTCTGAAAAAGCATCACGATCTGGTGCTCTCGCTCAACGTGTCAGGATTGACCTGCTCCGATAAAGAATGGATCGCAGCGCTGCGCCGCCTCAGCGATGGCCGCAAGGATATTCTCAGCCGGCTGATCGTCGAAATCACGGAAACAGTCGCGATCGAGGACCTCGATCAGACGATCAACTTCGTCGACACGCTGAAGGAATTCGGCTGTCGCGTCGCGATCGACGATTTCGGCGCCGGTTACACGTCATTCAAGAACTTGAAGCTGCTCAACGTCGACATCGTCAAGATCGACGGCGTTTTCGTGAAGAATCTCGCCAACGACAGCAGCGACCGCATCTTCATCAAAACGATGATCGATCTGGCGCGCATATTCGGCATGGAGACGGTCGCCGAATGGGTCGGCGACGAGCACTCCGTCAAGCACCTGACTGACGCCGGCATCGACTTCATGCAGGGGTTCTACTACGGCCTCCCGATCGACGCCGCCGACTACGTGCCGAAGAAACCTTGAACGACCGTCCGCTCGATCGACGGCCCTGTAACTAGGGCCGCGACTGAGACAGTTTCTCGATCTTCTGCTGCATGGCCGAAAGCTGCGACTTCAGCTCGCTGAGTTCGTCGCGACCTCCCGTCGAAGCATCGCCTTGCGCCGGAGCCTGCGGCTGTGCGGCCTCGGGCGACTTGCCTTCGCCGCGTTGTCCGCTCGCCGCCGAACCGAAGGACGCCCACATCGACATCGCCTGCTCGAACATCGCCATGTTCTGCCGCGCCTGCTGCTGATAGAACTCGAAGGCGGCCGCGGGATTTGAGAACGCCGAAGCGAACTGCTCGCGGAAGCGCACCTGTTCTTTCGCCAGATGCTCGAGGCTGAACTGAAGGTAGCTCGGCACCATCCGCGCAATGCTGTCATCGTAAAAACGAATGAGCTGGCGGAGGAAAGGAATTGGCAGCAGCGCCTGTCCGCCCTCGCGGCTTTCCTGCTCGACGATGATCTGGGTAAGAACAGCGTGGGTCAGGTCGTCGCCGTTCTTGGCATCGTAAACCACGAAGTCACGATCTCCGCGAACCATCTTCGCGAGATCCTCGAGCGTGACGTATGTACTCGTCTCGGTGTTATATAGACGCCGGTTTGCGTACTTCTTGATGACGACGGCTTCGCGTTTGGGAGCCTGGGTTTGAGGTTCTGGGTTGCTCAGCATCGCGTTAGCGTTCTCTTCTCGTATGGTTTGGGCGCTTGTTGCTGCACTGCGGCAGCGTACCACACCGAGGGGGGCGCCCGCCAGCCGATTCTGTCACTCTTTTGGGCGGGCTCGGAGCAATACGATTGGGCAGTCTAGCCAAGAGGTCGCAATTGCTGAAAATATCTCCGCACTGCAAAGTGTCTTCGCCTTTTGCCTGATGCCAAGAACGCTCCGGCGTCGTGCGAGACATTCGACAAATTAAAGAAGTTTGCCCAGGGAGGGGCCGCCTTATGAGCGAAGATTCTTCGACGATTGTGATTGCAAGCGCAGCCCGCACGCCGGTCGGTTCATTCAACGGCGCGCTCGCATCGTTGCCGGCTTCCAAGCTCGGCGAAATCGCGATCAAGGCCGCCCTCAAGCGCGCCAATATTCAGCCCGGCGACGTTTCCGAGGTCATCCTCGGTCAGGTTCTGACGGCCGCTCAGGGTCAAGGCCCCGCGCGTCAGGCATCTGTCGGCGCGGGCGTGCCGGTGGATTCACCCGCCTGGAGCATCAATCAGATTTGCGGTTCTGGCTTGCGCGCCGTCGCGCTCGGCATGCAGCAGATCAAGACCGGAGACGCGAAGATCGTTGTCGCCGGCGGCCAGGAAAGCATGAGCCAGTCGGCACACGCCGGACACATGCGCGATGGTACCAAGATGGGCGACTTCAAGCTCATCGACACGATGGTGAAAGACGGCCTCTGGGACGCCTTCAACAACTACCACATGGGCACGACCGCCGAGAACGTCGCGCGCCAGTGGCAGATCACGCGCGAAGATCAGGACAAGTTCGCCGTCGCTTCGCAGAACAAGGCCGAAGCCGCACGCAAGGCTGGCAAGTTCAAGGACGAGATCACGCCCGTCACGATCAAGACGAAGAAGGGCGAGACCGTCGTCGACCAGGACGAGTACATCAAGGAAGGCGTGACCATCGATAGCATCGCGAAGCTGCGCCCCGCCTTCGATCCGAAGGAAGGCACGGTTACGGCCGCGAACGCATCGGGCATCAATGACGGTGCAGCCGTCGTCGTTCTGATGACCGCCGAAGAAGCCAAGAAGCGCGGGATCAAGCCGCTTGCCCGCATCGTGTCGTGGGCCACGACCGGCGTCGATCCGTCGATTATGGGCACGGGCCCGATCTCGGCTTCGAAGAAGGCGCTCGAAAAAGCCGGCTGGACGATCGCCGATCTCGATCTCATCGAAGCCAACGAAGCGTTCGCCGCTCAGGCGCTCGCCGTCAACAAAGGCCTCGGCTGGGATACGGAGAAGGTCAACGTCAACGGCGGCGCGATCGCCATCGGTCACCCGATCGGCGCTTCCGGCGCGCGCATCCTCAATACGCTTCTGTTCGAAATGCAGCGCCGCGATGCGAAGAAGGGCCTCGCCACGCTTTGCATCGGTGGCGGCATGGGCGTCGCCCTGTGCGTCGCTCGCGACTGATTAACGTCTCATGCGCGGCCGGATCATAGCGATCCGGCCGCGTCTTCTCACAGTCATCCGATACAAAAAATCCAGGGAGAAAAAGTATGGCAAGGGTCGCCCTCGTCACCGGAGGCACGCGCGGCATTGGGCACGCGATCTCGATCGCCTTGAAGAATAGCGGCTATCGGGTCGCGGCAAGCTACGCAGGAAACGACGCTGCGGCTCAGGCCTTCCAGGCCGAGACCGGCATCCCCGTCTACAAGTTCGACGTCGGCAACTACGAAACGACAGAAAAAGCGGTCAAGCAGATCGAAAAGGATCTCGGACCCATCGAGGTGCTCGTCAACAATGCCGGCATCACGCGCGATACGATGTTCCACAAGATGACCAAGCAGCAGTGGGACGAAGTCATCGGCACGAACCTCAACGGCCTGTTCAACGTCACGCGCCAGGTCTGGGAAGGCATGCGTTCGCGCAAGTTCGGCCGCGTCATCAACATTTCGTCCATCAACGGCCAGAAGGGCCAGATGGGCCAGGTCAACTATTCCGCATCGAAGGCGGGCGACATCGGCTTCACGAAGGCTCTGGCGCAGGAAGGCGCACGCGCCGGCATCACTGTCAACGTGATCTGCCCTGGCTACATCGCAACCGAGATGGTCAAGGCGATCCCGCAGGACGTGCTCGACAAGGCGATCCTTCCGCAGATCCCCGTCGGCCGCCTCGGTGAGCCGAACGAGATCGCACGCGCTGTCGTGTTCCTCGCGTCCGACGAAGCCGGCTTCATCACCGGTTCGACGCTCTCGGCCAACGGCGGTCAGTACTTCGCCTGATCCTTCGCGTCGCTGAGCACCAAATTAAAATGGCCGCCTTTCGAGGCGGCCATTTTTTATGTCTGCATTTCGGCGGGCGAGTTGAGCGACGCGCCCCTCTAGCCCCGGAAGCGCGATCTCACGATGCGCGGAAATTCTTCTTCGTTCTGGTTCTGCGTGTAGGGGTTGAGCCCCTTCTGCTCCGCATCCCGCTGCTCGACGATATGCTGGCGGCCTTCTTCGAGGCTCCACCACTGCTCGCCTGAGGTTTGTGCCGGAGCATGCGGCTTCGGCGCCGGAGCGGACGGTGCCTGCGCCTGCGGTCCGCCACGGCCGCCGTACGGCAACGCGCGAGACGCGGCCGGTGGCTGCGGTGCCGAGAACCACGCCTCGACGAGATCGAGTTCGTCAGCCGAAAGGCTCAAGCCCTGGCTCCGGCAGCGCGCAACGACGAAATTGCGGAAGCGGCTCGCGAACAACGTCGCGCTCGTTCCCTGCTCGAACCACGGATCGCTCTCGCTGACGACGTCGTAGATGAAGCGCAGGTCGTCGCGCTTGACGTCGAGGCCGAACTCGCGCGCCCGCTGGGTGATGTTGACAAGCGTCTGCGCGCCCTGAAGTCCGTTGGCCGTAACTTCCTGCGCCATGACGTCGAACAGCACGCGATATTCCGCCGGTGCCAGCGCCGGAGCCTGGCAAGCCTCGTGAATGCGCGCGATCGACTGCTGGATCTGCGTCGCCTGCTCGCCGCTGCGCGGCGCGCCGGACATCGGAGGCGGCGGCGTCTGCGATGCCGCCGGGCGTTGCGGCTCCCGGGCACGCTCGGGCTGATAGCCGGAAGGCTGTCCTGGCGGCGGAGCCGACGGCCGCTGCTGGCCAAGCGGCTGACGAGCCATCGGCGTGGCAGCCTGAGAAATTTCAGGACCGCGCGACGGCGGCAGCGGCGGCGCGGGCGGCACCGGAGCCGAGCTTGCGGGTGCTGCATAGCGCTGCTGCGGAGCCGCTTGGAAAGCGGTCGGCTGCTGCTGCGGCAGTTGCTGCAACGGCGTCGATTGCTGCACAGGCTTCGCGATGTTCGGTGTTGACGGGCGCGCGATCGCTTTCGCTTCTGCGGCCGAAATCTCTGCCGAGATTTCGCGGCTCCGAGGCTCGGGCGTCGGCGCTGAGAGCTGCGGCGCGATCAATCCGGCGGCGGAAATATGCCGGTTCGCATCGAACACGGTGTAGGGCGGCGTATCGCTGAGATGGATGTCCTCGGGCAGATCCGCGAGCAACAGATCGCGGAACGAGCCGTACCCGCCCCAGTTCGTCCCGACGGTCTTGTCGCGCCCGATGACGCGCACGGAGCGGTCGGCGAGCGTTTCGAGCGGCACCGCCTGCGGTGCGCTACGCACGAAGTCGACGACTTCCGCCAGGATCGCCTTGCGCGCCGCCTCGACGTCGATCACCGGCACGGTAGCCGTGATTTCACGCGGAGTTTCGCCTGCGATCGCGCGGCTGTTCGTCAGGAGCGCCAGCAGATCGGATTCCTTGATCTCGCCGTCGCTGATAGCCGTGTAAGGAAGCGCCGTATGATCGTTGGCATAAACGACGGTGCGGCGCGCATGCGCCCGAAGCCGGTGCAGCACCGGAGTGAAGTCGGCGTCGCCCGACAGAATGATGAACTCATCGAAGAACGTCGGATGGTTCAGGATATCGCTGACATCCATGACGATGCGGATGTCTGCCGAGTTCTTCAATTGCTGCGTCAGCGGCGGGCAGTCGATGACCTCGAAGCCCGAGCGCTGGAAATGGTGCCGGATGAACGGAAACGAACACATGTCCGTCGAATTGTCGTGCGCGTTCCGGCGCGGCTGCGAATTTCCGTAGCATCGGCTCATGACGATGCGCCGTTCCGTCGGCACGGGCAGCGAAGTCTTGGATGTAATCAGCTCTCCCGACGCGATGCCCTGCAGCCAGATGCTGCTGTCTTTCGCGAAGCGCTTCGCGGCATCTTCGTTTTTGCGCTTCAGAGAAAGATAGACGTTGTCGTAATCGACAAACACCGTTGTTAGGACGGGTCCTAAGGACTCGCGTTTCATGGACTACAACCCCCGTGTGAATCGGAACGTGATTCGAGGCACACTGTTGACGAGTCTCGGGCCGCCAGCAAGAAGCGCCAGCTAAGCCGCTATCCAAAGAGACAAATAAGCCGTGGATGGACTGAGGATACGCCACGCCCTCGTCAAACGACTCTGGGGACGACGTGTGGATGGCGATCGAAAGGCTTTGATCTGTTGCAGCTTCGCCGCTCAATCGAGCGGGGAGAAGTCCGCCGCCGCCAGTTTGAAACCGGCGAAATCAAATCCCGGCGCCACCGTGCACCCGACCAGCGTCCAGGCGCCGAGGCTGCGCGCCCGCTGCCAGAAATCCTTCGGAACAACAGCCTGCGGACGCTCCCCGGCCGCGAGATCCGATCCGAGCCGAACGGCGGTGATCGGCCCTCCGGCGGGTGAAAGTTCCAGCAGCAGCGGCGCGCCGGCGTAGTAGTGCCACCCCTCGGCGGCATCGACGGCGTGCCAATGCGATTGCTCGCCCGCCTTCAGCAGAAAATAGATCGCCGTCGAGGCGGAACGCTCGTCAGCCTGAACGTCGTCGCGGAACGTCTCTCGAAAATGACCACCCTCCGGATGCGGAGTAAGCCCCAGTAGCTCGATGACCTCGTCGGCGGAAAGATCGCGCTGCATCCGGCTTCTCGATTTCGCTGCTACGCTTTGTTCTTCAGCTGCCGCAGCCGCGCGAAGACCTCCCAATCGGGTGCGCCCTCCAGGCCAAGTCGCGCGCGGATCATGCGCGATCCCGGCCGCAAAAATGGGTTCGTCGCCTTTTCCAGATCGATCGTCGTCGGGATCGTCGCCTCTCCGGCCGTGCGCGCCGTTTCCACATCCGCGACACGGGCCTTCAGCGCGGCGTTCTCCGGCTCGACATTCATAGCGAAACGGGCGTTTCCGAGCGTATATTCGTGACCGCAATAAATGCGCGTATCGCCCGGAAGCGCGGCGATCTTCGAGACCGAATTCCACATCATCTGCGGGTCGCCTTCGAAGATGCGGCCGCATCCGAGCGAAAACAGCGTATCGCCCGTAAAGACCAGCCCATCGTCGGGCAAATGGAACGTCACGTGGCCGAGCGTATGGCCGGGCGTTTCGAGCACGCGGATGGGATGGCCCGCGAATTCCAGCTGCGTCGCCTCGCTGACGCCGCGCGTCAGCCCGGGAATCCGCTCCGCTTCGGCTTCCGGTCCCGTGACGCTTGCGCCATAATGGCCCTTGAGTTCAGCAATTCCAGCCGTGTGATCGGTATGATGATGCGTGATGAACAGATGATTGAGCCGCCAATTGCGCGCGTCGAGTGCCGCTTTGATAGTCGCGGCCTGCGGCGCGTCGATCGCTGCCGTCTCGCCGGAAACCGGATCGTGCAGCAGCACGCAATAGTTATCCGCGAGGCAAGGTAAAAGGACGATTTCGAAGGTTGCCATGCCGAGAGTCTGGTAGGGCTCAACGCTCATGTCAAACGAAACGGAACGATGCAGCGGTTCTCCCTAAGTATGTATTCCGAAGCCCGACATGGCCGAACCGATTGGTTCGACGTGGTCAGCATTGGATAAGCGCGGCCGTTAAGACGTATGCCGATGGATGCGACAAACCTGAGAGATTTTTATCGCTCGCCGCTGGGCAGGCTCGCGCGCCGACAGCTGTCGCTCGTCATCCGGAAGCGCTGGAAGAATCTCGACGGGCTGAGCGTTGCGGGTGCGGGCTTTGCGTCGCCATTTCTCGGAGCTTTCCGGACCGAGGCGGCGCGGCTCGCGTGTCTGATGCCGGAACGACAGGGCGCGCTCGTTTGGCCGCATTCAGGCCAATGTCACTCCGTTCTCGTCAGCGAAGCGCAATGGCCGTTGCCGGACAATTCCATTGACCGTCTGCTTGCGATCCATTGTCTTGAACAGGCCGAGCGCACCGGTCCGCTGCTACGCGAGATGTGGCGCGTGCTGAAGCCGAGCGGGAGCATGCTCATCGTCGTTCCCAATCGTCGTGGGCTTTGGTCGCGCATCGACGCGACGCCATTCGGATACGGGCTGCCGTTCAGCCGAGGCCAGCTCGAAACGCAATTGACCGACGCGCTGTTCGCGCCCGATCGATGGGGAGAAGCGCTTTATTTTCCGCCGCTCAGCAATCGTCTGATGCTGCGCATGGCGCCGACACTCGAACGCATGGGATCGAGCATGTCGATCGGCGTCGCAGGCGTCATCATCGTCGAAGCGCACAAGGAAATCATGGCGCCGATCAGCGGCGGCGTGAAAGCTATTCCCGCGAAGTCGGTCTTGAAGCCCGTCAATACAACCAGGCCAGCCGGCGTCCGCCGCCACTAGAAACCCTCTGCAAAAGTCTGCTTACGTCATGGCAGCCCTTGAGGCGGCCATCAGGGCATCACGATCACGTCTTCGATCGCTTCGGACCGTGCAGCAGGAACACGGCTTTCTCACCGAACAGATTCTGCATCGACAGCGACCACTTGATGGGCAGCCGCCGGTCATGATCGTTGAACGCGACCGCGCGCTCGACCGTGGCGTCGACCCGTTCGCAAAGATCGGCGAAATCGCGGATCGTGCACAGATGAGCGTTCGGCGTCAGATACCAGAGGTCCGGCAGGTTGTCCGTCACCGGCATCCGGCCGCCGATCAACAGCCCGGTGCGCACGCGCCAGTGCCCGAAGTTCGGAAACGACACGATCGCGCGCCGCCCGATGCGCAGCAGATTTTCGAGCACGGTCTTCGGCTGCCGCGTCGCCTGGATCGTGAGTGAAAGAATGGCGTAGTCGAAAGCCTGATCGGGATAATTGTCGAGGTCGCGATCGGCGTCGCCCTGGATGACCGACAGCCCGCGCGCAACGGCTTGGTTGACCTTGTCGCGCTGCAATTCGACCCCACGCCCGTCGACGCCCCGGCGCTCCGCCAGAAGCTGAAGCAGTTCGCCGTCACCGCAGCCGACATCGAGAACGCGTGCCCCGGCTTCGACCATTTCGGCGATCAGCACATGATCGACGCGCGGAGATTTTGCCTTGGCGAGCGAGCGGTCCGGTGCGTTCATGCCCCATTCCCCGCCGTTCCAAGACCGTGCTTGAGCGCCGCCGCATTGAGAAAACCGCGAACCGTCGCGTGAAACGTCGGCTCGTCCAGCAGGAAAGCGTCGTGGCCCTTGTCGCTTTCGATTTCGACGAACGATACGTTCGCCGCAACCGCGTTGAGCGCCTGCACGATGCGACGGCTTTCGCGCGTCGGGTAGAGCCAGTCCGACGTGAACGACACGACGCAGAACCGCGTCTGCGTCCCGCGAAACGCGTCGGCAAGCACGCTGCCGCGTCCCTCGCGCAAATCGAAGTAATCCATCGCGCGCGTGATGTAGAGATAGCTGTTCGCGTCGAAGCGATCGACGAACGACGACCCCTGATGGCGCAGGTAGCTTTCAACCTGGAAGTCCGCGTTGAACGAGAACGTCTTCTCCGACCGGTCCTGCAGGCTGCGGCCGAACTTCCGATGCAGCGCCTCTTCCGAAAGGTACGTGATGTGCGCGGCCATGCGCGCCACCGCGAGACCGTTCCTCGGGACCTTGTCGGTCGCGTAATAGTTGCCGCTCTGCCAGTTGGGATCGGCCATCACGGCCTGCCGCCCGACTTCGTGGAACGCGATGTTCTGCGAGGAATGCCACGCCGTTGTCGCGATCGGCACCGCCGCGAATACGCGATCCTTGAACCGCGACGCCCACTCGACGACCTGCATGCCGCCCATCGATCCGCCGACGACGGCGAAAAGCTGGTCGATGCCGAGGTAGTCGATCAGGCGCGCCTGCGCTTCCACCATGTCGCCGATGGTGATGACCGGAAAATCGATCCCATACGGTGCACCCGTCTTCGGATTGATCGAAGCCGGCCCGGTCGATCCCATGCAGCCGCCGAGCACGTTCGAGCAGATGACGAAAAACCGCTCGGTGTCGATCGGCTTGCCGGGGCCGACCATGATGTCCCACCACCCGGGCTTGCCGGTGATCGGGTGCTGCGTCGCGACGTACTGATCCGCGGTCAGCGCATGGCAGATGAGAATGGCGTTCGATTTCGCCGCATTCAGGGTTCCATACGTCTGATAGGCGACCGAAAACGGCGCCAGATCCTGCTGGCAGGCCAGATGCAGCGGCGCGCTGACGTCGAAATGCGCGATCTGGCTCGACGGTGCGTCAATCTCCGACTGTCGCCGCGCAACGGAGGCAATAATGTCAGACTGGGCAGCGGTCATCGAGTCGGCCGGAATCCGGGATTAAGGGTGTGGCGGCTTGCTATGCCTGCTGCCATTAAAGTCAACTTTAAACTTTGATTTCAACTGGTGAAGACCCTATCAATGCGCCCGCTAATGGCAAATCCCTACAATAGCTTGAGAAGAATATGGTAACGACGGCGCCCATTGCACGCCCAGGCATTCTGAGCATTGAGGCCTATGTCCCTGGCGAGAGCAAGGCGCTGGGCAACGTCAAGCCGGCGAAGCTGTCGTCCAACGAGACGCCGCTCGGCCCGAGCCCGCACGCCATCGCGGCTTTCCAGGCTGCCGCCTCCGAGCTTGAACGATACCCGGACGGTCAGGCGACGCTGTTGCGCAATGCCTTGGCGCGCCGCTACGGGCTCGACGCTACGCGCATCGTCTGCGGGTCTGGCTCCGACGAACTGCTGGGTTTGCTCGCGCGCGGCTACCTCGGCCCGGGCGATGAAGCGATCTACACCGAGCATGGCTTCCTCGTTTACCGCATCGCCATCCTGACCAACGGCGCGACGCCCGTCGTCGCTCCCGAGCGCGGCCTCAAGACTGACGTCGATGCGATCCTCGAGCGCGTCACGCCAAGGACGCGCGTCGTGTTCGTCGCCAATCCGAACAACCCGACCGGAACGTACATTCCGATCGACGAGGTCCGCCGCCTGCGCGCCGGGCTTCGCGACGACATCCTGCTCGTCCTCGACGCCGCCTACGCCGAATACGTCAGCCGCAACGACTACGAGGCGGGCCTCGAGCTTGTCGCGACCACGACGAACACGGTGATGACTCGCACGTTCTCGAAAATTCACGGTCTCGCGGCGTTGCGCATCGGCTGGGCCTATTGCCCCGCGAACGTCGCCGACGTGCTCAATCGCATCCGTGGTCCGTTCAATCTGTCAGCGCCGGCTATCGCCAGCGGCGCGGCGGCGATTGAAGATATCGAGCACATGGAGCTTGCCAAGCGCCACAACGACGAATGGCTGCCCTGGGTCGTGGACGAGCTGACGAAGCTCGGCTTCGACGTGACGCCGAGCGTCGCCAATTTCGTGCTGTTCCATTTCAAGGACGATGCCGTCAAAACCGCGGCGGCGGCCGACGAATTCTTGAAATCGCAAGGCGTCATCGTTCGCAAGGTCGGCGCTTACGGCTTCCCAAATGCGTTGCGCATGACCATCGGCTCGGAAGACGACAACAAGCGAGCCATCGCAGCCTTGGCGCAGTTTCTGAAGGGCGCGGCGTGATGGAAAAGGCTGTGAGGAGCGAGCACGCGCCGATGTTCAAGCGCCTGGCGCTGATCGGCGTCGGCTTGATCGGCTCATCGATCAGTCATGCCGCGCGCCGTGCCGGATTGGTCGGCGAGATCGTCGGCGCGTCGCCGACGCCAGCCACACGCGAGCGCGCCGAAGAGCTTGGCCTCGTCGCCAAAATGTACGCCGATCCGGCCGATGCCGTGCGCGGCGCCGATCTCGTTATTTTGTGTTCTCCGGTCGGCACATATGAAGCCGTCGCCAAGGCCATCGGCTCGCATCTCGAACAGGGCGCGATCGTAACGGACGTCGGCTCGGTGAAATGCGCCGTCGTGCGCGATGTCGCGCCGCATGTGCCTGAAGGCGTGCACTTCATCGCTGGGCATCCGATCGCGGGCACCGAGCAGTCTGGCCCCGACGCCGGCTTCGCCGAACTCTTCGACGGACGCTGGTGCATTCTGACCCCCGGCGACGCCGCCGATAAAGACGCGCTCGCGAAGCTGCAGGAGTTCTGGCGCCGGCTCGGCTCCGAAGTCGAAATCATGTCGCCGGAGCATCACGATATGGTGCTCGCGATCACCAGCCACTTGCCACATCTCATCGCCTACAACATCGTCAACACCGCCGCGCATCTTGAGCGCGTGACAGACACCGAAGTCATCAAATTCTCGGCTGGCGGTTTCCGGGATTTCACGCGCATCGCCGCGTCCGATCCCGTCATGTGGCGCGACGTCTTTCTGAACAACAAGGACGCGGTGCTCGAAATGCTCGGCCGCTTCTCGGAGGACTTGTCCGCGCTTCAGCGCGCCATCCGTTTCGGAGATGGCGAGACGCTGGAGAAGCTGTTCACCGAAGCGCGCGCAATCCGGCGCGGCGTGATCCATGCCAACCAGGATACGCCGCAGCCCGACTTCGGCCGCCGCGCAACCGGTGATGCAAAAGTTACGCAGCGTTAGCTGTGTGTGAGCGACGCGGCGTGATTTACGCCGAGCGCGGTCCGGCCGAGAATTGCGCCGTGATCAGATCTTCTTCGACGGCGAGCGCTTCCTGCTCCGAAGCCGCGAGCAGATGGACATGCACTTCGTCCGCGCCGAGTGCCGACGCGTGCTGGCGGATTTCCGCAAGGTTCAAGGTGGCGTTCTGATTGCGCAGACGGCCGATCGCAAGCACGGTGCGGGCGGCTTTATTCGTGCGGCGTACGAGGATGTAATTCGCGTCCTCGATCGCCGGGCAATCGAAAAGGCTGTAGACGGTGTGCACGTAGCGCTTGCCCGAAGCGCCGGTCCAGAAATGGAAGCGCGGCGGGTTTTCCGAAACCAACGGCGCCGTATCCACGAACGGCTGACTGGCTTCTTTGCTGGTGCGACGCGTACGGACGTCGGCAAGCCAGATGATCTCGGCACTCATAACGCACACCCCTGATCGGCGAACTCTCGCCGTAGATTTCCTTGCGCCTGTGATACCCCGCTGGGATGTGAGGAATCGTGAACTTTGGATCGAAAATTTGACCGGCTGGCTCGACCCGAGCGCGCGTGGTCAATGAATTGTTGAGAACCTCGCGAATTGCGCACACTCCAGCTGAGCATTGGCGACAAGCGAGCGTGCAAATATCAACATTTGCTAACGGACGGATTTTCGCGGCGGCAACAATGCGGCGATCCGGCGGCGGAGAAGGGATCAAGCCGCCGCGCGCTGCCGCAATCCGTTAACGGACGAAATCATCCGCAATGCGAGTAGGAGCAGACGGCGCAGGTCCAGCACCCCTCGATCCGGCGGAGCGCTCGCTCTCCGCACTTCGGGCAAGCGCGGGCGCCGGGGATTGGAGCGGAATGCGGGCGATCGTCCTCCCGCGAAGCGTCTGAGTGAGGCGCATCGCGATCTTCGGCTGAGCCTCGCGCAAGGGCGACGGGTCGACGAACCGTGCCGTGATCGTCCACGCCCTCGGCGTCGTCCCGATTGAGGAAGCCGATGCGGAGCATATGCTCTTCGATCACGTCGCCGATGGCGGCGAGCAGGCTCGGAACGTAACGTCCGCCCATCCAGCGCCCGCCCTCGGGGTCGAAAACCGCCTTTAACTCTTCGGCAACGAATGCGACGTCGCCGCCGCGGCGGAACACGGCACTGATCATCCGTGTCAGCGCCACGGTCCATGCATAATGCTCGAGGTTCTTGGTATTGATGAAAACCTCGAACGGCCGCCTGCGCCCGTCGCGCACGATGTCGTTGATCGTGACGTAGAGCGCGTGTGCGCTCGCGGGCCACTTGATCTTATAGGTGACGCCCTCGAGGGCGGCATCGCGCTCGAGCGGTTTCGTCATGTAGACGACGCCTGGGGTCGTCGCATCCTCCATCGGAACGCTGACACCTGCGGGCTTCCCGGTTGCGGACATCGCGAGCTTGCCTGACTTATCCGCGTCACCGTTTGCTGGCGCTTCACGCGACAGCACGGACCCCGTGATCGCATTCGGGCGATACGTGGTGCAGCCTTTGAGGCCCGAGTCGTAAGCCTCGATATAGATGTCGCGGAAGCTCTCGAAGCTGATGTCTTCCGGGCAATTGACCGTTTTCGAGATCGCGCTGTCGACGTAGGGCTGGAGCGCCGCCTGCATCGCGACGTGCTCCGATGGCGTCAGCGTCTCCGCTGTTACGAAGGCATTGGGAAGCACTGCATCGTCGCCGAATGCATTGCGGAACGCGCGGTGCGCGAAATCCTCGACGGTCTCTTCCTCTGCGCTCCCGCCATCGCCCAGAACGCGCCTGCGGAATACGAAGTCGAACACCGGTTCGATACCGCTCGACACGTTGCCCGCGAGCAGCGAGATCGTGCCCGTCGGCGCGATCGACGTCAGGCAGCCATTGCGCAGCCCGTTGGCTGCGATCGCCTCGCGCACGTCATCGTCCAGCCGCGTGATATTCGGCCGCGTCAGCACCGCGTTCGCATCGTAGAGTGGGAACGTGCCCTTTTCTGAGGCGAGTGCCGCACTCGCGCGGTAAGCGGCATTCTGGATGATCGCCATCCACCGCGCCGCCTGTGCGCGCGCCGCAGCGCTGCCGTAGGGCAGGCCAAGGAAGATCAGAGCGTCGGCCAAGCCCGTCACGCCGAGGCCGATGCGCCGCTTCGCGCGCGCCTCCTGCGCTTGCTGCGGCAGCGGATAGCGCGAAATATCGATGACATTGTCGAGAAAGCGAACCGCCGTCGCAACCCGCGCTTCGAGTTTCGCGACATCGATGTGCGCCGTCGCGGTGAAAGGCTCTTCAATGAGACGCGCGAGATTGATCGAGCCGAGCAGGCACGCGCCATAGGGCGGCAGCGGTTGCTCCCCGCACGGGTTCGTCGCCGAAATCGTCTCGCAGTATTGCAGGTTGTTGGCGGCGTTGATGCGATCGATGAAGATCACGCCCGGTTCGGCATAATCGAACGTCGCGCGCATGATCTGATCCCACAACGCCCGCGCGGGAATTGTCTTGTAGACCTTGCCGGAAAAAACCAGGTCCCAGGGTGCGTCGCGGCGCACGGCATCCATGAACGCGTCCGTCACCAGCACCGACAGATTGAAATTGCGCAGCCGCTGCGAGTCCGCCTTCGCCGCGATGAACGCTTCGATATCCGGATGATCGCACCGGAGCGTCGCCATCATCGCGCCGCGCCGCTGTCCCGCCGACATGATCGTCCTGCACATCGCGTCCCAGACATCCATGAAGCTGACGGGACCCGAGGCATCCGCGCCGATGCTCTTGACCGGCGCACCGCGCGGCCGAAGCGTCGAGAAATCATGTCCGATGCCGCCGCCCGACTGCATCGTGAGCGCCGCTTCCTTCACGCTCTCGAAAATGCTCGACAGATCGTCCGCGATTTCGCCGAGCACGAAGCAGTTGAACAGCGTCACGTTCCGGTCCGTGCCCGCGCCAGCCAAAATGCGCCCCGCAGGCTGAAAGCCGAAGTCCGCCATCGCCTCGTAGAATGTGCCGGCCCATTTCTGCTGCTGACGTTTGCCGCCCTTCTCCGCGGACGCGGCCGCCAGAGCCACCCGCCGGAACGTATCTTCGAGCGTCTGATCCGCCGCCACGCTCGGCGAGCCGCCAAAGCGATACTTGCGCCGCCAAATGGCGTTCGAGATCGTGGGCAAATCTGAAAAAATCGCGCTCATGGGGTGACCCCAGATATGGGAACGGGAGCCTACTTTTTCAATTTCATGTTCATGATATGTTCTTAGATCGCCCGAGTCAACGCTTTCTGCCGATCACGACGCATTTCCCTGCGAACTAACGCCCGAGGTGGTCCCGAAACCTTTGAAACCCTCCCGAAGCAGGCTATCTGACGTCCAGGGAGGACGACCTCCCGATTTTCCACATCAGCGACCGGGACGACCCGGCTCTCAAAAGGAGGCCGGTCATGGCTTGGCTTTTGCTCATTTCCGCAGGACTGCTCGAAACGGTTTGGGCGTTCTACATGAAGAAGTCGGACGGCTTTACGCTGCTATGGCCGACCGTCATCACGGGCGTCACGATGCTTGCGAGCTTTGCGCTGCTGTCGGTGTCGATGAAAACCCTGCCGCTGAGCAGCGCCTATGTCGTCTGGACGGGCATCGGCTCGGTCGGCGCATTCATTCTCGGCGTGATGGTGCTCGGCGAGGAAGCGACCGCGATGCGCGTTCTCTCTGCCGTGCTCATCGTCAGCGGAATCGTCTTGATGAAGGTGTCGAGTTCGGACTGAAGCAGCCCGCAGGCTCTGCGCAATTTCACGCTGACGTGCGCGCGGCCTCGCGCGCCAGAGGCGGCGGTGAGGGCGCCATCGCCGCTTCCTTGATCAGCCGCAGGCTCGCCTCTTCGATTGCGGTCTCGATACGTGAGCGGAATTCGGCGCGCGGCAGCCCAGGCGGCAGCGACGGCAGAAACTCGACGACGATCGTACCCGGATACCGCCACAGGCTTCGCCGCGGCCAGAACAAACCCGAGTTCAGCGCCATCGGAACGGTGACGACGTTGAGCGCTTCATAGAGCGCCACGTAGCCCGGCTTGTAGTCGGGCGGCGCGCCCGGCACCGTGCGTGTACCTTCCGGAAAAATCACGACTTCGCGCCCGATCCCGACGCGTTGCCTGGCATCGCGGATCAATGCCTTCAGCGCTGCTGAAGCTTTCTCACGTTTGACCAGGATGTGCTCGAACTTGACGCAGAACCAGCCGTAGAACGGGATCCACTTCAGTTCGTCCTTCAGCACGATAGCCGGGTCGCGAAACAGCGAAATGAGCCCGAACGTATCCCATGCCGATTGATGCTTGGCGATGACGAGGCAGCCGCTCTTCGGGACGTACTGCTGGCCGCGCACCTGAAGCTTGGTGCCGCAGATCAGGCCGAGCAGCCAGACGCACGTCCGTCCGTGCAACTCGAGGCCCTTCATCGCCCATCGCCGAGGGCCGAGCAGCAGCCAGGAGCCGAGCACGAGGTAAAGCGCCGTCACGATGTAGAACACCGCGAAGTAAATCAGCGAGCGAATGACGACGAGAGGGCTTGGCCCCGGCTTTGCCATGTCAGCCATCGGCGCTCGTCGATCCCACGGTCGCAACGGAACGGTCGCCGCGCCAATTCAGAACGCGCTGCGCCGCTAGGCGCGCGACGGCGGGCAGAAATTTCAGATACTCCGAAACGAGAACCCGCGTCGTGCTCGAGTGCAGCCACCACGCGGTCTCGGGGAAATGGCGCGGCGTGACGGGATAAGGAATGAGCGTCACCTTCGGCATCACGAGTGCGAGTTCGGCGAGGCTCCTCGGCATGTGATAGCGCGAGGTCACGATGATGAGCTTGGTGTAGCCGTTGTTGCGCGCCCAGGTTCTCGTTTCGTCGGCGTTCCCGACCGTGTCGAGCGCTTCATATCCGAGGTCGACGCAGCAGTTGAAAGTCTTTGCATCGAGCCCGAGAAGCCGCTGCATCTCTTCGCGCCGGACCTTCCTGTTGACGCCGGAGATCAACAGACGCTTGGCCCTGCCTTCATTCATCAGCTTGGCGCCGGCTTCGACGCGAAGATCGCCGCCGGTCAGCACCACGATGCCGTCCGCCTTGTCCCAGCCGCCGACGTCGTCCCGTGTCACGGTCACGGAGAAAAGCACGAAGCCGAAGACCAGCGCCCCGATCCCAAGCGCCAGCAGCAGAACGATGATTTTCGATAGTGTCTTCATTGTGCAGGGTGCGATTGCGAATGATGCGAAAACCACGTCTACGGCTGAATCGGAACCTCGCGTTTTGAGTCGGTTGCGATGTCCCGGCAAGCCGCATTCTCATTTCGCATTTCGCCGACCGCCGCAAGTCCCCCGGTCATGCACTGCAATGGAAATCAGTGCTTGCCGTTGAGGATGCGGTGAACCCCGACCCGTGAGGTTCCCGTGCACAGGCCTGCAATAATAATGACAACAAAGCCGAGGATGAGGTAGCCGAGCGCGTCCAGCGAACCGGTTCCGACGAGCCGTTGCATTTCTACGGCGCCGACCGGCCCGCCCCCGAGCAATTCCGTAAGCCAGGGCATGCACATGAAGACGATCATCGCGCACGTCGCGCCGACGATGCCCGCCTTGATCCCAAGCCGCAGAAAATGCTTTTCGAATTCCCGGGATATGAATTTGTCGGTCGCGCCGACGAAGTGCAGCACTTCGACGATTTCGCGGTTCGACGCCATGGCGCTGCGCGTCGCCGACACGATGATGGCCGTCGTCGCGGCCGCAACGAGCGCCAGAATTGCGAGGCCGCCCAATGCGAGCGAGCGGGTCACGGCGCGGATCTGCTGCTGCCATCGGCGATGGTCGTCAAGTGACACGCCTTTGAAATCGCGGCTGAGCGCCTGTCCGACTTCGGCGAGATCCGGCGGCTGATTTCGGTCCACCTCCACTGCGATCAGGCGCGGAACGGGAAGCGATTTGAGGGCATCGCCCGAGCCGAGCCAGGGTTGCAGCAGGTCGGCGGAATCAGCCAGGTCGAGGGCTCGGACGTTCGCGATGCCCCTCTGCTTTTGCAGGTAGCTGACAACGTCGGCGACCGCCTTGTCCGTATCGCCGTTTTCCTGCGGCGTAACTTGAACCGTCACCTCGCTCGCGATGTCATTGAGCCAGGCGTCGGAGGATTCCTTGATCATCCAGACGGCGCCCGCCGTCAGGCACGCGAGAAAACACATGATGGCGATGACGAGCGTCAGCGAGCGGCCGGTGACCGAGCCGGGCGGAACGACCGGCGCCATCACCTTCATCTTGCGTCCGCGATCGCTGCCGCGCGTCGGAACGTAAAGGTCGCCCGCCGGCTCCGGCGCGGGGGGAACATTGGGTCCGGCAGGTCCTTGACGCGCGTAGAGCGGCGGCTCCGTCGACGGCACCATTGTCGTCGGCTCGTCGTAAGGATCGTAGCTGCCCGGCATTGGCATGGCGGGCTCAGCGCGTCCGGGAAAGCGGCTAGATGATCCGGACATGGCCCCTGTGCACCTCAATGCGCGGCGCTTTGAACTGCCGCATGAGTTGATGATCGTGCGTCGCGATGACGACGGAAGTGCCAAGCCTGTTCAATTCCACGAACAGGCGCAGCAGCCGCCGTGCCATCTGGGGATCGACGTTGCCGGTCGGCTCATCCGCAAGCAGCACTTCTGGCTTGCCGATGACCGCCCTGGCTATGGCCGCGCGCTGCTTTTCCCCTCCCGACAGCACCGACGGGTTAGCATACATCCGATCGCCAAGACCCACCCACTGCAAAAGGTCGGTGACGTCTTCGCGGTAGTCGGCTGGCTTTTTGCCGAGCACCTGTAGCGGCAACGCGACGTTTTCCCAGACGGTCAGGTGTTCGAGCAGCCGGAAGTCCTGGAAGACGATGCCGATGCGGCGGCGCATCTGCGCGCGCATCTGTGGCTTTACAGCGGTTATGTCTTCATTGAACATGCGAATTTCGCCGCGACTGGGGTGCAGCGACATGAACATCAGCCTGAGCAGTGAAGTCTTACCGGCTCCCGATTCGCCATGCAGAAAGTGAAACGAGCCGGGCCGCAGATGAAACGTGACATCGGTCAAAACGTCCGGGCCGCTGTCGTATTTCAATCCGACGTTCGTCAAGCGAATCACGGGGTTTAACCTTGGCAGGAAAAGATTGCGTCACGTGTTTGAAGCTCAGCCGCGTATAGACACGTCAAAGCCGAACCGATCAATCGATTACGATTGTGGCGCAGTCGTGTACACAGGAAGCTGGCAGCCTCCCGCACGGTGCACCGCGGGATTAAGCAGGATCTAACATGTCGAATACGGATGTCGGACATTCCATTGAAACGATTTTTTCCGCTGGAGAAATCCTCAGCAGGCTGCAGGTGCTCGCGCAGGAAATTGCCGCAAAACGGCCTGAAAATCTGCTCGTAGTTCCGATACTCAAGGGCAGCTTCGTTTTCGCCGCCGATCTGCTGCGGGCGCTTCATGCTGCTGGAATTGCCCCTGAAGTCGATTTTCTAACACTGTCCAGCTACCGGAAGAGCCGGTCGTCGTCCGGGCAAGTCTCCATTCTTCGCGACCTCGATCTCGACGTGCAGCAGCGCCATGTGATCCTGATCGACGATGTCCTCGATTCCGGCCGCACCCTGGCCTTCGCAAAGGATCTGATTTCGGCGCGCGGCGCGGCGAAGATCGAAACCTGCGTATTGCTCGACAAGCGGGCCGCACGCGCCGTCTCGATCGAGCCTGACTATTGCGCGTTCACGTGCCCCGACGTGTTTGTCGTCGGCTACGGCATGGATGTGGGGCATCGCTATAGAGAACTGCCGTTCGTCGGACGGCTTGTCGACTGAGTGAACGGACCTTCGGGTCACGCGTATGAGGTGTGAGATGGCGACGATCCTGCTTGCAGACGATGACGCCGCCGTGCGCGACCTGGTTCGCCGCGCCTTGAGCGCCGAGGGCCACACCGTGCACGTCACTCAGGATGGATTGGAAGCGCTGGAGTTTTTCAACGCGAACGGGGGCCCCATCGATCTGCTGGTGACGGACGTCGACATGCCTCAGCTGGACGGCATCTCGCTCGCGGAAAAAGCTTTGACGGCGCAGAGCAATCTTGCGGTTGTTCTGATGTCCGGCTTTTCTGATCAGCTCGAACGCGCCGCCGGTTTGCGCGCCCGCCGTCTGCTGTCGATCGCCAAGCCTTTCACACTGGATCAGATCAAGCAGGTCGTGCGCACCGTGCTCGCATAGCGAGAGCGAACGGCCAGTATCGCCGGTATCAACCGCCCGTAACGCTCATATGGCGCGCAAGCGACGGCGTTTTCGTGCGCCGGTCGATGATGAAATCATGGCCCTTGGGCTTTCTCGCGATCGCTTCGGTGATCGCAGCGTCGAGTAGTGCCGCATCTTCCGAGGCGCGCAGCGGCGCACGGAGATCCGCGGCATCGTTCTGACCGAGGCACATATAGAGCGTGCCCGTGCAGGTGAGGCGCACACGATTGCAACTTTCGCAGAAATTATGCGTCAGCGGCGTAATGAACCCAAGCCGTCCGCCGGTCTCCTCAACCTTGACGTAGCGCGCCGGGCCTCCCGTGCGATACGGGCTCTCTTGCAGCGTGAAGTGATCCATCAGCCGCGCTCTGACGACCGATAGCGGCAGATATTGCGCCGTCCGGTCCTCGCCGATGTCGCCGAGCGGCATCGTTTCGATCAGCGTGATGTCCGCGCCGCGCCCATGCGCGAAGCGGACGAGATCGGGAATCTCGTCCTCGTTGACGCCCTTCAGCGCCACGGCGTTGATCTTGATCTTGATCCCGGCCTTCTCAGCCGCATCGAGACCGCGCATCACCGTCGCGAGATTGCCCCAACGCGTGATGTCGATCGACACGTTGATCCGCTCGACGCCGGCAGCCTTGAGTTCGCCCGCATACTTCTCGAGCTGACTGCCGTTCGTCGTCAGCGTCAATTCTTTGAGGTCGCCGCTTTCGAGATGCCGGCCGAGCGCCTCGAACAGCCACATGATATTCTTGCGAACCAGCGGCTCTCCGCCGGTAATCCGAAGCTTCTTCACACCGCGCCGCACAAACGCGCTGCAGAGCGTATCGAGTTCTTCCAGCGACAGGAGGTCGCGTTTCGGAAGAAACGTCATATGCTCCGACATGCAGTACACGCAGCGAAAGTCACATCTATCGGTAACCGATACACGCAGATATTCGATCTCGCGCCCAAACGGGTCCACGAGTTGTGTCCCCTGCGGGGCTAGCGGATCGGAAATCGCTGCCTGTGCCAAACCTGCTGCCATTCTTTCAATATCGGAGGTTGCGTGTCCTGCCGCAAGGGTATGCCGGGACGCAGGGTTGCCAGATTCTAGGTGTCAGGCTCTCTGGCGCATATGCTCGCTGAGACCCAGTTTTTTCTCGATGAGTCCGGCGATGCTGGCAATGTCATCGAGGTTAAAAACGGGTTTCCCTTGCCCGTCGACTTCGTAGTCGGACGCGATGGCGAGAACGAGTGCGTCGGACGCCGCAAGCAGCTTCTCCGGCGCGACGGCCGCTCGCCGCACTTCGATCTTCGGGATGGCGGCCGACTTGTAGCCTTCGACTAGAATGATATCGGCGGGCTTCAACCTTGCCGCCACGGCTTCGAGCGCCGGCTCTCCTGCCGCCTCGATCTCCTCGATGATCGCGACGCGCGAGCCGGAAACGATTGCCGTCTCGGCCGCTCCGGCAGCGCGATGCCGCTGCGTGTCGCTTCCCGGCGCATCGATGTCGAACTTGTGATGCGTGTGTTTGATCGTCGCCACGCGCAGGCCCTTGCCCGCAAAGTGCCGTGCCAGCTTTTCGATCAAGGTCGTCTTGCCGGAATTTGACCAGCCGGCGACTCCGAAGAGCGGCAGCGCAGGAGATGCGGACTGAAAATGTGAAGCCATGCGTGTTTCCTGCTCCGTCATTTTTATGCTTTGCCGGCGAACGCGCGCGCAGCGGCGAGATCATCCGGTGTGTTGACGTTGAGAAATGGGTCCAACGCCATGCCGTCAATGTCGCGCATCGCGAACGGCACCGCAACCGCGTTCAGCTGTTTCGTCAGCGCGTTGACGCTAAGCCGACGTTGTTGCAGTGCATCAGCGATCGCAGCCCTCGAATTCACGGGCCAGATCGCGATCGTCGGATGACGCTGATCCGCCGACGTCGCAACCGCGATGCCGCCGTCGCGCCCGGCATCGAGCCGCTGAACGAGATCGAGCGGCAGGAACGGCACGTCTGTCGAAACCGTCGCGAGCGCCGTGCAATCGTGCGCATGCTGACTTTGCCAATCGAGCGCCGCGAGCAGTCCGCTGAGCGGTCCAAGCTCGGCGTTTTCCTGGTCGGCGATGGTTGGGAGATCGAAACGCGCAAAGCGCTGCGGATCGCCGTTGATGCTGAGGAGAAGCCGTCCGACCTGCGGACGAAAACGCGCGATGACGTGATCGAGCACGCTCTTGCCGCCAAGCTCGGCGAAGCCCTTGTCGCCGACGCCGAAGCGGCGCGACTTCCCGCCTGCGAGGATCACTCCGAGAATGCGATCGCGTTGCGTCATGGACGACGCTTTAGCATTCCTCCCGCGCCTAGCAAGTTGCGCGGCGGCAAATGACCCGGCCCATTGGCCGCGTGCGTGTCGCTTCCATCCTCTCCCGCATCGATTTATACCGGTTCCAAACAGGACCGCTTCGCGCTGCGTTTCGCTGCGCCCAGGAGACTCCCCACATGGCGATTGAAAAAGCCGAGGTGCTGACAGCACTTCGCCGGGTGAAAGGCCCCGACCTGACCAGCAACATCGTCGATCTCGGCCTCGTCTCCGAAATCCTGATCAAGGACAATCGCGCCTATTTTTCGATTACCGTTCCGGCAGCGCGTGCCCACGAACTGGAGCAGTTGCGCCTCGCGGCCGAGGCGGTCGTCGCCGAACTCAAGGGCATTCAGGGCGTCACCGCCGTTCTGACGGCAGAGGCGACCGAAGGCTCGCCTGCGCCGAAGCGGACGGTTCTGCCGATTGGCCGTGCCGAGCACCCGCGCGTGCAGGCGGCGCGCGCCAAGGGCGCCACCGGCGACGGTTCGGGACCGCGCCAGGCAGCAGCCGCAGCGGCGGCCGGTCAGGGCGTCAAGGCGCAGGCCGTCCCCGGCGTTAAGCAGATCATCGCGGTCGCCTCGGGCAAGGGCGGCGTCGGCAAATCGACGATCGCCGTCAACCTCGCGCTCGGGCTCCAAGCGATCGGCTTGAAAGTCGGCATCATCGACGCCGACATCTACGGCCCGTCGCAGCCGCGTCTGCTCGGCGTTTCCGGCAAGCCGCAGGTCGCGCACGACAAGGTCATCAAGCCGCTCGAAGGCTGGGGCGTCAAAGTCATGTCGATGGGCTTCCTCGTCGACGAAGACACGCCGGTCGTCTGGCGCGGTCCGATGGTCGTCTCCGCATTGAGCCAGATGCTGCGCGAAACCGAGTGGGGCGGCGACGGCGGCGAGCTCGACGCGCTGATCATCGACATGCCGCCCGGCACCGGCGACATCCAGTTGTCGATTTCGCAAGGCGTGCCGTTATCGGGTGCGGTCATCGTCTCGACGCCGCAGGACTTGGCTCTGATCGATGCCCGCAAAGGCATCGCGATGTTCAAGCGCGTCGAAGTCCCGATCCTCGGCATCGTCGAGAACATGAGCTACTTCCTCTGCCCGAAATGCGGCGAACGCTCGGATATTTTCGGACACGGCGGCGCCCGCGACGAAGCGCGAAAGCTCGGCGTGCCGTTCCTTGGCGAAGTGCCGTTGCGCATGGAAATCCGCGAGGCGTCGGACGCCGGCAAGCCGGTGACGGTCGCCGAGCCCGAGAGCAAATACGCGCAGCTCTTCCGTGATATCGCCGGTCAGGTCTGGAGCGAAGTCGAGCGCGCCAAGGGAACGCTCACGCCGCCGCCGCATCTCGAAATCGCCGACGGCGGAAAAATGCTGAAGGCGGCGTTCCCTGATGGGCGCACGTTCGAGCTATCTGCGGAATTCTTGCGTGTCGTTAGCCCGTCGGCCGAAGTGCAGGGCCATTCGCCGTCGCAGCGCATCACGGTGCCGAAAAAGAAGCACGTCAAGATCACGGGCTTGACGCCGGTCGGCAACTACGCCGTCCGCATTGCCTTCGACGATGGCCATAACTCCGGGCTCTACACCTGGGGTTATCTGCATCTGCTCGGCCGCGAGAAAGACGAACGCTGGGGCAAATACCTCGAAGAACTCGCCGCCAAAGGCATGACGCGCGAATAGCTGCCGTAGTCAGCGGCGCGCCTTGCTTTTGAGTGCCGCAACGGCAGCTTTGATCGGCGCGAACGGCCCGAGCTTGTGCTGCTCGATAGAAAAGCCGTCGGCATAAGGCCCGTAGGGCGCGTCGACCGGCTTTTCCAGTTTGTCCGGATAATCGCGACTGAGGTCTGGCAGTTTCGGTCGCGGTTGCGCGTTCATGTACGCTGCAACGTCCCAGGCATCGCTTGGCGAAAGCGCCGGTTCATTCCATGTCGTGCCGGCCGGCATGTTGCTGTGAACGAAATTCGCCGACTCGATCAGACGGTGCATGCCCGCGCCGTCGTTGAAACTGTCGGCGCCCCAGAGCGGTGGAAACATATAGCCCTTGGCGTCCCCGGCTTTGCCATTGCGCTGGCCTTCGCCATTGTTGCCATGACAGGCCGAGCACGTCGTGGCGTAGACTTTCTTTCCCTTGTCCGGGTCCGCGGCGCGATCCAATTCCGGCATTTGTCCGCTGCCACGCCCGTCGATCGCGACTCCGGTAGGATGGCCGGTCGAGAGAAATTTCAGATACGCGACGAGCGCCGTCATTTCCGGGCCGTCAGGCGGCAGCGGCTTGCCGTTCATACTGCGCTCCATGCAGTTTTGAACGCGCTCTTCGATCGTTTCGACGCGCCCGATCCGCGCTGCATACGCCGGAAAATTCGCGTAGACGCCGACGAGCGGGAGCGCGAACTTTTGCGTCCCGGCGCTGATATGGCAGCTCTGACAATCGAGGTTGTTGCCCGCGAAGCGCTTCTCCGCATCCGCGACTTCCGGACCGATCAGCGACGAGGTTTTGCTGACGAGATCGCGGCCGTACCGAACCAGTCGCCCCGAGGCGTCATCAGGCAGCTTGTCGATGTCTGGAACCGTCCACGCCGGGGGCGACGGAGTAGCGGCGCCGTCGGCATCGCACGTCCCGGGTATCGTAAGCGCCAAGACGGCAACCGCAGCGCTCAGGACCATCAAGGTGTTTGTTTTTGGACAGATCATGGAGCGACCCCCGCTGAACGGAGCAGCAAGATACAGGAGCCGATCACTTATGTAAGCGGGGCTCCCGTTCTTGGTTTGCCGTTCATGCGCCGCCAAAGCTTCGATTTGATGCGAAGTCTTCGCGCTTTGGTGAACGAACGAAGCGGTGGCGCGTCGCTGACTTATTCCGCCGCCGTCGCTTCTTCGAGAGAAGCCGCTGCTTCCTTGGCGCTTTCATAGACGCGTGTCTGCAACCCGCGCCGCCGCAGAGCGTCCTGCAGCTTCTGCCGGGTCAGCGCGCTCGTCGCATAGCGTGCCGTTCGCGCGTAATAGGCTTTCGACAGTTGCGCGACCATGTTCGCGTAATCGTCGTAGAGGTCCTCGGCGATCCGGCAGCTGTCCTGATTGATCAGCGTATTGACGCGCTTGCCAGCCTTTTCGCACGCACTAGAGATTGCCTTCTGCAGGTCGGTGATGTCGCTCTTCTTGCGCACGCTCCACGCGCTGAGGTCGACGGAAAGAACGTTGCGCTCAGCGTCGTAGGAAATGCGCTCACCGAGTTTCTGATTGAGAAGATCGGAAAGCAGATCCATCG